>SXGR01289119.1_pt1 | contig 26855 bp, 27 predicted proteins | sample 3174711 | NCBI WGS metagenome assembly SXGR01 (sample SAMN11356860, study PRJNA531348) | freshwater metagenome | isolation source: freshwater sample F1-60 | place: China: Fuxian Lake, Yuxi | collected 2017-12-25
ATTTAGAGAAAGAGCGAAGTGTGTCACCCGAAGCCTTGGCGAAGGGTGACTGCGCTCGGAATGGCTTCGTGTGGCCCTTGGCCACAAAAGGTTTTGCGTCAAAGATATATAAAAATGGTGTCTGGCTCCCGAGGGACGCCTGACACCATTTTTATGTGCAGCGAAAGGTGAGATTAATACCCCGTATTCTCAATAATCCGCTCAAGAAGTTGCGTAGGAAATAGCGGCGGCTTTTCTGCGAGTCCTTGCTGATACAACACCGTTGATGGGGTGAGGCCTGGGAGCGTGTTCACTTCAATAATAATCACGTCGCCGGTCGTGACATGCATAAACGCATCGATTCTCGAGTACCCTTTAATGCCGATCCCATCCGCAACTTTTCTGATCAGTTCTTTGGTTCTCTGCACCGCTTGTGGTCGTATGATCTCTTTCGGCGGCGGGGTGATGTTTACCCCTGTCCCCCCTTGAAATTTTTCTTCAACCGACAGCACTTCTCCTTCCGCGACAGTGAGACTCGGATTCAGCACAGTGAGTCTTTCGCCGACTTGAAGAACACCGACGGTTATTTCGATGAACCCGGATTTTTTATAGTGACGCAACGTGTTTCCGCGCACGCGAACCGCATCGGTCTCCACAAACTTTTCAAAAAGAAGATCCTGAAGCGTTTCGAGTGGCATCTCAATAATGTCCGCCTGATTCGAAAACGTTCCTTTGGGAATACACGACGCGTTGTTTTTCACAAGCTCCACGTACTTTTCAAGATCCTGTTCAGTGTAGAGGTGCACCACTCCAGACGAACAGCCGTCAGCGCGTGGCTTCACAATGAGCGTCTCTGCGCCGAGTGCTTTTCGCAGATCTTTCCACAATTTTTTCGCCGCAGTATGTCTGAGTTCAGAAAGATGTACGACTTTTCCAAGCGTGGTGCTAACGCCTGCGATGCCGAGTTCCGCGATGCGAGTGTTCGTCGCAAATTTATCCATGCACAGTCTCGACACTTTTTCATCAGGACCGTTAAACAAAATGTCTTTCGCGTGTAGTTTCTTCTGGATCTCACCGTTTTCACCATCACCTCCGTGAAGCGCGAGGAACACAAATTTTGCATCGCGAAGAAACTCATCGAACGACATTTTTTTAGGAAGCGCGGCGAGTGCTGAGCTTTCCCCTGGTAACAAGCCGAGTCTCGCAGTCACTTTTTGCACCAAATACTCCAGCCGCTCCCGCGTCTCCTCTGCTTTTTTACAATTCTCAAAAATTTCCTCAACGGTATGATTGAGTGTGTACGCATACGGGAGTTTCCACACGTTGTTTTCAAGATCGAGCAAATACGGCTCTGGGGCAAACTTTTTTGATTTGCGTAACTTGAGCCACACGTTGGTGCCGCTCATGAGTGCCACTTGCCTTTCAGAAGTATTGCCGCCAAAGAGCACGCGAATTGGTTTTCTGCGCCCCTCAATCGGTGTTTCTGCTGATAGCATCGTGATGCCGTACCGCTTGCATGCATTTTTTACGATAAACCTGAGTGCGTCTTTGTGTGTCAGACCGATTCGCGACGCCTGTTGAAACAGAAAACTGTTCTGCTCCATCCCGCTCACCGTGTTGAAGTCAGAGAACCAGATGTTGCCGTCCCGCATCACCCACCCGTCAAACCGCGCAAAGTCGCGCATACCGAACAACGAGAAAAGTTGTTCTGCTTGCAATTGAATTTTTTCAATCACTTCGTTTGTGAATCGCGGCGGGCAATGGTACGTCACCTGGCGCGTAGGGAGATATTTTTTTCGAAAATCAAATATCTGATGCTCCGCGTACTCTGTTTGAATTTCTGTTGGCACGATTGCGACCGGCAACCCAAATCTGTTTTGAAGAATAATCGTGGTGAATTCGGTACCGTCTGCAAACGGCTCGATCACCACACGGGTGTCGATACGTTTTGCAAAAAGAAGTTTGGTTTTTTCGACCGCTTCTTCGACACTCGCGACCGAGTGCACACCGATGCTTGATCCTCCAGTCGCCGGCTTCACGATCGCGCGTTGAATGTTGCGCTCTTTAAAAAATGCGGCGATCTGTTTTTTATGATCCTTGCCGTGGATTTTTAAAACGATGGGGGGTAGCGTAAAAAATCCTTGCGACCGAAGGTATTCATTCGCAATAAATTTATCAAATGCTTTTTTGCACGTCGCGGCGCTCGAACCGACAAAAGGAATGTTGTACTTTTCGAGAAAAGATTGGATCTGCCCATCCTCACCGAACGGCCCATGCATCGCAGGAAAAACGATGTCCACTTTTTTCAGTAATGCGAGGAGAGATTTTTCAGTGAGCGGCGTAGCCGTCTGGTGCAATTTAAAATCAAAATCTGAAGGGGTGTTGGAGTATAATTGCGCCGTAGAGATTTTGTATGCTTTTTTCTTGTGATCAAAATAAATAGGAACGATCTCGATGTGCGCATCGGCTAAATGATCCGCGACAGAACGTGCGGAGTTGAGAGAGATTCCTCGTTCTAATGACGGACCGCCACACAACAGGCCGACTTTCATCTTAAGGAAGATTATGCTTATATAAAGACCTTAGGGAATAATCTTTCTTTGTACAAGTATGCCAAATCGCCCCGCGCATTTCGAAATTCACGCGAACGAACCTGAGCGTGCGATCGCTTTTTATACCTCCGTGTTCGGGTGGGAGATCACGAAATGGGAGGGTGGCCAATTCGAATACTGGATGGTGATGACCGGAAAAAAAGACGAACCGAACGGGATCAACGGCGGACTCGTGCGACGTGCGGCGCCATTGCCACCGGACGGCACGACCGCGAACGCTTACGTCGTGACGATGGTTGTTGATAATTACGACGCAACGCACGAAAAAATTCTTGCGAACGGTGGCCGCGTTGCGCTACCGAAGATGGCGCTCACTGGCATGGCTTGGCAAGGGTATTACAAGGATACTGAAGGGAACACGTTTGGTGTGCATCAGGCTGATGCGAACGCGAGATAACTTCATCTTGTCATTCCGGAATCCCGCGCGTGCGGGATATCCGGAATCCAGAAAAAACCAAACGAGATTACGTTTGGCTTTTTCTGTTTTGTTTTTACGTTCTGGATTCCGGGTCAAGCCCGGAATGACAAGATGGGGGGGTCTGATTTATTTTCCCATCCACTTTATTTTCAAATCCTCGTACGTCCCATCTTTAATCGCCGCGCGGATTTCTTTGAATAGTTGATTGGTGAAATGCAGATTGTGAATCGAGGTGAGTGTGTGACCGAGCAGTTCGCCAGTGACGTTCAGGTGACGAAGATACGCGCGAGAAAATCTCGCGCAGGTGGAGCATCCACACGCCGGATCGATCGGACCTTTGTCTTTTTTGATGCTGCCGTTCAGATGAAACCGCCATTTGTTCGCAGGCGTACCGCCGGATTCCGGGCGGAGATGGACCATCCCCATGCGCGCGAGGCGTGTTGGAGAGATGCAGTCAAACAGGTCGATGCCGCGCTCTACTGCACCGAACACGTCGTCCACGCCGCCGATACCGAGCAAGTGGCGCGGTTTATTGTCGGGAAGGATTACGTTCGTCCACTCGAGAATGCGCCACATGTCGTCTTTTGATTTGCCGAGACTGCCACCGATCGCAAATGAATCGAACGGCATCGACGCATTCCATTTCGCCGCGTGATCACGTAGATCTTTGTACGCGCCACCCTGCACGATCCCCGCGAGCGCTTGATCGGTTTTATGTGCAGCGAGTGAACGCTCCGCCCATCGATGTGAAAGTTCGAGCGAGTCGCGCGTGTACTCATATGTCGCGAGTGGCGAGGTGCATTCATCGAGCACTAAAATAATATCAGCACCCAGTTTTTCTTGAATGTCGATCGAACGCTCCGGTGTGAGCATGTGCTTCGACGCATCGAGATGCGAATGAAACAAAATACCGTCGCTTGTGATCTTCGCGAGCTTCGGTCGTTGTGGTGGTACGGCGCGATCATGTTTTCCTTCACCAGGAAACATCTTGAGCATTTTTCCAACTCCGTGCTCAATCGCAAACCCAAGACTGAACGCTTGAAACCCGCCAGAATCCGTCACCATCGGTCCATCCCACTGCATGAACGTGTGCAGACCACCTTGCTCTGCAACCGCTTCTGCACCAGGACGAAGCATTAAATGATACGTATTTGCGAGCGCGATCTGCACACCCATCTCCTTGAGGTCGCGTGGATCAACCGCTTTCACCGATGCGCGCGTCCCAACCACAATGAAGGCCGGTGTTTCAACGACACCGTGCGGAACGGTAAGCACACCAGTGCGAGCGAGCGACTTTGGATCTTTGTGGGTAACCGTAAATTGCAACGCTCCCATATTAATATGCGGTCGTTAGTGTGCGATGATGTGAAACCTGCAATCGGTCCGGGAGTACGCTCTCGTCCCAGAGTAACCAATCAATTTCACGCGCACTAATCTCCCGACCAAGCGAAAAAATCTCTTGTCGTAGTCGTTCAACAGCGACGATGGCATTCGCGCGAATAGCAACTTCTTCTTCGCAATTTTCAGGGAGTAATTCTTGCACAAGAATTTTTTTCTCAAGATCTGACGAATACACAAAAATACCATCGTTATGAAACAGTTGCGGCAATTTGTAATCTGCAAAGCAGGTGAGTTTTTCCGCGCCAGTAAACACGTTTGCACCAAAACTTCCCGTGAGATCCGATGCGCAAATTTGTGCACGTTTCATCGGTGCAAAATTTGTTCCGTGCCATGTGCGGGTGTCGCGGTAACAAGAGAACTCTGTCGCAAGAAGATCCGCAAGTCTCACGGCATCATACCCAGCTTTTACAAGCAGATTTTTTGCATCCCCGCCGTACTTCGTACCCAAAATTTCACCGATATTTTTTGCGTGAGCCGCACGTTTTTCAAGAAGACAAATCTCGCCATCGAATCGTAGGATTTCCGCAAATGATGCGGAGTCGAGCGTCACAAGAAACGCAGGATCCCAAAGCGGAATCCCCTCTTCAAATGCGCGTTTGAGTGCGACTGCCAGCGCGCAGTACCCATCTTCCAGTCCGTACCGTTTACCGAGATACTCTGTTTCAAAAACGCTCGGCCAAAAACAAAAATTCACCGCATCAAGAAGCAGTGTATACATCACACTCTTCGACCCCCCATCAAAAAAATGGAGCTCGCCGTCCCATGCAGGAACCTGACGATTCTTCAGTGACTCGGCGAGCATTTTTAGCTTCGTATCATCGATACGAACATGCGTTTTTTCCGCAGCGATCCGTTCCGCTGCACTGCGTATGCTTCCAACCATATGACCGAAGAGCATACGAGAAACGAGCAGAATTGGCAAGCTTCTTCAGGGTGCGACGCGAAGATAGAGGACGCCGTAAATAAAAAGGTATGCGATGTAGGCGGAATAGATGGTGGTAATCGCGCGTGGCGACAGATGCCATTTTGCTTTTTCTCCCGCGTTTACAAAAAGTACAATACACACACCAAGTAGTGCATTGTCGCGAATGGTGACTTCGTTTGCGCCGACCGTGAGTGCAATAAGAAACAAAAATGCCCCTGCTGAGGCCGCAGCGATCTGCACGAATCGATTTGCGACAAATGCGAGGCCAACTGCTACTTCAAAAATGCCGTTCAAGTAAATGAACGAATCGAGTGCGCCGCCATGAAGAAACGACGTGAGCCAAGACGGCATCCATCCGTACCACGCGGACGGATGTACCCACTTATCAACACCGAACCATAAAAATACCGCACCGACCGCAAAACGAAGTAGAGTCATTTTCATTACGTCATTTTCCCTCCCTTTGAACAGTCGAAAATTCATACTTATGCTGGGACCTCTGGAGGTCCCTTATATTTTACGATCCCCCACGCACCGATTGCAATAAAGAAGAGACATCCGTATTGCGCGGGAGTGAGTTGGAAATATCGAGTGTCTGCGCCAGAGAGATCCCACGCGCGAAAAAAATCAAGAAAGAATCGTGCTACTCCGTAGCATACCATAAAAAGAAATAAGAACCCTCGTTCACCAAATCCTTTATAGCGTCGATTGATCACAAAAAAAGCAGCGAACATCGCGAAACCAAGCAACGAAAGCAGGAGTCCATGATCGAGTCGATCACCGCCAGGATAACGAACCGCGAGCAACGAATGCGACAGCGTTCCTGGATGATCGTGAATTAAAAAACAACCGATCCTTCCGATGCCGTACCCGAGCGGAAGCACGTACGCCGCAACATCTGCGTATTTCATGAACGAAAGTTTCGCGCGGCGTGCATACCATAACGCACCAATTGCTGCGCCGAGGAATCCACCGAAACTCGACATGCCACCTTCCCACACGCGAAAAATTTTAAATGGATCAGCGAGATACGCGCTCGGCTCATAGGCGATGACATAAAACAATCTTGCGGTTATCAATGCGCCGACCAGAATCCAGCACGCAAAATCAACGAACTGTTCGCGTTCCAATCCTCGGCGTTGCGCTTCTTTTTGACCGATGATCACCGCTGCAGCGATTCCAATAGCAACAAAAAGTCCCCAGACCTGAATCTGGATCGGTCCGAGCGGGATGGTTGTAAAATGGAGGAATGGGATCATTTACGAAGGTTGAAAGTTACGAATCTTTTAACCTTTTAACCTCTTAACCTTCGTCAAATCGCACCAAGTCTGACGAGCGCTTTCTTAAACGTCCGTAGTGCGTTACGGGCGATCCCCGCGTCAAGATGAAAGCTCGCTTCATGCGCGAGTTGATTGCGTACCTTGTGCGCCCACCACACCTCGCGAAGATCTGGATACTTATACTGCGCGAATTTTAATCGCTCGCCGAGCGTCATGCCGGGCATCGCGAGAGATTTGAGTGCGTAATCAAGCAGCTTGTCCGCTTCGATGATCGCAACCTTACGACTCATCTCGCCTGGTGATTCCAACATTTGTTCAATTTCTGCCCACCGACGACGCATCGTTTCACGATCAGTACCGTCAAATTTTCGTGACGCAAAAAAACCTCGTACTTTTGCAATCATCATCAAAAAAATCCCGACAATAAGACCGAGGAAAAGCAGGCCGATAACGACCCAAAAAGCGCTTACTATATCGAAAGTGACGGTCATACCTTTATAGGTTACACCACCTACACCGGAGGCGAAAGTTGTGATCGAAGCCCCGCTGCGCGTTCATACGCATGCGCAGTACCAAGGATCGTTTTCTCGTCAAAGTGCCGACCGATCAATTGCAGACCGACCGGTAAACCGTTTGAAACCCCGCACGGCACACTCACCGCAGGAAGCCCCGCAACGTTCACTGACACTGTATAAATATCGGAGAGATACATCGCGAGCGGATCATCGAATTTTTCACCGATGTTCCACGCAACACTCGGCGATGTCGGCGTGGCGATCACATCGACTTCGGTGAACGCTTGCGCGAAGTCATTCGAAATCAACCGTCGCACTTTGAGCGCCTTGAGATAATACGCATCATAATATCCTGAGGAGAGTGCGTACGTGCCGAGCATGATGCGGCGTCGCACCTCTTTTCCGAAACCCATGCCGCGTGATTTCCGATACGTCTCTTCGAGTGACGCACCAACGACGCGCGTTCCATAACGCATCCCATCGAGGCGCGATAAATTTGAACTCACTTCGGATGGCATCAGTACGTAATACACGGCGAGCGCATACTCTGCGTGCGGAAGCGAAATTTCTTTCACCACCGCACCGAGATCTTCAAGAGTCGAAACGGCGTTTCGCACCGATCCCTCGACATCCGCATCCATTCCTGAAACAAAGTATTCTTTTGGTAGACCGACACGAAGACCTTGAAGCGATGTCGGTAACCTGAGCGGCACTTTCCATGCAGGTTCCAAATCAACGCTGGTCGAATCCATCGGGTCGCGTCCTTCGATCACGGAAAGAAGCGTCGCTGCATCTTCGGCGGTTCGTGCAAATGGTCCTATCTGATCAAGGCTCGATGCCATTGCCATCAGGCCGTAGCGCGACACGCGACCGTACGTCGGTTTGAGGCCGACCACACCACACATCGCCGCAGGCTGACGGATTGAACCGCCGGTATCGGATCCCAAAGAAACGATAGCGGATCCTTCTGCAACCGCAGCTGCCGAACCACCCGAAGAACCGCCAGGAATTTTTTCTGTGTTCCACGGGTTGCGCGTCGGTCCATGGTAGGACGTTTCAGTCGATGATCCCATCGCTGCATCGTCCATGTTGGTTTTGCCGATGAGTACAGAACCCGCTGCTTTTAGGCGTGCGATTACTGTTGCGTCATATGGCGCAACATAATCCCGAAGGATCGCTGATCCTCCCGTCGCACGCACACCCGCGATAAGCATGTTGTCTTTAATCGCGACCGGCACACCGTCGAGCACCGAAAGTCTCGAGCGACGTTTGATGCGTTGATCTGCTTCGTCCGCAGAGCGGAGCGCTGTTTCATCCATCAGTGTCACGTATGCATGCGTCGCGTCGACATTTTTTTTTGCAACCCCAAGGCACGCTTCGGTGAGTCCCCGTGAGGTGAGCTCCCCGCTCTCAAAACCAGCACCAACTTCGCCAACCGTCATTCGTGTTGTCTTCATATTAGGAAAACACCGCTTTCACTTTCAGAAGATCACCCTGCCGATCAGGAAAACTTTCAAGTAACGCATCGTGTACAGCAGCGTCGCAGGCGACCGCTTCATCTGTACGAAAAACGTTGCGCACCGGCAAGCTATGCGCCATCGGCTCGACATCAAAGGTGTCGACCTTCGCAAGTTTGTCGACATACTCCAGAATCGAGGAGAGTTGATTCGCAAATGCAGCCTTTTCTTCAACAGAAAGTTCGAGACGGCTAAGTAGCGCGATGTGTTCCACTTCTTCTATGGAGAGTTTCATATCTTCCCCAGCATAGCGAGGAACCGACTTTCATTCAAGATGGTCACGCCGAGTTTTTTCGCTTTCTCCAGCTTCGATCCCGCTTCCTCGCCCGCAACAACATAAGTCGTTTTTAAGCTTACTGATTCACTCACGTCGCCCCCGAGTGCACGAATGCGCGTTTTCGCTTCGTCACGACTCATTTTTTCGAGCGTACCAGTGAGTACGAAGGTCTTTCCTGTGAGCGGACCTTTCGTTGCAGCTTTCGCGTGCTCGACTTCAACTTCTTTCAGGAGTCGATCGAGCGCTGTCTTGTGCACTGAATCAGCAAACCAAGAGGCAACACTTTTTGCGACGATCCCACCGACGTTCGGCACCGCAGCAAGATCTTCCTCGCTCGCTGCGCGCACCGCTTCGATCGTACGAAATTTCTCCGCGATGTCCGCAGCAGTTTCTTCGCCAACATGACGTATGCCGAGACCATATAAAAACTTCGCAAGCGGCACACGACGTCGCGATTGGATCATGGTGATCAGTTTTTTTGCAGAAACGTCGCCAAACCGTTCAAGCGATGCAAGATCTTCTTCTTTTAATCGATACAAGTCTGCAGCATCGCGAATCAATCCCTCATCAAGAAATCGTTCAACCAATTTATCTCCGAGTCCCGGCATATCGACACCACCTTTCGATACAACGTGGAGAATACTCAGTGCGGTGCGCGCGTAACAATCACGATTTGTGCAGTATGCCGCGACCTCTCCTTCGCGTCGTTCAACCGCAGCGCCGCATTCAGGACATTTTTTTGGTAGAGTAAATTTTTTTTCTCTGCCACTACGTGCTTCTGTGATCACTTTGATCACTTTCGGTATCACATCTCCCGCTTTTTCAATTACGACCGTGTCACCGATCATCACACCGAGGCGATCGATTTCATCTTGGTTATGCAACGTTGCGTGCGTGACTGTCGTCCCCGCAACACGCACCGGCCGCATCACCGCAACGGGTGTGAGCGCGCCGGTGCGACCGACCTGCACACGAATTTCTTCTACAACCGTCGTCGCTTGTTCCGCAGGAAATTTATATGCCACCGTACCACGGGGTGTTTTACCAACAACGCCAAGTCCTTCATATATTTCGTCGTTGTTGACGACCACCACAACGCCATCAGTCCAATATGGTAATTTTTCTCGTTTTTTTCCGACAGTTTTGTGATAGGTCTCAATCTCTTCGGCAGAAGTGACGAGTTTTGACAGTGGGTTAATTTTTACACCGATCAACTGTAAAAATTCGTGTGCTTGTTCGTGCGTAGAAAGTCCCGCATCCGCAAGTAGCGCGTACCCAAAAAAATCGAGCTTACGCGATGTGGTGATCGCGGGATCGAGTTGTCGCACGCTTCCCGCCGCAGCATTTCTCGGATTTGCAAACGGCGGTAATCCTGCTTTTTCTTGATTACGATTCAACGCGTCGAACACTTGTTTTGTCATGAACACTTCGCCGCGCACCTCAATTCTTCCTGCGAGCGATGTGGCAACACGACGAAACTTTTTTACGTCGATGGTATTTTTATGCCGCTTCACAAAAGCGTCGATCTCCTTTTCTTCCGGGTGATGCAACCGAAGTGGAATCGCCTCAATCGTGCGAAGATTTTGCAAAATATCTTCACCGATCGTGCCGTCGCCACGTGTTGCGCCGCTCGTCAGCACTCCATCTTCATAGACGAGAGACATCGCGAGGCCGTCCATCTTCATTTCACAGTAGAATTGATCGAGACGCTGCGTGGTGAGTTTTTGTATGCGCGCAATCCAATCCTTCAATTCTTCAAAAGAAAAAATATCTTCCATTGAAAGCATTCTTGTACGATGTCGCACTTTTGCAAACTTCGAGAGTGCTTTTCCTGCGACCCGTTGCGTCGAAGAATCCGAAGTAATCAATTCCGGATACTGTTGTTCGAGCGTGTATAACTCGTGCTTAAGCGAATCAAGCGCTGCCTCAGAAATCTCTTGTTTATCAAGAACGTGATAAAGATAGCGATGGTGGTCTATCGCTTTTCGTAGTTGCTCGACACGTTGTTTCGCTTCTAATTTTGTCATAGTGCCGCAAGAATTCTATCACCGAAGAGCAGCATCACGATCGCACTCGCAGAAAGAAACGTCCCGAAAGGAATCTGACTTTGTAATTGTTTTTTCTTCGTTGCAAGAAGATACACGGCGTAGACCGCGCCGGTGATATAGGCGACAAAAATTGCTGCAACTGCGTTGCGGAACCCCAGCGCCGCACCAATCAAAAGCCCGAGATGGATGTCCCCTCCTCCGACCCAACGTCCTTTTGACACCGCGTACTGCACATAAAAAATTCCTGCACCAATAAGCATGCCGAGCGCGATCGATAACGGTGACGCCCCGAGCGCAACGTTTGCAACCGCAGCGATCACCGCGGCGGGAAGAGTTACTGCGCGTAGGATCACCATATGTCGAAGATCGAACATGAACACGATTATGAATGTCGCGAGGAGGTACCAATTGAGTAATAATTTCGCCAGCGTCGCTGGAGAAACCGACGACTCGCGAAGTGTCACGTACGCCGCGGCAAGAAATAATGCACCGCACACAAGTTCGAGGAGTATATAGGAAGCATCGATCGCATGCTTGCAATAACGACATCGTCCACCGAGCGCGAGATAACTCAGAGTAGGAACGAGGTCGGCCGGCGCGAGGGTATGACGACAGTGCGGACAGCACGAGCGTCCAGAAACAAAACTGTCACCGGTATGGAGACGCCAAAGCACCGCGCTCAGAAAACTCCCGATCACGGTGCCAAACATAAAAATAAATGCGACGAGGAGCGGTGTCATGCACTAAGGATAACAGAAAAAGCCCTGAATTCCAGGGCTTTTTTCTTTCTTCTACTGAATCCCGTTTGGTGAAGCGGTGTGCGGACCTGCGGCGAGATCCCCGACTGCACCGCCGAGACAGAAGTTGATGGTGTACGTCGTACCTGCCGCGGAAGTGTACATGTAGGCGTTGTTCGCAGTGTTACACGGACCGTCAGCGGGGAGTGCGGCCGTGGGGACAAGCCCCATGTACGTTGTGCCGCCACCGCAAGAGCTCGCCCACGAACCATTCGAACACAGCGCCTTGTGATTTGCATCACCGAGCTCAACAGCAGTCGTTGACGTTGGGTAGTTATTTTGATCTGCAAAATACAGTTCGAGGGCGGTTTGGATCTGCTTGATGTCCGCGACGCGCTTCGCATCACGTGATTTTAAACGCGCGCTATTCAACGCCACGACAGCGAGCGTCGAAAGCAGGCCGATAATCGCAACGACAACCAATAATTCAATCAACGTGAATCCTTTATTATTTATCTTAACCATAAATGATGAGAGGGATTAACGGTATGAGTATAGCATGGTTCTCCGAACCTATTCAATATCTCGCATAGCAAGTCCAAGCGGTACCGCAAAACGCGGCCCGATCTCTTCGAGCACTGGTCTGAGTTCGTCAGAGTACACCACGCGAGCCCACGGATCACCGACGTACGTTTTAATCCCCATCGCTTTTGCAAAAAATGGCGCGAGTGCAGGAAGCGCTGCAGTTCCACCGGTCAAAATAATTTTTTCAATATTTTTTCCATGTTGGCCTTCACCGTCATCTCTCCCAAGATAGAGATTTCGAGAGTATTGGAGCTCGGTAAGGAGTGGCGCAACCGCATTCTCAAAAATTTTTGGAAGTCCTTCGCCGGGATACATCGACGAGATCCCTTTGATGTCGCACTTCGTCTGTTCCGCGGTTTTCATATCCATCGAAAGCGTGGCTGACATCGCTTTTGTGAGCGTTGCTCCGCCCATATCCAAACTTCTCGTCACAAATGAGACGCCATTTTCTACAATAATAATGTTTGTTCGCACAGCACCGATGTCTACGATCATTGAAACAGCGCGATCTTTGCCGATGAGCGAACGAATCAATGCAAAACTTTCTGTTTCGAGACTCACGAGTTCTAACCCCGCAAGTTTAAACACAGTGACATATTTCTGTACTAACGTTTTTGCTGCGCCAGTAACGAGCATCTGCACCGTCTTTGTTTCTTCTTTTTTATCTCCCTCCTTCGCCAAGGCTTCGAACTGGGCACTGCCCGACTTCGACGCAACTTTATCCTTCGTATTGGGAGGAGTAACCGGTTTGTAATCCAAGACCATCTCCTCAAGTGGAATTGGCACAAGTTTTCTTGCTTGCCGTTGCACGGCATCACGCAAGTCTTTTTCATTTGTGGTTTTTGGCACGGTAATCACCGCACTAAACACTGAAGCAACCGGCAATCCTGCGACCGTTGCTTTCGTACTTGTCTTGGTTTTCTGCACAATCTTCCGCAAAAGTTCCGCGGTTTCTTTTGGTGCATCAACGAGATTCGGCGGCTGCGCGTCAGGGAGTCGTTCGGTGAATCCATAGGTAAAAAGCCTTGCGCGCCCCTTTTCGTTTTGTAATTCAACAAGCTTAATCCCGCCCGTGCCGAGATCGACACCGAGATAGCTTTGTTTTTTCCCGCCAAAAAACCCCATAGGTATTTTGAGTATACAACTTTTCTCTGCGGCGCGCGAGAGTCTCCTATCGTTTTCCGTGATGCGTGTCTAAAGCATGATTCACGAGCCGATCCGCGTGCTTGTTTTGCTCTCTCCGCACGTGGGTGAAGGTGACCTTGCGGAATGCGAGTCGAAGATTGTGCACCTGTAAAAATAATGCACCGAGCGCGGCGTTTTTTACTTTATATTCTCCATTCAACTGTTTCACGGCGAGCTCAGAGTCCATCCGCATCGCAACTTCCTCCGCACCGAGTTCTTTTGCGTGTGTAAGCGCGTCCACGATCGCCATATATTCGGCGTAATTGTTTGTTTGCTCGCCAAGATAGCGCGAGTGTTCCTTGAGGACTACGCCGTTCTCGTCGGTGATGTACACCCCGAGCGCTGCGGGCCCTGGATTTCCGCGCGCACCACCGTCCGTATAAATGATCAGTTTTTTCATACTTTTACTCGTGCATTTTCTGCAACGCGAATGTCAACAAGTTTCAGTTGGATCTCTTTCGTACCGTTCCATGCATTAATACCGATCTCAACAACTGCATCGACGGTCATACCCGCGCAGATCCCTTCGATTTTCGAAACGAAGTTGAAACCGATCAGCTTCGCTTCTCTTGGAAGATCACCACGCGCGTTGACGCGAACAGTGTTCTTGCTCTTGCCGATGTAGTCAACGAGAGAAACATCGAGACTGCGGAGTAAAAATTTCGGGCGTGGGTTCCCTTCTCCGAACGGCTCAAGCTTTGCTAACCAGTCTACCAAATCCCACGTTACCTGGCTCATCTGAAGTTCGGCATCAATTTCAATCGCTGGTCGAAGATCGATGCCTGCAAGCATTTTTTCTGCATACTGCTCAACCACCGCACAAAATGCGGCGTACTTTTCATCACCGATAATTGTCAGACCGCACGCTTGCGGATGACCACCAAATCTCGCAAGGTGTTCCTTCGCACACTCCATCGCTTTCACCACATCAAATTCAGGAATACTTCGTCCCGAACCGACAATTCGCTCTCCTTCTTTACCGAACACGAACACTGGCCGGCCGCGTTCATTCGCGATCCGTCCCGCGACGAGTCCGACGATTCCCGCGGACCATCCGTCGCCGATGACGCAGTGGATTTTTTTATCTCCCTGCGCAGCGACTTCACGTTTCGCTGCTGTCATGATTTCTTCTGTGTATTTTTGTCGGTCACGGTTCGCTTGATCTAGCCGTCCCGCATACAATACCGCGTCTTCTTCTGTTTCTGCCATCAAACATTTAAATGCGAGCTCCGCATGCTCCATTCGTGATGCTGCGTTAATACGCGGACCGATCGCAAAACCGACCGATGTCGTATCCATTTTTCCAAACTCCAAACCCGCCGCTTCGATCAGTTTTCTGAGCCCGATCCGTTTCGTTTTGTTGAGCACCATAAGTCCGTACCGTTCGAGTGTACGGTTCTCGCCGATGAGCGGCATCACGTCCGTCACTGTTGCGATCGACACGAGATCCATCAACCATTTTTCATAGCCGGGCTCATATGGCGAACCTTTTTTTGCGCAGTAGGTGATGAATCCGCACGCGAATTTAAAAGCCACACCAACCGCTGCGAGTTTTTTGAAGGGATACGTTTCACCATCGACGAGTGGGTGCAGAATAATGCAATCAGGAATTTTTTCGGGGATCTGGTGATGATCAACCACGATCGTGTCCATCCCGTGCGTTTTTGCGAGTGTAATTTCAGGTTCGCAAGAGATGCCGCAATCGACGGTGATCATGAGCGTTGCGCCATCTTTTGCGAGACGCTCGACATTTTCCGGCCGCACACCATAACCATCTTTTTCACGATGCGGAAGATAGCTCATTAGGAGTGATGGATCCTTCCCGAGGCGTTTCGCTGCTGCACGAAACGTGGTCATGAGTACCGCTGAGCCACTGATACCATCAGCATCATAATCACCATGAATCACGACCTTTTCTCCTTTTTCGATCGCATCCCATACACGAGTGCAGGCCCGCTCCATGTCGCGAAACAAAAAAGGATCATGAAGATCCTCGTAGTCTGGTTCCAAAAACTCATCGATCGCTTCCTGCGTCGAAATTCCACGGTTCACAAGAAGCCGCAGCGCAACAGGATGCACCTCAGGAAACCTCTGCCGCATTTCGTCGGATAACTCAGGCGCCACGCGCCATTGGAATTGCATACTCAGATACGGTAGCATTTCCAGAAGAAAAAAAAGAGATCCGCGCTGCACTGAATAGTGCGTGGCGCAGATCAAGGATTGCGTTGGCCTAGAGCTTCGGCTTCTTCGGTGCAGCGAGGACACGACAGTCGTGTTGGATCCATTGCTCTACGGGAATGTCCCAGCTGAGGCATACAGCACGCTTGTTGTCACACTCTGTCAGAATCACAAACCCCGGACCACCGGCTCCAACCCAAGATGAACGTCGAGCGAGGATTACACCCTTCCGTTGCTCCTCGGGATTTTCCTCACCGAAGGCTAGGGCCTGCTCGATGCCAACATCTTCGTAGCCCTCTTTCTCGAGCATCGCATCGAACTCTTCGTCCGTCATCTCCTTCGGGGCATCGAACATCCTCAGATCGGTGGTGGTGAACAGCGCGGGATTGACCGGAAACCATGCCTCGGTGATGTTGGGATTCACGTAGCCGTCGTAGTTGCCAGCTGCAAGCATGGCGGCGAGTGAGGTTGGACTCGTCTTCATCTCAATCTCCTTTCGTTGAGTTTTTATACTCTCCTTGAGAGTTTTGTCAAGGATTATTGCAAAGCAGGCGCCACCATTCCCGCAATCATCACAATCGTTACGAACGCATACAGCGTAATAGCAAGCGCTTTTTTCATTTGGCGTGGGCGGATTTTAAATTTTTTCTTTTCGTTCAACATAAAAATATTAATCTCTTTTCAGCACAGCAAGATACGCTTCTGGTGGAATATCGACGCGACCTTTGCCCGCCATGCGTTTCTTTCCTTTTTTCTGCTTCTCTAATAATTTCATCTTTCGCGTCCAGTCGCCGCCAGAGATATCGGACACATCTTTACGGTACGCCTTGATTCGTTCAGATGCGACGATCTGACTCCCGATCGCTGCTTGAATTTTTACTTCGAATTGCTGTCGAGGAATTGCGTCCTTAAGTTTTTCGACGATTTGTCGTCCTTCGCGTGCGGCTGCATCGCGATACACGATCGTCGCAAGCGCTTCGGCAGACTCTTCAGCAACCAAAATATCCATGCGTACGACGTCTGCCTTTCGATAATCACAGAACTCGTAGTTGAGCGACGCATATCCCGATGAGACGCTCTTCAATTTATCATAGAAATCCACAAGAATCGACGCGAGTGGAATTTCGTAATGCAAAATCACACGACCCTCACCTGACGCCGACGCGAGGTACTCCGTATCCTTATATAACCCGCGCTTGTCCTGTACGAGCGCCATGATGTTGCCCATATGTTCGCGCGGCGACACGATGTCGACTTTCACCCACGGCTCTTCAATCCACGCGATCGATGACGGGTCCGGGAGGTCCGCGGGACTTTTTGCGACCAGTTCCGCACCGTCCGCGCCGGTCTTCTTTACTTTGTACGCAACCGACGGTGCGGTGACGATCAATTCAATATTATGTTCGCGGCGAATGCGCTCTTGTACGATTTCAAGATGGAGGAGTCCGAGAAATCCGCAGCGAAACCCGAACCCAAGCGCAGCAGAATGCTCCGGCTCGAACGCGAGCGACGCGTCGGACAGTTTCAATTTCAAAATTGCATCGCGAAGTCGATCGAACGCATCGCCTTCTTTCGGGAATATCCCGGCGTACACCATCGGCATGATGTCTTTGTACCCGTCGAGTGGCACGACGCCTCGCTCTTTGAAATCAGGAACAGTCACCGTGTCGCCGACGCGGCACGAATCGATCTGCCGAAGTCCACCGACGATGTAACCGATTTCACCTGCACCGATGCGATCTGCGCTTTTGAATTTCGGAGTGAACCAACCAACGTCGATAATTTCACTTTTTGTGAGTGTTGCTGCGAGTTTCATCATCTCTCCACGCGCAGCCGATCCATCAAACACACGCACGAATGCCACCACACCTTTGTACGTGTCATACATTGAGTCGAATACGAGCGCACGAAGTGGGCCGTTCGGATCACCTTTTGGCGGCGGAACTTTTGCGACGACCTCTTCGAGAATCTCTGGTACACCAACGCCGGTGCGACCGGAAGCAAATAACACTTCTTCTGGCGCGCAACCGAGCAGATGCACGATTTCGTCACGCACACGTTCTGGCTCAGCGCTCGCCATGTCAATTTTGTTGACGACAGGGATGATGGTGAGATCTTGTTCGAGTGCGAGATACAAATTACCGAGCGTCTGCGCTTGCACGCCTTGCGTCGCGTCAACGAGAAGGATCGCGCCTTCGACTGCAGCGAGTGAGCGTGACACTTCGTACGTGAAGTCAACGTGTCCTGGTGTGTCGATCAGGTTGAGGACAAAATCTCGCCCGTCTTTCGCTTTGTAGTTCATCCGCACCGGCTGCAACTTGATAGTGATTCCGCGTTCGCGTTCAAGATCCATCGTGTCGAGCAACTGATCACGCATGTCTCGCTTTGCGATCGCGCCGGTGGTTTCAAGCAAACGATCGGCAAGCGTGGATTTGCCGTGATCGATGTGTGCGATGATGCAAAAATTTCTATACTGCTCCATGTTCATATTATTCGACAGAGATCGTTTCTTCTTCTTGCACAACGTTCATCTGTTTCGTTGGTGAAACTTTTTTCATATACATGGCGATGACCTCCTTCGCCTCTTCACTCCCCATCACATACGCCGCTGCGACATACGCCGCAAGACCTGCGACACCCGCGACAAACCCCTGCGTAAAAATACCGACACCGGTCTGCATGTTCACCACACTCGCGAGTGGCGCTTTCATCATTTGAATAACGAACGCCATGAACAGTCCCGCGCAACTCATCTGTGCAAGTGCGCGGAACATCCGTCGCTCGCCGAGGTCTCCGATGCGGTGACGAAGAAACACCCAAAGTAGTGCGAGATCCAGAATACTCCCCAGAGAAAACGCGAACGCGAGGCCGGGTGCGCCCATGCCACGCGACAAAAAGTACCACGCGAGCATCCGTTCGACCACCACCGCAAAAATTGCCGCGTAGAGCGGTGTTTTCATGTCCTGAAATGCGAAAAATACCCGCACTACTAAAGGATACAACGCCTGCGCGAAAAGCGAGAGCGTAAAAAACGCGAGAGTGTTTGCGGTGTTGATCGTATCGCCCCAATCAAAACGGCCGGTGCCGAGAATCACGCGAACAATTTGTGCGCGGAGAAGCAGACATGCAACCGTCGCAGGAATGATGAGAAACAATACGGTGCGCACGGTGCGCCCGAATTGCATGATGAGTTCTTCTTTTTTCTCACGCGCGGCGAGTTCGGAGATCACCGGAAACGCTGCGACTGCGAACGACACGCCGAGAATCCCAACAGGAAAATTTTGAAGATTATTTGCGAGATTGAATACCGCAATACTTCCGGCGCCGAGCGTTGACGCAAGACCGATCAAAATAAAAAGGTTCACCTGACTCACCGCGAGGCTTGCGATTCTTGGAAGAGAATGCTTTGTAATCATCACTACTCCTGCGTGTCGCGGTCTCCAAAGGAAGCGGTATTGAAGCCCGATTGCGCGACACGCGAACGCTTGCACGAGAAAATGCGCGAACGCACCAAGTACAACACCGTACGCGACGCCATGAATACCAAGTGTTGGCGCAAGACAGGTGATGCCGATGATGATGCCGATGTTGTACATCACCGGCGCGAGCGCGTAGATAAAAAATCTGCGTTTGGTTTGAAGGATGCCGCCGAGCACGCTCGAGAGACCGAGAAATATCGGCGAAAGGAACATGATGCGCGTAAGCGACACTGTGAGCGCTTTGGCGGTTGCATCAAACCCTGGTGTGAGCAACGCGACGACGTGCGAGGCAAAGATGATGCCGACACCCGCAAGCACGACGAGTCCGACGCCGAGCACGGTCATGAGCGCGGAAGCGAGATCGTTCCCCTCTTTACCGAGCGCACGATCGTCCGCACCTTCTTTTATAAACGTCGCGACGAACACCGGAATGAACCCTGCAGTGATCGCACCGAGCACGAACAAATTATAAATGAAGTCTGGCGTGCGGAAAGCAGCGTAGTACGCATCGAGTTCGCGTCCCGCGCCGAACGTGCCAGAAAGCAGACGGTCCCGAATGATTCCCACAAATCGACTCGCAAGCGTCGCGACACCCAAAAGCAAAGCCGCAGAACGGATAGAGGTCGATTCTTTACGGAACAACTTTTGCCAAAGCGTCTTTACCATAGAAACCGCTTGAGTATAAGGCTGATTGTGCGGAGAAGCAAGCTCTTCTTTTTGTCTCCCGTAGCTCGTACGTGACCAGAATAAAAAACGGTTCCTCTCGACCTTTTCGTTAAAAGAGGAACCTCGGAGCCCGAAGGCAATTGTATGTATATATTACACCTTTTTGGTTCCTGACACCAGAGGATTATTATGGCTATTTCTGGCAAATAACTTGAATCCAGTTTGTATCGCCTACGCGAGATATATTTTCATAACACATTTTCATTCGTAATTCGGCAAGATACTCCTTGAGTTCCGGCAAAACAAAATAGCTAAAAAATCTTTCGTATCTATAGCCGTAGTCATTTTCTCTCCGCACTTCCTCTTCTTTACCTTCTGGTCGTTTTTCTTTGACCGCGATATACAAGTACCCTCCGTCTTTGAGTTTATTCTTTAGTCCAGCAATGGTTGTCATGACTTCTGCCTTTGGAATATGAAGTAAGACCGCTTGTGCAAAAATACCATCGAAGGTTTCGGGGATACTGCTCAGATCCTTTACATCAGCTACATAAAACACCGCGGACCCAACTTCTCTCCTTGCTATCTTAACCATCTTATCTGAAAAATCGATACCGACAACTTTGAATTCTTTTTCAGATAAGTATTTTGATTTCACGCCCGCACCACACCCAACATCCAATACCACATCACCCTTTTTGAGTAACGATATAAATTGATCAGTACCCTCCACCCACCAAGCATCATCGTGATGGTCTTTGAACCAGTCCTCTGCAATTGTATTATAAGTATCTTTGAGATTCATATTTTCTGGATTCCGGGTCCCCGGATCAGGTCCGGGATAAACTCTGCCGGAATGCTTTATATGACAAGGCACGTTTGGCTTCTTTTGCGATCATCAACTCTTCATTGGTTGGAACCACGAGGACTTTTGGATTGCCGGGGAGTTTGAGCATAGCCATTACCATCTTGCGAATTTCTGGGCTACGTTCTCCGACGCCTGCGGTGAAAATTATTGCGTCTGCTCCGCCCATGACGGTGACGTATGAACCAACGTAGCGTGCGACGTCGTAGCAGAACATTTCTATGGCGAGTTTCGATCGCTTTTTTTGGTCTGCGGTTGGTTTCGCCGACATTTTGTATCCTGGAATTTTATATCCCGCGGCGGTCATCACATCGCGTAGATCTTTGTAGCCCGAGATGCCGAGCAGACCGGATTTTTTGTTCATCACGTCATCCACCTGTTGAATGGACAGGTTAAACGTCCGTTGCATATACAACGGAATCGCGGGATCGATATCACCGCAGCGCGTGGACATCGTCAGTCCTTCGAGCGGCGTAAAACCCATCGTCGTATCGAATGCCTTGCCGTTCTTCACTGCGGTGACCGATGAACCCGAACCGAGATGACACGACACCAGTTTCAGTTTTTTGTACGGTTTCCCCAGCATCTTCGCCGCTTGCTCGGTGACGTAGCGATGCGAGATCCCATGAAAACCGTACTTACGAATTTTGTATTTCGTATAATACTCCCACGGCAACGCGTACATGAACGCATGGTCGGGGATCGTTTTGTAGAACGCGGTGTCGAACACCGCAACGTTCGCGGCTTTTGGAAGTAATGCGCGGCACGAATCGATTCCGGAAAGATTCGGTGGATTGTGCAGTGGCGCGAGTTGGTTGTACGTCCGCAGACGTTCAAGATTCGCTGACGTGATCACCATTGGTTCAGTGAACTCTTCACCACCATGCACAACGCGATGACCACAGATCGTAATTTTTGAGGATGCAAACCCCGCATCGGTAAATGCGGAGAACACTTTTGTAAGCGCATCCTTATGATCAGACACCGCATCGTATTCAATCTTCTTCTCGCCAATCTTTAAAAAAGGAGAATCGAGACCGATCCGTTCCACAAGACCGCCCGTGAGTTCTTTCAAGGATTTCGCGTCGTACAATTTGAATTTCAAACTGGAACTGCCGGAGTTGATAACAAAAATCATATGTCGGAGAAAAAATGTTCTGCACCGCCCTCTTTCGGATGCACTCCAACAATTTCTCCCATTGCACCCTGTGCGGAAAGCGACGCGGCGTTCGCTTCGTCGGTATCAAGATGGATGTTCATTCGGAACGAGGGATGCACACGCACCACAGTGTCGCGCACAATAATCGGTGTATCTCCAGGAATCGCAACATCGATCAAATCACCGGTTTTGAGTCCGAGTGCGACTGCTTCTGTATCAGAAACATGCAGATGCCGCTCGTCGTTAATGACTCCTTCCTGCAAAGTCACGCTTCCTTTCTGCCCAATGATCGTCACCGCACCACCAGAACCCGCAAGATTGCCCGAAACACGAATCGGAGCCGCGGCTCCGATTCGTCGTGCATCACTAAACGCAAGTTCCACCTGTGTCTGCTTGCGACATGGCCCGAGGATTCGCGCATCAAACTCCCCTTTCGGACCTTTCACTATCACTTTCTCTTCATACGCAAACTGCCCGGTTTGCGAAAGTTCTTTAAGCGGTTTCATCTGGTACCCTGCACCAAAAAGAGTGTCTTGGTCTACTTGGGAAAGATGCACGTGTCGTGCAGAATATTCGATGCGCACAGACGCACCAAGCGCAGGATGTTTTGTATCATTCATAAAGTGGTAAAAGTATAACTCGTTTTATAAAAACACGCTCGCGAGCCCGAGGAACGCAAAGAATCCACAGCAGTCGGTGAGCGTCGTCACAAACACCGTCGATGCGAGCGCAGGATCGATGCGCAAACGCTTCATAATAACCGGCACCGCCACACCGCCAAATCCCGCAATGAAAAGATTTACTGTCATAGCAACGAGGATGACGAGCGCGAGTCGATAATTTCCTGTCCACGCGTAAGCGATCCCGCCCATAAGAATGCCGTTCGCCAAGCCGTTCAGCGTCCCCGCGGCGATCTGCTTTGTTACCGCCCGTATGGTGTTTAATTGACTGAGTTCGCCGAGCGCTATCGCACGTATAGCGACGCCAAGCGTTTGTGTCGCGGCGTTGCCCCCCATCCCCGCAATGATCGGCATGTACGCGGCGAGAATCACCACGCGCTGAATAGTGTCCTGAAAGAGACTCACTACCCAAGCGGCGAGTACAGCGGTCGCCAAATTTATCACGAGCCACGGAAGACGACGCCGTACGGTGACGAAGATAGGATCGGAGATACGATCGTCTTCATCAACACCAGCAAAACGCGAGATATCTTCCGCGTACTCTTTTTCCATGACCTCGAAGATGTCGTCTGCGGTGATCACACCGAGCACTTTTCCTTTTGGGCCGACCACAGGAATTTCGATCGCATTGTACTCATCGAAACGCTGCGCAACTTCTTCTTGGTCGACTGTTGGTGCGACACTCGGATACATCGTGGTCATCAAGTCGGTCAGTTTTGCATCAGGTGCCGCCTGAATCAATCGAACAAGAGACAAAGTGCCCACAAGCACGCTCTGGTCATCGGTAATATAAAGAAGGTGTGATTTTGTTCGTGAGCTCGATTCCTTCGCAAGCAGTCGCCGCGCATCATCCACAGTCGAACCCGAATGTAGTCGCAAAAATTCTGTTTTCATGAGACCTCCTGCGGTCTCTTCGCCGAACACGAGCAACGGAAGTAATTCGTGAGGATCTGATTTACGTAAATCAGCGAGCACTTTTGCGCGCTGCGCATCGGGAAGCATCTGAATGATGTCGACCGCATCATCGGATTCCACCACATCGATCATCGCGCGAATCTCCTCGAGCGAAAGCGCGGTGAGAATCGTCTCCTGCGAATAATCAGAAAGTTTTTCAATGATCGCACCGCGACCCTCCGCGGTCAGTGCACGAAAAAATCGCCGCTTGTCACGCGGCGTTGCTCCATCGATCAGATGCACGAGCTCGTCGTCGCCATCTGGCAGGAGTTTCGTGAGTGCGTTGTCCTGCTTTTTGAAAAACATATTACTTGTCTCCTTCGATCGGTTCTTTTGTGTATCGGAGTACTCCGCGAAGCACCTTCGCAATAAATGTCTTTTCTTTCGATTTCCCAAATTTTTTCAATCGCGATGCGGGCATACGAAAATGCGTCACTGCCCATTCGATCGCTCGCGCGTTCAGCCGCACGATCGCGCTGAGCGGCCAAGTGCGAAACAATCCTGATTCGAGACGTTTGTTGGTGATTTCAATCGCATGGTCCGGACACACCCGTTCGCACGTCTCGCATCCGATGCATTTATCGAGATCGATATACACCGCCGGCTCGCCGAGCATCCCGAGTTCTTTATTGTGCCACGAAATCGCATTCACTGGACACTTCATTATACATACACCGCACGATTTACAAAGATTCGTGAACCGCGTCACGCGGATCTTTGATGTCTCCGCGACTTTTGGTCCGAAGCGCATCGGATCTGTGGAGTTGTTTTCTGGTGTGGTGCCCATAGTCAGGTCGTCTTTGCGAGGGCCCGCGATCGGACCCGTGGCAATCCCCTCCTTAGATCATGGGGGGATTGCTTCGGCCTAAAGGCCTCGCAAAGACAGTGAAAAGAATCACTTTATAAGATCATACCCAAGAGTGAACGCGCGCTGGTTCAGCTCCTGCAGCGCCGGATCTTTCACGTATTTTTCTTTAAACGTTTTTTCGAGCGCTTTGCCGAACGACGCTTTGTCGAGTCCCGGTACGAAGTGCAGCATCGCGCCCATGAGGATCATGTTGAACGTCCGCGGTTTTTTTAGTTGTAGTTTGGCGATGTTGCCTGCGTCCACTTTGTACGGATGCCATGGTGCGAGCCGCGACAGATCGTTCACGAGCGAGCTGTTCACGATCACTTTGGTATCGTCTTGCAAATGATCAAAGATGCGATCGATCGCGCGCTGCGACATTGCAACCCAGAGGTCAGCTTTTGCAAATTTTGGAAACGGAATGTCTTCGTCACCGATCTGCGCGTAGGCAATCGACACGCCACCGCGCTTTTCTGTACTAAAGTACGGCACGTACACCGATTTTTTTCCTTGGAGCCACGCGGCGTATGCCATCGTTTTTGCAATCGAAAGCACGCCCTGTCCTCCTTCGCCGCAGATGACGATTTTGCACGGTTCTCCCATATTTAGTAGCGCTTTACGGGATACACCTTCGCAAGTGTGTGCTCCAGAAAATCAAACGTTTTGTCCGGACGATCCATCGTCTTCCAGTTCAATGTGCACGGCGAAAGAATTTCAAGAAACACAAACCCTTTTCCTGCCATGGAAAACTCAAGTGCGTCTTTCATAAGCGCACGAAGTCCGAGCTGTCGCGACGTGATCCCGCGTGCAACAAACGCGTTCGGATTCACGTTCCTGATCATCTCTGGTCCGCGCATATAATATTGATCGGCGCCGTACGGTGCGGTGTCGACCACCATTCCCGGAAGCGTGGTCGGTGACTCCTGTCCGCCGGTCATCGCATACACCGCATTGTTCACCACGATCACCATTATTTTTTCATCACGAATCGCTGCGTTCATCAAATGTCCGCCACCGATCGCGTACGCGCCGCCGTCACCTACATACGCGATCGTAATCGCTTTCGGATTCGCACGTTTGAATCCGACCATTGTCGGGATCGTTCGACCATGATGCGTTTCTATCGTATCCAGGTTGAAATAATCCCACGCAAGCAACGAACACCCGATGTCCACGCCGAACGCGACGTTCTTTTGAATCCCTAATTCGTCGATCGCAAATCCGAGCGCTTTCAAAGCCTCCGGGTGTCCGCAACCAGGACAAAACAAATGTGGTTTCGACTCAATGCGCACGCAGGATGGAAACGCCATCTTCACTTCTCCATTTTTCATTTTTTGTTTCGTCGCCATATTACCCAACAACTTTTTTTACAAGCTCCACGATCTCATTTGGCACGATCCCCATCGAAGGGCGCCCGTACTCCGTGATCGGCGCATTCGCATGGCCGTACAATGTGTCACGCACGAAACGCGAAAGCTGACCGAGCGCAGACTCAGGAATAAAAATCCGCGTGGCACCCTGCGCCGCCCGGCGCAGGGCCGCTTCTGGAAACGGCCGCAGTGTGATCGGACGAAACAACCGTGCGCGGATACCCTGCTCGGCAAGTCGTGCAATCGCTGACTTTGCCGACGCAGCAACGATCCCGTGCGCAACGATCAAAAGATCAGCATTCTCATCGCCAAACTCTTCAAATTCGATAATCTCATCTGCAACCGCGTCCCACGCCGATTTGATCTCCATGTTCACTGCGAGCGTTTCCTCCTCCATGTTCAAACAGTTGCGGTAGCAGTCGTACGACGTGCCGTCCGGAGCTTTGCGCACATGCAACTCCGGTGACGGCATGATCTCCGCGAGCGGCCTCGTGCGGTTGGTCTCGAGCATATATGCCTCAGTTTTTTCCATCACAATCCCACGTTCCTCCGGCGTGTACACCTCAACCTCCCCCATCATCTTTGCGAGATATCCATCACCAAGCAAAAATGTTGGGAATCGATATTTCCACGCGGTGTTGAACACCTTGATGCCGTAGTCGTACATCTCCTGCAGGGTCGATGGCGCATACACAATACGATACCCGTTACCGTTGCCACCGAAACACGCGAGGTTTACTTCGGACTGCGAATAGATCACGGTGGATGTCGACGGTCCGCCACGTTGATTCATGTATGCAACAACCGGAAGCCGCATCGCTTCGGCCATAGAAAATGCGTCTTGCATGAGCACGTGCCCTGGTCCGCCGCTCGCCGTGAAACTTTTGACTCCCGCGAGCACGCCGCCGACGAGCATAAAACTCGCACCGATCTCATCTTCGGCTTGCAAAAAAACCAATCCGTCTTTTTTTCCTTGCTCGCCACCCGCTTCCTTCGACCAAAAATGCAAAATTTCCGAACTCGGCGTGATCGGATACCCATACATCGCCTTCGCGCCAGCCGCACGAGCAGCGCGCCCAAGTGCCTCCGCGCCCATCAAAAACTTTTTCTCGGCCATACTTGGGAAGTATAGCCTCTATCTTGTCATTCCGGAAGCCGCCGCGTGGCGGCTATCCGGAATC
>SXGR01219642.1_pt1 | contig 26837 bp, 29 predicted proteins | sample 3174711 | NCBI WGS metagenome assembly SXGR01 (sample SAMN11356860, study PRJNA531348) | freshwater metagenome | isolation source: freshwater sample F1-60 | place: China: Fuxian Lake, Yuxi | collected 2017-12-25
CGAGCAGCGCTCGTTCAAGTCTCCAGAGCAGCCCTCGCTCCTCCGCGCAGAGTTCGCCTTCAGGTCTTCCAAGCTCCCGCTCTTCCACTCCTATCTCCTCAGCTTCTTCACCCTCCTCCACTAGTTCCAGAGTGAGCTCCCCCCGCTCGAGCGCAGCAAGCTCTGCTTGTCCGACCGGCTCCTCCTGCGTCTTCTTCTTCGAGTGCACACCGCCGAGGACGATTGGTGCCTGCTCCCAGAGTCAGGTTTGTTGCACCGCTCCTTCCAGCAGCTCGAGATCAAGCATTCGGAGCAGTATGCTGTCTTCGAGGCAGAGCTCGCGTTCCAGTCTCTCTGCTTCCTCTCTTTCGTCGCTGAGCAGTCGCTTGTCCAGTGCCAGCTCTCTCCGTTCGAGTTTCAGGAGCTCAATGTCTTCTCTTGCTTTGACGATTTCGTCCCCCTCAAGTAGTCGTCGAAGTTCAGCATCGTCGCGCTCTTCTCTCACGGTACTCCCGCTCTTTGCGATTGCATCGAGCCCGCCGCAACAAATGCTGGGAGTTGTCGCTTACTGTGGGGATGGTACGGTGCAAGCAGGCGAAAAGTGCGATCTCGGACAGCTGAATGGGCTCAGTGGTCAAAATTGTACGACTACCTGCCAACAACTAATCATTGTGACCTGCGGGAATTCTCAGATTGATGCATCTGAGGAATGTGACGACGGAAATGCCAGAAATGGCGATGGCTGCAGTGCGCAGTGTAGAGACGAAATCGGTTCATGCGGCGATGGACGTATCAATGCAGCACTCGGCGAGCAGTGTGATGACGGACAAAACAACGGAACATCTACATCTCGCTGCACCGCACTTTGTAGATTCGTTAGAACAGCCCGTTGCGGAGATGGAATCATGAATGGAGAGGAGCAGTGCGATGCAGGAATCAGAAATGGAAATTATCCTGCGACTCGGTGCTTGGACAACTGCGTACTTCCATACTGCGGCGACGGCATTGTCGAGGTGAACGAAGAATGTGATGGAGGGGATACAGCAGACGGCGACGGTTGCGACCATACTTGCAGACGCGAGAGCCAAGCAGCAGTACCTATCGCCGCTTCGATTATTCCGAAAAGTCCTCGTGAAACGCCGGTTGATCTGTACGAAGTGAAGAGCGTGCCGACACCCGCACGAACCGAGACAGGTCCTGGAATGATCATCTTCATCGTCTCAGGGGCTGCAGCAGGCATTGGATTTGCACGCAGAAGATATCTGCGATTGCGTAAATAGGTGGTGCCCCCGGCAGGACTTGAACCTGCGACCAACAGGTTAGAAACCTGCTGCTCTATCCAACTGAGCTACGGGAGCAAATTGCATTTCTATTGAAGCAAGAAATCGGTCGCTTGGGAATGACTAACTCTCTTTTCTCTGCTATACTTGTCTGATGGATTCATTACCAGCATCGTCATCGGAAAATCCTGAGCAATCCGATATTCGCGCTAATAAGGACATTGCTGCATTCAGCTACGTCTGGATCATGTCTGTTTTCATCTACTTTTCCAGAAAAGATTCCAAATTCATTCAGTATCACAGCCGTCAAGGAATCGTGTTATTCCTCATCACTATTCCGCTGAGCTTTATTCCGTACATTGGTCGATACCTTATCTTTTTGGCTGTCGCCGGGATGTTGCTTGGGTTCATCAATGCTGCGGGAGGTCAGACAAGGGACGTCCCGCTGGCTGGCAAGCTGTCCCGTGGAGAGCTATCCATTAGCGATCTTGCGCACTTCATTGTCTTTGAGACGAAGAAGGCGTGGAAAGCAGGAATCACCTTTGTAACCAGTCATGTACGGAGGAAGCATGACGAAAAGTCGGGAAATGCATCAGTCGTTACTCATCCCCGATGAAGGTCGTCCGCAAGTGGACGAAGCAGCTTCAGTCCGTTACTCTTTCATCACACTATGCAAACGTACAAGAGAGTCCTCCTCAAAATTTCAGGCGAAGCATTTGCCGAGAGTTTCGGTTTTGATTATCGGAGACTCCATGACATTGCTTCCCAGATTGTCGGAGTCTGGGAGAAGGGGATTCAGATCATCATTGTCATCGGCGCCGGGAATATCTGGCGCTACCGGGATACGACTGAGAGCGGCATCGAGCGCACGGCAAGCGATGCCATGGGCATGCTTGCGACGATCATGAATGCCGTCGCTCTCCAATCGGCGATCGAGAAACAGGGCGCAGTCACTCGTGTGTGTTCGGCCATCAATGTGCCTCAGCTAGCGGAACCATATCTTCGGAGAAGGGCCGAGAGACATCTCGAGAAGAAGAGAATCGTGATTTGCGCGGGCGGCACCGGTAATCCGTATTTCACGACGGATTCTGCAGCTGCGCTTCGTGCGCTAGAACTCGAGTGCGATGTCATTCTAAAGGCATCGAATGTTGATGGCATCTATGACAAGGATCCCAACAAATTCAAGAATGCAAAGAAATATGACAAAGTCACATTTCAAGAGGTCATCGAGAAGAATTTGAAGGTGATGGACCAGTCGGCATTCAGTCTTTGCAGAGAACAAAATCTTCCGATCGTCGTTTTCAATTTTGGACGAAAGGGAGCACTACTCGATGCTGCGTTGGGCAAGAAGATTGGCACGTTGGTACGAGACTAGGCTGGCAAATTGGATTAAAGTGGTGAAATAAGGAATAACGTGATTCACGAATGGAAAGGAACTCTTGCAGAGGCATTAGATTCTTTACTGATGAATACTTTAAACGCTGTGCTACAATAAGCTCATATGCATCCCGCACTTGAACTTTTCAACGCAAATTGTAAAAAAACACTCGATCATCTCCATGCGGAATTTTCGAAGCTGCAAACGGGAAGAGCGAATGCGTCGCTCATCGAACACATCACTGTCGAGGCATACGGCCAGCGGATGGAGCTGAAGGCAGTCGCAAGCATTTCAGTTCAGGATGCACGTTCAATCGCCATACAGCCATGGGACAAATCGGTGCTCGGTGATGTTGAGAGGTCGCTGCAAGCTGCAAACATCGGCGTGAATCCTGTGAATGATGGAATCGCGATTCGACTCAATTTTCCGGCGATGACAGAAGAACGTCGGAAGCAGATTACAAAAGTGGTGAGCCAGCTCAGTGAACAGGCGAAGATCAGAATTCGACAGGATCGCCAGACGGCAAACGATCAGGCGAAGGAAATTGCAGAGGAAGATGAGAAAGAGAGAGTGCAGAAGGAGCTGCAGCATCTTGTTGATCAGGCGAATGTGAAAATTGATGAGGCAGCGAAGCAGAAGGAAAAGGAGGTGATGACGGTGTAGGGTTGCATATAATCTTATTTGCAAATCATTCAGTATGCTGGTTGAATAATAGACATTCTCCTTCTATGGTCGTATCTCAATTGACCCGCCTGCATTCACGTCGCTTCCTACTTATTGTTGGCTTGGTATCAGTGACTGTTTTTGTTTTAACATTGCCGTTCTCGAGCAGCTTTTTGAAGGGATCCCTCACCGATGATGCCGTATTTGAGCTGTGCAACAGCAATAATGATGCAACGTTTTCAATTCCCGAAATGCGACGCTGCATCAGCTCGGCAATTCGTGCAATTCCAAGGGGGATCTCGAATTCGATCTGAATGATGACGGAGCTGTTGGTAGGCCGGATCTTCGACTAGTCATACGCAGTATCAGCGATTATCTTTCCGCTTCATGCGGAAATGGTGAGGTCGATGCAGGAGAACAGTGTGATGAAGGTTCTCAGAATGGCCAAATCTGCGATTCAGTGAATGGTGATGCATGCAGGTATTGCTCAACGGATTGCAAGGAAGTGAAGACTGGAAATCAAGAAGGTTCTGATGATCAAAATGTATGCCTTCTTTCAAAAATCGATGCGTATTGGAAATTCGATGAATTTGAAGGTTCTAGGATCGCAGCTATCGGCGGATACAATCTAACGGAATCAGATGGTCCACTCCTTTCCGTTGAAGGAAAACTTCGTAAGGCATTACGAGGTCAATTTTTCGATGATGAAGGCCCTCGTGTGCGAAGGCTGAGGAATTACAACGAGGTTTTGTCGAATGCGAATCGGGATTTCACTGTCTCAATGTGGGTCTATCTTGATACTGGTAATGCTGTGAATGTACTTACCGGTAGAGCAGATAATCAGTACATGTGGTCGCTCGGGTACGCCGGAGAATTTGCTGAAAATCTTTTTTTCTTCGGTCTCTGGGGCGATAAGGAAGTGACGTTGGTTTCATCGAATACCTTTGGTCCTGTTTCTCTTCGAACATGGTACTTTGTTGTCGGAACCTACAATGCATCGACGAAGCAGGTATCAATCAGCGTCAATGCCGGCACTCCGGATACCAAGACAGTGGTTGGTACGCCGAATGGCAATGCAGCAATCGGGACGAATTATATTGACGTGCGCGGGACTCGGGATCAGCGAACCGATGAAGCGGGCATATGGGCAAGAATTCTCTCACCAAGAGAAATCCAGGCCCTATATAATGACGGTGGCGGGCTGGAATTCGCAGAATTCAGTGCATGTACACATTCGTCCAGTAGAAATTCTCGTTCCAGCATCGCTGCAGAACCATCTTGTCCTATCGGTTCATCCTGTGTCTTTTTCTTCGAGTGTTCACCTCAAGATTCCCTTGGACAGTGTGGTAACAATCAGAGTCAGGTCTGCTGCCGCAGTAATTGATACGTGGTATTATTAATCCATGCGAAAGCCTCTCTTCGCCATACCGTCCTTTCCGGGTTCAAACGGTGAGGTCGATAATGTGAAGACTCTCAAGCGCTGCGGCTTTGATTGCTTTGTTTTTCGATGGAATGACTCACTCGAAAAGCTGAAGGATGTCGACGGATACTTCTTCGGTGCAGGCTTCAGTTACGAGGACCGAGGGCGGTCAGGAATGGTCGCTGCGAGAGATCCGTTGTTTGACTATATGAGGAAGGAGGCAGCGAATGGAAAGGTGATCGTCGGAAATTGCAACGGAGCACAAGTCTTAGTTGAGAGCGGTCTCATTCCCCTCGGCGACGGTCTTAGGATGTGTCTCGCGCACAATGCACTCAAGAGTCACGATGGTGGCTTCGAATCTCCAGGCTTCCTGAATGAATGGGTATGGATTACTCCCGCCTGCAACAAAAACCGCTGCGCAACGTCGAATTGGTCTGGGACGCTCCATATCCCTATTGCGCACGGAGAAGGAAGATTCGTCACGAGAGACAAGGATCTTATCGATCAGCTTAAGAAAGAGGACCAGATCGCTTTTCAGTACTGCGATGCGGATGGAAACATCAGCGACCAGACCCCGACGACTCCGAATGGTTCTACACTTGCGATTGCAGGAATTTGTAATCGAGAGGGGAATGTAGTCGCCCTTATGCCCCATCCAGAGAGAACCCCACTCGGGGATCCATATTTTCTTTCCATACTTCAATGGATGAAGAAGTCAGATCACTATTTGCCAAGGAAGCTACAATCGACAAGAGCTGGTAGGAATTCACCTCATATCGAAGTGCGTAGCCCTCTGCCCATAGAGATCTTCATCGATACCATCATCACGAATAATGAGGAAAGGACGGTCGAACAAGCCGCGCGCCGAATAGCTCCTGAGATTGTTCTCAAGCAGTATCGTTACATCGGTTTGCATGCCGATGACAGCACGCAGCTTCTTTCACAGCTTTCCTTCTTCAATCCCAATAAAGAAATTGCATACGTGAAACATGCAGGCATTCTTCAACGCTGGGATCCTGCAGCTCGGAGGCCTGTCCCATCTTCAAATAATATTTTCTCTGGTACAACACTCCTACGACGCGATTTGCCCGACATGAAAGGAAGCGGTATTGGAAAGGGCGCGGAGACGGGAGTCTGCTACGATTGCCGTTCGATTGATCCGAAGAAGCTTTACGAGCCGACTCTCTGCGAAGTTTTCTGCAATCCTCACTCCAGTACGCTCGAAGTCATGTCAGCATGAAGCAACACATCGTTCTCATTGCACACAATATTCGCTCCGTTTGGAACGTCGGCGCATTTTTTCGAACGGCAGATGCCTTCGGTGTAACGCACATCCATTTGACAGGCTATACATCTGCTCCTCCCCGATATGAGATCAGCAAGACGGCCCTCGGATCTGAGGAATGGATTCCATGGTCGAAGACCGATGATCCGCTTGCAGTGATTAAAGAAAGGAGAGAGGAGGGATTTGAAATTGTCGCTCTGGAAATCACTCCGACAGCCGTGCCACTGTCTGCATTTAGATCGCAGAAGCCTCTTTGCGTCATTCTTGGACATGAAGTACTAGGGGTTTCACACGAGCTTCTCGGCGCTGCAGACAGTTCCGTCTTCATTCCGATGGTGGGAAAGAAGGAATCTTTAAATGTCTCCGTTGCACTCGGTATTGCTCTCTACCAGCTTACAAATGGCAGCAGATAAACGAATTCCTAACAAGAACACGCTTGTTGCTGTTCACTATTCGGTATAGAATAGTTTATGTATTCCACTCAATCGTATGGCTGATGCAACACAGGGAGGCAATCCTCCACGACCGGGAGATCCGGTTCCCAATGAAGGCCTAGACCCAACCCAGGTGTTCGGTTCGCCACCGCCACCACCCGCTGCACAAGGTGGCGCGAAGGCTCAGGGACAGCAGGGAGCTGCAAATCCTCCTGTACAGGACACCAGCCCTCCCCCTCCGCCGGTCGGTACAATTGCAACGAAGGAAATGGGATATGACGATGAAGACATCAAGATTCTTTCAGAAATTGGCTCCTATCGTTTCGGCTCTATCATGGCTGGGCTGAACAACGAAAAAGTAGTTGTACCTCCTCATGCTGAGACAACCTTCGATGAACAGAATTTTTTGTCTCTTCTTCGAGGGTCTATTTCACTGACTCGAGATGAGAAGTGGAGGATCATTCAGGCAATTCCGAAACTCAGCCAGTTTCAAATCGATGAGCTGCAAAAAATTCTTGAGGAAGAGAGATTTAAGTTCAGCCAACTGTCCCCAAAGCACCTCAGGCATCTTCAACAGCTCGAGAAAAAGCACAGTGAGGACTGGAAGGACTTGCAGGCCCTTTATATCCAGTCTGAGGCTAAGCAAAAGGAACAGTCTCAGGCTGACGATATCAGAAAGCAACTTGGGCTCTAGCTGTAGCCTAGAAGCTCATCCTGACTCCGACGAATGCGCCGATGCCTACAGCTGCTGAAATGATACGGCTGATCCAGCGTCCGTGAATCGCCCGGTGGATGCTTCCGAGTATCAGGAAAAGAAAGATTGCCACGATCACTGTAAAAATGAGCGGAGAGATGAAGAATGCCTCAACAAAAGGAAGTAGCCAGGGAAGCTGTCTAACATGAGTGTAGTAGCCAAGGGCTACGAACAATCCGTACCAAGCCAGTAGCCATCCGGCGTACAGGCGAAGTGTAGAGACCAGTGGATGGTAGCCAGCAGACAAAGTGCCTCGGGATGGCTGTGTCGACGACGATGAAGACAGAGGCTTCCGATCTGCCACAGGCTGTGCGACGCCAGAAAATACAATTGGCTTTGGTTTACGTGGTGCTATAGGAACTACAGGTTCCTTAGGCGGTGAAACCACCACCTCCTTTGTTTTCTGCGCAGTTGGCAGCTTCTCCTTCCCCTGCCAGTTTTCCAGATCGTTATCCCTGTACTGTGGCGTGACTCCGAGAGGTGAAAGCATCTGTAACACGAGCTTCTGATCATTTTTCAGTTTCTCGAATGCCTGATATTTAGTTTCTGCCTGCACCGTTCCCCTTCGGACTGTACCAGTTGCATCTGTACCCTCGAATGCAAAAGTTGTCTTTAGAACAGGCTGAACAGATCCTTCCGGCATTGCTTCAGATCCACGTCTCGATGCCTCATGAATTTCGACGACATCAAGATGCGTGTCCTCAAGCGAGGCAGTTGCGGCAGCCAGGTCGACGGCATCAATTTGCCCCCGAACTTCCTTCGAATCGTCATTGATCGCTCGGTACGTGAAGACTGGCATAAATTTATTCTGCGGGAGAGTAGGGAACAATGGATCGAAGCATAATAGAAACGGCTTCACGCAGCCGTGCGTCTGCAATCAACTCGAAGTGAGTGTCACCCGTCCAATCTTTGAAGCCGATGACATCAGTTCCTTCAGAACGAACTTCTCCGTCTTTGGCATTCATCGTTGAAGACAAACCGTTCACAAGATTGAGGACAATTGGACCTGTGTGCAACTCATCAATTGGGCCGGATGAAAATTCCACATGCCAGAGATTCGTCGTCGTCGCACCAAAAGATTTGAAATACCAATTCTTGTGAGCGGAAATGCAGAAAGCTCTGTGACTCGTGCAGTATTTCTGCGTCCACAGGTTTGAATCGTTCTTCTGCTTCGAGATCACTTCGATCGATGCCCCTGCCCCTTGGGACGTGGTTTCTCCGATCACCGCATCCGATGACTGTATGGAGGAAGAGGATGTCGGCTTCACTGGCGGGGTAAGTGGTTTCTCCTCCTTTCCTGCTGAGGCGCCGGAGGACGAGTGAGACGAGGCCTTCTCCGAATCGAGCTGAACCGAAGGTACGCAAATGCCGGAACAATCTGCGCCACCAAGAAGGGGATCGCAGGAATCATTTGGATCATCGATGCAAACCAAACCTTTTGTACATGCCAGTGCAGCAATGCCTCCGCACATTGTCGACGGTCGAGAAGAAGAATGCTCAGATGAAGCAACGACTGCGTTATCACCTAAAATGGTGACTTCCTCCACTCTCATGATTCCTCCATTCCCCTCGACGGTTGGCTGCACGGAACCTCGAACCTCGACGCGTTTTCCCAGGTACGAGTTCAGGCTGAGGTTTGCGTCTGTCGATTCAAGAAGAATGAATTGGCCGTCCGAGAGCGACAACTTGTGCGTGCCCTCCATCATGATCGACGGACCAAATTCGTCAACAGTACCGATGTAACTGACATTTCTCGTAGCTGAGATAGTCATAGCCCCCGATCCCATTGTCTGAGATGAGGATTCCGATGAAACCTGTTCCCTGACATCCGACGGAATAGAGGGAGATGGCGAACACGATACGACAAGAAGGCAGAGCAGGAAAACTGACGCCGGAGAACGAGTCATTGCATGGAGGGGGTAGACGACGAAAGTATACTCAGATGCAAATGACTTCGCCAATGAAAGCGGTGATACGTGAACTGGCAGAAACGAGAACAATTGATAGAATGCGATCATGAAGGAACCGACTCCAGCCACACTGAAGAAATATGCCGATCTCCTCGTACAATTCGCATTGAACGGAGGGAAAGGAGCTCAGCCCAAGGAAACGGTCGATCTTGCCGTACCTGATTCAGCAAAGCCGCTACTTCCTTTCCTCGTTCGATCCGTTCTCGAGTGCGGAGCGTATCCGAAGATACATTTTATTCCAACGGAACTGGATAAAGTTTTTTTAGAGGCGGCTTCCGACGAGCAGCTCACCTATTTTCCTGAAGCATACAAGCGGGCGGAAGCGGATCTTATCGATCATCGTGTCTCGATTATTGCAGAGGCAAACCCTCGTGAGCTTGAAAGTATAGATCCCGCAAGAATTTTCAGGGCGATGGACTCGCGCCGCATTGCAAGAGATTGGCTTTGGAAGAAAGAGCAGGAAGGAAGGTTTTCATGGACTCTGGCCCTCTTCGGCACCGAAGCAATGGCAAGGGAGGCCGGGATGACTCTCGATGAGTACTGGGAGCAAATCATCAAAGCTTGTTATCTCGATAGCCAGGATCCCATCCTGGAGTGGAAGAAGATTCAAAAAGAACAGGATCGAGTAAAAGCGGAACTGGACAGTCTTCGCATCGAATCCGTTCACATCGAAAGTGCCAAAATTGATTTGACGGTAAGGCTGGGCCCGAATCGAAAGTGGCTCGGAGGCAGCTGCAGAAACATTCCAAGTTTTGAGATTTTCATTTCTCCTGATTGGAGAGGTACTGAGGGTAGAATTTTCTTCAATCAACCTCTGTACAGATATGGAAATATTCTACGAGACATTACCTTGGAATTTAAAAATGGCATTTTGGCATCGGCAACTGCTAAGGAAGGACAGGAGGTGCTGGCAAGCATGGTATCGAGGAAAAATGCCAATAAGATCGGGGAGTATTCACTGACCGACAAACGCTATTCGCGCATTACGCGTTTTATGGCCAACACGCTCTTTGATGAAAACATCGGCGGAGCATTTGGCAATACTCACCTTGCCCTCGGGCGTGCATACAAAGACAGCTTTACAGGCGACCAAAGTAAGCCGACAGATTCAGAGTGGGAATCGATGGGTTACAACGACTCTCCGGAGCACACCGATATTATTTCAACGGAGGACAGAGTCGTCACCGCCTTGCTTCCGGATGGGAGTAAGAAGGTGATCTTCAAAGAGGGAATGTTCACGGTCTAATCGTCAAAGTAAGACTAAAAAAACCAAGCCCCAATTGGGGCTTGGAATCTTGAATTCCAAAGTGCTGAGGTTAGGCAACATTTATTGCATGGACATCGCCTTGTCTGTGAACTCCCAGAAGGCATCCGGACCTTCAAGCTCGCCGGCACACTCGGCACCGGTTGCAAGAGGGATTGCGTTCTGATGGAAGCTCAATGGAAAATGTCTATAAACCCAGACGATCTTTCCATCGTACTCTTGCATAATTTGCTCATAGGTTGGATGAACCCTGCGGCAGAATGGACATTCATAGTCCGAATACTCTATGAGAGCAAGTCTAGCCTTCGTAGAGCCACGAACATGATCCTTCTCAAAATCTACAGGATCCACATCGGTTGCCTGCGGCGTTCCTGGATCTGTACTTTTAGCCTTGGGATCCTTCAGCATTTCGTCGATGTTCTTTTTGAAGGCCTCGAAAGGCTGAGCACCGGAGAGGACTCTGGCGTTTCCTGTTTTCATATCGATGAGAATATTGCCCGGCGTCCCGTTGACTCCGGCTTTCTGAGCGGCAGCCATCTGATCATTGAAAAGCTGCTCGTACTTGTTGTCGGCAACGCACGCCTTGAACTCGTCCTCGTCCAAGCCCATATCAAGCGCGAAACCAAGAATGGTTTCCTGAATATTACCCTGAGGTGCCTCGGGTGCATTGGGGGCGGTGGGAGCCTCGACACCCCCCTGAGGGGCCTGCTTTAGCGAACCGAATGGAGAAATGCCACTGGCACCGACGAGGATCACTCCGACGATCATACCGCCGAGAAACATCGAAACTCCGAACCAGACATTTTGCTGCTGCTCTTTTATTGACATGAAAACAGAGGGGAGAAAATAAGCCTCACAAATATACATCAAAGTGTGCTATAATAAATAGATTCTTCTTTTAAACCCATGACCACTATCTTGATTATCGGGGGCGGATTTGCCGGCTGTGAGGCAGCAATGCGCTTAGCACGCAACTCGGATCCGAATGTAAGAGTTCAACTTCTTGAGCCGAAAAGTCATTTCGAGTACCACGGTTCCTTGTACCGGTTTGCAACGGGCACTTCCCCGATGGAAACATGCATTCCATATACCGACATTTTTAGGAATTCGGAGGTTGAATTCCTCAAGGATTCATGCACCAGTATCGACACGGAAGCAAGGACTGTGCTGGGGGCGTCAGGCTGCATCTATGGATATGACATCCTGCTCATCGGAGTCGGCAGTGCCGTTACGACGTTCGGGATCTCCGGCGTACAGAAGTACTCGTTCGGTATGCGTAATGCAGTCGATGCGCACCAGCTCAAAGAGCGTATAGAAAACTGTGTGCAGCATCACGCACAAAATGTCGTAGTCGTCGGAGCCGGAGCGAGCGGGGTAGAGCTTGCCGGGGAGATCGCATGCTACGCAAAAACTCTTACAGATCGCCGCGAAGACCAAGGGACTGCAATTCAGGTATATCTGGTGGAGGCTGCAAAGAGAATACTGCCTGAGCTTCCAGAATCAGCAGCAATCGCGGCGATAAAGAGATTGTCTGAGCTCGGTGTCCACGTACTGACTTCAACGAAAGTGCAAGGAGAGGAGGAGGGTAAAGTGATACTCGATGACAAAGAAATTCTCACGAATACGGTTGTCTGGACAGCAGGTATCTGCGGTCATGATTTACTAAAAAAGATTCCAGGACTCACACTCGATGCAAGGGGTAGAATCGAAGTCGATGAATATTTGAGGGCACGTGGCTCGAAATGCATCTTTGTTCTTGGTGATTCGGCTGCAACGCCCCTGAGCGGCATGGCGCAAACCGCACTCTACGACGGGCTGTTTGTTTCGCGTGTCATCCATGCCGAGAGACGGAAAATAAAGATGCCCCGTTACCAACCACCGCTGCCCGTCTATGCAGTGCCGGTAGGCGGAAAGTGGGCCGTTGTCGTTCGCGGAACAAAAGTCTATACGGGAATAATCGGCTGGTTCTTCAGGCGACTACTTGATTTGAAGGTATTTCTAAGAATGCTGCCGCTTAGACTAGCACTTCGCGCTTTCAGATCTGGAAGCATTCGGGAGAAGTAGAATGGATGATCGAATCGGTTACACGTAAGATACAGAGGTGAGTGTCCTCCCCTCCACATTTCGGCGAGCTGCCATTGCTGCATTGTTCTTTGCGGTAGGTCTTGTGATTTACGGTGGAAGTTTGCGAAATGAATTTGTTTCCTGGGATGACAGTTTTTTGATTGTCGAGAATCCCATTGTAAGTTCAATGAGCAAAGATGCGATAAGACAGGCCTTTACGTCTTACGACCCAGAGCTCTATATCCCTCTGACCTTTCTCACCTATCAAGTGGATCACAAGATCGGCGGAGGGGGGCCACTACCTTTCCATCTTGGCAATCTTATTCTTCATATTCTGAATTCACTGCTTGTCGCCTGGCTGCTTTTTCTGATGATCAATAGCGGATGGCTTGCAGTCGCACTCGGCCTACTCTTCATGGTTCACCCGTTAAATTCGGAAGCAGTCCTCTGGGCTTCTGCAAGGAAGGATGTACTTTCAACATTTTTCTTTCTCAGTTCGACGATTTCCTACCTGCGCTACCGAACAAGGGGAGGGGAGAGGCTTCTCTGGATTTCGGTCGGACTTTTCTTCCTCGGGCTCCTCTCGAAGGTTATGGTAGTCACTCTTCCGGTCGTTTTACTTCTGCTCGACGAGTTACAGAGAAGACCAAGAAAACCATCGATGATTCTCGATAAAATTCCATATGCGATTCTTGCAATCATTTTCGGGGTTGTTGCCGTCTTCGGCAAAACAAGCGTACTCGTATCGTCAACGTACATTCAAAAAACACTGATGGCAGCGAAGAGCTCCGTTTTCTATTTGCAGAAATTCCTCTGGCCGAGCGATTTTTCCGTCGTCTATCCGTATACGAAAATCATCGGATTCTCATCGCCGGATTTTTACATCCCCGTTCTCATCACTCTTGCAATTTGTATTGCCATGGCGTTGTTGTGGAATCGAAAACGCAGCGTGTCTTTTGGACTCCTGCTCTTTTTTATCACACTGACTCCGACATTTATCAATTTCTCCAAGGGTGGAGACGTATACTTTGCATCGGATCGCTACGCATACATCCCGATGATGGGACTGCTTTTCGTGGTCGGGATCCTTGCAGCATCGTGGCTTGAGAATGCGTATACTGTTCGGATGATTGCATTCCGTCAGCGTTCCCTAGCGCTTGGATTTCTCGCGGTCATTACATGCTTCGGATTTCTGTCGCTGAAGCAATCGGCGGTGTGGAGAAACAGCACCGCACTGTACGAGCATGCTCTCTCGCTCTACCCGGATTCCCGAGCAATGCATAATAACCTCGGTATGGAGCAGATGCTTTCAGGAGACGTCGATGCATCCATTCTCTCATTCAATCGAGCACTCGCGCTTTCACCGGATCCAAAGACGAAAGTAAACCTTGCTGCTGCCTTTGTGAGGAAGAACCGCTTATCTGATGCGGAGTCTCTCTACGATGATATTCTCAAGTTCGATCCTGTATTTGCAGAAGCTGAGTACGGACTTGGAAATATCGAGCAGAAACGAGGGAATTCCTTGCCTGCGATTCAGCATTACAGAAAAGCCATCGAGATCGACCCTGTCTATTTCAATGCGTACAACAACCTCGGTGCCGTCTATCTTCAGTTGGGTGACTACGCAAATGCAGTGAAAATACTCGAGAAATCCATCGAACTCAGACCGTCGTTTGTGGAGTCTTCCTACAATCTCGCACTCGCACTGATTCAACTGAAGCAGACGGAAAAAGCGGAAGAAATTCTTCGAGATGTCGTGGACACTAATCCGAGCGATGCCGATGCACTCGCTCATCTCGCGACGCTTCTGTACGACCGAGATTCCATCGATGATGCTGCGGAGCACTTGCAGAAAGCACTGCTCATCGACTCGGGTAATCCTGCAGCTGTGGACCTAGTACTCAGGATGAAGAAGGACGGATACGTTCGCTAGACTCGACTCATGAGCTTTATCAGAAAAACATTTCTGGCTGGGGCAATCGCACTGGTTCTCTTCCTCGGGCTGGATCGCTGGGTTCGTCATGTCGGGACATCATTTGTTGTTGCCAATGCACCCGATCTGCCTGAGGTAGAAGCGATTCTTGTTCCCGGAGCACGCATTTATGCAGGGGAGGTCTCAGGGATACTGGCGCAGCGACTGGATGCCGCAATAGAAGTGTTGAGAGCAGGTCGTAGTACGAAAATTCTTGTGTCAGGGGACTACAGCAGCCGGTACTACGATGAAGCCAGGGCAATGCAAAATTATTTGGTTCGGAGAGATGTTCATGCCGACGCAGTTGTTCTGGACCATGCAGGATTCTCTACCTACGACAGCGTATGGAGAGCCAAGAACGTCTTCGGTATTCAGTCGATGATCATCGTCAGCCAGGACTTTCATCTCCCCCGTGCTCTATTCATCGCTCGCGAGCTTGGACTGGAGGCAGTCGGATTCAGCGCCTCGAGAGTCCCCTTAAGCCCCGAGCAATCCTTTCGCAGCGAGTGGCGAGAGCCTCTCGCCCGGATGAAGGCGGTCTACGACATACTAAAATCGTCACACCCGGCATTCACAGGATCGGGTTTGCCGATCGATACCGTTGGAAATGTTGTTGCGCATTAAGTTGGTGGCCCAGGGCAGAATCGAACTGCCTACGCCTGCCTCTTCAGGGCAGCGCTCTACCAATGAGCTACCGGGCCATTACATGAATACTACCTATCATACGTCAGGGTGAAAAGAGTCGACGATCAAATCAATGGAAAGCTTGACTAAATAGAAATTAATGTTATAATAATTTCATGAATCCAGCTGAGGTACAGTCAGGCTTCAGTTTGAGTGCAGAGAAACGTAGCCATGACCCGACAGTACGAGTGTTCTACTACACGATGCACAATCGGTTCATTGCGCATGCTTCGTTGACAGTCGATGCGAAGGAACGCTCGATCGTATGGGATACATTCTGTCCAGTTGGAATGGATGGAGTGCCGACAAGAAATGGTATCGGTACCCTCGCTCACATTGAGACAATGAGGAGTCTCCTTCATGACGAGATGATCGAACCGAGTGTGTCTGAGTTTACAGTACGCCATCGTTTTCCTGCCTTATTCAGCCTTTCACATTCTCGCTGGAAACACCTTCGAGCAATGAATTTGCGTCCTGCATTGTGGACCGGCATGCCCCTTCCTGAGTATGCCCTTCGATCAATGAAATTTGGAGAGACGAAAGGGTTTACATTTCCTGAGGAAGAACTCAGGCAGGTGGAGGAACAGAGTAAGCAGATTGATGAAAACAGAACGATGCTCATGAAGTTACTGGGGAGGGTCTAATGCTCATTTCTGTCTTCAATCAGGGCTCCATGAGCGCTCGAACCTGCAATATATCCTGTGGTCCAACATAGTTGAAGGCTGAATCCTCCGGAAGGTCTGTCGAAGTCTAAGAGATCACCGATGACGTAGAGATTGTCATATTTCTTCGAGCGCATCGTCTTGAAATCAATTTCAGAGAGAAGGACGCCCCCGCCTGTGACTACGGCCTTGTCGGCACCGAGTAAGCCTGAAACCGAGAGGGGAATGTCCTTCAGAAGCTTCACGAAATCCATTCGCTGCTCCTTGGTCAACTGATGCAAGAAAACAGAGCCGTCGATTCCGGCGAGGTCGAGAAGCACATGCCCGAGTCTCGGCTGAACGATCTCTCCGATGTTGTTCTTGATCATTTTATTCTTCCCCGCTTCGAAGACAGAGAGAAGCTTTCGATCGAGTGCCCCATGGTCGAGCGAAGGAAACAAGTCGATAGAAACGGTCACATGTCCTTCCTCAAGAAGCTCTCCGATTTCCTTACTCATATTCAGGACCAGTGGACCGCTGAGACCCGTATGAGTGAAAAGGATCTTGCCGATTCTCGCGTCGAACTTTTTCTTATTTTGAATGACTGTCAGTTTCGCGTCCTTCAGACTGATCCCCGCAATATCCTTGATCCAGGGATTTCGAATGCTTAGGGGCACGAGAGCCATGCTGGATTCCTTCACCGTATGTCCAATCTGGGTCATCCACCCAAAGCCATCGCCCGTAGAACCGGTCTCCGGACGCGACTTTCCTCCGCTTGAGAGAATCACCTGCGCCGCCTCGATTACTTCCGATCCGCATAAAACTCCAACGATTCTCCCTTCTTTTATGTTCAAACCAGTGACAGGACAATTCTTTTTCACTGTGACATTACCGGCTTGCATGTAGCGTATGAGCGCCTTCTGCACATCCTCCGCGCTGTCACTGACGGGGAATGCACGCTTCTCGGGCTCAACTTTGATCTTCAGTCCCCGCGACTCGAAGAAATCAATCGTGCTTTGAACATCGAACTGAGAAAAGGCTGAAAAGAGCGCTTTGCCTTTCTTGCCGTACCTCTCCGTGAGCAATCTCGTATCGAATTCCGCATTGAGAATATTGCATCGACCGCCCCCCGTGATCAGAAGTTTCTTGCCAAGAATCGGATTTTTTTCGAGTAAAACAACCGTCGCTCCAAGTTCAGAAGCTCTTCCTGCAGCCATCATGCCGGCAGGTCCTCCTCCAATGACGGCGACGTCGTAACGCATGCTGGAAGGGTAGCAGACGGAAAGCGAACTCAGTACAATGGGACTGTGTGGGGCTTTAGCTCAGTTGATAGAGCGCGGCATTCGCATTGCCGAGGTCGAGGGTTTGATTCCCTTCAGCTCCACCAAATAAGATCCACTTATCGTAAGTACTCCTCGACCCTTGTCTGTCCGACAAAAATCTTATCCTCAGGTTCGACGATTCTTTCAATCGCTTTCAGCAGGCCGATACGCGAGACAACATCCCGGAAACGCTGACGCGATCCGGCATTGCTGAAATTCGTCATCTGTGTGAACTGTTCAAGACGTGTACCGGAAATATGGATCTCACCCTCCCTACGATTGATGCGATACGCACCCATTTTACTGCTGAGAAGATGCGGCTTCAGCACGGGGAGAACTTTCTTCAACTCCTCCTCTTCGATAGGTAGAGATAGCCTTTTCTCGCGCTCTTCCAGAATGGTAGGGAGAAGCTTTTGCATGAGCTCTTTCGTACCCGCATGAGATGCAGCCGAAATCGAGGCAAAAACTTTGATCTTCGCTTTCTTCAGTGCATCGAGCCATGGCGTTGCGTCCCCTCCGACAAGATCAATTTTATTCAAAACAACGAGCTCCCGCTTTTTTGTGAGGGTAGGGGAGTAGGCCTTCAACTCTTTTCGAATCGCTTTGTAGTCGGCAACGATATCATCCCGACTCACATCGAGAAGATGAATGAGAATTCCGCAGCGTTCGATGTGTTTCAGAAATTTGTCTCCGAGTCCCTTCCCCTCAGAAGCACCCTCAATGAGTCCCGGTACGTCGCAGAGAACAAACTCGCGGTCGAACGCCTGTACGACACCGAGATTCGGTACGAGAGTTGTGAAATGATACTCGGCAATCTTAGGACGTGCTTTCGAGACCGCGGCGATGAGAGAAGATTTTCCGACACTTGGGTACCCGATGATTCCGACATCGGCAACGAGCTTCAGTTCCATCTTGATTTTGCGTTTCTCTCCCGGCCCGCCAAGTTCTGCAAAATCGGGAGCCTGCCTCGTGGAAGTTTTAAAATGGGTGTTGCCATAGCCACCGCGCCCTCCGGAAGCTACGACAGAGCGCTCCCCGGGATGCATCAGGTCAGCTACTAAGAGAGGGGAAGCAGGATTCGACAGATCATAGATGATCGTTCCTGGGGGAACAGAAAGAATTCTGTCTGCACCCGCATGGCCCGCGCAATCTTTTCCCATACCGGGAAGGCCTGCTTCTGCGGCAAAGCGCTTGCGGCTTGCATAGTCAGTCAATGTATCCGTATTCGAATTGGCTTCCACGATCACATTGCCGCCATTTCCTCCGTCACCTCCATACGGTCCGCCATTCGGCACATACTTCTCTCTGCGCCATGCGACGCAGCCATTTCCGCCTTTTCCGCCGGTGACATCGATAATGGCTTCGTCGAGGAACATGCGAAATGCTGAAAGTGAATTCGGAATCCGGAATGGGACATTTGCCCTACAGAAAACAGTCTACAGTAAAATGATGCTTGACGATACGAAATTATCACTCTACACTAATGAGTGATAATCCATTTCCCATTACGTATCATGTCCAAAATTATCGGTATCGACCTCGGCACCACGAACTCCTGCGTCTCTGTCATCGAAGGCGGAGAACCTGTCGTCATCCCGAACAGTGAAGGAGCCAATACGACTCCATCGATCGTCGGTTTCAAAGACAAAGAGGTCATCGTTGGTATCGCCGCCAAGAGACAGGCCGTAACCAATCCGAAGAACACTGTTTTTTCGGCGAAGCGTTTCATCGGACATCGTTTTGAAGAAGTGAAGAATGACGCAAAGAACATGCCGTTTGAAGTAAAGGGTGGCAAAGAGGGTCGTACGGTCATTTCGATCAACGGAAAAGATATGTTTCCGCAGGAAATCAGCGCAAAGGTGCTCATGAAGCTGAAGAAAGACGCTGAGGCATACCTCGGACAAACCGTCACGAAGGCAGTTATCACCGTTCCTGCGTACTTTGACGACAACCAGCGTCAGGCGACGAAAGAGGCCGGTGAAATTGCAGGTCTTGAAGTGGTTCGCATTATCAACGAGCCAACAGCGGCGACACTTGCCTACGGCCTTGATAAGAAGACTGAAGAGAGGGTGATCGTCTACGACCTCGGAGGCGGAACATTCGACGTGACGGTCCTCGAGATCTCGGGCGACGGCCACTTCGAGGTTCAGTCGACGAACGGAGACACGCACCTCGGCGGAGATGACTTCGACCAGAAAATCGTCGATTGGCTCCTTGCGGAGTTCAAGAAAGATCAGGGAGTGGATCTCAGCAACGACAAAATCGCGCTTCAGAGAATCAGGGAAGCTGCTGAGAAAGCTAAAATCGAACTCAGCTCCCAGAACGAAACTGAAGTGAATCTTCCGTTCATTACCGCTGATGCAACGGGGCCGAAACACTTGACGATCAAGCTCTCGCGCTCGAAGCTGGAAGCACTGGTTTCGGATCTCATCGAGAGAACGGTGAAGCCCTGTGAGGCCGCCCTGAAGGATGCCAAACTTAAGAAGTCGGAAATCAGTGAAGTGGTGTTAGTCGGAGGAATGACGCGCATGCCTGCCGTTCAAGCAAAAGTAAAAGAGCTCTTTGGCAAGGAGCCGCACAAGGGGGTGAATCCGGATGAAGTCGTTGCAATCGGAGCGGCAATTCAGGCTGGACAAATTGGAGGAGACATCAATCGTGATATCACGATTGTCGACGTTATTCCTCTGTCCGTCGGCATAGAAACACTCGGAGGAGTCGCAACGAAGGTGATCGAGAGGAACATGAAAATTCCGACCAGTCGCAGTCAGGTCTTCTCGACTGCTGCAGACAATCAGACCTCCGTGGAGATCAATATCGTACAGGGTGAACGCGAGATGGCCGCAGACAACAAATCTCTTGGCCGTTTCATTCTCGACGGTATTCTTACGGCTCCTCGTGGCATGCCGCAGATAGAGGTGACCTTCGACATCTACACGAACGGTATTCTCAATGTAAAAGCAAAGGACAAGGGTACGGGGAAGGAGCAACACATCACGATCCAAGGCTCAACCGGCCTCAGTAAGGAGGAAGTCGAGCGCATGAAGAAAGACGCCGAAGTAAATGCGGAAGCTGACAAGAAGAAGCGCGAAGTCATCGATGCGCGGAATCAGGCGGACAGCTTGATCTTCAATCTGGAGAAGCAGATGCGCGAGCATGACGCGAAGATTCCTGATGCGACCAAAAAGAAGGTGAATGAGAAAATGAACGATCTTCGTGAAATCCTCAAGAAGGACGGTGCCACAGCTGACGAGCTGAAGAAGGCGACCGAGACACTGGCAACCGATGCGCAAGAAATCGGAAAGATCGTCTACGAAGAGGCGCAGAAGAAGCAGGCCGAAGATGCGAAGTCAGGTGAGAAGAAAGGGAAAGACGATGTAGTGGACGCAGAAGTCGTTGACGATGATGACAAGAAGAAAAAATAGACGGCCTTAACTCCGGTCCTTAAGGATGCTGATGAGCGCAATGCGCGATACCTCGCACCCGACGACGATCAACGTTTCACTGCTTACAGACCTGAGTCCCCTCATCACTCCATCAATATTTTCCGGAGACTCGAGTAACTGCCCGTTTTTCTTTGTTTTTCCATTAAGGTGAACCGTGACAGAAGGCATCTTTCTCTCCGGATTTTCCGGAGAAAAACTGACCATTGCTCCATAGGTAACCGAGCACGACTCAGGAGTAGTCTCATAGCGATCAGTCACGAATTCAGCAGCTGTCATAGAATATTTGGAAAGAACGCTTATAGGGGATGATTGTAAGAAATTCAAGGCTCTAAGGACCGTTATTCTCGGAAACAACGAAAGAGGGAAAACTACTTTCGATAGATCCAAACAGGCTGAAGCCCTGTTATTTTTTTAGACAGCTCTAGAGTCCTGCACCGACATGCTTTGCAAGTTCAGCCAATCGGTTGGAGTAGCCCAACTCGTTGTCATACCAGCCGAAGGTCTTTATGAGTGTCCCCCCAATGACCTGAGTGAGTGCAGAATCGATGATGCAGCTTCTTGGATCTCCAACATAGTCCTTCAGGACCAGAGGACGATCCTCCACGCCGAGTATTCCTTTCATGAGACCGGCCTCAGCCTTCTTGAAGGCTGCATTCACTTCCTCGACGGTCGTTGCCTTCTTTGTAACGACAGTAAGATCGGTGATACTGCCCGTTGGTGTCGGCACGCGCAGGGATATTCCGTTCAGTTTGCCCTTTAGTGAAGGAAGAACTTCGCCGATGGCTTTCGCGGCTCCGGTACTGGACGGAACGATGTTGACTGCCGCCGCCCTCGCACGACGAAGATCTTTATGAGGGAGATCGAGGAGGTTCTGGTCGTTCGTGTAGCTATGAATCGTATTCATGAGTCCATGCTCGATGCCGAATGAATCGTCTAAGACTTTCGCCATGGGCGCAAGGCAGTTGGTCGTGCAGGATGCGTTGCTGATGACATCCATCTTCTTGCTGTTATACGTCGTATGATTCACTCCAATGCAGAGAGTGGCATCCGCTTTGTCTTTACAGGGTGCTGAGACGATCACTTTCTTCGCTCCTGCCTTCAGATGCAGTGCAGCATCCTCACGCTTGGTAAAGAAACCGGTACACTCGAGCACAACATCGACTTTGAGTTCCTCGTGAGGAAGTGCTGCAGGATCCTTGATGGCAGTCAGCTTCGCCTTGCCGTGAGCGGTAACGAGAATATCTCCGTCCAGCGCAACCTTCCCGTGAAAAATTCCGTACGTTGAATCGAACTGAAAAAGATGTGCGAGTGTCAGAGGATCCGAAAGATCATTGATGAGAACGACATTCAATTCCGGATGCTTCTCGAGAATGATTCGAAGAACCTGACGTCCGATGCGGCCGAAACCATTGATGGCGATGTTCATGGGAGCGAAGGGAGAAGCGAAGTGCGAAGAGTGTAACAGAACACCAAGACATCCAAAATCTACTTCACCTTTTCATACTGCTTCTTCATCCTCACGGTATCCGCTTCCAGTAGTGGCGATTCGCATACCACGACACCGCCGACTTTCCTCTTTTTCAGTACGGCAATGAAATCTGTCCATTTTGCATCGCTCTCCTCAAGTGGAAGATGATGCTTCTCGCCTTTCGGACCGTATGCTATGCCGGAAAAATGCATGTGCACGCGCTGAAGCGAATCCTTCCCAAGGTACGACTCGTACAGATCGAACATTTCGTTCCACTCTTTTGTCGAATTGATCAGTCCGTTGGTCCTCGCATGCATGTGGGCCGGATCGACTGTCGGATAGATTCCAAATTCCTTGCTGATTCGAAGGACTTCCTCAAGTGTCCCAAACTGCGTCGGCTTACCCATCGTCTCAAGACCAAGATTCACGTGTGGAAAAAGTTTATTTTTGTGCTTCATGATGTCATCGACTGCAAGGCGAACATTTTCAAATGCAACCTTCGGATCCATGCCAAGATAAAAAGCGGGGTGAACGCAAACAGAATGAAGACCGGCAATTTCTGCCATCGAAAGAGCCAAAAGAATGCGCTTCTTGCTTGCTACAAGTTTCTCTTTTTCGGGTGAATTAAGATTGATGTAGTAGGGTGCGTGGCATGTGAGGTACATGCCGAGCTGCTCGCTTGTTTCGCGAATTAACAACATTCGCTCGGGATTTTCGGGTACGCGCTGCACCCACTCCAACTCCATCGCAGTAATGCCAAGCGAGTGCGCATGTTTCAGTCCCTCGACAGTTCCTCCCGGTTTTGGGGTAGAGTAGGGGACGCCGGCAACGGCGAAATGTAACATGGTTGAATTATGAAGTAAGAATTGCGAATTATGAATAAAATAGCAGTCTTGCCAATCCTTAATTACTCATTCCTCATTCACAATTCAAATTGTGAGTATTAATCGTAACATGATCGATCGAACACTCGGTACTCCCCACGGGGAAGCTGCGTACAAAGTTGTGGAAATACTTCTCGATGCCGGATACGAATGCTTCTGGGTGGGAGGGGCAGTACGCGACATGTTTCTTGGGGTCGTGCCTCAGGAGATAGACATGACAACATCGGCAAGCCCGTCGGACGTCATTGCACTCTTTCCCAAATCTGATGATTCCTCAGCAGGTCTCGGCACCATCATCGTTTCGATGAAAGGCCAGGCGTTCGAGATCACAACTTTTCGAAAAGATATCGGCATCAAGGATGGCAGAAAGCCTGAGTCTGTAGAATTTGGCACGAAGCAAGAAGATGCAGCCCGTCGCGATGCAACAATGAATGCCATGTACTGGAACCCCATCAGCAGCGAACTTTTCGATCCGTGGAACGGTGCCAAGGACTGCAATGAGAAGCTGGTGCGATGTATCGGGGTACCGGAAAAGAGGATTGCTGAAGATGCGCTTCGAATCCTGCGACTTGTCAGACTGAGGGCAACTGTGGACGGTCAATACGACCCGACAACCTATACAGCGATGAAAACATGCGCGTCATCCGTGAACATACTTTCAGGAACGCGCGTGCTTGAAGAGATTGAAAAACTGCTGCTCTGCGACCATCCGTCACAAGGCCTCCAAGATCTCCTCGATCTTGGAGTACTGCAGCTTATTCTTCCTGAGCTTGCAGCGTGCAAGGGGGTTGCTCAACCGAAAATATTTCATCACGAAGGTGATGTATGGAACCACCTATTGCAATGCGCGTCGTCATTCACAGCCGACGACGCTGTCGATGTCCGTCTTGCAGCACTCTTTCACGATATCGGGAAGCCGAAAACATTCACCCTGACGGACAGGATTCACTTCGATAAGCATGCCGAAGTTTCCTCTCAGATTGCGGAGAGCATCTTGCGACGACTCCAGATGAACAGAACGAGAGTGGAGAAAATATCCTGGCTGATCTCTCACCACATGATGATGGGGGCATTTAGAACGCTGAGTCACGAACGGAAGGCACACTGGTATTTTCATCCATGGTTCAAGGAACTGCTGCAGGTGATGGTCCTTGATATCGAAGGAACCACTCCATCGGATTTCACTCTCTACGATGAAATCATCAAGGATTACGATCTTTTTCTGAATGCACATCCGAGGAGAGAGAAGCCGTTGCTCAGTGGAAAGGAGGTAATGGAAATCCTTGCTCTGCAAGAAGGAGAACAAGTCGGAAAACTCTTGCAAGAACTTCACGACGCGCAAATCAGGAAAGAGATCAGCACCAAAAAAGAAGCAAGGGAATTCCTTAGAAAACTTACTACTGAAATCGAACAGGAATTCTGAACTCCGCATCGAACTGTGGCTCGCCTGAAGGATTGTCCTTTCTGATGACGAGAACACCTCTCGACTCTGTCGTTGTGAAGGATATTTCCGTGCTGAAGGGAACAAAATCTTCAGTCATCCATTCACTCTCGGCCATGGCCCCAACCTGCGAAATGACAGTGCCATCTTCGAACTCAAGAGAAACGGGAATATTTCCTTCGAAAAACCATGTTCCCTTCGCCATTCCGCTGACGGAAAGAGGACTTTTGATGATGCTATCGGATACGGGTGAAGAAACAATGACTTCGAATTCTGCTCGAGAGGGACTCGATGATGGAGCATTGCGATCGGTGATATCGATCGATGAACGAGAACAGCCCATCAAGAGGAACGCGGTTGTAGCCAAGGATGCAAACGTTCCTGCGCGCATGATTTCATATTCGATGAGTCCCGGTACGCTGTCAAGCAACCGAGCTTCTTGAGTACGGTGTGCCCAAGGGTACAATAACAAAGTGTTTTCCAAGTTCATCCAAAAAGTTTTCGAAAAAAAAACGCGCAGCGCACATTTTGATCCTACAACACTTCCCTGGCTCGATCGATCGAACTGGAAGTCCATGATGCAGGATAAGCTGCGGAGAAAGGAAATTACCGATGCAGAAGCCTTGATGCTTTCAGCGTGGGCAGAAGACGGTTTTATCGAGCTGCGAGGTATTGTTGACAAGGCCGCAATCGATGCACTCTGGCATGACGAGGAACGAGCATGGAAGGAAAGACCGCCATGCAGAATTCTTAGCGAAGGAGTAGGTGTCACAATGCTTAGAGACTCGAGACCGAAGAAAGAGCTGACTCACCATCACTATCGATTGATGGATTTCCACAATCTTTCCGAAGCAGGAGCGATGATCATGATGCATCCGACGATCATCAGGACGCTTACGCTGCTTTTCGGCGAACCGGTCGTCGCCATGCAGTCTCTTCTGTTCGAGTACGGAAGCGAGCAACATTTGCATCAAGACTTTCCATACGTGCATTCGGACATTCCTTCACAGTTAATCGGCGGGTGGATCGCCTGTGAACATGCGGACGAGGAAAATGGATCCCTTCTCTTTTATCCGGGCTCGCACCATATTCCACTGTTCGACTTTGGTGATGGAAGCGTCCTGTATAAACACGATGATCCGAAGAAAATCGATGCCTTCGAGAACTATCTCGCTACGGAGTGCGGGAAGCTCCGGGCAAAACCAACGATTCTTCGTGCGGAAAAGGGCGACGTTCTTCTATGGCACGGCGCACTCGTACACGGCGGTTCGCCAACGAAACAGAGAGAACAAACAAGGCGAAGTTTCGTGACTCATTACTCGACGCAGCGTGCCTATGCGAAAGACAGGCGATCATCCGATCGGGAGCCCAGGAATATCGAACTCAACGGCGGGCTGTACCATGCGTGGCAGCATGAAGGACATGAGGAAGGAAGGTATCAAATGTAGAGAATGTATGGTATAATAATCGAGATGGAAACAAATAGTGGTGCGATCACAGCAGACGGGAGAGCCTCGCTTGAATCAGCGAAAGATTCTGAGCAGCCAAAAATTTCATATTTCTCTGCGCGGGTTCGAGAGTTGCTTGCAGGTAACACAGTTTCCGAGGAAGGAGAAAAACGTTTGATCACCAATGCACTTCATTTCATCGAGTCTCCGTCCGACGACTTCCAAGAAATTAGGAAGCACCTGGAGGTTATCGGTGAACTAATCGCCTATGCAGAGGCTTTAGGAGAGAAGGCTCCCGAGGAACTGAATGCGATGCACACTCGACTTCTGACACTGCTCTTTCAGCATGCCTACAATGGATGCAGAACTGAGCTTGCGAAGCCAGACTGCAGTATCGATCGAGCGAGGCATCTTGCGCAGTGTGCGCTCGACAATGCGCTGGCTCTAAAGCAAATGACAGTGCAAGTCATCGCAGGAAAGCTCATATCCGAATGTAGGGAAAGAGAAATACGTTAGCCTATTCAGACACTGCGAAATAAGTGTATCGTCTTATTCGTGGGCGAGTAGCTCAGTTGGTCAGAGCTCAGGACTTATAAACCTGCGGTCGGTGGTTCAAATCCACCCTCGCCCACCACCGAATCAACACAATGATGTGTCCTACGCTCCAACCACACTCACGAACGTGCAGAGCTCTTTCCGACCGTTAAACTTCTCGCGCTTGCACTTCTTGTAAGCGACGATCCCCGCAATGGCGGCATGGATGGTCCAATCGCTTCCGATATACGTGTTCGGACCGGAGCGATACCACGTGCCCTTTTGACGTGCGAGAATTTCTCCTGCGCGCACGGTCTGCCCACCAGTACGCTTTATTCCTCGGCGTTTCGACCGACTATCTCTGCCGTTTTCTGTAGACCCACCGGCCTTCTTTGTTGCCATAGCTCAAGAATTATACGGATTTTCTGGAGGTCTTCAAGAGCAATTGCATCGAAAATGGAGGAAGGCTGCTGTTTGCCATGCATCGCATCCTCCTGCATACTGCCGCG
>SXGR01034856.1_pt1 | contig 26836 bp, 24 predicted proteins | sample 3174711 | NCBI WGS metagenome assembly SXGR01 (sample SAMN11356860, study PRJNA531348) | freshwater metagenome | isolation source: freshwater sample F1-60 | place: China: Fuxian Lake, Yuxi | collected 2017-12-25
AGTTATTGCTGAGACCTTGGTAATAGATGATGAAATGCGCAAGTATATAATGTCTCGGACTTCTATTTCTGAAATATCTCAATATGCGCGTTCAGGTGGAATGCTCACTATGTACGAAGACGGAATGGAAAAAGTAGAAAAGGGAATTACTACGACAGACGAAATATCAAGAATTATTCATGATTGAGAATATATTAAATATTATTAAAAAAGATGGTAAGAAAATAAATCCTCGCGCTTTTGCTCTGTCGGATCAGATTTTCTTTGCCCAGAGGCTTTCCTTGCTTCTTAATTCTGGTATTTCTACAGTGGAGTCATTGTCTATTATGAAAAATATGGATAGCTCGATAAAAAGAAAAGCAGTATACGGACTCATGATAGAGAATATAGAAAGGGGTTTATCTCTTAGTAGAGTAATAAGAAATGAAAAAATTAAATTCAACAATTTTCTCATCATGCTTATACAGAACAGCGAGCTATCAGGAAATCTTGCCGACGCCTTGCTCCAAGCTTGCGCATTTCTCGAAAAGAAAAATAAAATGAAAAAGAAAATAATAAGCTCTCTTATTTACCCTTTTTTCATAGTGGTATTTACTATACTCATGACACTATTTCTCATTCTTTATATTTTTCCAAAAATCATTCCATTATTAAAGAGTCTCAATATTACTTTGCCTGTCATGACACGCATTGTTCAGGGATTATATTACTTTTTAATAAGTTATGGTTTCTGGGTATTTATTTTTATTGCTGTTTTATTTTCATTTCTCTATGTGCTTATTCATAAGATACAGAAGTTAAAATATAAAATGCACGCATTCTATATTTCTATACCGTTTTTAAATAAATATATAAAGACATACTCTATATACCCTATCTGCTCTATGGCAGAGATGTTGCTTTCGTCCGGACGAAGTCTTGCCGATATTATGAATATGTCAAAAGAGTATTCCGCAAATCTTGTATACAAAAGAGTGTTTTTCGATATACATGAAGAATTACTTAAAGGAGTTTCATTGTCTGTTTCTATAAGAAATAACAGTCGTTATTTTCCACCATTACTTCCTCATATGTGCGAGATCGGAGAACGAACAGGAAATTTAGCTTATATGCTCAAGAATTGCTCAAGTATATTCGAATCTGATATAGACGATATTCTCAAAAGATTTACCTCACTTATAGAGCCGACACTTATGATTTTTATGGGTTTGCTTGTTGGATCAATCGCTTTATCAATAATCTTGCCTGTATATGAAATCACAAATCACCTTGGCAAATAAAAGAACTCTACAGAAAACAAATATAAATTTTATTGGAAAGGAAGATGGATTCCTGACTATGGAGATTTTATTGGCCTTTTCTATATTTACTCTTTTTGCTATTTCTACTTTTACTCTGGAATCTTCAATATCTCATCTCAGAATATGGTCTTTGAAGGAATTGGATAGTATCGCCAATGCTGATTATGCTGATTCCTCTCTTTCGGATTATAGAGAATCATGGGGAAGAAACAATTGCGATATATATTTGAGATTTGATAATAATAGCCAGTCACCAGTCTATTTTCCAGAAGGAATTGATATCGGTGGAGGAAATGTTAGTACTGATATTGAAGCAAGGAATGGAATAGTTTATCTAACAGCCGATGCGACAATCTCTGCTTATGCCGATTTATTCATAATAAATACAATAGATACAGCGCATCCTACACTTGTATCATCTCTTAATACCGGCCCAGGAGTTTCGGCTATAGAGATTGCTGGCCCGTATATTTTTCTCGCACAATCAAGCTCTGTCAATCAATTGCAAATCATAGATATTCACAATCGTTCTTCACCCCAGCTTATTTCACAATTAAAGTTGCCATTGCCGACCCCTACGACTACGGCGCCATTTGCTACTTCCATATTCTATTCAAAGGGATTTATATATTTGGGAACGGTGAAATGGAATGGTGCAGAATTTACAATCATTGATGTCTCAAATATTTATAATCCGACAGTGCTTGGAACTTTTGAAACTAATACTAAGATAAATGATATTTATGTAAATGAAAATACAGCATTTCTAGCTTCTTCGGATACACAACAAATACGTATTCTCGATGTGACAGATAAGAGCAATTTAGTTCTTATAAATTCTTTTTCACCAAGCGGTTCACAGACTGCAGAGGGGAAAGTGCTGGATTATTGGCATGGTGGACTTGGCTTCGGTAGATCTACAGGAGGCTTCAATATAATGGCAAATCACGAAGTCTTCGTCTTTGCCACAAGCTCGGACTTCTCTGATATTCCAAGTTATATATCAAAGGATATTGCCGGAGGAATCTATGGTATGACTATGCGTAATGATAATGTTTTTCTTCTGACACATTCTACTGATCATGAATTTCAAATATGGGATTCTACTCTTTCTGCCAGGATTTCCGATATCTCTCTTGGGATTCAGGGGAAAAGAATGTCTTGTGATTTATCAAATTTTTATTTTGCAACTGGTGATAGTAGGGGATTCATGCTATTGAAATTATGAAAAATAAAATCAAAAAACATCAGGAAGAATACATTCACGGTTTCACTTTGATAGAAATAATTCTATATATAAGTTTGCTATCAATACTTATGATAGGTGTTTTTTCTTTTATTTTGCCCTCTTTTTATATCGGGATGAAAAAGCCGACATTTAGTGATGAATACCATCAATTATTAATTAAAAGTTATCATGTTAAATAAAAATCAAAAAAGTATTTCAGAAAGGCGCGGTTTCATCGCACTTACACTTGTACTTGTTATTTCTAGTATTATATTGGCTTTTACTTTTATTCGGGGTATAGAAACAGGTGAATTTTTCGATCAGGTTGAACTAAAAAAAATAAGAATTATGAATTATAAAAACGCTTATAAATGTATTGATCAGGCAATTATAAATCTTACCCATGATTATTTCTATGAGGTCTCTACATCAACACTTATTTATTATTTACACTGTTCAATCGATATGGTGAAAAGAGAAAATGACTTTTTTATAATACAGACAAGTGGAAATTATAGAAATATAATCGTAAAAAGAAAAGCAATAATAAGGTTATATGACAATAGTGTTGAGATAGTTTCAATTGAATGATCTAATGAAAATTTCATAAAGATTTTATCAAAATTTCATCAGGATTTCATAGTGTTTTTATAAAATTACCTATTATAAGTTTAATTATAAAAATATGTTAAAAAGACAAAAAGGTTTTAATGGTGGAAAAAGTATTGAGAATAAAAAGATAAAAGAAACTAGGAAGGGTATAAAAAAACATGAAGTCAAAAGGGCGATAAATAAGAAAGCTTTTGCGGGCTTTACTCTAATAGAAATACTTGTGGTCGTAGGAATAATAGCTGTTCTTGCTAGTGTGGTAATAGTTGCTATAAATCCCGCAAGACAGTTCAAGCTTGCCCGCGACTCACAGAGATTGAGCAATGTTACAGCAATACTTAACGCTATAAGTCAAAACATCGCTGAACATAAGGGATTATTCGATTGTCCGACAGCGTTGCCGTCAATTGCAAAGACTATATCAAGCGATATTTCAAATGGTATAGATATAGCGGCGTGCCTTGTGCCGAACTATATATCATCTCTTCCTTATGATCCATCGATATCTGGTGCAAAGTGGAATAGTATTACAGATTATGATACTAAATATGTCGTGTATCAAGATGCTCAAGGTCGCATAATCGCAAGTTCAACGGGAGAGATTACTGCAAACATATCTGTAATCAGATAGATAAAATAGGTGTTATAATGGTATTTGTGACGAAATATAATAAATATCTAATAGTTATTTGCGCAGTTATTTTGGCTTCAATGTGGCTTATTAAGTCTATGCAAATCAGAAATGAAAGTATACGAAGTGAAAATATCAATAATACACGCATAGAGCCGACAGAAAATATAAAATCCGATTCTGTAATTGATAATATTCTAATAAAAGATGATGAGAATAAGACTATTGTGTTAAAGAAAAAAAGCAAAGAAGAAGTTCTTGCTTCGAGGCCATATATTTCCGCGGAATCATATATTGTGGGTAATCTAGAAACTGGGGAGATTTATATAAGTCTAAATAGTAATAAAGCTTCCCCAATCGCTTCACTGAGCAAGCTCTATACCGCCCTCATAGCACATCATTTTCTGAATAAAGAAGACAAGATTACTATAACAGAGAATATGCTTTCTGCTTATGGTGATGCTGGGCATTTATCTCTAGGTGAAATATTTACAGTATACGATTTATTATACCCATTGCTTATAGAATCAAGTAATGATGCATCGGAAGCGTATGCGCAATATGTAGGTTATGAAAACTTTATTGATAAAATGAATGGTTTTGCTGGAGAAATAGACATGAATAGCACTCATTTCAAAGATGCTTCTGGACTGAGTCCGTCAAATATCTCAACCGCTCATGATTTATTTGCTCTGGCGCGGTATCTGTACAAAAATGAAAGAGAAATATTGGATATTTCAAAACAGTATGAGATGGAATTGCCAAAGACAGATGAACATAATAGCCATAAATTCACAAACATAAATCCGTATTCAAATTACGCTGACTTCATAGGAGGGAAAACAGGAAGAACTGATTCTGCAAAAGAAACAATGATATCGCTATTTGATCAAGAGGTGAAAGGAATAAAATATCCCGTAGCAGTTATTCTATTACGCTCTAATATGGGTGAAAGGGAAATTGATACAGAAAAGCTTCTGGGAAAATTCATAGATCAAGTTAGTAAAAAATAAAAATATGAAAGCAAAAATACTCATCGCTCTTAGTGATGTAAATCTCGCAAACAGCATTATGAATAGATTAACAAGTCATGGCTATTTATCTGAGTTTGTAAGTAGTGGCAATGATATTATTCATGAACTGAAGAAAATTAATCCATCTCTATTACTGATAGATATAAAGTTAAAAGATAAAAGTGGATACGAAGTACTTTGTGAGAAGAGTCTTGATAGGGAAGTTACGAAGATTCCTGTAATAATAATATCGAATTCTGGCGATCCTGTGCGTATGAAGGAAATACCATCTACACCATCAATAAAGGACTATATGATAACTTTACATATTGATATTGAAGTACTTGTGAAAAAAGTAGACAAGATATTGAATAATCTTGCCTAATCCGATTATATTGGTATAGTTATTTTTATGTCAAAAAAGCAAGACGAAAATCAAAAAATCATTGTCCGTGGTGCGCGTACGCATAATCTGAAAAACATTACGGTAGAAATGCCTCGCAATAAAATGATTGCAATCACTGGACTTTCTGGTTCCGGCAAATCTTCACTCGCCTTCGATACTATTTTTGCTGAAGGACAGAGAAGATATGTTGAATCTCTGTCATCTTATGCTAGACAATTCCTAAAACAAATGCAGAAACCTGATGTGGACGAGATTATCGGTTTATCCCCTGCAATCTCCATCGATCAGAAGTCTCGTTCAAATAATCCCCGTTCAACTGTCGCTACAATTACCGAAATTTATGATTATCTACGCATCCTTTTTGCTCGAGTTGGTAAACCACACTGTCTAGTCTGTAACCGTGAAATACACAAAATATCGAAAGAAGAAATTTTGGAAACTATTATAAAACAGGTGATGGATCATAATAAAACCAGTGGAAAATCTGGTGAAAAAATCACAAATGATAAAACAGTGATGGGTGTGGAAGTAAGTAGTGATAAGGTAAAGATCTATGCTCCCATAGTTGTTGGTAGAAAGGGTGAATATTATCAGTTACTCTACGATCTTCTCGGAAAGGGATATGATAGGGTAAAAATAGATGGAAAAATCATGCGCTTGCGTGAGCAAATCATATTAGATAAAAATAAAAAACACGATATTGATATTTTGGTGGACGAAATATTTATTAGTGAATTCAAAATAAATCAGAGAGTAAAAGACAGTAAGCAAATTGATAATGCCAGAGAGCGACTATCAGAAGCTTTAGAGAAAGCGATAGATGAAACGCAGGGGCTTATAAAAATAGAATTTCCTGATGAGGAGAAACTCATGTCGGTAAAGTTCATGTGTCCATATGATGGATTTTCATATCCAGAAATCGAACCGAGACTTTTTTCCTTCAATTCTCCTTATGGTGCTTGTGTAATATGCAACGGTCTAGGAACTCGTGAATTTTTCAGCAATGAAGCATGTCCGGATTGCAACGGTGTAAGACTTCGCAAAGAAGCGCTTTTTGTAAAAATAGATAATATAAATATTGTAGACACTACATCTATGTCTATAGAGCAGGCGAAAGTATTTTTTGAGAAGATAAATCTTACCGAGACAGAAAAAGAAATTGCAAAAGTAATACTTAAAGAAATTGAATCCAGATTGCAATTTATGATAAATGTGGGTATAGAATACCTTACTCTTGATCGGCGTGCACATACACTCTCTGGTGGCGAAGCACAGAGAATACGCCTTGCTTCCCAGCTTGGCTCAGGACTTGTAGGAGCTCTCTATGTGCTAGATGAGCCTACTATTGGACTTCATCAGAGGGATAATGATCGTTTGATAAAGACTCTTACAAGTCTACGCGATCTCGGCAATACAATAATAGTCGTAGAACATGATGAAGACACTATGTTTTCATCCGATTACATAATAGACATAGGTCCTGGAGCAGGTGTACATGGTGGAAAGGTAGTAGTCTCTGGGTATCTCGACGAGCTTCTCACTGCAAAGAAAAATACTTCAGGGTCGCTCACTCTCGCATATCTTCGTGGCGAGGCTAAAATAGAAATTCCTGATACTCGCCGTGAACCGAAGGGAAAGATTTCGATAAAAGGTGGAAATGTGTTCAATATAAAAAATATGAATGCGGATATTTCTCTCGGTTGTCTCAATGTTATAACAGGAGTATCGGGTTCTGGAAAATCTTCCTTTATGTATGAGATTTTACATAAAAACCTTGAGGCTCGTCTTGAGTTTCGTCATAGAACTGCAAAGATATTTAATTGCGAAAGCTTTACCGGCAGTGAATATCTTGGTCGCACCATACTCATAGATCAATCAGCCATTGGTCGCACACCTCGATCAAATCCCGTAACTTATACTGGCGCATGGACACATATACGCGATCTTTTTGCCGGCTCAGTAGAGGCTAGAGCGCATGGTTGGGGTCCCGGAAGATTTTCTTTCAATGTAAAGGGAGGACGTTGTGAAGCATGTCAGGGAAATGGTGAGATTGCGGTAGAAATGCATTTTCTACCTACTGTATATGTTCCATGTGAAGTCTGTAATGGTAAAAGATTCATGAAAGAGACACTTGATATAAAGTATAAAGGTAAAAGCGTCTATGATGTTCTAGAAATGACCATTGAAGAAGGATTGGTATTCTTTGAAGATATTCCTGCAGTCTCGGAACGCTTGCAAACTCTCGGCGAAGTAGGATTGGGATATTTAAAAATGGGTCAGTCAGCTACAACACTCTCTGGCGGTGAAGCGCAAAGGGTGAAGATTTCGTCCGAACTCTACCGTGCGCATTTACAGAAGACTATCTATCTTCTCGATGAACCTACTGTAGGGCTTCACTATGAAGATGTTAGAAAACTAATTGAAATTCTACAGACATTAGTAAATAAAGGTAATACAGTGGTGGTCATTGAGCACAATCTTGATCTAATAAAATCCGCTGATTATATAATCGATATCGGTCCAGATGGTGGAAATCGCGGAGGGAAAATAGTAGCAAGAGGAACTCCGGAGGATGTGGCAAGGAGTGAAAAATCCTATACGGGGCAGTATTTGAAAAGGGTTTTGAAAAAATAAACAGACGACATTTTTTATGCTACAATCACCTTTATGATAACGGTAAAAGAAATAGAAAACCTTGCAAATCTTGCTCGCATTAAGCTTCCTGAGTCCGAAAAACAGGACTTAACAAAAGAAATTGATTCCATCCTTTCCTACATTGATCAGATAAAAGAAGCTACTGTTGATATGGATTATGCACCTACTATTGGAAATGTTCATAATGTCTTCCGTGATGATATTGTAAAATCGATTTCAGCGGAGGATCGTGAACAAATACTGAAAGAAGCGCCTGACAGGGAAGGCGAATTCATCGCTGTTAAGAAAATAATCGCGCAGGAATAAAATGATTGACCTAGCTACACTTACAATAAAAAAGGCACATGAAGCTTTAAAGAGAGGTGATTATACATGTGTGGAATTGTCTAAAAAGTATTTGGAAGAAATAAATAAGAGAAATAAAGAATTAAATGCATATCTTGAAATCTACGATGATATTTTGGAACAAGCGGTTGTGGCAGATAAAAGATTCAAAGATGGCACTGCAACACTTTTGACCGGTATTCCATTTGCAATAAAAGATAATATTTTGATAAAGGGGAGGATAGCTGGTTCCGCTTCAAAGATATTGGGTAATTATCATGCAACTTACGATGCTACTGTTATAGAAAAGTTAAAAAAAGAGAATCCGGTGTTTATTGGTCGTACAAATATGGACGAATTTGCTATGGGTAGCTCCACAGAAAACTCTGCTTACGGAGTTACGAAGAATCCTTTTGACACTTCGCGTGTTGCTGGAGGATCTTCTGGCGGATCTGCCGCTGCTGTTGCTGGAAATATGGCGCTTGTTTCGCTTGGGTCGGATACTGGGGGTTCTATAAGGCAGCCTGCTAGTCTCTGCGGATTAGTAGGGTTGAAGACGACTTATGGAAGAGTCTCTCGATACGGTGTGATGTCTCTTGCATCTTCATTTGACCAAATCGGTCCATTTGGAAAGACTGTGGGTGATGTCGAAACAGTCTATAATACTATAAAAGGACAAGATGAAAAAGATGGGACTACTATTTCTGATACAATACACGATCAAAAAAATAATTCAGAAAAATCGGTAAGTAATAAAAAGTTAACAATAGGTATTCCAAGGAATTTTCTTAAGGGAGATGGAATAGATAAAGATGTTTTGAGAAATTTCAATGAATCAGTTGAGAAATTAAAAAAACTCGGATATGAAATAAAAGACATTGTCTTGCCGAATATCGCATATTCTCTCGCCGTTTATTATGTGATTATGCCTGCGGAAGCATCATCAAATCTTGCCCGTTTTGACGGTATGCGCTTTGGATTACATAAAGACGGTTCAAATGGGATTGAAGATTACTTTGAGACTAGAGGTGAGGGTTTTGGAAAAGAAGTAAGAAGAAGGATATTGCTCGGTACTTATGTGCTTTCATCTGGATATTATGATGCTTATTATAATAGGGCAAATGCGGTAAGGAAGATAATCACAGACGACTTTCTGAAAGCATTTGAAAATGTTGATATAATACTAACACCCACTACTCCCGCCCCGGCATTTAAGATCGGTGAGAAGACTACAGACCCAGTGGCTATGTATCTGGAAGATATATTTACTGTCACTGCAAATCTCACTGGTATGCCGGCTATGTCTATACCATCGGGGTTCTCGGAAGTTATGGGTAGGAAGTTGCCGCTTGGAATACAGATGACGGCGATACATGGCGGGGAACAGAAACTTTTTGATATGGGGAAAGATTTCTTGGGGGAATGATGTCAATTTGAAATGTTAGTAATTTTTTAAATAAATACAATGATAAACTTGCCAAGTCTCGATATAGAACATTATATGAATGCACTCATAAACTTTTTCATTGAACAATATCCTACGGCTTTATCATGGTCAAAGTCTGCATTAGGATTTCTTATAGGTTTATCTATACCAGTATCTATAATCCTGCTTATAGGAATTATTTATTCTGTAGAGAGACTCAAAATAATAAGGAAAAAGGAGGGAGAAATATACGATAAACCGAAAGAATTAAAGATGGCAAGTTCTACAGTAGAAAAAAATAATAAAGAAATGTCAGAGAGATGGAGTAGGGTGATTCTACATATAGAATCTCCAAATGATAACGATTGGAGACAGGCGATCATTGAGGCAGATATTATTCTCTCCGACTTGCTTGTGAAGCTTGGTTATCGCGGATCGAGTATTGGAGAACAGCTCAAAAGGGCAAATAGGGGAGATTTCAAGACATTAGACGATGCATGGGATGCTCATAAAATACGAAATGAAATAGCTCATGGAGGAACCGAGTTTAAGATAAATCAGCTTGAGGCGAGAAGGGTAATAGGTCTGTATAGAAAAGTTTTTGAGGAATTTTTCCATATCTAGCATTGTTTTTTCTATATAATATGTTAATATATGAGGTCATAGCGGGGTAGGGTAACAGTAACCCGTCAGGCTCATAACCTGAAAATTGTTGGTGCAATTCCAGCCTCCGCAACAAGGATATAAAATATGTCGGTGTAGTTCAATGGTAGAACGAAGGACTCATAAGCCTTAGACAATGGTTCGATTCCATTCATCGACACAAAATATAAAACACCGTATTCTTGCCTTTTCCGTATTTTTTGCTACATTTACTCTGTAATGCGGTCGTAGCTCAATTGGTTAGAGCACTCCCCTGTCACGGGAGAGGCTGCGGGTTCGAGTCCCGTCGACCGCGCAAGATGGGACGAAGGAGGTTAAAAGCCTCCTTTTGTCTTTGTGGGTCCTTGTTATTTTCCAGTTCTAACCAATTCACTTTAGAATTTATTGTTTCTTTCTTGTTTATTATTGGTTTCAGCCATTCGTTCTGTAGAATAACGAGTTTATTGTTTTCTAGTGTGTAGTTCTCACCGAGTGCTGTTAGTATTTCTTTCTTTGTTTGAATGTCTCCAGTTTCAAATCTATATCTAGCATTACAGGCAAAGTTAAAGGTTTTTTCAGTCAAATCAATCCAAGTCTTCGCTCTACTTTCTGTTCCTCTTAATTTCTCTGTAATTAATGTTATTTGGTCCTGCAAGGTCTTCTTTTCTGTTATGTATTCAGTATCGTCTATAAGCTCCCTATAACGCATCTTAGTAAGGTTATCCAACTGCCTCTGTGTATCAACAAGTGTTTTATGTTGTGTCTCGTATATTTTGGTTCTTTCTTCTATTTCTTTACTATTACTTTCTTGAAGTATGTTAAGAGCCCAATCTTTGAAAAGGGGATGTATCTCTATTTTTGAAATCTCTGCACATATTTGTTTCTCTAGGTTGTCCTTTGATAGGTATGTTTTTTGGGTGCACGGAACACCAAGCTTTCTTCTGGTGCAGTAGTAATAGGTAAATGTTTTCAGTTCGCCAGTTGTTTTAATGATTTTCGTTTTCTCAATAGCTGTGATGGCTGACCCACACTCTTTACATCTTATAATTCCAGTAAACGGGAACTCGTGGCTTTTTGGACGAGGTCTGCCTTCTCTGCCGAGTAAGATTTGCACTCTATCAAATTCTTCCAAACTAATCATTGGTTCGTGGATACCTTTTCTTATTTCTTTTTTGTAGTTATAAAATCCAGCATAGAAAATATTTGAAAATATTGAGTATAGGGTTGTTTTTCCTATAGGGTTACCTCCTCTATGTCTTGTTTTTCTTGTGCGCATACCCCATTCATTGTTCATAATATTAAGGATTTGAGGTGGATTGTAGTTACCGCTAAGCATCATTTCCCAAGCTTTTCTTATCAAGTTAAATCTTTCTGGGTCTTTTTTAATATAATTTTCACCCCGTAGTTCAAATTTTGAGTTGAGATATCCAAGAGGAGCTAGTATAGGGGCATCTCCTTTTGCTAATTTACTGTTGATACCTCTCTTCACTCCTTCTTTTAAGTCTAAAATATATTGATTGGCACCTCCGCTCTCTACACTAAAGATTATTGCATTATCACTCGGTCTATATTCTCGGTTTGGTGTCAAAATAGATTCTATTAGTCCTTCCTGAAGCATCCATTGAAGCTCTCCGCTATCCACTGGATTTCGGGAGAGACGATTTAAGTTCCAACAAATAATACCGTATCCACCGCCCTCCTTTTTAATGCGTTCAAGCATTTTTTTAAAAACAGGTCGTTTATTTGGTTCTTTTGCCGAGCCTTGCTCGGTCAAAATTTCTACAGGTTTAATACCATAACGCCTAGCAGTAATTTCATTTTCCCGTAGTTGGTCAGGTATAGATTGAACCTGTTTCTCCTCTCCCTCCTGAGATTTTCTAGCATAGACGATATATTTAATTTTTGAGTAATCATTATGCATAATAGTTAAAATATGGCTATATTATAGCATATTTTCATTATTTTGTTTTTCAGCTTGTTGTTTTTCCCATTCCTCCCTAGTTATTGGCTTATCATAGTTAAAAGCAAAACTTATGGCTTGTGCTATCTTTTTCGCCTCTTCTTCGTCAAGAACCCCGTCTTTTTTAGGTTGATTAGCATTAGCCTCAAAAATTCCACTATTGAACAAAGTTTCTAGTAGCATACTTTTAGAAGAGCGAATTTCTCGTATCGCGTTAATTTTCTCACGGGAGGTAGATTTTTCATCATCAATAATTACCCATAATTCACGGCACAATTCTTCAACAGTATCTTCAAGTTTAGCGATTTCATATCGCACTGTTATTTGGTTATATCTGTGTGAGCGTTCTTTATGTATTTTATTTTTGAGTTTCCCTAGAAAGTTTTTATCATAAATATGACCATACTTTAGATTAAGGTTTTGTTGTATATCAAATATGGTAGCGTCAGGTTTTTTAATAATTTCTCCTCTGATAGCTTCAATAAGTTCCTTTGTTTTCTCTTTGCTCAATCTCATTTTTGTAAATTTATGTCATTTTATGTTATTTCCATCTATTCTTGTTCTGTATTTTTTACCCCACCCTCTATCTCACTATTTATTTTGACTTCAGAAATCTGTAATAGGGAGGAGGGATAAATCAACACTTTGCGTTTATCATCTGGGTCCTGTTCTTGTATAATAAGCCCCGCAGTTTCAAGCATTGGAAGTATTTGCTGACGGAGTTGGTTGTTATCTAACATTCTGCCATAAACCTCATAATGCTTTGAAAGGACCTCTTGGCGTGAAAGTCCTATCTTACCGAAGTATTCTTTCTCTAGTTTTCCTGCGTTATCATTCTTTTTGTTCCATGCAGGCACAATGACTTCTTTGTATAGATTATAGATAAATGGTGGCAAGTTAAGTTCTTGGCTTACTGATATTTTGTCCCAAAGTTTAAATGCTTCATTTATATCCTCCTCGTTTGCTGTAATAGTGGACCCATTTCTTTCTCGCCACCAAACATTTAACAAAGCCAGAGATTTAATGAGTGACAAAAAACGTTTAATATCTCTTTGGTGTCGTGGCTTGAGCATTTTGTTGTTTTTCAAGAACCTTTCCTCAATTTTTTCATATGGCGCAATATTTATCTCCTTGATATTTTCCAATTTGATAGCACGAATACGCTCCTTGAGTAATATTCGGTCTGAATTTTCTTCAAGCCAGTTTATAAAACTTTCACTATCTGCCTCTTTGCGTATTATGGCGTTTATGCCTTGTTGTATTTTGTCTTGGCTGACTTCTGGGGAGAGGAGTAAAAATCTTGTTGCTTCTTGTTCGTCTATGCGAAGTCCAGCCGTGCAGAAAATTACTGCTGGATAACCACGTAACAAAATGTTCTTTGTTTTGGTGCCGTTCTTTTGTGTTTTATCTGTAATTTTTATAGCAATTTCTTTTTTGTCGTGTGATAGAAGCGGTCGTAATCTTGCAAGTAATTCGTTGTGAGGCTGGTCCAAGAAAATTAGGATTTTATGTGACAGGTCTACCAAGTAGCTATTTTTCTCTTTATCATACTGTCCAACATCATGGAAGAATGCGGTAGGCGAACAGTATGCTATTTCCATAACGTCCTCTTGTGGAAACAGACGAGCAATCTCTGTCGGTATATAACTTTTACCAGTTGAAGACGGTGCGTTATAACTAATGTTAAATTGTGAACTTTCTGTATATGCAGAGAGTTCACAAAGAAATGTTGCCAACTTATTTTCCGCATCATGTTTTATAGTTAATCCAAGTGTCTCAATAAGCTGTTCGGAGTTAATTGAAGAAAACTGTGTAGTATCAATTTTCTCTGGATATGGTTTTGCATATTTAGTAAATAAATCAGAAACAGTTCCGTTAAGTTTTGTAAAATAATCAGTAATATCTCCATGTTCACCGACTTCTTCAGGAAGTGTAACAATGTATGTTTCGCACTCATTACTTTTCAACATTTTTGCTGCTCGCTCTGACCCTTTTCTACCTGCTTCGTCATTATCAAAACAGATATAAATTTTTTTGTCTTTTCCAATTTTCTCCAACCATTCTTCTTTAAATGTCAGTGCTCCGTGAGTTGAAGTAACTGCAGGGACACCTTTTGAGGTAAGGAGTAGTCGGTCCAATTCTCCCTCACTGATAACTAACTGTTTATCAGTATCAGTTTTTGTAAGTAGGTCCCAATCATAGAGCTGTGCTTCTGCACCCTTTGGGTATGTGATTTTCTCGTTACCTAAAGATGGGTCTTGTCGTAATTTAAAAAATGAATAATTCCCATAGATATCTTTAATTGGGATAGTAATCCACTGTTTACGATAAAACTGCCAATAGCCGAGCTTGTGTTGGTCTATAACGGCATCAATTAGTCCTCTTTTATGTAGATACTCTCGGATGTGGGGTGGTAGCGCTTGATGGCATTTTTCCACCAGTTCTGTATTAAAAGTAGTTGTTTTGCGTGGTTTGGGTTCAGTATCTCCGAAGTGTTTTGCTAAAGTAATGAGATTACCTTTCTCTCCACATTTTTTGCAATCATATTGACCTGTTTCTCTATTGAAATACAAATGTGCCTTGTCACTGTTACTATCTCTGTCACAATCGTTGAATAGACATTTAACAATAAGTTCGCCACCACTCTCACGATAAGAAATTCCTTTTTCGGAAAGATATTCTTTAATTGTAATTTTTGATAGGTTCATGTTGGTCATTATTTATAAGTATTAAAAAATTCTAAAGCCACCCGAGTTTCTGCAGAATTTGATAAATGATTTTACGCTATTTTCCCAAAACCATTCGTGCCATTCAGCGTCCTCGTCTTCAAACGGATATTTATCTTTTTCTAGTAGTGTCTTATCAAGAGTGTCCGCAATCTTTAAAGCTTTTTCATTAGATATAATGTGACCACTGTTGTAATGACCCATTTTAATGTCTTCTTCTGATAAGATATTTTCACAAGTGTAAGTAATTAGTGTCCATAATGGTCTCCATGCCCACACATTATGTCTAAAGTATTCTCCACCTTCATTTAATGGTTTAATTCCATATACATCCATTCCCATAGTTTTAGTTTGGTTAATTTTTTGTAATTGTTCGTATTCTTCTTCTGTCATTGGTTTGTAGACGGTAGATACTAACTTCAGGAGTTTAGAACCTTTTTCGTAGGCATCCTCCTTACTTATTTCTATTCCAAACTCACTTTTACAGAGGATTTGGAATTTCGTAATATCTTCGTCTGACAGGACCATACGGGTTTACTCTGAATAGAGTTTATTCTTGAGCGCTTTCAAGTGGTCAAAGAACGACCTCGCTTTGACTTCTAACCTGTCTGAAAAATAGCGGTTTGCGACATCTTCAATATCGTTTGCTTTTTGGAAGATAAAAAGTGCTTTTCGTGGGTTATCTCTATCAACTGACAAAAGCTGAAAACCCGCACATAAAAGTGCGGTTGATACACCTAAATCATAAGTAGTCCATACCATTGAAGCATCATCTAATGGGATATACTCCAACTCCTCCTCTGGCAACCTACTTATTTTTTTGTTTATCATAGTAATTTGATATTGGTTAATAATCACAACTCGCATTTTAATGATAAAAAATTAACCAATACTCTTTACATAATCGCTTTGATACAATTCACAAAAGAAAAACAGCTTGTTTTAAGCCGTTTTCTCTAAACTTATTAACAGTATGATGTGGGTATCTGAAAGCTATTTGTTTTTCAGTATTATTTTGTAGTCAGGATTAATTCTGTAACCATAACCCTTTTTACTTTCTATCATTTTTTTTCCATCAATTTTTAATAATTTTTTTATGTTTAATCTTATTTTTGCTATTTCAGTTCGTATAGACTGCTTAGATTTTTTTCCAAGAGTTTCTGATATCTCATGAGTTTTCTGGTAGTCCTTGTGGGTTGCTAGATATCGGAAAATTTTACCTCTACCACTTTCTCCCATTGGATAACAATACTTATCTTTTGGTTCTTTATATAATTCTCCTATTGAGTTCAAGTGTAAAACTTTCTTAGATTTCTCTTTAATTTTGGTAAATTTAATATACTTTGCGTTTCCCATAATTTTGTCAGCTTGTGCCTTTCCAATTTCAGTTGCAAATGAGTTTATTCGGTCTTCTTCAGACATATTAATTTTGGTTAATGGTAATTAGTGACCCTAATCTACTCTTTTTTACTCAATTTCTCAATATAGTGAGTAGGAGGGTGGGGTAAACATTCCGTTTTTCCAAATAAAGTGTTAAATTTGAGCTAATGCAATTCACCAAACCTTTTGAAGAATTAAGCAAAAAAGACGCCAATATAGCGGGTGGTAAGGGTGCATCCTTGGGTGAAATGATCCAATCCGAGATACCAGTGCCAGAAGGGTTTGTTATCCTCTCCTCCACCTTTGACCATTTCCTAAGGGAGACAGATTTAGCTCAAGAAGTGGACTCGATAATTCATACAGTGGACCATAAAGCCATCCATACAGTAGAAGCAGCGTCAGAAAAAATCAGAGGGCTTATTGAAAATGAGGAAGTCCCAGAAGATATAGCAAAGGAAATTACTGAAAATTTTAAAAAACTAGGAGCAGAGTTTGTTGCTATTCGTTCTTCTGCTACTGCTGAAGACGGAGCGGAGCATGCATGGGCTGGGCAGCTTGATAGTTTCTTAAATACTGATAGCAAAACTCTTTTAGATAATGTCCGTAAATGCTGGTCTTCACTTTTTACCCCTAGAGCCATATTTTATAGATTTGAAAAACAACTTCATGGGACAGATATTTCTGTAGCTGTTGTAGTGCAGAAGATGGTTCAGTCAGAAATATCTGGTATCGCTTTTTCAGTTCATCCGATTACTGAAGACCCTAATCAATTAATTATCGAGGCTGGTTTTGGTCTTGGAGAAGCAATTGTATCTGGTTCTATAACACCAGATAGCTATGTGGTAGAGAAAAGTCCTAAGAAGATTATTGATACCAATATAAATACTCAAACTAGAGGATTATTTAGAAATCCAACAGGAGGTAACGAGTGGATTGATATTTCAGAACCAAAAGCTTCTTCTCAAGTATTAATAGAATCTCAAATTTTAGAACTTGCTGATTTGATAGTCAAAATCGAAAACCACTATGGCTTCCCATGTGACATAGAATGGGCCTATGAGGGTGGCAAGTTTTATATTGTCCAAAGTAGACCAATTACGACTCTTGCTAAAACAAAAAATGGTGGAGACAAAAAATCAAATATAGTTGAAGAAATACGAAAGCTATCTTGGTTTAAAAGCTGGGAAGCAAAGTTCCCAATGTTTTTAGTCACTATTGGCGCCCCGGGATATTTCGAACCAATGAAAGAAGCTTTTGGATTTGAACTCGGGCATTTTTTGGTAATCACACACGAAGGAATCTTAGCCGGATTCTGGGTAGAAAAAGAGTTAATAGCTTTTGGCAATCATCTCACCAAATTTGCAGAGAACGACCCCGAAATACTTGTAAAGTGGTCGCTTCGGTTAAAAAAAGAAACTGATGAATGTCGAGCGCTGATGAGCAAAGGTAGGGATTATTTTCTTGATGCCAAACATTTTAGAGAATTGCGCAGAAAAGACGAAGTGTTAAGTGCTTATCAAGTAGCAGTAAGGGAAGTGATCAATTATTTGCCTGACGAACTTCGTGAAAAATATACCCCAGACCTTGAAGGTGCTCGTAAGCACAGTGAGACTATTTTCTTCGAGCTGGGAGACATGGTCACAAGTATAATAAAATATGTTGCCGAGAAAGAAAATGTCCCTTTAGACCTTGCTGGATGTATGACTGGGGACGAGCTTGAAGAATATTTTGATGGAAAATTACTTCTCGACGTATCTATCTTAAAAGAGCGGTATACATGTTCAGGTTTTGTCAATCATCCAGAATTTATGTGGTTAAAAGAAGAAGATATAAAACAAATTGAAAAATCATTTGTAGAAAATAGTAGCGGTGAAATAAAAGGCCAACCAGCTTACAAAGGTAAAGTCACGGGACGAGCTCGAGTTATCAAAAACTTTTCTGCTGCCAGCGATTTTCCAAGAGGTGAGATTCTTGTGACTGGCATGACTGACCCTAATTATGTTCCGATCATGGAAAAGGCTGGAGCGATAGTTACCGATGCAGGTGGTTTACTTTGCCATGCTGCGATTGTGTCTAGAGAAATGAAGAAACCTTGTATCGTTGGAACCAAAATCGCGACCCATCTCATAAAAAATGGCGATATGATTGAGGTCGACGCTGATAATGGAATAGTACGAATTTTAAGTAATGATAATTTTAAGCCAGAAGATTATGTCAGAATGTTTGCCGGAAAATCCCTCCAATATCTACTGACAGATGTTTTTCTTGGTCATTACAATCCGATGGGCGTGCTAAGTGTTCAAGGAGAAAATAATTGGATGTGTTTCTTGCCGAAAGTTACGAAAGAAAAAACTTTGGTGGACGGTAAGGAACTCTATACTTCTAAAGAAAAATATAAAGAATACAAAAAAGAGTTTGATGACTATATAAAATCATCTTCTGAATACTTTGAATCGGTAATATCTAAAGACAAACTAACTCCAGGAGACATCAAAGAGTTTTTTAGATTAGCCTCAAAGCATTTCTATTTTTATTCAAAAACGGAATTCTTTTATACCGACCTACTCACTCCAGAGATAATGGCAATTTCTGTTCAAGAGTTTGATAAACTGAAATTAGAAGGCCGATCGTATCTTAACAAAGTGCTTTTTGAAGAAAGTGGCTACATAAGACGACTTGCAAAAAGAATTTTTGAAGAAAAAGGTATTACAGAAAAGAGCTTGATGAACTACAGTATAGAAGATTTAGTTGAATTAATTGAGAGTGATAAAAAAGTAGATAAGGATATTGTTAAGGAGCGAGACACCTTCTTTGTTTCCGAGAGTATAAATTTGGCAGGCAAAGAAGCCAAATCATTAATCCATAAATTCTTCGCTCCATATCAAGAAATATCGAATATTATTAAGGGAACTATTGCCAATAAGGGAAAAGTAAGAGGAAGAGCGAGAATAATGATTCCTGATTTTTCAAATTTTGAAGCAACAAAGAGAATGGTAGAAGAAATGCAAGAAGGAGAAATTCTTGTGGCTGAAACTACTGCTCCAGAAATAATCCAAGCCTGTCATAAAGCAGCTGCAATAATCACTAACCAAGGTGGTATGCTCTCTCACGCTGCTATTATTTCTCGTGAACTAAACATTCCTTGTATCATTGGAACCGATAAAGAAGTAACTTTGAATATTAAAACTGGTGATGAAATTGAGGTAGATGCTAATGAGGGAATAATAAGAATATTAAAATAATTTTATGAAAAGAGATATAAATTTGTTCAAAGAAAGATTAAGCTCTATAGAAAAAGCCACTTGGTATCGTCAGAGATTTGATGCATGTCCTCATTTCATGTTTTTCCTTGGTGACTCACATATATCAAATATTCAGCATACTAAATATCCTTTTGGACAAAGAATTGCTTATGCTGGTTTTTCTAAAAACAGAGCCGATTGGTATCATGCATTAGAAGAACTTGAATATACTGCAAATAAAATAATTGAAGCTTCTAAAACCAATCCTCACATTAGTAAAGAGATGGTTGCGGCATTTCTACCTTGGCAAGAAGAATTTTATAAAGCATGCACCGAGCTAAAAGATAAAGATTTGTCTAAATTAAGTGATGGGCAATTACTTAAAACATACAATGACTTAGCAGAAATTTATACTAACAAACTAAATAGCTCACCTTTAATTGATGGTTTTGCTTTAAGTACTGATACAGTTATCGCTTCAAAGATAAAAACTTTCTTAGAGAGCAAGGGATTGGAATCAAAGTTTGTGGAATATTTTGCAATTCTAACAGCACCTACGTTTTTGTCGTTCTTACAGCAAGAGGAAATTGCCTTGCTTAGTCTAGGCGATGGTTCGGTAGAAAAACATCAAGAAGAATGGTTCTGGATAAGAAATAACTACACCAAAGACTATATTGTTCCAGTAGAAGAATTTGAGAAGAGATTGGAGGAGTATAAGAAGATAGATAAAGAAACGAAAATTGAAGAAATAAAATCTTTGGCGGTAAATCACAAGAAAGACAAACTAAGCTTAATAAAAGAACTTGATTTACCACAAGAAATACAAACTTTGCTTGAAATTACAGACGACTTTAATGCTTGGCAGGATGAACGCAAAAAGGGAACTTTCTGGGCTACACACTATTTCAGCATATTGCTTGAAGAATTTTCAAAGAGAACTAACTATAGCCTCGACCAATTAAAATATGTCTTCCCTCCAGAAATGGGCGATGTGTTATCGGGTAAACTTTCTGCAAGTGAATTAGATAAAAGAATTAATTACTGCATGATTATTTGGATACTCGACCATTATGATGTAACTACCGATATTGATTTTATAGAGAAGTTAGACCGTATAGGAACAGGAGAAGCTCTCAAAACTCATGAGCTAAAAGGCTTCACTGCTTCTAGAGGAAAAGTAACTGGAAAGGTAAAAATTATTGAGAGCGTAGAGGAAATGCATAAGATAGAAGAAGGAGATATTCTTGTGGCGGTAATGACTAGACCTGATTATCTGCCCGCCATGCAAAAAGCTGCTGCTTTCGTAACTGACGAAGGAGGTATTACTTGTCACGCCGCAATTGTCGCTAGAGAAATGAAGAAACCTTGTATCATTGGGACAAAGATTGCCACGAAAACATTTAAGGATGGAGATATGGTAGAGGTGGATGCTAATGTTGGAATTGTAAAAATTATATAAAACAAAGAGCGCCACCATTTTCAGGCGACGCTCGGAGTATTTGAAGGACTACAGGAATGGAAGGTGTTCTACGTTCTCTCCCTGGACTCGCATACGATCTGCGTAACCCATCTGGGTATTGAAGCAGACCTTATCAGCTTTCCAGTTAGAGAGAGCACAAGCTACAAAGTTACCTGTAACAGCATGGTTAGAGACAACGACCACCCCGTCTTTGATACCTAGCTTCTCAACTTCACTTTTGATTGCGGCTGCCGCTGTGTTTCCGAATGTCTCCAGCGCACTAAAGAGCTGGGTATCGGCTATGTAAGACGGGAGGTCGTTATTGAAGTTCTCAAACCCCACATTGAGAACTTCTCCGTCAGGTCCTTCTGGAGTGAAAAGTTCTTTCAGTGGAAGAATGGGAATTTCGTGACCAGCAATTGCAATCGCAAGGGTATACATCGCCCGTGGTGCGGGGGAGTATAACCCGAGCTTGAGCGGTGTGTCTTCCTGTTTGTAACGGTCATGGAGCTTCAGGGCTTGAGCGACCCCTTCGGCGTCCAGGTTGCGGTAGAAAGTGTCTGCCTTCCAGTTGAGATAAATTCCCTCAACTCGAGGAGTGCAGGCATGCCGAAGAACGTCGTATGTAATCATTTTTATCCTTTACTATTTTCTACCTATATTATACACTATCCATAAATAAAGTCAAATGAGCTTAAATTAGAGCTCTGTTGTATAATCATTTTGAATATGGATATAAAAAATTACATTTTTGAACGACTTCATTCTGGACCGCTCTTTAAACGAAATGAGAGAGATTACAGCATGTTTTGGCTGTCATCTTTTGGAGACGCTCACACAAAAGCTAATGAAAAATGGGCGAATAATTCCATTACTTTGGCTTTTGTGATTTTTAAAAATATGGTGAGTAGCTATTATCGCTTGGCGGGAGATGATGAGAACCTGATGATAGAAATTGTAAAGAATATCCAAGCCAACCCTCAACTTAAAGGTGAGATTTTTAAAGATTATAGTGATGCAGGAGATAGGTTGTTTGAAATGTATGACGAAATAGAAAAACGAGAGGAGTTTGATAAAGAATTTATACGAGAACTATCTTTCCAAATGAATAAAATACTCATTGGGCAAATTTGTATACTCCACAGAGCCGATTCTTTTGTTAAACATTTTGGAGTTATTCCAGGACTACCAGAAGAAATTATGGAACTTCGCAAGAAATACGAATCTGCTTTTGGATTGTTTGAAACAAATCTTGAGAAGATATTTAAGAAAGTAATGCTGAATGTAAAAGATGCTACTTTGCAGGATTTTAAACTTCTTACCCCAGAAGAGTTAATTGAATCAATAATTAGTGGAGAGTTGCCAAAAGAAAAGATTGAAGAAAGGAAGGGATTGGCGATTATGAATTACTTACCAGAGCCTCAAATTCTTGTGGAAAATTTAGCTCAAGAAGTTTATTTGGAAATTAGAGCAAATGAAGAAAAATACAATCCCTCTTTAAATTCCAAAGAAATTACTGGTCAAACAGTGTATCAAGCGGGCGTCATTAAAGGAGTTTGTAAGGTTATTACAGATTACGACCAAGTAAAAACTTTGGAAGAAGGTTTTATTTTGGTAACTCCTTCTACTCTTCCTAAATACAATGATATTTACAAAAGAGCTAAAGCAATTATTACAAACGAAGGGGGTATCCTGTCTCATGTAGCGATACTCTCTAGAGAATTTAAAATTCCTGCTGTTTTTGGAACTAAAATAGCTACACAGGTTTTGAAAGATGGGATAGAAGTGGAAATAGACACAGAGAAAGGGGTAATAAGAATAATTAAATAAAAGAATTGAGCCGACACGCATATTGCGCATCGGCTCGTCGAAAAACAAAAAAGGCGATTGACTACAGAGCTGATAGCAGCTTCTGCACTTCACACTGCGTAACTTCGAGTGCCCACTGATATGCCGCCTGGTCCTTACCATATGGGTTTGGGACCCCATCAGGCTCATTGACCAAGAGCATTTTGGTATCGACTGCCCCTTGCGTCGCCATCTGCGCCTGAACCATAGGGACGACCCCTGGGTCCATGCAGTAGATGTAGTCATACTGGGTGAATTGGAGGTTGCCCATCCAGCGAGCCCGATGACTCGAAATATCAATCCCGACGCCTTGGAGAGCAATTACCGCTCCCTCTTCGGCTTCCAGTCCTGCCGCCTCTTTTAGGGCACCAGCACTTTCAACCACCACATCCTCGCGTCCCGCTTGTTGAAGCGCTTGCCGAAGCAAGTGTTCAAACATTGGGCTACGAGCACGATTTCCTTTGCAAACAGCTAGAACTTGTATCACTAAAACCTCCTCTATAATCTGCCTTAATTATACATGAAAATACCCTTATGTCAAGGTTACTAAAAAACATAGTGAAGTAGGGGGTGGGGTATTTATACTCCAATCCCATCTTTGAAGTTAGGAATATAGATTGTCGTATCATTTATCCTCTCAAAGCTGGTTCTGATGTCGTCCAGTAAGTCGCGCAAATAAATCCCCGGAAGGGGATTTATGCTTATGCGAGTGAAGTAATGTCCAGTGGACATTACGTTGGGACTTGAAGAGCTTTTGAGCCTAAAATTGAGCTTGCGAAAATTTTAGCCAAAAGGTGTACAGAATCTGTAAGATTCAAGAGTCCCATCACTCGCGTAAAGGAAAAGAGTCCTAGAAATAGGGCTCTTTTTCTGAGTGGGCCTATGGGATGCGGAACTGGTACAATATGATTATGGAAACCAAAATAAGAAATGACTTTTCCAAAGTAGCGGGAGCATATGCTAAATATCGTAGAGACTATGTAGATAAAGTTTATGAAAATATCTACTCATTTTGTCCAGACAAAGAGTCAAATGTTTTAGATGTAGGTTGTGGTACGGGATTTGTTACCAATCATCTCGCAGGCTATTACAAGCACGTTACAGGTACTGATAAAGCACATGAGATGCTTAAGGTCGCTCAGGATTCTGCACTTGAGAACACCTCTTTTGTTTTGGCTTCTGCAGAGAAACTTCCATATAAAGATGGTTCTTTTGATTTGGTAACCGCAGGAGCTGCGTATCACTGGTTCGACTATGAGAAGGCGGGGAAAGAGATATTCAGAGTGCTAAAGCCAAAAGGAAAGTTGTGTGTTTTTTGGAAGTACGCACCAGGTGAGTTCAGTGGTTATTTACCTAGATTCGCGATAGAAAATCTAAAACGTATTGTTTCTGACATCCCTAATACAAATAAGGAACCGATTTCAAAGAAAATTTTTATTAAGGCTGGATTCTCCAAGGTCTATGATGAAGAATTCGATTTCGATGATATATATACTTCAGAAGAGATTCTGGGATACATCCAATCTCACTCCACTTTCAATTTACTTGATGACCAACAAAAGGAAGAGTATAAAAAACTCAACGAGGAACGCGTGGGACAGCACCTTATCGACGGTAAATTCTTTTTTCCTAGTAGGATGGAGATGTTTTTTGTTGAGAAATAATAGTTCTAACATCCTCCACTAGTCCGCGCATTAGAATATATAGAAATGAAAAATAAGATTATATCTGCGTTCTTAATACTAATTATATTATTGTCAATATGTTTTATTGTATCTCATAGAGACACCTCTTCCAGACTAGTAGAAAATGAGACCATGAATGATGCTAAACTCCAGGTTCATTTACAGAACTTATTTAAAATAGCAAAAGAGTATATAAATAATAGTAGCGCAGTCGGAGATAATTTTGATATAGGATTACGCTACCTTGCGTCAGAATATGCAGTATTCAATGTCTTTCCGAGAAAGATAGAAACTGATAATGCTATTTTAGTTTTGAAGAAGGTGAGCGGTAACTGGCAGGGTATAGCTCTCGGTACTGCATTTCCAGAACTTGGCACCGAACATCCCGAAATATTTCTGGGGGATAAATACTCTTATGTCGATATCACCTTTGACGGTTATGTAGATAGAATAGAAGAAGTCGATTGCGCTGCAACGGGGAATTGTCTCAATGTAATAGATAGATTTGATCCGGTAAAGAAAGAGTTTGTGGCAGTCTATAATGACGGGAAAGACATTGAAAATACAAAAGATCCAGCTGGTGGTTTAACTGTAATCATAAATCCTGAAGTTAATAATAAAGAGAAAATAGTCTGTTCATTTAGTAAGGGTGGCGGAGGCTACTTTACCTATATGATTTACGGATACTCAAATGGAATTTTCTATCCAAAAAAAGAAATCACAGTAGAACCTGATATTGAAAATACTGAACTGATCCGAGTCTCTTCTTATTCAAATAAGACTAAGGTACCGGATTCGGGCGTTAGAATATCGGCATTTGAGTCGTTTATTGTTCCGACCTGTACATTAGAAGTATTTATTAATATACCCGGAGCGGTAAAGTCGATAACAGATCAGGGTGATGGTCAGTGGTTGCTTACTGTGGATATATTGACCCATAATTCAAAATGGACTCCCGGTGGAGATGAAATGTTGTTTATAAATCAAAGTACAAAAGTCAGAAACCTTCTTATAACCAAAGATTCTAAAAATTATACATGCGAGGATAGAGTTTATGAGAGTACAACAAGTCTTATATCCCGAATGAAAATGTATTTAGCAAGCATAAAAGCAGAGCAGGAAGCCGGAATAAAACCAAATGATTTTGTCTATAATTTTGACATAGACGGTAATGTAATTACGGCAACATATAAAAAGTGCAGTAGTTAATTGAAAATATTCAATAAATAGATTACTCTTACTCCTGTGTTAATAGTTATATGCCGTTGTAGCTGTCTTGGTAGTTAAACCTAAAGTATATGCCGTTGTAGCTCAGTTGGTAGAGCACGTCATTGGTAATGACGAGGTCTCCGGTTCAATCCCGGACAACGGCTCCATGAGTATGGAAAATAATATAGAAAATACAGAACAAAATGGAATAAGTGCAAACAAACCCCCATCACTTAAAGATATGATGAAGAATGTTGCTATTATTCTCATCACTATTGGTATTGCATATTTTCTAACTATCACTATCGGCATGGATGGGCTCCGCGTCAAAGTAGAAAGCGCAGGTGTCTATGCTCCTTTTATTCTGATACTTCTCAAAGCTACCACTATAGTAGTCGCTCCTCTTGGTGGAACTATTATCTATCCGATTGCCGGAGCACTTTTTGGCTTCTGGAAGGGGCTTGCTCTTACATTGCTCGGAGATGCTATAGGATCATCTATCGCTTTTTGGATAAGTAGAAGATTTGGCAGATCTGTACTTCACTATTTTACCGGTAGTGGACAAATGCCTATGCTTGAGAAAGTTGTGGAGCAACTCGGAGATAGAAAGAAATTCATCAGAGCCAGGATTTTCTTTGCCGGATTTATGGATCTCTTCGCTTATGCTGCAGGATTGACCAAAATAAATTTCTGGTTTTTCCTTACGGTTCACATCACAGTACATGCTTTTCTCGTTGCGCTTTATATTCTCTTTGGAGATTTGCTCATTTCTGGGAAATTCACAATGGTGGCTATAGTGGGTGTCGGAAGCACCCTGCTCGCATTTCTTGGAGCATGGTTTTTTCATGCGGATCTTCTGAGGGGGAATTGAAGCTATTTTTTGTAGAAATATGCTACTATATATGTAGCCACCAAGAGGAAAAAAGTCTGCATACTAGGTGCGGATCAGTGTCGTATTGCGCGCCATACGCGATACAATGCGCCCCTCTTCTTGGTGGTCTTTTTGCCAAAAAACTTTTGCCAAAGTAGTTCAGTGGCAGAACACCGCTTTCGTAAAGCGGGGACATGAGTCCGATTCTCATCTTTGGCTCA
>SXGR01021730.1_pt1 | contig 26812 bp, 16 predicted proteins | sample 3174711 | NCBI WGS metagenome assembly SXGR01 (sample SAMN11356860, study PRJNA531348) | freshwater metagenome | isolation source: freshwater sample F1-60 | place: China: Fuxian Lake, Yuxi | collected 2017-12-25
ATTGGCGTGGTGGGAGCGATCATTCCCTGGAATGCGCCGCTGATCATGGCGACGCTGAAGCTTGGCCCGGCGCTAGCCGCCGGGTGCACGGTCGTCCTGAAGCCCGCCGAGTTCACGCCGCTGTCCGCACTGGCTTTTGCCGAACTGGCCACCGAGGCCGGCTTGCCGAAGGGCGTGATCAACATCATCACGGGCGACGGCGCCACAGGCGCGCTGCTCGTCGATCATCCCGGCGTGGACAAAATCGCCTTCACCGGCAGCACCGACGTCGGCCGCATCATCAGGAAGGCCACCGCCGGCAGCGGCAAGAAGCTTTCGCTCGAGCTCGGCGGCAAGAGTCCCTTCATCGTGTTTGACGACGCCGACCTCGACTCCGTGATCGAAGGCGTCGTGGACGCCATCTGGTTCAATCAGGGCCAGGTCTGTTGCGCCGGTTCGAGGCTGCTGATGCAAGAAGGAATCGCCAACCGCCTGGTGCAGAAACTGCGTGCACGGATGGAGAACCTTCGCGTCGGTTCGTCGCTCGACAAGGCGGTAGACCTGGGGGCGATCGTCGCGCCGGTGCAACTCGAGCGCATCAAGTCGCTCGTCGCACAGGGCAAGAAGGAAGGCGCCGAGATCTGGCAACCGAGCTGGGCGGTGCCTACGAAAGGTTGCTTCTATCCACCGACGCTGTTTACCAACGTCGCACCGTCGTCTACCATCGCACAGGTTGAAATCTTCGGCCCGGTACTCGTGTCGATGACCTTCCGCACGCCGGAAGAAGCAGTCGCACTCGCCAACAACACGCCCTTCGGTCTCGCGGCCAGCATCTGGAGCGAGAACATCAACCTCGCGCTCGACGTGGCGCCGAAGGTGAAGGCCGGCGTGGTCTGGGTGAACTGCACGAACCAATTCGACGCGGCCGCAGGATTCGGCGGCTACCGTGAGAGCGGGTACGGACGCGAGGGTGGTCGTGAGGGCATGTACGAGTATGTGAAGAGAGTGCGTACGCCGGGCGGAGCCGCGATGAAACGACGCGTGACAGGTGAAACCACGCGCGCGCTCACGACGGGATCGGTGGACCGCACGGCGAAACTCTACATCGGCGGCACGCAGGCCCGCCCGGACGGCGGCTCCTCCATCCGCATCATCGGCGCGTCAGGCAAGGCGGTCGGCGAAGTTGGCGCAGGAAACCGCAAGGACATTCGCAACGCCGTCGAAGCCGCACGCAACGCGTCGGGCAGCTGGTCGCGCACCAGCGGGCACGCACGCGCGCAGATTCTGTACTACATCGCCGAGAACCTGTCGGCACGCGGGGCAGAGTTCACGGCTCGGATTCGCGCGCTGGTGGGGGGCTCGGCGGCCGACGCAAACGCCGAATTGGACGCGACGGTTCGCCGCCTGTTCACGTACGCCGCGTGGGCCGACAAGTGGGACGGCGCCGTGCACAATACTCCACTCCGCGGCATCACGATCGCGATGCACGAACCGGTCGGCGTGATCGGCATGGCGGCGCCGGATACCCATCCGTTGCTTGGCTTCGTGTCCGTGGTGGCTCCAGCGATTGCGACGGGTAATACCGTCGTGGCGCTGCCGAGTCAGCGGCATCCGCTCGCAGTCACCGACTTCTACCAGGTCCTCGACACGAGTGACCTGCCTGCCGGCGTGATCAACATCGTCACCGGTAAGACGCACGACCTGGCTACAGTGCTCGCCGAGCACGACGACGTGGATGCCATCTGGTATTTCGGCGACGCCGATGGCGTCAAGGCCTGCGAGCTCGCCAGCGGCGGCAACATGAAGCAGACCTGGTGCGAATCCGCTTCACGAGCCTGGACCGATCTGACGGACGGCGAAGGACGCGAGTTTCTCCGCCATGCGACGCAGATAAAAAACATCTGGATTCCGTACGGCGAGTGACCGCGACCTCGGGTCGGCGCGGCGGGACGGACTCTACATCGTCTTCCAGAGTCACTCGGCATAGGCGCTTCCGTTCGTGCACGCGGCCTATTGCACCGCGTTGATCATGTCGAAGATCTGCAGGTAAATGGCCACGACCAAACCGCCGACGACTACGCCGAGACAGATGACGACCAGCGGTTCGAGCAGTGCGAGCAGGCCGCCGACGGCCGCATCGACTTCGTCATCGTAGAAGTCGGCAATTTTTGTGAGCATTTCGTCGAGACCACCGGTCTGCTCGCCGACGGCGATCATCGAAATCACCATCGGCGGGAAGACCCGACTCTCGGCGAGTGGCGCCGCAATCGTGTCACCGCCGGCGATCGACGAGCGGCTCGCCATGATCGCGTCCTGAATCACCCGATTACCAGCCGTCTTGGCGGTGATCTCGAGGCCGTCGAGGATGCTGACCCCCGAACTGAGCAGGGTGCCGAGCGTGCGCGTGAAGCGCGACGGCCCACGACTTGGAGCAGGAGGAGGCGAGACCGCCGCAGACCCCGTGTCTGCCCGATCGCGCTCGATGCGCGCCTGTACGTCCCGGTTCCGGCGCGCCACGTCGAGGCGCCGTCTTTCGTATAGCGCGAGTGGATCCGGCGGAGGCACGTCCTGCGCGCGCCGATCGAGCGCCGCACGGCCGGCCCTGCTCTCGGTCGCTCCAGCTTTCGGTAACTGCGACCTGACTGCAGGAGTTCCGGCGCGCTGGCTCCGACCGCGTCCGCTGGCCGAGCGCTTGGCCAGCGTCGCGGAATCGACCGCGTCGATCTGCCGGCCGAGCGCGGCCCGTGATTCCTCGGCACCGCGCGCACCCTGAGGGTTGCCCGGCGCGCTGCGAAACGCGCGCACCCCGACTCCCGGCGCACCCAGCGCGGCGAGGAAGATCAGGGCGCGGCGTTCATTCGGCGTTGGCATGCCACGACGATGTGGTCGCGGTCGCCGCCAACCGGCATCCATTCGCCGCCAACGGCATCGAACCATCGCCGCCGACGCACCGCCGATCACTCTATCGCAGCAGCGCCATCGCAACGTCACCAACAATCTGGAGCGACTTGGCGCTCACGCGGTCGATGTCGTCCGCCATCGTATGGTGCGCGTCGTAATCGAGATCGATCACATCGATCACCGGCAGCCCCGCCTTGAGCAGCGGGTAGTGATCGTCCGTGATCGGGTAGCTACGCATGTCCGGCAGAAAGGTCTGCTCGTAGCCGAGTTCCTTGGCCGCGGCCCAGACGCGTTGCACCACATCCGGCGCGTGCTGCGCGGAGTACATCTCCTGCGGGATGTTGAGGTCGGCGTCGCCAATCATATCCCAGAGGACGCCAAACATCGGCTTGTATCCCGGCGAGGGGAGATGCTCCGCGAAGTAGGTCGAGCCGATGAGCACGTCCACGTCGGGCCCGAACGTTCCCCAGTCCTCTCCGTCCACGAAGAGCAGGTCGACACCCATTGAGGGCGGCAGCTTCTTGAGCGCGTCGGCCACAGCGAGCAGCAGCGCGACACCACTCGCGCCGTCGTTGGCTCCCGGAATCGGCTTGTCGTGGTTGGCGACATCCTGGTCGCTATCGGCGCGCGGACGGGTATCCCAGTGCGCCACATAGAGCACGCGATCCGTCGCGTTCGGCTTGAACCGCGCCAAGATGTTGCGCATCGGAATCTGGTTCTTCGTGGCGAGCGTGTGCGTCCACCTCTGCTCGGTCACCTCGTCGGCGGTGCCCTTGAGCTTCGCGACGATCCAGTCGCCGGTCTTCTGCCAGCCGGGCGTACCGGGGACGCGGGGACCGAACGCGAGCTGCTGGCGCACGTAGCTCATCGCGGAATCGGCGTCGAACTCGGCGGCGGCCGACGATCTTGGCGTGACTGTGCGCGCATCACCGCCCGTCGAGCAGGCGACCGTGGGCGTCAGGAGGAGCGCAGCCGCCACCATGGCCGTCGCGCCGCCTGTTCGCGTGCGAATGTGGACGGGTGATGTCCCGGTGGTGGTGCTCATCGCAACTCTCCAACGAAGAACGAGATTTGCAGTACCGCCGACAGTACCATCTGGGTGAGTCGGCGGTTCAAGTTATTGTCGTACGTCACGATTCGGGCGCCCTGCAACGAAAACGTGAGGTTGTCGGCCACGTCGGTATCGGCGTTGAAGCTAATGGCTTCCCTGCCGTTGTCGGCGAGGCGGGACCGAAGCGACGTCGCGCTGGTGGTCTCGACCCAACTCGTCGTGGCGGTGTGCTGCCACGCGATGCGCGTACGCAGGTCACTCTTGAGCGCCCAGTCCTTTGGCAACTTGAACGATCGGCTCATATCGGTGCCGACATCGCGCGACCAGGCGTCGAGGAAGCTGCCCGGCAGGGAATCGACGCGATGCGTCGTGGCGATCGACACGCCGGTCATGAGCCCACCGCGGTCATTCCACGCGACCTGAGCGCTCACCGGATAGCTCAGCGAACGGCCGGCGCGCACGTCGGCGCGCGAGCCGGCCGGCCCGGGAAGCACACTGTGTTGTGACATGGCAACGAGTCGTGCGCTGGCGGTGATGCTCGTCAGGAACCCGTCGAGCGCCCGCGGCCGAAGCGTGCCGCGCAACGAAATATCTGGAAGCGTGACGAGGTCGCCGTCCACGACGACTTCGGACCGGTCGGGCCTTCGCAGCCAGTTCCGTGATGCAAGACGCTGTGTGCGCAGATCGAGCGTGAGGCCCAGCGGCAGACGAAGCCCGGTGGCCAGCGCGACCTGGGTATTGCTGCTCGCGGTCGTGGCCAGAAACCCGTGATCGCTCAGGAACGTGCTCGCTCCGCCCCAGCCGAACTGCATCCCGAGGCCCGGTGTGCGCGGCGTCCCGTCGTAGTTCGACGAAATCGTCCGCGAGACCGACGCCTCGAGCGGCACCAGCGTACGGCCGAGCATCACGAGCGTGCCGCTGTCGGTGGTCCACGCATGCGCCATACGGGCGACATCGAACGCGACGGCACCGCTCATCGATTGCGCGGCACTCACCCGCCGCGGCAACCGCAACGCCCCGGCCGTGTCTCCCTCGTAGAGCAACACGCGCGCATTCGGGTCGCGCAGATGCCCGTAGCTCGACGTCATCTCCGCGCGCGGACGCATCCATCCCTGCAGCTGCGGGGCGAAGGTATACGAGGTCGTGAGCGCGCGTTCCCGTTCGAGCCCAGCGTCCACGCCAAGCAACGATGACCGTTCCGCGGCCGCGACCCGGGCCGTCTGAGTCGAGTCGCCGTAGTTCACGAGGTCGCGTGTGCTCGCGAGTTCCCAGCGGGCGGTGAATGCGTCGAATGGCTTGAGTTCGAGCGAGGTCGCATTGCGCCAGAGATTTTGGCGACCGTCCACGCGGCGCGCGGTATCGCGAGCCGACCCAGCGACGGTGAGAAAACTTGATCGGCTTTCGTCGGCCGACGCGTAGTTGCCGCTAACACGAAACGCCGCCGGCTGTAGGCGCGGCTTCGCGTTGCGGAGCGCTTGCAGCATCTCTGAACCGGCCAGCCAATCGGGGAGGGCGTCGAACGTGCGCATCCACCACGCGGGCATGAGGCCGGCCGACGATTCGCCGCCAATCGCATAGTCGACGCCGGCACTCAGCCGCGACTGGTCCGCGACCTGGAACTCCGAGCGCGTGTTAGCGCCGCCGACGCCCGCCGTCACAGCGAGGTTATTGACGATCGGCGCCAGCCAGCCCCCAGCCACCGGCTCGGCACGTCGCAGCGCCACCGACACGTTCGTCGCGCGCTGCGCGGGCTTGCGAAGTCCGGCGATGTCGGAGGCCCGCAGATCGGATCGGGTAAGAAACTGTGGATCGGTGCGACCGTTCGTGTACGTCGCCGTGACCGGTACCGCCCAGCCGGCCGCGCCGCCGAAGAACTGGTCGAGGCGCACGGTCGCACTCATCTCGAGTTGCTCGTCGGCGAGATACGTCGCCGCCTCCGTCAGCTGGCGGAAGTTTGGATCGCGCTTCGTGAAGTTCAGGCGCAACTGGGCCACGTCCCCGACATTCGCCTGCGCGCCCACCTGCCCCGCGTATCCGGGCGTGCCCACCACACCGGCGAGACGAATGTCGTCCACCCAGACTTCGAGCGTGTCGCCCGGCACGATCGGCGACGCTCCGCCAGCGGAATCAACACGGACCATCCCGACGGCGAGTTCCTGCACGGCCGAGAGGTTGGGGGGCGCGACCACCGGATCGGAGGCGTAGACGATGTAGCCATCGGCGCAGGCCGCGAATCGGCGTGATATCTGCCCAGCGGGCAACGCGCTCTGCGCGATCAGCACGAGATCCGCGCCCGTGCACGAAATCGAATCCGGACGGTTCTGCAGGTAGGCATTCTCGAGCCGTGCACGCAGCGCATACAGTTTGTCGAAGTCCACGCGCACCTCGGGCAGCCAGGCAGCCTGCGTCGTGCCCGACTGCACCGGCGTGCGATACGCATAAAAGCTGTTGGGGTCTCGACCGATCTTCACGAAAAACTGCAACTCGCCCTTCTGGCCCCAGCCGTCGCCGCGGCCACGCGCCCAGACACGCAGTTCGCGATACTGCCGGAAGTTCCTCGCACCTTCAGGGAACCGATACACCGCCTCGGCGCGCTCGAGCGGCTTGAGCGCCGTCGCCGTGAGCCGCATCGAGCGCTCGTTAATCACGACCCGCTCATTCTCGAGCCCCGTGAGCTTGCGCTCGGCTTCGTCCACAACACCCGGCGGCGACTGGTACCCGAGGGCACTCAGCGAGTCGAGCGTGCCCACGGTTCCGGCGAACACCAGTCCAGTACCAGTGCGCTCACCACCGATTCCGGTCAGCGTGTGGTCTGACCGTTTGAGCCAGCTTGCACCCACTATGCGCAGGCGCGAGACGACCAGCTGCGAGAATTCCGAATCACGCAGCCCTTCGCCCGACACCATCGTGAGGCGCAGCGCGCGCACGCGCTGAACAGAGGGCCCGCCGTTGATCGTGTCGGACGGCGCGGCGAAGGGCAGTCGGACCAACACCCAGCACTGCTTGGCCGCCGCGACACCGGCCGAATCGTTCGGCGGCGTCCGGCAACCGCCGACGCGCGTCCACGACTTGGGATCGGCGAGGTCGGCGACGTAGCGGAAGAGCCGCTCCTGTTCACGCTGGGCCGCGTCGAGGTTGAGCACATTGTCGCCGTCGATGTCCGATTCGTCGAGGCGCCCATTGCCGACCGTACAGTTCGTGCGCGTTTCGCCGAGGCGCGCGACCTGCGTATTGCTGCGCGCGCACATGTTCACGTTCGTTTTGATGCCTTCCGATTCCGGCGTCGTGACGAGCAGGCGCGGCACGACGTCGCCCGGAAGCCCGGTGTCGTTCTTCTCCTGGTTGAACGCGCGCGAAAACAGATCGCGCTCAGACTGCAGCGTATCGCGGCCCGCGATGGCGCGGCCCGCCCACACGGAGTCACGTACGCCGCCGGTTCCGCTGACCGTGAGTTGCGTCGGCACGATGGCCACGGCGTTTTCGCTCACGTCACCGAGGTCGACGACGATCAGCGGATTGCGCCGCCGCCGCACGACAGAGGTATCGACCAGCGCCCAAAACTCCAGCGATTCCTTGCCGGTCAAATTCACGCCCGAGGCCGCACCAAGCACCTGACGAATTGAGCGCCAGCGGCGCCCCGTCGGCGTTCCGGTCGCCTTCCAACGGTACTTCCGCGCCGCATCGTCGTAGGCGCCACCAATCGACAGCGGGTACAGCGTCAACCACATCACCTGCTCCGGCTGCTCAATGCCCGCGCCAGCCAGCTTCGTGAGCGGGTCGATTTCCTGCAATGTGAAACGCGGTACCGAGTCGCGAATCGTGAGTCCGTTGTTTTGCCACGCGAGTGTGCCCGCGTGGGAGAGATCGAGCACGCCGGCTCCACCCACACGAGCCGAGAGCGCGCGACCGAGCGCGGGTTGACTCGAGTAGTACCAGTTCGGATCGGCAAGCGACACCGTGAACCCACCGTCGCTCTCGAACGATTCGATCCACGCCTGTCCCGATCCGCCAGGCTGCGGACGGCTGGTCGCGAATTCCGCGTCAAAACGCACGCGCGACGGCGTCATCGCATCGCGACCGGTCATCCGTCGCGCCATTCGCGCGAAGGCAGGCACCTCAAACCCATAACTCCCGCTGACACCGGCCACGACCGCCGACTCATCGGCGTAGCCGAGCTGCGGCCGCGTGAACGAGGAGTGCTGCCGCTGGCTGATGGCGACGAAGTTGAGCTCGCCACCCGAAAAAGCGAACTGCGATGCCACACCGAAGATGCTCGTCGGCGTCGCCACGAAAAGCGGCGTCTCCTCAAACCGCACCGTCACCTGCCGCGGCCGCGAAAAGAGCGAATCCGACCTGAGCAGCGTCACCCGGCCGAGATCGTAGTCCACCACGTAGTCGCGGTCGCGGCGCAGCACCGTGCCATCGTCAAGCACGAGTCGCTCCGACAGTGGCTTCAGTTGCGTCGAACCCAGCGCGATCGTCGTGGCGTCCTCACCGGCGTCCGTCTCGAACCGCACGCGCAGGCGATACACCGGCTGCGGATGCAACGCGGAGTTGAGGTCTTCGTTAGGCGTCCGGTAGATCGCGTCATTGGACGGGTTCGCCGCCCCGCCCGTGAGTCCCGCGCGTGCGAACGGCTGCAGCGATGGAAACACGACGAATCGATCACGGACAACACTGCCAGTTGCCGCGCCCGCGAGCGACAGCACTGGATCGCCGCGCCGCGGCCAGACCCGCCCTTCGGCGTCGAACGCCGAGGGCATGCCGAGCTTCGCCAGGCCGAACAATTCAAGGAAGCTGGAGCGCACGCCACCCGGCGGCCTCTCCTGTTCGAAGGTGCCACCGGTCACCACGGTCATCTGGACCGATTCGCGGCGCACTTCCTCGCCACCGACCCGGTACGCGGACCGAATTTCACGGTAGAACGCCGCGTCGCCCGGACGCACGTTCGGATCCCAGACCAGCTGCGCCACCTGTTCTCGCGAATCCACCCGCACCACATCTGGCGTACCACCGGTCGTAGCGATCACCGTGTCACGGCCGCCGACTCGCACGGTGTAGGCCAGCACGAGGCGTTCCTTGTTCGGGTCGAGAGGCTGGGCGAGCATCACCCAGAGCTGCGACGGATCGACGTAGAAATCAACGTTTTCGCGCAGTGGCTCGTACACCGGACCCTGGCGCGACGACGGATCGCCGAGCAGGCGGAACTGCGGACCGTTGGGGCTCGGAGGCTGCCCGCCGATGAGCAGCCGGTACAGCGAAATCCGCACCGGGCGCACCGAGTCGGCGAGTTGGGCAGCGAGCTGTCTCAGGCGGGTCGCGTCGAGAATGTCGACGTTCGGGAACCCAGTGAACTGCCGGGGATCAACCGTGAAGAAGAAGCGGCGCGCTTCCATCTGGTAGTCGTCAATCTCGAGCGAGCCAGGCTGTCCGCCCGAACCGCCGATCGCGAACACGCGGTCGCGCTGCACGATGCCCTTCTGCTCTGCCGCGATCGCCCGCACCGTCAGACGTCCAAACTTCGCGGCGGCCTGCACGCCGTAGTTCCCCTGCGGGACACCGCTGGTGATGAATCGCGAGGGCGCAATGTCGAAGGTCACATTGCCGACGTCGATCCGCTGCAACCACTCGTTCGGCTTGCCCTGATACGAGAGCGCAATCCGGTTCGAACCGTCAAACTCCCGGCGTGAGTCGTAGTCCACCTCGGTCCGTACCCGCTCCGCGATCGTGCCGCCGGTCTTCAGCCCGAACTGGAACTCGGGAATCGCCTGCCATGGAGCGTTACACTGGGCGCCGAGCACGAAAAACTGGCTGGCCACGCACCGCTCGTTCCGCGTGCGCTCGCCCTTGAATTCAAAGCGGCCATTGAAGCTGAGCCCTAGGTCGCTGCCGGGTCCGAACAGCCGGCTGAAGAGCGAATCTGCCCGCGCCGCTGCCGAATCGGGGCGCGCACGGACCGTGTCGCGGCCTGCCGGCTGGCCTGCCTGCTGGGGCATCGGCGCGGCGGCGGCCGTGGCCGGTGCCAAGGCACCGCTCACGGCGAGGGCCAGCAGGGTTGCGATCGGGTAACGAATGAATCGCACGTCGTGGCGGACCCGGACCCGGGAACGGGGTATCAACTATACTTCTGTCGTCTGGTATTCTGCCGTCTGTGTGTGGAATATACGACCCGACCGAGACCCTACAACCCTTTGTACCGTAGGGAGTTCGGACCACGCCGTCTCCGACGCCTCTTGAGAATCATCAGCCGCTACGTCCTTCGCGAGCACTTCGGGCCGCTACTCTTTTCGATGTCGGCCCTAACGTCGTTGCTGCTGCTGAACTACGTGGCCAAGCAGCTGCCGCAGCTCGTGGGCAAGGAACTCGGCTGGACGGTGATCGCGGAATTCATCGTGCTCTCGCTCCCGTTCACCGTGGCGATGACGCTGCCGATGGCCGTGCTCGTTTCCACGCTTCACGCGTTCAGCCGCCTGGCCGCCGACAGCGAGATCACCGCATGCAAGGCGAGCGGGATGGCCTTGCCGCGCCTCATGGCGCCGGTCATCGCCAGCGGACTCGTGCTGTCGCTCATCATGGTCTGGTTCAACGACCAGGTGATGCCGGCGGCCAACTACCAGTTACAGACGCTCTCGAACGATATCGCGCGTAAAAAGCCGACCTTCGCTCTGCGGCCGCAGGTGATCAACCAGGTGTCGCCGGTGCTCTTCCTGCGCGCGGGCCATCTCGCCAGCGGGTCGAGCGAGATGCGCGACGTGACGATCTACGACTTTTTCGACAACCAGCGACGGCGAACGATCCGAGCCAAGTCGGGCCATGTGGAGCTTTCGCGCGATGGTCGCGACCTGATCCTCAGCCTCACGGACGGCAGCACCACCGAGGTGAGCCGGCTCGAGCCCGAGCGGCTTCAGCGCGTGTTCTTTCGCACGAGTTCCGTGAAGGTGCGTGGCATCGGTAACGATCTCGAGCGCAACACGTCCGGCGGCGAAAAAAGTGATCGAGAAAAAACCGTCTGTGAGTTGGAGGCGCAGATGCAACTCGCCGTGCTCACCCGTGACAGCGTGTTCAAGGGCATGGGGACGCTGGATTCAACTGCCGCGCGCACGATCGGGAACCCACGGGTCCTCGCTGGCAGCGGCACCGTGTATTGCCGGATGGTGCGCGCCTTCCGTCGGCTGAGCGTACCGGGCGTGCCGAGCGTGGCGAGCGTGGCGCGCGTGGCGCAGGCACACGCCGCGACGCTACCGTCCCGACTGCAGGACTCCGCGCGCGTGGCAATCCAGAATTCCGCGGCCACGATTCCGCCGGCAGCGCAGGCGCCAGCCCAGGCCGTCGCTCCACCAGCCCCGACCGTCGCTCCATCGTCCGGCGAACCGTCTCCCGATGACCTAGCACAGCGCCCCGCGCTGGTCGAAGGGATGAAGTTGCAACTGGCCAACTCGCAGCGGATCATCGACGGAAACCAGGTGGAAATCGAGAAGAAGTTTGCGATTGCCACGGCCTGTATGGTCTTCGCTTTGCTCGGCGCTCCCATCGCGTTCCGGTTCCCGCGTGGCGGCGTTGGCATGACCATCGGCGTGAGCTTGGGCGTGTTCGGCGTCTACTACTGCGGCCTGATCGCCGGCGAGGAACTCGCGAGGCGCGGCCATCTTCCGGCGTTCGTCGCCATGTGGGCAACCAACGCCATCCTCCTGGCAATTGGCCTCTTCCTCACGGCGCGCCTGGGCCACGAAGGGACGACGACGCGTGGCAGCGAGTGGTCGGACCAAGTCGGCCGTTGGATGGACCGGTTGCGGCTGCGAATGGCCTCGCGCGCGGCGAAGGTCTGATGCGTTCAATCATCCGGCCGCTGGACAAGTACGTCCTGAAGGAATTCCTCGGCATTTTTGTCGCGGCCACGGTCGGTTTTCCGATCCTCGTGATCGTGCTTGATGTGACCGAGAACCTCGGCAAGTACCTGCAACGCCAACTGCCGCCTCTCGACATCGCGCAGGCGTACCTGTATGGCGTACCGGAAACGATGTTTCAGGTGCTGCCCGCGGCGGTCCTGTTCGCGACCGTGTTTTCTATCGGCTCGTTCACGCGGCACGCCGAGATCACGGCGGCCAAGGCATCGGGCATCAGCTTTCACCGGTTCATCTTGCCCATCGTATTCGGCGCAATGGTGTCCACCGTCCTCGGACTCGGGCTGAGCGCTATGATGCCCGCCGCGAACCAGCGGCGCGGCGAGCTACTGCAGGAGCGCAAATCGAAGGGGCTGGACTACCGCGGCAACTTCACGTTCGCGAGCGAAGACGGACGCGTCTACAAGATCGGCGGCGCCGATGCCCTGCAAGGCACGCTCGACGACTTGGAGATCGAGCGGCGCGGCACCGGTCCGGCCTTTCCGAGTTATTTGATCTACGCGCGCAATGCGCGGTATGCCGCTAGCACGCCCACTAGCACGCCCACTAGCACGGGCCAGGTGTGGACGCTCAAGCAGGGCATCATCCACATCATGCCCGACGACTCAACCAACTTCGCCGTCTCCTTTGACTCGCTCCGCGACCCGAACTTTCGCGAGGCGCCGCGCGCCGTGATGGCCGACCCGCGCGCGCCTGACGAAATGGGCTTCACCGACCTCGGCGTGTTCATCAAAGCGATGGAGCGTTCCGGCACCGACGTGAACAAGTTCCGGACAGCGCGCATGCTCAAGCTCGCGATTCCGGTCACCTGCGTGATCATCATGCTCTTCGGCGCCCCGCTCGCCACGAGCACGCAGCGCGGCGGCGCCGCACTCGGCGTTGGTATCAGCCTCGCGACGACGATTGTCTTCCTGATGCTCGTGCAACTGACGCAGGCGATCGGCGACAAGGGACTCGTCATGCCCGAACTGGCGGCGTGGATTCCAAGCGCGGTCTTTGGAATCCTGGGGACCCTACTCCTCGTACGGGTACGGACATGAGCCTGCCCACGCCCGTTCCGGTGCAACACGACCCGCAGCACACCCACACCTACCCCGTCTTCCAGCGGACGACAATCCGGTTTTTTCGAAGAATGAGCCAGACAGCGCTGGGGTTCTTTGGTGGGTTCGGGGCGCGGGTGCTATTCCTGCGCGACCTCAAGCGTGCGTTCGGCGAGCCGCGGACCTACTTGCCACACGTGGCGCGGCAGATGAAGGCCATCGGCGTGGATTCCGTGCCGTTGGTGGTTATGGTCGCCGCATTCATCGGTGGCGTGATCGCGATCCAAGTGCGCTACCAGCTCTTTCCCGGCATGCAGCTTTCCATTGTCGGCCTTTCGTCACGCCAGATCACGATCCTCGAGACGGGTCCGCTGCTCACCGGGCTGGTGCTGGCGGGTCGCATCGGCGCAAAGATGACGGCCGAGATCGGGACGATGCGCGTGACGGAGCAGATCGACGCACTCGAAACCTTGGCGTACGACCCGGTCGCGTATTTGGTGGTGCCACGCCTCATCGCCGCCGTGGTCATGGTGCCGGTGCTGACGTTGATGGCCGACGTCATTGGCGTCTGCTCGGGCGCCCTAGCGGCGGTGTTCGTGACCGGCGTGAAAATGTCGGAGTTCACGGAAGGCGTGCGGCTCGGCTACGAACATTTCCAAGTCATTTACAGCCTGATCAAGGCCACGACGTTCGGCGCCGCCATCGCCTACCTCTGCACCTACGAAGGGTACGTCACCCTGGCTGGGGCCGAGGGCGTTGGCAAGTCGACGGCAAAGGCGGTGGTCATTTCCTCAGTTGCGATCCTCATCCTCGACGCCGCCACGGCGCTCCTCCTCGCACCATATTTGCAATAATGAAACGACGCGATGAAGTACTGGTTGGCATCGTCACGACCATCGCACTGATTATGGGGCTCATTGGCGCGCTCTGGCTCGCCCGCGGCGGCCTGAAGCCCGGCTATGTGCTCTTCTCGAAGTTCGCTTGGGGCGCTGGCCTCAAAAACGGCCAACCCGTGCTCCTCGCTGGAGTGAACGTCGGTTTTGTAGACGACGTCATGCTCCGCCCTGACGGCATGCTCGTCGTGTCGATGCGTGTGCGGACGGAGTACAAGGTCCCGAAAGGCACGACGGCCACCATCGAGCCGAACGGTTTCTTCGGCGACGTGATGGTAGCGCTCAAGCCCAACCATCCAACGCCCGAAAACTTTGCGGCTGGCGACACGATTCCGTCCGGACGTTCGACCCCCTCCATCGGCGACGTGCTGATGCGCGTGGATACGCTCGCGCGCCATCTGTCCGCCCTCTCCGGCGCGCTGCGCAAAGAGTACGTCGACCAGAAGGGGCTGACAGAGATTCGCGAGACCGTCGTCCGCGCCAACTCGCTCTTTGCCGAGTTGCAGAAGGTCGCCGCCAACCAAGACGTGGAACTGACCAAGACGCAGGCGGCGCTTCGTCGCGTCGCCAACGCAGTCGACTCGGCGCAGATCCACGCAACCATGACCGAGATCGGATCCGCCGCGACGAGTATCAAGACGCTGGCGTCGGACCTTCGCGCCACGACGGCACGGCTCGACTCGCTGACCGACCGGGTCACCAACGGTAAGGGCACTGCCACCCAGCTGCTCAACGACCCCGGCCTCTACAAGGACATGCGCGGGATGTTGCAGCGACTCGACTCGCTGATGACGGACTTCCAGCAGAACCCGCGCAAGTACATCAAGCTGTCGATCTTCTGAGTCGCGCAGCGGCATAAGCGAAGGCCCCGGAGCGCTCACGCGCTCCGGGGCCTTTCGCACTGAGGCTGGTCTACCAGCTGTAGCGGAAACCTGCCTGAAACTGGTAGTTGTCGCCCGTACCGTTACCCTTAATGTAGGTGCGCTGGTTGATGTTGTGCGTGAAGATTGGCACCGCGACCTTCGGGTCGATGGACGACATGCCGACGTGCGTGAGTACCGGCACGTTGCTGTTGGACGAGCCATCCGTCTGCTTGCTCTTGCCCCACTCCTCGCTGACGAGGTTGAGGACGTTGTATACCTGAAAGATGAACGTGGCACGCTGGCCGCCAAGGAACTCCGGAAGCGACTGACGGATCGTCAAGTCCATCTGATCCTGCCACGGCACCCGGCAGGAGTTGCGCTTCATGATCGTGCCGCGGTTGTTGCGAAGGCAGGCGCTGCTATTGATGAAGTCCTCAAACGCCTGCGCTTGTTGCGCCGCCGTAATGGTTCCCGACGCGTTGAACCGAATCTCGTTTGGGTCGAGCGCGCTCTTCGGTATGTAGAGCAGGTCATTCCCCTGCGACCCGTCAGAGTTCAGGTCGCCAGCACCACCTGCGCCACCATACACGTAGTCGTGCGGTGAACCCGAGCTGCCGCGGTAGAAGATGCTGAAGTCGGTCGAGACGCGGTTCTTCCACCAGTTGAACGTGTAGCTGCCCTGCGCGATGACATTGTGCGGTTGATCGAAGTTCGAGATCTGCCGGTCAGTGACAAGCTGGTTTGTCGAAAGGGTGCGGCCGAAACGCCAGTTGGACGACGCGGTGGACGAGCTGAATGACTGCACATCATATGAGTGGCCGTACGTGTACGCCACCACGCCCTGCCAGTTGTTGCTGTACCGCTTTTCGAGCTTGAACGTGAGGTTGTAGAAAAAGTCATTGCTCTGATTTTGCATCCCGTACCCAGCGGCAAAACGGGTCGTTCCGCCATTGGCCATGATCCTGGGCGCAATGGACGGGCGACCGGCACCAGTCGTCAGGATGGTATCGCCGTACAGTACGCGCCCACGCGGGTCCACGCCGCGCGGTCCGTTTAGGTTCAGGTTCACCATGAACAGCTGGTCCAACGTCTTCCCGTAGAGGCCCTCGACGGTGGCCACGACATCGTCGCCGATTCGGCGATCAAACGCCAGTGAGAGGCGGACCGGCTGCGGGTACTTAAGGTCAGAAGCCATGAAATTCACTTCGCCGATGGGCCTGACAGGGGCGCCCGTGCGGCAGTTGCTAATGCTCGCGGGATTGACGGCAAACCCTGGCGCCGCCGCCGTGCTACCGCTGGTGTTGCAGTTCAGGAAGGTGATCAGGTTGCCAGAGTTGATGACAGAGTTTTGCAGCCACACCCCCGGAGGCGTGCCGACGAATAGACCTACGCCGCCGCGGAGCTGGTTCATAGCGTTGCCGGTAATGTCCCAGTTGAATCCAACACGCGGCGACCACTGCACGCTGGTCTTCGGAATGGCGTCCGTACGGCGGCCGTAAGCGCTGTCCACCGTAGCGTTATACGCGATGTCTGTCAGGAAAAGCGCAACATCGGCGCGAAGGCCGCCGGTAAGGGTAAAGCGGGGCGTCGCGGCCCATTGGTCCTGAATGTACCAGGCGGAGTTGGCCGTGTTAAAGTAGGCGTTGCCTTGGTCTTTGAGGATCAAGGCTTTGCGGAACGAGTTCGCATTCCCGGCCGCCAGCGAATCGAGCGTACGGAATCCCCAAACACCGTATGAGGACTGAGTGAACAGGTTTCGAATGTAGTTGGCCTCGTTGCGCGTGCCGATAGTCAACCTGTGCGCGCCGAAGTCCTTGGACCAATTATTCGTGAGTTCGTAGGTGTCGAAGTCCCCTTCATTCCCCTGCGAGAACTGGTCGGCACCGGCGATGATGCTGGCGTTGCCGCCCCCGATGCGCGGCACCTGAAAGACGCTGATCTGTGGGTAGAGCGACCCAGGCACGCGCCGATCGCGCACACGGTTAAAGCCAACGAAGAACTCGTTGGACGATCCGTCCGCGAAGTTCGAGTAGACCTGCAGCACGGGCGAGACCTTCTTGCTCGTGAGATTGTGCAGGTTCGAGGTGTAGACCATTTGGCTCGACGAGCGTGAGTTCTGCGCTCTGAGCTCCTGCTTGGCATCTCCGTAGTTCACACGGAACACCAAACGATGGTTGTCGTTGACCTTATAGTCGAGCCGGAGAAAGGGGTTGTGTTGCGGGCGTGGACCGTTCACGACGTTCGTTGTTCCCGCCGCGGCAAGGCCGAATGGCGCACCGGCCACGATCTGCTCGAAGCGCCGGAAGTCGGCCGTCGAGATCTGCAAGGGCGACGTCGCGTTGGCCGGCTGACCCTCATAGGGACCAAAGAGCGGCACGTTCTCGTCTCTCAGCTCATCCGCAAAAAAGAAGTGCAGCTTGTCTTTTATTATCGCCCCGCCCATCGAAAACGCGAGCTGGCCGCGGTCGAACTGCGTGTTGCGGAGCACCGGTGTTTTGCGGCCGAACCGTTCATTTCGAAAGTCATAGAACACCGAGCCCTGGAAGTCATTCGTGCCCGACTTCGTCACAGCGTTGAGGAGCAATCCGCCGAAGTTGCCCTGCCGCACGTCGAACGGTGCCAGCAGGACCTGAAACTCCTTGACGGCCTCGATCGAGACTGACTTGGCGCTGATCTGCCCGCCGGGCTGGCCGGTGGAGCCGAGGCCAAACACGTCGCGCTCGGAGGCGCCGTCGATCTGCACATTGTTCATGCGGTTCGACATGCCGCCAGCGGAGTAGCCGGCACCAGACGTGGACACTTGGGGTACCAGCTTTATGAAGTCGGTAAGCTGACGGTTCTGCGTCGGCAAACGCTGCAGGACCGTGTCGCTAACCGACGCTTTGGTACCGGTGTTCGACGACTCGAAGCCATCGTTCGTCGCGGTCACCGTCACGGCCGAAATCTGCGCGGCCTGCTCGCTGAGCTTAAAGTCGACGCGCGTCGAAACGGAGAGCTGGACGACGACATTCTCGCGCGTCTGGGGCGCAAACCCGATGCGTCGCGCCACAACCGTGAAGCCGGCGCCGACTTCCAAGCCCTGGATGTAGTAACGGCCGTTCTCACGGCTCGTCGCGGTCGCGGACGCGCCAGTGGCCCGGTTGGTGAGCACGATTTGCACGTTCGCGAGGGGGTTGCTACTCGGGTCCGTCACCAGACCGGTCACACCGCCGGTCGTGACGCCCTGTGCGCCGAGCGAAGAGGCCGCTGTAAAGCAGAGAATCGCCGCGACCGCAAGCCGCGAACGGGTTGAGCCCATAGAGTTCATCCTCACAAGAAAAATGGAGCAGCAATTAGGATACTAAAAAGCTATTGGAGCCGTTCGAATCGCACAACACGCTGACACATACGCGGCCCGATTGCGACGATCGGAAGCCGTGGCTGCCGGCGTTTTATCCCCTCACGTTCCGCCGGAGGACGAGGTAGAAGACCGGCACGCCAAGGAGCACGATTCCGAGTACACCAAGGGTCTGCATCCGGCTCGATTCCTGCATGATCGCGTTCCCTAGAAGGAACAACACGCTCGCCACGAACAGCAGGGGCACAAACGGGTAGAGCGGCACCCGGAATGAGGGGTTGTAACCCGGACGCCCTCGCAGCCGGAAAATCGCCGCCACCGCAAGCGCATAGAACGGAAGGAACGCTGTCACGAAGGCATCGGCGAGCGACTCAAAGGTACCGAGCAGCACGAATGCGGCACCGAGCGCCGCGACCAGCGCGATCGCGATCCACGGCGTCCCACGCGTGGGATGCACCTTGGCAAAGATCGGGAAAAACAGCTTGTCCTCGGCCATGGCGAAAAACACCCGCGGGCTGGTCAGGAGCACCGCGTTCAGGGTGCCAAATGTCGACAGCATCACCGTTACCGACACGAGCAACGCCCCGCTCGACCCGATCACCTTTTCCGCGACGTCGGCGGCGACGAGCTTCGACTGCCGAATCTCCTCAATGGGCAACACGGCCAGATAGGCGACGTTCGCTGCCAGATAGATGATCAGTACGAGGATCGTGCCACCGATGAGTGCGCGCGGCAAGTTGCGCTGCGGATCCTTCACCTCGCCGGCGTTGTAAGCCAGATCTGCCCAACCGTCAAACGCCCAGAGCGTGGAGACGAGCGCCAGCCCGAACGCGGCCGTGGTGATGCTCCCGGCCGGCAACGCTGGCGTGAAGTTGCCGCCAGTCTGAGGCAGTCCAATCAACAGTGCCGCCAGCACGATAAACAGGAGCCCGCCGTATTTGGCGAGCACTGTGACGTTGACCACCACCGACGACGCGCGCACACCCACGATGTTGAACAGCCCGGTGGCGGCGATCGCCGCCACCGCCGTCCAGCGCACGTTCATGACCTCTTCTGCTGCCTGCGGATTGCGACCCATCACCCGGAACGAGTACTCGGCGAAGGTGATCGAGATAGCGCCGAGCGAGGCCGCCCGGATCATGACCAACTGGCCCCAGCCAAAGAGGAACCCGGTGACGTCGCCCCAAGCCTCGCGGCAGAACACATACACGCCGCCCGTTTTGGGCAGCGCACTTGCTAATTCGGCAAGGGTCAGGGCGCCGCAGATGGCGAACACGCCGCCGACGACCCACACCGAGAGCATCGGCAGCGGACCAGGCAGTTTGTCGGCGATCCCAGCCGGCGACCGGAAAATTCCGGAGCCGATGGTCGAGCCGATCACAATGGCGATCGCGCTCCAGAAGCCGATACGGCGCTCGAGTACGCGGGGGGCGGACACTCCGGCTGCTGCGGATGATTCTGCCATGCGCCAATGCTACCGTAGAGGCCGTCAATCCGCGAGCTTTCGGTCTACCCCGAAGACCGGAACCGCCGTGGCTACACCGCTCGCCGAAATTCTATTCATCACCATTGCCGCCGTCATCGCCTTGTCGCAATGGTTGATCCTGCGTTCGACGGCGCGCGGCATGCAGCACAAGGCAGCCCAGTCGGCCGACGGCGTGCAGCGCGGCAGCGCCGGCCGGGCGCTCGAGTGGGCATACGCCATCGTCCCCGCGATCGCACTCGTGTTCCTGCTCGGCTGTGCTTGGCGCGCCATGCACCCGACGGCCGTAGAGGTCGAAGGTGTCGCGCCATCTACGGGTATCGAGTCATGACGGGCTCTCCCGTGGTGCCACGCCAGCCGCTGGCGGCCGACATCCTCACGCTCACGAAGCCGCGCATCATCTCGCTGCTGCTCGTCACGACCGTGATGCCGATGTACGCCGCCGGCTCGCCGAGCATTTCGCTGGTCCTCATCGTCATGCTCGGCGGCTACCTCATGGCCGGCGGCGCCAATGCGGTCAACATGTACTTCGATCGCGACATCGACGGCGTCATGGTGCGCACGCGCACTAGGCCAATCCCGTCGGGGCGCATGGCGCCGCAGGCCGTGATGGCATTTGGCATCGCCAGCGCAACCGCCGCCACCTTCCTGCTTGGGCGGTTCGTGAATCCGCTCTCAGCCGCCCTCGCCCTCGGCGGATTCTACACGTACGTGTTCGTGTACACGCGCTGGCTCAAGCGGTCCACGCCCCAAAACATCGTGCTCGGCGGCGCCGCCGGTGCCTTTCCGCCGCTCGTCGGATGGGCAGCGGTCACCAATACGGTGGACCTCAAGTCGGTGCTGCTATTCCTGATCGTGTTCTATTGGACACCACCGCACTTTTGGGCGCTCGCACTCAACAAGCAGGTGGACTACGGCAACGCGGGCGTGCCGATGGCCCCCAACGCGTGGGGCACGCGCGAGACGATCGACCAGGTGCTCTGGTACAGCTTCTTGCTGGTGGCGCTCACCCTGCTTCCCGCCTGCTTCGGGATGTTCGGCCTGCCGTACCTCGGCGCAGCGCTCTTTCTTGGCGGCTGGTTTATCCGGGACGCGTGGCGGGTTTGGCGTCAGCGTGACACGGGTGAGTGGAGCGCGCCGGCCTGGAAACTCTACAAGTTTTCGCTGCTTTATCTCGCGCTGATCTTTGCTGCGATGGCGGTAGACCGCCACGTATAGAGCAATGCGCCGGCAGCGAGCATCGCCGTGCCGGCCAGCGACATCAGCGGCGCCGACACCCAAGCGCTCGCCACACCGACAACGGCGCAGGCAACAAACGCCGCCGGCAGTACGGGATACCACGCTACGCGGTACGGACGCACGGCGTCGGGGCGCCGGCGGCGCAGCCGAAACACCGCGGCGGCGGCGAGTCCGAAGAAGACCCAGTCGGCAAACACCACGCCGGACAGGAGCGACCCGAGCGAGCCCCGCGTGGCGAAGAGCAGCACGAGCGACCAGCCGCCGAGGAGCAGCAACGCCACGTGCGGCGACCCAAATCGCGGATGCACGCGAGACGCGAACCCAAAGAGCGTCCCGTCATGTCCCAGCGCGAACAGCACGCGTGCGTTCGTCAGGAGCGCGACGTTCACGAACCCGAAAATCGAGAGCATCGCCGCGATCGTGATCACTCTCGCGCCGACATCGCCAACGAGGCGCTGCGCCGTGTCCGCCGCAACAGCGTTGCTGACGGCGAGCCCGTCCCGGCCAAGCGCGTTGAGATAGGCCACGTTCGCACCCACGTAGACCACAATGACGATGGCGATGCCAATCATGAGCGCTTGCGGTAGCGTGCGCGCCGGGTCGCGGATCTCGCCGGCCACCATGTTCGTCTGTTGCCAGCCGCCAATCGTGAACAACACGGCGACGAACGCCGTGGCGAGACCTGGCCCCAGGGCGTGAGGCGGCGGTGCCGTTGGGGCGACGAGCGGTGCAACGGGAGTCAGCACGACGCCCGCCACGATCAGCGCGGCAAGTGCCACGAGCTTTGACACAGTGAAAATATTGGCGGCGATCGTTCCGGGTTTGACCCCACGGAGGTTCAGCACCGTGACGACGGTAATCGTGATCGCGGCGATACCCATCGGGCCGCCGACCGGGTCGACGGGCACAAATCGCGCGAGATAGTGGCCGAAACTCAGCGCAACGGCGGCGATCGCACCGCTGGCGATCATGAGCAGAATCATCCATCCGTGCAGGAAGGCCGCCAGCGGCCCGAACGCCTCACGGATGTACACGTACGGACCGCCTGCCTCGGGAAACATCGCGCCGAGTTCGGCGAAGGTGAGCGCGCCGGCGAGGGCCACGGCGCCTCCAATAATCCAGACGCCCAAAATCCAGGACGCGCTCGGGAGCGCCAGCGCCACGTCGTGCGGCGTGAAGAAGATGCCGCTGCCGATGATCCCGCCGACCACGAGCAGCGACGCCGAGGCGAGGCCGAGCTCGCGCCTCAGCGCGGGGGTGGTGGCGGTGGGTGCGGCCATCTACACGACGATCAGTTCCCGCTGTATCTCACGCGGGGTGACCAGCAGCTCGTCTTCCCCGATCCAGCAGTTCACCTCCGAACGAACGCCGATCTCGCCGGGGATATACACGCCCGGTTCGACCGAGAAGCCGACGCCCGGGATGAGGAGTCGTTCCTCGCGTGTTTCGAGATTGTCGATGTTCGGCCCGGACCCGTGCAGCGCGCGCGCATCGATCGAGTGGCCGGTGCGATGCGTGAAATATGCGCCGAAGCCGGCCTGTTCGATGACGGCGCGGGCGGCATCGTCCGCCTCGCCACCGCGTACCGGCTGGCCGCTCGCAATACGCGACGCCAGCAGGTCGATGGCCGCGTCGCGCGCACCGCGCACGGCGGTCCAAACCTTCGCGAGCTGCGGTGACGGTGCACCAATACTCGCCATCCAAGTCTGGTCAGCATAAATCCCGCCGGGCTCGGTGGCCCAGAGGTCAATCAGAATCGCGTCACCTTCGCGGAGCAGCCGCGGCGCGGACGCTGATGGCTCGTAGTGCGGGTTCGCCGCGTTCTCCGTGGCCGATACGTTCGGACCGTGATCGGTGCCGAGGCCAACAGCCAAGAACTCGCCCTGCATCCACGCCATGACTTCATGCTCGGCCAGCGGCTTGGCAGTCCGGGCCGCCGTGCCAGCCTGCGCGAATGCCCCGCGCGCAATCCGAGCGATCTGCTCGGCGGCGCGCTTGTGTGACGCGAGACCGTCGGCGCTCCAGACAGCGAAAAAGCGCGACACGAGGTCGGCCGATGTCACCACGGTCGCGCCAGTGGCGCGCACCATGTCGAGCACGCCCGCGGGGATCCGGTCAACGACCGGGACCGCGTCACCAGGCGAGTACTCCATGGCAACTCGCTTGTTGCCCACAAGTGAGGCGACGTCACGCTCGAGCGTGCGCCATGCGGCATAGACGCGGCGCTCCCACGCCGCTGGCCACTGCGCCCAGTCAAGCTGCTCGATGGCGTGCGACAGGCCGACGGGAGTTCCCGTCGTCGGCACCCAGGCAAAAATCCGGCGGGAGCCCATCCCTTCAAGGCCAACCATGGCGCGCGCGATCGGGTTGAGCCCGCGAAAGTCGTACAGCAGCCAGCCGTCAACTCCGGCGGCGGCGAGCGCCTCCTGGATGGCCGGTAACGTGGCGGCAGTGAGCAGCGCCGCTTCGCGTGCTGGTCCCCGCGTCATCGTGCGGTGCCGATCGGGCGCCATTCGGCACGCCATGCACAACGGTCCTCGCCGCGGCCGGCGCAATGCACATGTTCCACCGCGCCGACGCCACCGACGAGGAGCTGCATCAGTTCGCGCAGCCCGGATTCATAGTAGGCGCACCCGCCCTGTCGCGGCGCCATGTCCAGCGTGACCGACTTGGGCACAGTAAACAGGATCGTCGACCCAACGCGACGCACCGAACCCGCCATACACCGCGCGGCGGTCCGCCGCACATGACGCAGCGCAATCGGTCGCGCCAGCAACGCCGGCAGCGCCAGCATCATTTTCCGCGTGAACGGCGAGATCTTGCGATACGCCTGACGGGCCATGTTGCGTCCCGCCTCGCGAAAAACGGCCTCGGCGTCAGGCCTGCGCCCGATCAACCGCGCGATGCCCTGAGCTTCGTCGAATGACTGCGGCTGCTTTCGCCGCACCGATTCGTTAAACCGTTTGATCTGCGCAGACACCGTGTCCGACAGCCCGAAGCGCTTACTGCGCAACTCGGCGACGAACTCCGCTTCCAAGTCGATATCAGGAAGGTCGACCGTGCGCACCGCCTCAAGCAGCGACAGCGGGATCAACGGATCGACGGTATCAGTCATTGCGCGCGATGTGGGGTGGGGAAAGTGCGAAAGCTAGCGGGGACGCTTGCGTGGCGCCGATGCATAGAGCGAGAATGGTGTAATATGGAACGGGCGCTTCTCGGCGCGATCGCCGCGGCGCTGATCACTGGCATCGCGCGACGGCTGCATACACTGGACGAATCGGGCCCGTGGGCCGCGAGGGTGGTCGGTGCGGCCAGAACGATTGTCATTCGCCGGTTCGTGCGGTGAGCGAACTGCCGCGACGCGCCGAAGTCGTCGTGGTTGGTGGCGGCCCCGCCGGCGCCGCGACCGCCTGGGCGCTAGCTCGCAATGGCATCGACACGCTCATTCTCGACCGAGAACCGTTTCCGCGCAGGAAGCCGTGCGCTACGTACTTGAGCCCCCAAGCCACGCGGATCCTCCACGAGATGGGCGCGGTGGACGAACTCCTAGCTGCCGGGGCAGCGAAGCTCGCAGGCATGCGTGTGCACGCGATGGAAGGTGTGGCATTCGAGGGGCGGTTCGAGGCAGCGCATGGGTTCCGGGCGTTTTCGAACCACGGGCTCGCCGTGCGACGTGATCTCCTCGACGCGGTGCTGCTGGCGCGAGCGCGTGCCGCCGGTGCGCGGGTGGTGGAAGCCGTGACCGTGGAAGACGTCGAGTGCGACCACCGCGGCCGTGCGGTTGGCGTGACGGTCCGGTCCGGCGACGCGACGCGCCGCGTCGACGCGCGAATCATGGTAGGCGCTGACGGAGTTCGATCGGTCGTGGCCCGGCGACTCGGCCTTGCGCGACAGCTACACTGGCCGACACGCGCTGCGTTCGTGGCGCATTACGCCGGCGTTGCCGGAATCGGCGACTGCAGCGAGCTGCACATATTCAACGACGGGTACTGCGGCCTCACTGACGTCGGATGCGGCGTCACCAACGTGAGCATCGTACTGCCGGAGCGTACAGCGCGCGCCGCGGACGGTAACGCCAAGGCCTTTTGCTCGGCCTGGATCGCCGCCCATTCCTCGCTCGCGTCGCGATTCACAAATGCGACAGGCGTCTCGGCGGTGCAGGCCGTCGGTCCGTTCGGCGCGCGCGCCCGGTCCGCCTGCGCGCCTGGCGCGGCGCTGGTCGGCCATGCCGCCGACGTCTACGACCCGTTCACCGGCGAGGGCATGTATGCCGCGCTTCGCGGCGGCGAATTGCTCGCACCATACGTCATCGAGTCGCTGCGCGCGACCGACGCGCGGGCGCATGAACCACTTGAGGCCTACGATCGGTGTCGGCGGCACGAGTTCGGTGGCAAATGGCGGGTTGCACGGCTCGCCTCAATCGCGGTCGCAAGCCCGCCGCTGCTCCATCTACTCGCGCGGCGCCTCCGCGACCGGCGCGATCTTGCTGACCTGATTGTCGGGGTCGCGGGCGACTTCGTGCCGGCACGTGAAATCCTCAACCTCCGATTCGCCATGCAGCTCCTCGCGCCATCATTCGGATCATGACCGTAGACACCGCCACCTTTCGCCACGCCCTCGGCACCGTCCCGACGGCCGTCTGCATACTCACGATGGTCGACGACGATGGCGAGGATCGCGGCATGACGGTCAGCGCGTTCTGTTCGGTGAGCCTGTCGCCGCCGCTGGTGCTGGTCTGCATCGGCAACGACGCGACCATCTCCGGCCCGATGCGGGGCGCGTCCACCTTCGCTCTCAACGTGTTGGCTGACGACCAGGCCGACCTGTCGCGCGTTTTCGCCGACACTGGGGCGCGGCCTTTCGCCGGTGTGGGAAGCAGCCGTGGACCTGGCGGCATGCTGCTTATCAACGGCACATCGGCCCGCCTCGAGTGCCGCATCACGGCGCGGTATCCAAGCGGCGACCACACCATCGTCGTGGGCGAAGTGACCTACGCCGACGTGTCGCCGAGGCCACCGCTCCTCTACCATCGCGGCACATACTCAGCGCTCGCGCCCTGACGATCGCTCGGCCTCACCCGAGTCCCGGGTGAGCGAACGCGCCGAGATAGGCGCCGTTTGTGTGGCGTTTGGACTCAAGCGGTGACAGATTGTCACGGCTCATCGGTGGACATGCCCGATGTGCGTTGCACAAGTTTGTGGCATGCAAGACATCGACGTCCTCCTCACAGAAACCCGCTCCTTCCCTCCGCCCGAGGGTTTTGCTCGCGACGCTCACGTGCGCACCGACGCCATCTACTTGGAAGCGGCGAACGACTTCGAGGCTTACTGGGCCGGCGCGGCAGGAAACCTTGAGTGGATCACCCCGTGGAAGACGGTCCTCGACTGGACGCCGCCCCACGCCAAGTGGTTCCTCGGTGGCCAGCTCAACGTCAGCTCCAACTGCGTAGACCGGCATGTGCGCGGCGCGAACCGCAACAAGGCCGCGATCATCTGGGAGGGCGAGAACGGTGACCGCCGGACGCTGACCTACTGGGACCTGTACCGCGAAGTGCAGCAGTTCGCCAACGTGCTGCGCTCGCTCGGTATCAATAAGGGCGACCGCGTCGGCATCTACCTGCCGCTCATCCCTGAAGCGGCGATCGCGATGCTCGCGTGCACGCGCATCGGTGCTATCCACAGTGTCGTGTTCGGCGGGTTCAGCCCTGAGTCGCTACGAGACCGGATGAACGACGCGCAGGCCAGGGTGCTCATCACGTCGGACGGCGGGTACCGCCGCGGCCAGGTGATACCGCTCAAGCGTAACGTCGACAAGGCTCTCGAAGAGGCACCCTCAATCGAGCATGTCGTCGTCGTGCAACGAACGCCAGGCGGATTCAGCGACCTCGCCATGGAAATGACCGACGGGCGCGATCGCTGGTATCACGAGCTGATGCGCGAAGCCAAGGCCGACTGCGCACCCGTCGCCATGGATGCCGAAGATGTGTTGTTCATTCTCTACACGTCCGGCACGACGGGCAAGCCGCAGGGCATCGTGCACACGACGGGCGGTTATCTCACCGGTGCGGCGACGTCAACCAAGATGGTGTTCGACCTCAAGGACGACGACGTCTTCTGGTGCACCGC
>SXGR01276930.1_pt1 | contig 26789 bp, 26 predicted proteins | sample 3174711 | NCBI WGS metagenome assembly SXGR01 (sample SAMN11356860, study PRJNA531348) | freshwater metagenome | isolation source: freshwater sample F1-60 | place: China: Fuxian Lake, Yuxi | collected 2017-12-25
CCGGTTGAGCCGGTGGGAGTGGAGATAATTACGCCATCGGCTTTGAAATTAACAATTTTGCGGGCGTCTAATTCCACATCCAGCTGGATGAGGCGGGCGAAGGAGCCTTGGTTGATTACTGCGTCGTTTAGGGCGAGAAAACTTTCGATTTTTTTGTGGTTTCTGTAGACCGTGATTCTTAGAAGAGTGCGTTTATCAACGACATATTGGCCGGCGAAAATTTTATCGATGCATTCATAAAGCTGGTCGGGCTTACATTCGCTGAGAAAACCAAGTGTGCCGAGATTTACGCCTAATATAAGCGTTTTTTTGCGGGTAGTGTTGCGGGCGGTTTTAAGGAGTGTGCCGTCGCCGCCAAGGACGATTACAAGGTCGACATTGTTTAAAAGTTCTTCTTTTTTGTGAGGTTTTTCGTTGGGAAAATATTTGTAGGAATTCTGGTCGAAAAAAACCTCCTTTTTTTGTTTCTTGAGATATTTCGCGAGTTCCTTAATCACGTCCTGATAATGTTCGTTGGACTGCTTAGTGATAATGCCGATTTTGGTGATTGCTTTGAGCTTTTGCATAGGAAATTTATTATGACAGTTGTTTTAATATTGCCAAGAAGTTTTTTGCGGAATCCTCCCAGGAGAATTTGCGAGCCTGGAGGAGCCCGGCGTTTTGTAACCTTTGGTGAAGGTCGTCATTTTGAATAATTTTGAGCATCGCACCGGCAATTTCGAGGTGGTTCGAGGGGTCGATTAAGAGAGCACTATCCCCTACAACTTCGGGCAAAGATGAAGTGTAGGAAGAGATTACAGGACAACCGCATTTCATGGCTTCTAGAGGAGGAATTCCAAAACCTTCATAAAAAGAAGGAAAGACAAAGGCCTGTGCGAGATTGTACAAATTAACAAGATTTTTTCCGCTGAGATAACCTAAGATATGAACATTTTTAGTGAGATAATTTTCGCGAATTTCTTTGTAAACCGGTTCGAAGTCCCAGCCATTTTTGCCGACAATGATGAGATGATGATTAGGAAATCTTGGCTTAACCTCGGCAAAAGCGCGGATTAAATTAATATAGTTTTTGCGCGGTTCGATAGTACCAACGGCGAGGAAAAATTTTTCCGGGAGATTGGTTTCTTTGGAAAATTTTGTGAGAGTTTCTTTGTTTAAAGGTTTAAAATCTTCGCTGGCCGCACAATAAATAATGTCGATTTTTTTCTGAGGAAGTTTGAATCGGCTTAAAAGATCACGTTTCGTATTTTGGGAGACAGCAATGATTTTATCGGCTTTTTTGAGTGCTCTTTTGAGTAACAAGCGTTCGATGAAAACAGCTTTTTTGTTGTGAGTATTGGGAAACAAAAAGGCCACGAGATCGTGTACGGCAATGATTACTTTGATTTTTTTGTCGAGAAAAATCGGAGTGATGTAGCTTGTGGGAGCGAAAAAAATATCGACGTTTTCTTTTTTGGCGTCTTTCGCGGTGTTGAGATGCCAAAGGATGCTTGCGCCTTTTATTGGCTTGAGAGTAGCGTTTTTAAACTGCTCAAAGCCGGGAACTTTTTCCTTGGTGTAGAGAATGTATTCGTTTTTGCTGTCGATTTTTAGGAGATTTTGAACTAAATGGAAAGTGAAGAATCCTTTTCCCGTCTTTTCTCCGCCGGCGGTGCGAATGTCGATTGCAATTTTCATGGATTCATTTTGCAATAGGAAGCCGTGCTTTACAATTCGGAATTTTGAGCTATCCTTTTTAAGAAAATTAATTCATTTCTATGGCTGAAACATTAAAAACCCGTCTGAAAAAATTGGCATTCAATCAGAAATTTATTTTGGTTGGCTCTTTTTTGGCTGCAGTTAGCACCGTTTTGCCTTGGTATCGTGATATTGATAAGTTCAATACAGGAGATAGTTTTTTGGGAATTACAGGGCCTTTATATCTGGCAGGATTGATCGTTTTATTGGCTTCTGCCGGCTCTTTTAGCCTGATTGCAATGAGAATGTTTGATCGTCCATTGCCCAAACTTCCTTTAAGCGAAAAACATTTTCATATTTTTACCGGATGTTTGTCGGTTTTCATGATTGTAATGACGGCTTCGGTTTATTTTCACCCGAAATTCGGAATTAATCTGACGGAAAAAACTGCGGGAATCGGGATGATTTTGGCTTTGATTGGCTGTGGTTTGGAGATCTTGGGTGCCGCTTTGAAGCAAAAAGAGCGAAATTTTCATTCTGATGGGCATTTAGATGCGTTGATTAGCATGTCTCATACTGATAGAATAGGATCTCTTAGGGAATCTGAAGTTGACCAGGGAGAGGTGAAGGCTGCGGTTACAGATTCGTTGGAAGAATTTATAAATAAAGATTATGACTACAGAAAATAAAGAAGTTAAAGACACGGATATCATATTTTTCTGCAAGGATTGTCAGGAAGTTGTTGAGACAAATCGCTTTGGGAAAAAATATGTTTATATGTGTAAAAAATGCGGAACAAAGAATGTGGCGTTTGGGACAAGACGCAGTATTTCCCTATTTTTCAGACTTGATGACGAGAAGAAAATCGGGCTTATCAAACAGGGCAACGGCACGGGCGGCGAAAAGAGAGAAACACCTTAAGATTTTAGAAAAATTTTAAGAATATTTTAAACTTGGATGGTACTATTGGCTTAATTAAAAGGCCTTTTTAATTTTTAACAAAAAGTATTGACGGTGAGTATATGCTCACCTATACTTGTGTCAACAAATCTTAACCTCATAAGTATGACTGCAAAAAATGAAAAGAATAAAGCAATTGAGTTAGCGATGGCTCAGATTGAAAAAAGCTTCGGAAAAGGAGCAATTATGAAAATGGGAGAGGCTACTGTCGATCCTCTTGAAACTATCTCTACAGGTTCTATGTCCTTGGATGTGGCTCTTGGCGGCGGAATTCCTCGAGGAAGAATAGTAGAAATTTACGGACCGGAAAGTTCAGGTAAAACAACTTTAAGTCTGCACGTTTTGGCAGAGGCGCAGAAAAAAGGCGGAAGCGTTGCATTCATTGATGCAGAGCACGCTTTGGATCCGGAATATGCACGCAAGATTGGTGTAAATGTCGATGAATTGATTCTTTCCCAGCCGGACAGCGGAGAACAGGCACTGGAGATTGTCGAGACTTTGGTACGCAGTAATGCGCTGGATGTAATTGTGGTGGACTCGGTTGCGGCACTAACTCCACGAGCAGAAATCGATGGAGATATGGGAGATTCCCACATGGGTCTTCAGGCACGTTTAATGAGTCAGGCACTACGAAAATTGACTGCCGTTACTTCCAAGTCGAAAACTACTGTAATCTTTTTAAATCAGCTACGAATGAAGATTGGTATTATGTTTGGAAATCCGGAAACGACTACTGGCGGACAGGCGCTTAAGTTCTACTCTTCTATACGCATGGATATCCGTTCAATCGGGAAGATTGAAGAAGCAAGCACTTTGGACAAAGAACAGATTGGTATTCGCGTAAAAGTGAAAATAGTAAAGAATAAGATGGCTGCGCCATTCAAAATTGCAGAATTTGATGTTCTATATAATAAAGGAATTTCATTTGAAGGAGACCTTCTGGATTTGGCAGCAAAATATAATGTTGTACGAAAAGCCGGCGCTTTCTATAGCTATAAAGAAACAAAACTTGGCCAGGGCCGAGAAAGTGTTAAAGCATTCATGCAGGAAAACGCGAAGATAACAAAAGAAATTGAAAAAGATGTAAAAACTTTGGCATTCGGCAGTCCAAAAGAAATTGAAAAAGTAGTAGCTGAAATGCCTGCAAATGCTTAATCAAACTGATTACGAAAAATTATCAGGCAAAGCAATAAATCTGGTAGCGAAAAAACGCTATACAGAGGATGAAATACGCAAAAAATTATCGGGCTATCTGAAGAAATTGCCGGATGTAGGGGAGGAAGATGTAGAAAAAGTAATTGAGAGATTAAAAGAGTTGAGATATCTGGATGATGAGTTATTTGTAAAAGATTACATTTCTGATCGTATAAGATTTAAACCACGTGGAATCTATTTGATTAAGAGAGAACTAAAACAAAAAGGCCTAAGTGAAACACTTATTGAGCGCGCGATGAGCGAGGACCCTGTGGATGAGGGAGAGGCGGCGCATCGCGCGCTTGAGAAGAAAATGAGGAGTTGGCAGAAAGATTCTTTGGAAAAACAGAAGCAGAAAGCATATCAGTTTTTAGCTTCAAAAGGCTTTAATTTAGATACTATTTACAAAACGCTTGAAAGCTGTTATGATCGAAGTACTTAAGGATCTTTTAGTTTTAAAGGATCCCGTTTTTATTTTTTAGTTTAGTTTTATGCAATCACAATTTTTTGCGGCGATAAACCAGCTTTGCGATGAGAAAAATATTCCAAAAGAAACAATTTTTGAAACCATCGAAGCAGCGCTAAGAGCGGCTTTCAGAAAGGATTATGGCAATAAGAATCAGGTTATAGATGTGGATCTGGATGAAAATTCTGGGTTGGCAACGATTTTTGTTGTGAAAGATGTTGTAAAAAAAGTGGTAGAGGAAGATCGGGAAATTACTGAAAAGGATGCAAAAAAATATGATAAGAATGCGAAAGTTGGCGGGACAGTGAGAATTGATGTGACGCCGAGCAACTACGGACGAATTGCGGCACAGGCGGCAAAGCAGGTAATTATTCAGAAGATTCAGGATGCGGAGAGAGATGTTTTGTATGACACTTTCAAAAATCGTGAAAATGAGCTGATTAATGCACTTGTACATCGTGTTGATGGAACAAATGTCTATGTCAATCTGGACAATAAAACGACCACAAACTTGCCTTATGATCAGCAGATTCCGGGTGAGAGATATTATTCAGGACAGAGAATTAAGCTTTATCTGGATAAAGTTATTAAAACTTCAAAAGGTCCTCAGCTGCTTATTTCGAGAACTCATCCAAATCTAATTAGAAAGCTTCTTGAATTAGAGATTCCGGAGATTAAATCTGGCTTGGTCGAGGTAAAATCTATTGCAAGAGAGCCAGGAATTCGTAGTAAGGTAGCTGTTGCTTCGAAAGATGAAAAGATTGACCCGATTGGATCATGTGTGGGACAGAAAGGTGTGCGTGTGCAAAATGTAATGGATGAGCTAAATGGCGAGAGAATCGACATTATTGAGTGGTCTGAAGACATGGAGGATTACATTAAAACGGCTTTGGCTCCAGCTAAAGTATCTGTTATTAAGCTTTCTCCGCAGGATAAACGTGCAAAAGTTTATGTTCAGCCTGATCAGAGACCTTTGGCGATTGGAAAACAGGGGCAGAATGTGAGACTTGCTTCGATTTTGACTAATTGGGAAATTGATATTCTTGATATCAGTGAATACGAAGGCACACCGCAAAAAGCTGAAAAGAAAGCGGAAAATCTTACTATCGAAGATTTGGGATTGTCAGAAGAATTGGTGGCTAAATTGACCGAAGCGAACCTGACTTTGGTGGATCAGCTGAAAGGTTTGACGGCGAAAGATTTGGTGGAAGTGGAGGGAATTACCGAGGAAGAGGCGAATGAGGTTGCGAAAGCGGTAAAAAAGGCTTAAAGGCCTTTGAAATTCAGGCTGATTGTGCTATAATACTTAGATATTTTTAAGTCTAAGTATTTTAGCTTTATGGCTGATCAGATAGTGGCAAATGTGGCGGCGGACCAGGAAATGGCGAAAATCAATCGTGAATTTCAGGAAAAATCGACTCTGCGCCATGCTCATGAATTAGGAATTCCGTATATCGATATTGCGAAAACACCGCTCAATCCGGACTTTTTGAAGATCGTGGATTTGGAGGTTGCGAAGAAAGGCCGGGTGATTCCATTTTTCAGGGTTGGGAAGAAAATTCGTGTGGCTGTGGATAATCTGGAAAATCCGGAGACTCAGAATTTAATAAAACTTCTAGAGGGTCAGGGAAATGAAATTGATATAAGCCTGGCTTCGAGCAGTGGAATGGATGATGCGTTTAAGATTTATGACGCGAGTGAACAGTATAAAAAAATTGAGATTGTCGAGAGCGTGGAGTCAAAATCGATTGCAACCTATGAAAAAGAAATTGCGACTTTGAAAGATCTGCCTACGAAACTTGAGGAGGTGACCGCTGAAGAGGGCCTAAATCTTTTGAATGTTGGCGCGATGAAAACGAATGCTTCAGACATTCATTACGAGCCAGAAGAAGATGGCGTGATTGTGCGCTTCCGTATCGATGGAATTTTGCATAAAGTTTTTAAATTGAAAGCGGATGTTTACAAGAAAATTGCTGAACAGCTGAAATATCAGGGTAAGATGCGGTTAAATGTGAACACTTCGCCGCAAGACGGGCGGTATGTTTTTAATTTTAATGATAAAAAAATTGCCGTAAGAACCGCTTCTATTCCAACTCCGTTTGGGGAATCTTTTGTTTGCAGATACCTGCCTTCGGACAAGAAAACTGTTACATTTGAAGAACTTGGTTTCCAGGGAATTTCCCTGAAAAAACTGGAAAATGTAACGAAGATTGCCCAGGGAATGGTGCTGGTTACAGGACCTACAGGAAGCGGTAAATCGACGACTTTGTATTCGATTTTAAGCAGGATGAGTACGCCGGAAAATAAAGTGATTACACTGGAAGATCCGGTGGAATTTTTTATGGAAGGAGTGACGCAAAGCCAAATTGATGAAAAACGCGGATATACTTTTGCTAATGGTTTAAGGTCGATTTTGAGGCATGATCCGAACATCGTGATGATAGGTGAGATCCGCGACCTTGAAACCGCAGAAACGGCTGCTCAGGCTGCATTAACAGGCCACGTTCTGTTAAGCACTTTGCATACAAACAGCGCAATCGAAGCGATTCCCCGAATGATTAACATGGGCCTTCCCCCTTTTATGGTGGCACCTTCGGTGAATACGATTATCGGACAGAGGCTGGTACGAAAAGTATGTGAAAAATGTGGAGTTCTCGAGCCAATTAATGAGAGTGAACGCAAAGAATTTGAGATGGTGATGAAAAATCTGCAAAATATTAATCCGGCGGAAGTGATTCCAATTCCGGAGCAGGTAAAAAGAATTAAAGGCTGTGATGACTGTAGTAATACCGGTTATTCCGGACGAATTGTGATTGTAGAAGTTATCACGATTGGCGCAGAAATTAAAAAACTGATTTTAGATAATGCGAGCACGGTGGATATCATTGCCGCAACGCGAAAAGAGGGCATGCTGACTATGAGGGAGGATGGATTAATTAAAGTGGCTCAGGGAAAAACAACCTTGGAGGAGGTGCACAGAGTTACGAATTTTTTAGGTTAAGGTGACTTGCCAGGGCGGCGAAAAGCGCAAGGATAGCAAAAATAAGGAAGAGATAATTAAAGCTTAAGAAAGCCAAAACTAAAGCGCCTATTGCCGGTGCGAGAAAGAAGGAAACAGAATCATAGGTCATATAAATCCCATAAAGACGCTCTTCATCTTCTTTCGGAAGATTTTTAAAAAGATAAGATTCTTGAATTGGTTCAATGAAAGCGCCCCCGATATTGGCAACAATCAAAAGAAGAAAATTAAGAATTGGAAATGGGCTAACAAAAATTAAGAACATGGAAATAGCAATAATAAGAAAACCTAATGAAACAGGCAATTTAATGCCTTTTTTGTCGGCATACTCCCCTACTTTAACTTCCAGGAAAATATAGGGCAGAATTCCGAGTGAATAAATTAAACCAGTAACGCTGGAAAGGTAGCCTGTTGCAATTACATATAAAGGCGCATATATACGTTTAAATTGAACCCAGATCATTAGGTTTAAGGCCATAAGATAGGCAAAAGTACGATCTTTGTCTTTGAAAAAATCACGAGCATTCTTAAGCAAAGAAGTTTTGCTTTGTTTTTTTTCGATAATCGCCGGATGTTTTTCTATGATGTGCTTTGTGTAAAAATAAAAAAGGCCGAAAAGCAGTACGAGTGCAGCAAAAATAAAAACTACTTCATAACTGCCGGAAGCCCCAAGGAAACCGCCAATTAAGGGGCCTAGAAATATACCGATATTGCTGTATTTGAAAAAAAGTCCTTCCTGCGCCCCGAGGTTTTTGCTTTTGGCAAAATCGCGGACGAAAAGGGACAATGTGATCGATAAAAATAGAATAAACCAGGCGCGAATAGTGTTAAGAAAAGATAATTCAAAGATACTGGTAACAAAAATTAGAAAGAAAAAAGCGGCAGAAGAAATGATAAAGCTTGCTTTCAGAATAGATGTTCTTTGAAAGCGGGTGAAAAGTATTGTGCTAAGAAGGGAGCCGATTAAACTGATTACAGCCATGACAGCATAAAAAATACTAACGGCCGAATCGGTGTCTAAAATGGTTTTTACGTAGTTAGGAAAAATGGGGACAGTGAGCCCAACTCCGATTCCTAAAATTAAAACCATCCAGGAGAAAATTTTACCGTCGACATTTTGATGAGGAGTGCGGATTTTTCGCATGACTGCATTCTAACAGTTACGGATATATTTGCCATGTTTTGTTTGGATTAAACCGTTTATTTCCAACAGCGTTAGATTGGCTAAAAGATCATTAATTGGGAGTTTGCAAAGTTGTTTTAATTCGTCCAGATAGAGACCGCGTTTTTTGTTTAAATTTTCGAGAATGATTCTTTCTTCAATTGTCCCCTGATAAGTAATTTTTTCTTCTTTGGGTTTTTCTTTTTGATTAGCGGGAAGATTAAGCATTTCGATAATTTCGCGGCCGGAAGAGATGGGATAAGCGCCGCCGGTTTGAAGAAGTTTTAAATTGCCGAGACTGTTTTCGCGGTCGATATCTCCCGGAATAACAAAGACTTCTTTTCCTTGTTCTAAAGCCAGTTTTGCCGTTATGAGCGAGCCGGATTTTTCAGGGGCTTCTATCACTAAAGTTGCGAGGGAGAGGCCGCTGATGATGCGATTTCGGGCGGGAAAATGATGTTGGAGTGGAGGAGTAAGATTTTCGTATTCGGAAATTAAGAGGCCATTTTGCTCGACAATTTTTTCGGCAAGTTTTTGATTTTCTCTTGGGTAAATATTTTCTAAACCACTGCCGAGAATGGCAATTGTTTTAAGGTCATTTTTTAGGGCATAAGTATGAGCAAGAGTGTCGATGCCCTTGGCCAAACCGGAGACAATTCCAATATCAAAACCAGCGAGTTCATTTAAGATTTTTTTTGTCAGAAACTCGCCATATTCGGTATTTTTGCGTGTACCGATAATGCTGATTAAAGGCTTTTTGAGGATTTCGAGATCACCTTGGTAATACAAACCATTTGGAGGTTTGTAGATTTCCAGCAGGTGACCGGGAAGATCGTTTTGATTTAAAAAATTAATCGTGTTCATGTAGCCATTAAACACGACGAAGATTAAATTTTCTTAAAATTATTCTAAAATTATTTTGCCTGGCTGAACCTCACCCACGATCTGAGCAGAGATTCCGTGTTTTTTGGCAATTTCAGAAATTTTTTCAAAATCGTTGCTGACAACCAGCATGCCGGTTCCCATATTCCAGGTGCGATAAGCCTCTTCTTTACTAACATTTCCGTACTCAACAAGTTTTTGAGCAACTTCGTCAGGCTGGAAAAGATTGGTGAATTTTGCGCCAAGACCGGTTTTTTTGAGGACGCGATTCACATTTCCAGGGATTCCTCCGCCGGTAACGTGCACAACTCCTTTTAGTTCAACCTGTGCCTGCTCGCGGAATCTTCCGTGCATTTCCATAATTGCGCTGCAGTAAATTTTTGAAGGTGTGAGGACCGCCTCGCCCCAAGTCATTTCGTGATTGTATTTTTCAAAGTGCCAGCCGTCACCAAATTTTTCTTTTAAAATATGACGGACAAGAGAAAAACCATTAGAGCGAAAACCTGGTGAGTAGAAGCCAATAATCTTGTCGCCCTCTTTGATATTTTCGCCATTTATTACTTTGTGTTTTTCAACGATGCCAACAGCAGTTGAATTCCAGATATAGCCATTTAACATGTCGCCAAGTTCGGCGATTTCACCGCCGGTGACAGCGATTTTGTGTTCCAAACAAGCGGTTTCCAGACCGGCCATTAAAGTGCGGACTTTTTCTTCATTCAAAATATTTACGTCAAGAGTGTCAGTGATGGAGATCGTTTCTGCGCCGACACAAGCGGCATCATCGGCAACCATGGCAGTAAGATCGTAGCCCATGGTATCGAGTTTGTTGATTTTTTCGGCGATGGCCAATTTTGAACCGATGCCATCATCATTTTGCACAAGATAGTAATCCCCCATGTCGATCGCTCCGGTAAATCCGCCGGCATCCAAAACCGGTTCTCCAATCATGCCTTTGCGGCCGACGAAGGTGTTTTTTGCAGCGGTGTAAGCAATTTCCGAACATTTGTCGCCAAGATCGATATCCACGCCGGAATCTTTGTAAGTAGCCATGTTATGGGGTTATTTATATCCTGAGTTTTTCTTATCGCTGATAATCTGCCCGTGTTCAAGGGTAATTACGCGTTTTTTGATTGAATTTACGATCTCTTTGTTGTGTGTTGCGAGAATTACGGTTGTGCCGTGTTTGTTGATTTTAAGAAGAAGACTCGCAAGTGCAACGGCATTTTCCGGGTCAAGGTTGCCTGTCGGTTCATCTGCAAAAAGCAGCTGCGGGCCATGTACAAGCGCCCGGGCGATTGCAGTACGTTGTTTTTCGCCGCCGGATAACTGCTTTGGGAAATGGTTTCTCTGCTCTTCCAGACCGACTAATTTCAAAACCTCCATTACACGTTGATCAATAAATTTCTGGTCATAGCCGGAAACTTCCAGCGCAAAAGCGACATTTTCGAAAACAGTTTTTCTTGGAAGTAGTTTGTAATCCTGGAAAATAATGCCGATTTTTTGGCGGTAATTCTGGATTTGTGCCGGTGTTAGATTTTCCACTGCAGTGCCGGCAATAATAATATTGCCACTATCAACTTTTTCCGCAGCAATAAGCGCATGGATCAGAGTAGTTTTTCCCGCTCCGGAGGCGCCAACAATTGAAACAAATTCGCCTTCGGTAATTTTGAAAGAGACGTCATTTAGGACTCTGTGCTTGCCGAAACTTTTATTTAATTCTTCAACGGTAATCATAATGCCAAGATTATAACATTTTTTAAATTTTTAACGATGAAATTTTTCGTGAATTTCTCGGAGCTTTTTGTTGGTAAGATGAGTGTAGATTTGAGTAGTGGTAATTGAGCTGTGGCCGAGCATTTCCTGAACAGAGCGGATATCGGCGCCGTTGATCAAAAGTTGCGTGGCGTAGCTGTGTCTTAAGGTGTGAGGAGTGACTTTTTTGATAATACCGGCTTTTAATGCGTATTTTTTGACGATTTTCTCGATACTGACGGTGGTTAAGCGGCGCTTTTGCTCGTCAAGGATGTCCTCGTTTTTTTGGCCTTTGCTGCTGTTGATAAAGAGCGGCGAGAAGTTATCGTCGCGAGTTTTGAGATAGGTGGAGATAATATCAGCGGCTTTTTTAGAGAGGAAAACGATGCGCGGTTTTTTGCCTTTTCCACGGACCATAAATTCGCGGCGTTTGAGATCGACCTGTTCACGGTTTAAATTGGCTAACTCGCTAACACGAAGGCCGGTGGAATAGAGAGTTTCGAGAATAGCGGCATCGCGCGGGCCGTTTTTTTTCGCTTTATCAATAGCCTGAAAAAGACGTTTTAGTTCTTCTTCACTGAGGAATTCGACCGTGCGTTCGGGAATTTTGGAGAGTTCAATTTTTTCTGGAGCAAGAGTTTTGACATCGTTTTTGGTCAGATACTTGAGGAAAGCTCGTAAGGCGATGATATGATAATTCTGAGTTTTCACGCTTAAATTGCCGAGTCGATTTAAAAAGAGCCGGTAGTTCTGGATTTTTTGGATTGTAAGTTCCTTTGGTTCAGGATCCTCACTCAAAAATTCCTGAAAGCGTTTTAAATAATGACGATAATTTTCCTGAGTCTTATCGGCTTTATTGCTTAATTCGGTATATTCTAAAAATTTCTTAATGTAGTGTGAGAGTTTCATCAACTACATTCTAACTCAGGCGGCCATAGAATCTGAAGAGAGATTTTTGCTGGTCAGTTTTGTGAAGTAATTGTGAACAATCGTCATTTTCTGATCAAGTACTTCGGGATCATTGCCATATTTTTCACGAAGCTTGTTTTTTACCTGGCCTTCTGCGAGTTTGAGATTGATCTCAACTTCGGAAATAAGAGTGGGATCAGTTTCCCCTTTCATGTTTTTAGAAATAATATCGTTGATTGAGGCAATAAGAGTTTTGCCGTTACTGTCTTTGATTTCACGATAAACTTGAGTGATCTCCTGGAGGACGGGCGCCACTTCGAGCGCGGCCGGAGAGAGATTGCTTTTTGGCGCCTCGGATGGGCCCTGACTCATTGAATTTCCGCCTTGAAACATGTTTTTGTTTTTAATTTCTTTAAATTATAGCATAATTAAGGAAATTTTTCAAATATCCCATGCTATTTAGACGAAAGAGTCTGGAAGAAAAAGAGGAGAAGTTTTTGGCTCCCTACGCAGTAAAGAGCGGAAAGAGCCGAGGGCGGCATCATAAAGACGTGCCGGACAACGAAAGATTGGCTTTCCAGAGAGATAAAGATCGGATTGTGCACTGCAAGGCTTTTAGGCGTTTGGATGAGAAAACTCAGGTTTTTATGGCGGGAAGCGGCGATCATTATCGGACAAGGCTGACACATACGTTGGAAGTGGCTCAGATAAGCCGGGATTTGGCGCGCAGACTTGGTTTGAATGAGGATTTGGCGGAAAGTATCGCTTTGGCTCACGATTTGGGTCATCCTCCGTTTGGCCATGGCGGAGAGGAGGCTTTAAGCAATGTTATGAAACCGTTTGGTCTCTATTTTGAACATAATGAGCAGAGCCGAAGAGTGGTGGAAAAATTAGAAAAATTGTATCCGAATTTTGACGGATTAAATCTTACTTTTGAGGTTCTGGAGGGAATGATTAAACATCAGACGGCATTTGATCAGGCGGGGAAGGAATTTGAGGTTTTTTCGCATCTGGAAGCTCAGATTGTGAATATCGGCGATGAGATTGCCTATACTAATCATGATATGGATGACGGGATCCGGTCGGGAATTATTACGGTGAAACAGTTAAGAAAATTTGCGCTGTGGAAACAGGGAGAGGAGATCGTAGGGAAACATTATGGAAAAAAACTGGATGAAGACATTCTTGTTTCCCGGGTTGTGAGCGCAATAACCTCTTTAATGATTGACGATTTGTGTAGACAGACAGAGAAGAATTTGAAGAAATTTAAGATCGGGTCGTTGAAAGATGTAGCCAAGCACAAAGGTATTTTGGCTTCTTTCAGCCTGGAAATGCTGGCGATGATAAAGGAGTTGAGGAAGTTTTTGTATGATAATTTTTATATGCATCCAGATGTTTACGGTTTTGTACTTCAGGGTGAACGGATGATTAAAAAACTGTTTGAATTTTATCTGAAAAATCCGAAGGAGTTTCCACGAAAGAAGTTTTTAGAGCAGGAAGATGACTTGGTTGTAGAGGTGAAAGATTATATAGCGGGAATGACAGATGGCTTTCTGATGGGGGAATTTCAGAAATACTTTGGAAAATCAAGAAGATAGATTAAACTTTGCATATGCTTTGTCCAAAATGCCATTTCGATGATACGCGAGTTCTGGATTCCCGTGAGACTGACGGGCATCGGGCTGTTCGCCGCAGACGAGTTTGTGAAAAATGTAAATATCGGTTTACGACGTTTGAACGTGCGGAAGTGAATAAATTTTTGGTGGTAAAAAAAGATGGAGCAAGGGAAAGCTATGATCGGGAAAAACTGGAAAAAGGGATCTGGAAGGCTTGTGAAAAGCGCAAAATCACAGAAGAACAGGTAAGCAAGCTGTTAAATGATCTGGAGGAGCAATGGGGAAGTTATGGAAAAGAGGTGCCAAGTAAGATGATTGGCGAAGGGATTATGAATGCTTTGCGGGAACTGGACGAGGTGGCCTATATAAGGTTTGCCTCAGTTTACAGACAATTTAAGGATATTGAGAGCTTCAAAAAAGAACTTCAGAAGCTTCAGAAGGAGTAACTATTGAAATTTTTAACCATAGGCGTAAAGTTAAGGGTCCCCCTCATTTGAAAATTTGACCGGGAGATACTTGATTATCCAATGTTTATGTTGTATAATGTACGTAATCAATATCAAAATAAAAAACAAAACATGAAGTTCAACAAGACTATTTCCTTCCTTTTACTGGCGGCATTCGTGCAGAGCTTGTTTGTAAATTCGGCTTTTGCAGAAGAAAAATTGGATAGAGAACTGGATGATTTTGAAGAGGTGCAGCTGGCGAGTGTTGAGGAAACCAAGCAAGTGGAAGAGAAGAAGGAGGTGTGTGGCTTCTATGAACCTGAAAGCAAGGTTTATAATGGTCAGCTAATTTCGGTTCGAAGAAAATTGAAGCTAGACGAAAATGAAATTTTCAGAGTAAAAGTGTTTTTAAAGAATACAGGTAATATGCCTTGGTTCTCAGATGAAAGCACTTGTACAGGTCCTCACATGTCACTTGGAACAGATCATGGACGTGATAGACCAAGTACACTTTATGCAAAAGAACTTGAAGGAGTTGAAAATACAAATTGGGAAAGTAAAAATCGTGTAGGAATGGACCAGTTGAGAGTTGATCCGGGGCAGATTGCTTCGTTCACTTTCTGGACTGAGGCTCCTGACCGCGGCGATATTATTAAGGAATATTTTACACCAGTTTTGGAAGGTATTACCTGGGTGGATGAGGCAAAATTCTCTTTTGAAGTAATTGTTGGTGAACCAAATGAAGATCCAGTTTTACTGAAAAAACGTATGCTCTATGCAAACATGAGTGGTTCAGTTATGGACATTCCTCTGGATGGCGATAAAGTTCTGCTGGTGGATCTTTCTGAGCAGAAAGTATATGTAAAGCTGGGCGAGTACATCGTACGTGAATTTAGAGTAAGTACGGGTGCGGCGGCAACACCGACTCCTACAGGAGAATACACCATCAGTCTTAAACAAGAGCTACGAATCGGTTCAAAAAAACCTCATTACAGAATGCCGAAATTCATGTGGTGGAGAGAGGGCGGCTACGGCTTCCATGCACTGCCATATTTGGCGAATGACGGCGGAACATTCTGGTCTGAAGCAAGAAATCATATCGGAATTCCAGTGAGCCATGGTTGTATCAGATTGCTTCCGGAAGATGCAGCCTTCTTGTTTGAGTTTTCGGAAATTGGAACGAAAGTGGTGATTCAGAGATAAAAGCTAAATTTTGCAAGGAAAGGGCTCGTTTGGGCCCTTTTTTAGTGGTTAATTTTGGGGTATAATTCGGGCCTTACAAAATTTTTATGAGCAAAATTTTCGAAAATTTGAATGAACATCAGCTTGCGGCGGTGACCCATTTTACCGGTCCGATGCTGGTAATTGCCGGTGCGGGCAGTGGAAAGACCCGGGCTTTGACGCATCGAATTGCTTATCTGATTGAGGAAAAGGGAGTGAGTCCGTGGAATATTCTTGCGGTAACTTTTACAAATAAAGCGGCGGCTGAGATGAAACATCGAATTGTGGATCTGCTTTCAAATAGGGATGAAATGGCTTTATTGGAGGGATTTGGCGACATTCTTTCGGTTGCAGAGGTGGAGAAATTAAATGATCGGGATCTGCCGACGGTAGGAACTTTTCACTCGATTTGTGTGAGGATTTTAAGAAAAAATATTCATTTTTTGGACTATGAAAATTCGTTTGCGATTTATGACATGGCAGATCAGCAGATTTTGGTAAAAAGAATTATGGAGGCGCAGCTGATTGATACGAAAAAAGTGAATCCGAAAGCGGTTTTGTCGCATATTTCGAATGCAAAAAATCAGCTAATGGGACCTGAGGAATATCGAGGCTATGCGAGAGATTATTTTTCAGAAAAAGTGGCGGAAATTTATCCGATTTATCAGCGTGAACTACAGAGAAATGGGGCGCTGGATTTTGACGATATTATTATGAAAACGGTGGAACTATTCCAAAAATTTCCAGATATTCTTGATAAATATCAGGAGAAATTTAAATTCATTTCAGTAGATGAGTATCAGGATACAAATAAAGCGCAGTACGAATTGATCAGACTTTTGGCGCAGAAATACTGTAATTTGTGCGTGATTGGTGATGTTGATCAGAGTATTTACAGCTGGAGGGGCGCGACGATTCAGAATATTTTGGATTTTGAACGCGATTATGCGGATGCGAAAGTTGTCGTATTGGAGCAAAATTATCGTTCGACGCAGGTGATTTTGGAGGCATCAAATCAGATCATCAGCAAAAATCAGCAGAGGAAAGAGAAAAATCTTTGGACGGATAAAGAAGGTGGCGAGATTATCCGGCACTGGACTTCGGATAATGAGCGGCATGAAGCGGACCTGGTTTCTTATGAAATCCGGAATTTATTAACCGGAAGCGAGTATCCGATTTACAATGACTTTGTGGTTTTATACCGGACAAATGCGCAGTCGCGTGTGGTGGAAGAGGCGTTTTTGCGGGCAGGAATTCCATACAAAATTGTCGGCGGAATCAAGTTTTATGAACGCAAAGAAATTAAAGATCTGATTGCTTATTTGCGGGTTATTCAAAACCCAAATGATGCGGTTAGTTTGCTGAGAATTATCAATACGCCGCCACGAAAAATTGGGGGGAAAACTTTGGAAAACCTGGCGATTTTTGCCGGTCAGCATAATCTTTCGATGTTTAATGCGATGCTGTTGGCAAATGAGGTTCCGGGAATTTCCGGTACGAAAGCCGCACTAATCGAAGATTTTGTAAAAATGATTAAAGATCTTCAGAAATTGAATGGCGAGAATACGGCTGCAGGAATGGTTAAACACGTTTTGGACAAGAGCGGTTATAAAAAATTTATCAATGATGGCAGTATTGAAGGTGAGGCGCGGTTGGAAAATATCGGGGAATTAATTTCTGTGGCGCATAAATATGATAGTCTGGAAGCGGGAATTTCGCTGAATATTTTTCTTGAAGAGGTAAGTTTGATTTCGGATCTCGATACTATTGATGAAAAAGATAATGCGGTGACTTTGATGACAGTGCATAGCGCAAAGGGGTTGGAATTTTCTTATGTATTTATTTTGGGCCTTGAGGAAGGGATTTTTCCGCATAGCAGAAGTTTGCTGGATCGCAGTGAACTGGAGGAAGAACGGCGCTTAATGTATGTGGCGATGACTCGGGCGAAAGAGCGGCTTTATCTTTTGCATGCACAGCAAAGAATGCTTTATGGCGAGTCAAAGAGCAATCCCCCATCGCAGTTTTTGATGGATATTCCAGAAGAACTCGTTGAGAGGAATTTTGCGAGAAATTCAATGCTTACTCGGGTTGCCGGGAGTCTTGGAGACAAGCCAATTCCGGTGGAGGAAGAAGTGGGCTTTTCCGAGGATCTTGCTGCCGGTGACCGGATTGAACATCGCAGTTTTGGAAAAGGAATTGTAGTTGATGTAAATGGCGGAGTTGTAACGATTGCATTTGAAGATATCCGGGTAGGGGTGAAGAAATTGGCGCTTAGTATTGCACCTTTAAAAAAGATTTAAGATGAAAATTCTATTCATTGGAGATATTTTTAGCTCCATGGGAAGAGAAGTGGTAAAACGGATTTTGCCCGATTTGAAGCGGGAAATTTCACCGGACCTGGTAATTGCGAATGCGGAAAACCTGACGCATGGCGATGGATTTACTTCGAAACATATTGAGGAGATGCGAGGTGCGGGAGTGGATTTTTTTACGAGCGGCAACCATGTTTGGGGAAAAGCGGATGGAGTTTCAAAGCTTAATGATCCGAAATTTGCCGTGATCAGACCGGCGAATTTTCCGTCAGAAAAAACTCCGGGGAGAGGCTATGACATTGTGGAAGTGAATGGTTCGCGGATTTTGATTATTAATTTGATGGGAAGAGTTTTTATGGGGAAACATCTGGATTGTCCTTTTAGAACTTTTGATAAAATTGTAGAGGATGAAGAGGCGGATTACATTTTTGTGGATTTTCATGCGGAGGCGACATCAGAAAAATTGGCTTTTGGCTACTATGTAGATGGGCGCGCGAATGCGGTCGTGGGGACACATACGCATGTACCAACCGGGGATTTTCAGGTTCTTAGTGGCGGAACAGCATATATTACAGATGCGGGATTTACGGGTGCTTTTGATTCGGTAATCGGGATGAAAAAAGAGGTGGTGATCGAGGGATTTTTAACCCAGCTGCCGATCAGGCATGAAACAGAAAAAGAGGGGCGGATGGTCTTTAATTCAGTGCTGATCGAGCTTGACGAATTCTAGAAAAAATCCTTAAATATAATGCACGTTCATAAAATTCTTAGTCCTTAAAAATTTCTATGGAAAGTTATAATTCAACACCGTCAAATAAGATTGTAGTTTATATTATTATTGCGTTTTTGAGTTTTATTTTTGGTTGGCAGGCAACGACTTTGGGCTGGCTGGGTAATGTTTCGAATGGCGAGACAGAGACTGTGAATGGCGAGGCACGAGCAGATATGGGCTTATTCTGGCAGATCTGGGATGAGTTGAATTTGAAATATGTCGATGAAAATGTGGTTTCGGATGATGATAAAATTTATGGCGCGATTAAAGGTTTGGTTGAGGCTTATGCCGATCCATATACGGTCTTTATGACTCCTGAAGAGAGCAAACAGTTTTCGGATAATATAGAAGGAGTTCTGGAAGGAATTGGTGCGGAATTGAGTGTGGAAGAAAAGATGTTAGTGATTGTTTCGCCTTTGAAAAACAGTCCAGCAGAAAAAGCGGGGCTGCGTCCAGGTGATACGATTTTAAAAATTAATGACGAGATTGCGGCTGATTTAAGCCTTTTTGACGCGATCATGAAGATTCGGGGAGAGAAAGGAACGACTGTAAAATTAACGATTTTGCGCGAAGGTGTTGAGGATCCGTTTGATGTCTCGATTGTGCGCGACAGTATTGATATTGAAAGTGTGACGGTGGAAAAACTTCCAAATGGGATTACTTATTTGAGCGTTAATCAGTTTAATGATAAGACAAATGAGCAGTTCAGTAAGGCGATTTCGGAGATGATTTTGACTCGTCCGAAAGGAATTATTATTGATTTGAGATTTAATGGCGGTGGATATCTAGATACGGCAGTTGAGATGCTCTCATATATTCTTCCGGCTGGTGAAGAAGCAGTGACAATCAAGGTACGAGGGAAAGAGGATGAAGTGATGAATACCAATGGGAATCCGAAGATTTTGGATGTGCCTTTGGTGGTTTTGGTGAATGAAGGAAGCGCTTCAGCATCGGAAATTGTGGCAGGCGCGGTACAGGATCACAAACGAGGCGTGGTTATGGGAACGAAAACTTTTGGAAAAGGTAGTGTGCAGGAGGTGGAATCTTTCTCTGATGGATCAAGTATTCGATTGACGATTGCGCGTTGGTTTACGCCAAAAGATCGCAATGTGGATAAGGTTGGTTTGACGCCGGACGTGGTTGTGGAGATTAAAAAAGAGGATATAGAGAAGAAGTTTGATGCACAGAAGGAGGAGGCGATTAAGTATTTGAGGGAACAGTAAAATTTCTTTCAATCAGTGATACAAAAGGATCAGTTGTAAATGTAAGACTGGTCCTTTTGAAATTCGGTTGACTAATATTTTCTCGTGCGATATTATCTTTGTGTACTATTACGCTGATACATGAAATATATAAAAGAACTAGCAGAAATATTGGTAAAAATTGAAGAGCCTAAGCTGATGGAGGATTTCCTAGGGAACTTGCTTACACCTAGTGAACTTTCGGAAGTTTCCAAGAGATTTCAGATTTTTAAACTGCTAAAAAACGGCGTGCCACAAAGGAAAATTGCAGAAGATTTGGGAGTAGGAATTGCAACAATCACGAGAGGTTCAAGAGAATTGCAATATGGCGGAAAGGCCGTTTCTAAGATTTTAGCTTGGTGGGGAAAAACTCAATAATCTGAGGGGCTTTGACATATGAAGGCTTCTCAGAGGAGAAGTCTATTTTTTAATCTAATAAAATGAAGTTTGATAAGGAAATACAGGAGATAACATGCGAGGATCCGGGAATGATATTCGGGAAACTGGCAGGATTTTCCAAGGCAAAATTTTTGTTTGAATCAAAGGATGTTTCGAATGTTTATGGGCGTCTGAGTTTGATTGGAATTGATCCGGTTTTGGAGATTTCTGGAAAGGGAAATAAGTTTGAAATTAAGCGGTTAAATGAGCGGGCAGATGGTTTTTTGGAGGGGTTTAAGGAGGAGCTGGGATTTTGTGATGAGTACAAATTTGAGGGAGATGTTGTGGGTTTTGTGACTCGGGAAAGCGGAGATTTTGAAGAGTCAGAGAGAACAAAAAGACGGAATATCGCCCAGATTGTGAGACTTTTTCTGAAGAAATTTTATCTGGAAAAACGTGAAATGATCGGACTTTATGGAGCGTTTTCGTATGATTTTATTCGATTATTCGAGGAGATTCCTTCGCTCTTGCCGGTTTCGGAGGTGATGGATTTTCGCCTATTTTTGTATGACACTTTCATCTTTTTTGATCATTTAAAAGATCGAGCGGAGGTGATTTTGTATAGAGATGGCGCAAGTGGCGATATGGAAAAACTAATGAAGTATTTTGAGAATGACGAGGGGATTTTTGATTTTAAAGTTGAGAATGCGGGGTTTGAATTGAGCGAGACGGATTATAAGGGTTTGGTGGAGAATGCCCAGGATTTGGCGCGGCGCGGTGAGCTTTTCGAGGTGGTTTACTCGAATACTTTAGAAGCGGATTTTGAGGGCGATCCATATGGATTGTATTTGAAATATCGGGCGATAAATCCGTCGCCGTATTTGTTCTTTTTTGATTTTGGCGATGAGCAGTTAGTGGGGGCATCGCCGGAAATGATGGTGAGATGTGAGCATGGAGTTGTGAATTTGCGGCCGATTTCGGGGACGGCAAGACGTGGGAAGGATCCGATTGAAGATCATGAAAATATGCTGGAACTTTTGAGCAGTGAAAAGGAACGGGCGGAACTGGATATGTTGATTGATTTGGGGCGAAATGATTTGGCGCGCATTTGTAAGCCGGGAATTAAGATCAGCGATTATCGTTTTGTGGAAAAATATTCGCGGGTGATGCATACAGTGGCGCATTTATCTGGTGAGCTGCGACCGGAGTTTACAGCTTTTGACAGCCTGATTGCCTGTCTTAATGCTGGAACTTTAACTGGTGCGCCGAAAGTGGCGGCAATGGTGGAAATTGAGAAAAATGAGAAAACGCGACGCGGGTATTATGGCGGTACGATTGGGTATTTGACGCTTTCGGGCGAGATGGATACAGGAATTATAATTCGTACTGCGCATATTCGAGATGGGCGTTTGAATTTTAGAGTGGGCGCGACTCTTTTGTATGATTCGGATCCAGTTTCTGAGTATCAGGAAACTCTCAACAAGGCTTCAGCATTTTTAACCACAGTTGATTATGAAATTTAAAAAAATTCTTTTAATTGATAATTTTGATTCGTTTACTTTCAATCTGGTGGATTATTTTCGCCAGTTGGAATGTGAGGTTTTAGTTTATAGAAATACTGTAGATCCTTTAGTGGTTGAGGAGGTATCGCCGGATCTGATTGTGTTTTCGCCGGGGCCTTCGGTGCCGAAAAATGCCGGGAACATGATGAAAATTATTGATTTGTATCACCTGCGATTTCCGATGTTTGGCGTTTGTCTGGGGCATGAGGCGTTTTTGGAATATTTTGGCGGTAGTCTTCAGTTTGTGGATCCGGTGCATGGGAGGAGTAGTGCAATGAAGCATGATGGAAAGACGATTTTCGAAGGCATAGAACCGAATTTTGCTGGTGGACGATATCATTCTTTGTGCGCGAACAGAGTTCCGGATTGTTTTGAGGTGAGTGCAGAAAGTTGCGGATTGGTGATGGCAATGAGACATCAAGAATTGCCAATAGAGGGCGTGCAGTTTCATCCAGAGTCTGTTTTGACGATGCGGGGAGGCAACGGCTTTAAAATTATCGAAAATGTAGTTAATAAACGATTTGCCAATGTATAAGATTAAAGAATTTTTGCAGGAGTGTGTGAGTGGTGATAGATCTTTGGACGAACAGATAAAGTTTTTGGAGTTTTATCAGCCGGGGAATTTGAGTGCGGAAGATTTGTTTGAGTTTGTGAATTTTCTAAAATTAAAAATGAGTTCTTATTTGGAAATGCCGGGAGCGATTGATATTTGCGGAACCGGAGGTTCAGGTTTATCGAGAATTAACACCTCGACTCTGGCAGCTTTTGTACTGGCGGATTTGGGTGTTGGCGTGGCGAAGCATGGGAATAAAGCGGCGAGTGGACGTGTGGGAAGTTTTGATTTGTTGGAGGCTTTAGGAGTGGATATCGAGAGGAAAGATTTGGAGGAAGTTTATGATAGGCTTAATTTAGCCTTTATTTATTCGCGAAATTTTCATCCGCTGATGAAGCATTTTGCAGAGGCGAGAGCGGTTTTTGGTAAGCCAACGGTGTTTAATATCCTCGGTCCCCTACTCAATCCGGCAAATCCGGAGCGACAAATAATTGGTACGTCTTTTCGCGGGCAGATGCAACTGATTGCGGAAACTTGCAAACTTCTGGGAAAGAAGCGAGTAATTGTTGTGTGTGGTGAAGACGGTTTGGATGAGGTTACTTTGAGTGGGCGGACATTTGTGGTGGAGCTTTCAGATGGAAAACTGGTTGAATATGAGATTTCGCCGGAAGATTTTGGCGCAACGAGATGTGAAGTTTCGGGCGGAGATTTAGAGGAAAATGTGCGACTGGCAAAAGAAATTTTACGAGGATATGGCGGAAAATATGCAGATTTGGTTTATGTGAATGTGGCGTTGGCTTTGAAATTAGCGGGAGTTTCTGAGGATTTGAGAGAAGGGTATAAAATGGCCAGAAGGGCTAATGGACTTAAGAAATTGGCGCAGTATAAAGGTGATATTTTGGAGGAAATTGCGGCAACAAAGATTTTGCGAAAATCGGAGAGGGATTTTTGTGGAGCTTTGAAGAATGGCGGTATCATTGCAGAAATTAAAAAAGCTTCGCCTTCGGAAGGGGTGATTCGGGAAGATTTTGATGTAGCGAAAATTGCGCAGATTTATGAAGAGGGCGGGGCAAAGGCGATTTCGGTTTTGACGGACTGCGAGTACTTTCATGGCAGTTTTGAGAATTTAAGAATTGCGAGTAAGGCGGTGAATTTGCCGATTTTGTGCAAAGATTTTATTGTGGAGGAGTATCAGATTTACAAGGCGCGGGAATTTGGGGCGGATGCAATTTTGCTGATTGCGGCGCTGTTAGAAGTTTCTGAGTTGAAGAGATTTTTAGAGATCGCGAAGAATTTAGGGATGGATTCTCTTGTGGAAATCCATAATGATGAGGAGCTAGAAAAGGCTTTAGAAAGCGGCGCAAAGATCATTGGAGTAAATAGTCGAAATTTGAAAACTTTTGAAATTGATATGGAGGGAGCACGGGAATTAGTGAAAAAGATTCCGAAAGATAAGGTAGTTGTTTTTGAGAGTGGGGTTAAAAATCGTGAAGATATTCCGGAAGGAGTGGATGCGGTTTTGATTGGTACCGCTCTGATGAAATCGCCTGATATTAAACAAAAATTATATGAACTCACTTAAAGAATATTTATTAAATCCAGACGGGCATTTTGGAGAGTTCGGCGGACGATATCTGCCGGAAATGCTGATTCCGATTATGGAAGAAATGGAAAAAGAGTTTTTTACGGCAATTGAGGACCCGGGATTTTTGGCTGATTTAAAGGATTTGTATGTGAATTATTCCGGGCGCAGCACTCCCCTAGTTTGTTTAAGAAATTTGAGTGATCATTTAGGCGGCGCGCAGATTTACATGAAAAACGAGGGATTAAATCATACTGGCGCACATAAAATTAATCATTGTCTGGGACAAGCTTTGCTGGCTAAGCGAATGGGAAAGAAGCGATTGATTGCAGAGACCGGTGCAGGTCAGCATGGGGTGGCGACGGCGACTGTTGCGGCACGACTTGGTTTTGAATGTACGATTTATATGGGTGCTCGCGATGTCGAAAGGCAGCGGCCAAATGTTTTTTTCATGGAGCAATTGGGCGCGAAAGTTGTTGCTGTAGAGGAGGGCGGGCAGATATTGCGTGATGCAATTAATGCGGCGTTGCGGGATCTTTTGAGCAATCCAGAAGATACTCATTATCTTTTAGGAACTGTTTGTGGACCCCATCCTTATCCGGTGATGAATACATTTTTTCAGAAGATAGTTGGAGAGGAGGTGCGTTCGCAACTTGGACGTGTGCCGGATTATTTAGTGGCCTGTACCGGCGGCGGAAGTAATGCGATGGGGCTTTTTTATGAGTTTTTGGATGACTCTGATGTGAAGATGATTGGAGTGGAAGCGGGCGGAAAAGAAATTTCCATGAGTGGTAAAAAAGCTCAACATGCTGCGAGATTTCAAGGTGGTTCGGTGGGGGTCGTGGAAGGATTTAAATCTTATTTTTTGCAGGATTCCGATGGCCAGATTATGGAAACGCATAGTATTTCTGCGGGGTTGGATTATTCCGGAATCGGGCCGCAATTAGCGTATTTGCATGATATCGAGCGGGTGAAATTTACTTATGCTTTTGATAGTGAAGTTTTAGAGGCATATAAGCTTTTGGCGCGAAAGGAAGGGATTATTGCGGCTTTGGAGTCCTGCCATGCGGCAGCGGAAGTGATAAAACTGGCTCCTAAATTGAGGAAGGATGAGGTGATTGTTTTTAATTGTTCGGGGCGCGGAGATAAGGATTTATTTATTGTCACAGAGAAGTTGGGCGACGTGAATTTTAAGAAATTTTTAAAAAAGAAGGTCGATGGATAAAAAAATAATGACACATATTGTTGCGGGTTATCCGTCTTTGGAAGAGAGTTTTGAGGTGGCAATGTTGATGGCGGAAAGCGGCGTTGCTTATATTGAGATTCAGATCCCGTTTTCAGATCCGGTGGCGGATGGACCGACGATTATGGAGGCAAATCAGGAAGCTTTGGCGAATGGAGTGAGAGTTGAAGATTGTTTTTTGTTGATGCAGCGGCTTCGAAATGAATTTTTTAAGAGAGGTTTTGAAACTGAGTTACTTTTTATGACTTACTTCAATATTGTACATAAATTTGGAGTGAGAGAGTTTTGTAAGCGGGCGAAAGAAGTTGGCTGTTATGGCTTGATTGTGCCGGATATTTCTATTGATGAAAGCCAGGAGCGGTTTTCTGAAAGCTGTAAGGAATTTGGGCTGAAGAATATTTTGGTGGTTTCGCCATTAACTTCTGAGGAAAGACTTAAGAGACTGGCAGGAGTGGCGGAAGGATTTGTTTATTGTGTTTCGAGGTATGGAACTACTGGAGCGAGTAATTCTATGGGTGATTTGGGTAAATACTTGGAGCGAGTGCGAAGGTTTTTTAATTTGCCGTTAGCGGTTGGATTTGGAATTTCGTCGAAAGAACAGGTAGCTGCCGTTCATCAGCATGCGGAAATTGCGGTGATCGGGTCGAAGGTGATTAATGTGATGAGGGAGAGTGGGATTGAGGGAGTGAGAGAATTTTTAAAATTTTCTGGCGGAGAGGGGGGGATTCGAACCCCCGCGGGGACTTACATCCCCCTACAGGATTAGCAATCCCGCCTCTTCAGCCACTTGAGTACCTCTCCAGATTTTAGGCTCCGGTCTCCGCTTGGACTGGCAAAGCCAGATCCTCGCTTCGACCTCCGCGCTCGCGCCGTGCGCTCGCAGACTTAAAGCCACTCAAATATATTGAAAAGCTATGGTTAAGTCTAGGGATTTTTCATATACTTAGGCTGTTTTTAACCAATTCTATGAAAAAATTTTTACTTTCAATTCTTAGCGCTGTTTTGATTCTAAACGGCTGCAGTAAACCAGAAACTGACAATTCAAATGTTGCAGAAGTGGACTTTAGGCTTGATCAGATTGTGCTGAGGCTAGGCGGTGAGATGGGGAATATGCTGGAATTTGATGTATATCTGGAAAGGCCGGATCTGGGAATTAAGGAGCCTAAACAGGAAACACAGGATTTACTGAGCACAGATCTGCCTTTGGGAATTCAGCCTAAATTGATGTATCTGAGCGATGTTTCAGATACCGATCCGGATACCGGAAGTATGTGTGACAGACCGAGATTTCCACATCGCTGCAGCATCACTTTGGAAGAAGAGAAGCCGGTTAATACATTTTTGCTGAAAATCACTTTTGAAGATGGTTCTTATGTAGCGAAGGAGATTTCGATTGCGACTCCGGATGGAGTAGATAAGCCGGAAATCATTGCACCTACTGCTGCGCCAATACAGGGAACGGCATTTGAACTGCAATTTAAAGATGTGGGAGCAAATAAATATGAGATCGCGGCTAATTTGTGCCGTCCATATAATGATGATGGCATTAATCCATGTCTTGATGGTGTGGAATATACTTTGGAAAGAGACGGTGAAGGTTTGAAAATTCTTTATGGCGGAGAGCTATTTACTCCAGAAATTGAGCTAGTGGATGGAGTGGTTAGTTTGAAATCTGATTTTCCAATTTATTTTGAAGAAAGTGTCGGCTATAGCGTAACGGCAATTCAAAGTTTTGAAAATGAGCAGGGCGTGAAGGTGTATACCGAGAGCAGCGACCTAAAAAGTTTTTCGAAATAAATTAAGTTGAGTGAATTGCCATAATTTGGTAGTATTCTAGGTCCC
>SXGR01417379.1_pt1 | contig 26774 bp, 13 predicted proteins | sample 3174711 | NCBI WGS metagenome assembly SXGR01 (sample SAMN11356860, study PRJNA531348) | freshwater metagenome | isolation source: freshwater sample F1-60 | place: China: Fuxian Lake, Yuxi | collected 2017-12-25
AAGAGCATTCGCTGTGCAAACCGGGCGACCTTGTCGCGCTGGACCTCCACATGCGTGAGCATCGTCTCGGGTCCCACACCCGTCAGGGGAACCTCGGCCAAGAGGTCGACATGCTGTCGGGGTCGGGGTGAGCGACCCAGCAACGCCCGCAGTTCCTTGTCCAGGAACCGGACCTTCCTCGACCGGTCGATCTTCCGGGCAAAGGCAGGATCAAACCGCTCCATGCACTCGTGGAAGAGGCCCATGAGGGTCTCCTTCCAGATCGCATCGTAGTCCGGTCCTGGTGGCGGCATCCACCCACTCTGGCAGGGGCCCAGACCGGTCCACCATCGCCAGATTTAGGGATGCAAAGGAGACTCACACAGAGGCGATGCCGGTAGGGCTGTGCTCCGCCACGGCCCCATCTCGATCCGATGCCCGTGGCGCACCCGTGAACGGGGACGGGGCTGGCCACAGCGTACCAGGATCCCGGCTGGGCTTGTTCGATCACTTCACCCTCGCGGTCTAGATGGGGACGCCACGGAGAGCGTCCCTACCGGAGGGCGCTCCCGCGCCCCGTGATGCAGGGCACTGCATCACCCACCCGTGGACGCCGTCGGCGTCCGGTCAGAAACCACCCCTAGGCCGCTCGTTTCTTCCTCCCTCCCTCTCTCGTCTTTCCTCCGCGCCACCGCGTCTCCACGTGAGTCTTCTTCCCCCTTCCCACCCACACCGATACGCTCTCCGCATGATTCCCAGTGTGCCGGATCCCGTGGCGCTTCTCCGACCCCGTCGTCGGATCGAGGGCTTCTCCGCCATCCTCCTACCGTTCCTTGCCGATGGCTCCGTGGATTGGGACGGATTCCGCGGACATGTGCGGCGGACCGTCGAGGCCGGACTAGGCCCCGCGGTCAACATGGACACCGGCTTTGGCAACCTCATCGACGAGTCCACCAAACGTCGGGCGCTGGAGATCACCCGGCATGAATGTGACGGAAGGTTCTTCGTCGCGGGTGCCTTCGTGGGTGACCAGCCCGGGGCCGCGTTTGCCCGCGATGCCTATGCCCGCCAGATGGAGATGATCCAGGAGTTCTCCGGCATCCCCGTCATCTTCCAGAGCCATGGGCTGACAGGTCAGTCCGACGACGCCATCGTCGGCGCCTACGCCTCGCTGGGGACTCTTTGCGATCGGTTCGTGGGCTTCGAACTGGGCACCATGTTCGCCCCGTTCGGGAAGATTTACTCGCTCGACGTCTTCAGCGGGCTGATGGGGGTGAACTCCTGCATCGGGGCCAAGCACTCGTCGCTTCGTCGTGACCTCGAATGGCAGCGGCTGGTGCTGCGCGATTCGATCCGACCCGACTTCCGGGTCTATACCGGGAACGATCTGGCGATCGACATGGTCATGTACGGCAGCGACTACCTCCTGGGGCTGTCGACCTTTGCTCCCGACGTCTTCGCCCGGCGCGACGCTGCCTGGGCCGCGGCCGACCCCGCCTTCCACGAGCTCAACGACCTGCTGCAGTACCTGGGGTTCCTCGCGTTCCGTCCGCCCGTGCCCGCATACAAGCACAGCGCGGCCCAGTTCCTGAAGCTCCGGGGCTGGATCGGGTGCGACGACACCCATCCCCGCTCGCCGCGTCGACCGGAGTCGGATCGGGAGATCCTCGCCGACATCGCGGCACGGCTGCCGCGGTGAACCCCTGAGACCTCCGAGCAACCCCTCGCCACCATGCCCACCGGAACCCTGAACCCCACGGCACGGCCGGTGGATCGGGTCCATGGAACCCGGGAGGAGTCGGCATCATGACGGGGGGGCGTCGCCTGGGGGTGCTGGCCACCGCGGCATTGGCGCTGGTGTTTGATGGCGTTGAACTGGGCCTGATGCCGATCGCCTCCCTGTCGGTCTCGAAGAGCCTGCTCGGGGCGGGCTACACGCCGACGCTGGGTGGGGACTGGTTCGCCCGATTCACGGCAGCGCTCATGCTCGGCGCGGCCGTCGGCGGGATCGTCCTGGGCCACCTCGGGGACCGGATTGGCCGCACGCGAGCCCTCGGCGTGAGCGTGCTCGTCTATTCGGTGTTCGCCGGCCTCGGGGCATGGGTCCGAAGCCAGGAGGAGATGCTGGTGCTGCGGTTCCTCGTCGGACTCGGCGTCGGCGGGGTCTGGCCCAACGCGGTGGCCCTCGCGGCCGAGTGCTGGCCGGACAAATCCCGTCCCCTCGTCGCCGGCCTGATGGGGGCCGCCCTCAACTCCGGTATCCTCGGACTGTCGCAGGTCGCCCGCCACTGGCCGGTGACCCCGGAGTCCTGGCGCTGGCTCTTCCACCTCGCCGCTGTGCCCGCGGCCCTGGGCATCCTCGCCCTCTGGATCGTCCCCGAATCCCCGCTCTGGCTTGCACAGCGAGGCCAGGCATCCTCTGCAAACCCAGGTCCCACCAGGACCCCAGTAGCGAACCCGGTTCGTGATCTCCTGCGTCCTCCCCTGCTCCGGACCACCCTCGTCGGCATCCTTCTGGGATCCATCCCCATGATCGGCGCCTGGGCGGCAAGCAAGTGGATGATCCCGTGGGCCGACGCCGTCGCGGGTGCCACCACCCCCGGCTACAAGGCCTCGACCCAGGGGGCTTGGGCTCTGGGTGCGGTGCTGGGAAGCTTCGTGGGTGCCCAAGTTGCCGTGCTGCTGGGACGTCGACGCGCCTACGCCGCGATCAGCCTCGGAGCGGCGGCGCTGACGGTGGGTCTCTTCCGAGGTACCGCACCACTCCGACCGGAGTTCCTGCCGCTGGTCTTCGCCCAAGGCTTCGTTGGCACCCTCTTCTTCGGCTGGCTGCCACTGTATCTCCCTGAACTGTTCCCCACCCATGTCCGGGCCGCCGGCAGCGGCATCGCCTACAACGTCGGCCGCTTCGCCACCGCCGGTGGAGTCCTGCTCGCCGGATCCCTCTTCACCCTTCTCGGGGGTTCCTATCCGCAGGTGGGCTCCCTCTGCGGACTCCTCTATCTCCTGGGCGTCATCGCCATCCTTTGGGCTCCCGACACCACGGATCACACCCTGGCTGCGACCCCATCCCCGAAACCCTCCCGACCATGAAGGCCCTGCTGCGTCTCCTCCCGCTGACGATCCCCGTCTGGCTGCCCGCCGCGGACTTCCATGACCCCAACGCCAACCGTGACGCCCTGCCGAAAGTCCCGGCCGGGTTCGAGATCTCCTTCTTCGCCCGCGAACCGCTCGTCCGACAACCCTGCTCCATGGCGTTCGACGCCCGGGGCCGGCTGTGCGTCGGCATGGGACCCCAATACCGGAATCCGAGGCCCGACACCCCGGGCGACAGCGTCGTGCTCGTGCTGGACGACGACGGCGATGGCCGGGCGGATCGCTCCCGGGTCTTCGCGACAGGATTCAACGCGATCCAGGGCCTGGCCTGGCATGGACGCGACCTCTGGGTTGCCAACGCGCCGGACCTGACCGTGGTGCGGGACCTCGATGGGGATGACGAGGCGGACGAGTACGTCCGGATCTACACCGACCTCGGCAACCTCGAGCACGGGCTGCATGGATTGAACTGGGGACCGGACGGGCGGTTCTACATGAGCAAGGGGAACTCCAAGGGTCTCACCCAGCCCGGGCGGGTTGCGCCGAAGCCGTTCCGGGATCTCTGGGGCGTGCGGGCCCCGGTGGGCACGCCCGACCTGCCCCCGCCGCAGACGTTCCGCAAGGGCGAGTACCGGAAGGCCTACCATGATCCGGCCGACGATTGGGGTCTCGAGGGCGGTGTGCTGCGGTGCGAGGACGGCGGGACCGGGCTCGAGATCGTGTCGCGCGGGATGCGGAACCCGTGGGACATGACCTTCGACAGCGGCTTCAACGCCCTCGTGACCGACAACGACCAGAACTCCGGCGACCGGGTGTTCCGGTCGTTCCAGGGGGCCCACTTCGGGTGGAACCATCCCTGGAGCGCCCACTGGGGCACGCCACCGCATCCCCCGACGGCCCCGGTGAGCGGCCCCCTCCACGAGGGCTCCTACACCGGCATCGTGTTCGGGGATTCACCGGCGTTTCCGGCATCGCATCGACAGGTGTTCTTCGTGAACGACTGGCTACGGAAGGCGACCTTCGTCTGGCGCCCCGTCTGGGACGGCGCGCTGCTGAAGCCCTTGGGCGGCGACTGGGAACCCTTCGTGGAGGGCGGCAGCTCGCTGTTCCGACCGACCGACCTCGAGATCGGACCCGACGGCGCCCTGTGGATCCTCGGGTGGAGCGCCGGCTATGGCGCGGAGTACCGGGACGGTCAGATGACCAGCGAGGGACGCGTGTTCCGTGTGACGGCGGCCGGCCAGAAGCCGACGACGCCCCTGGCCTCCAAGCGAGCCAAGCCGTTGTCGGCCTGGACCCCGGCAGATCTGATCGAGGATCTCGACGGGCTTCTGCCCGTGTGGCGGATCGATGCCCAGGACGAGCTGGTCCGACGCGGCGACGCGGTCCGACCCGCCCTCCTCGCGGCCCTGAAGGCGCAGCTGCCTTCCGAGGCGCGAGAGACCTGGCTGCTCTGGACCCTTGGGCGTGGCCAGCCTGCCGATCGGTCGCGGGACGGGATCCTGCTGGAATGGGTCAAGAACCCCGAAACCGGTCTGAACCGACGCATCCAGTGCATCCGTCTCCTCGCCGATCGGACCCGTCGCCGCAGCGCCGACACGGCTTTGCCCGACGCGGTGGTCTCGCTGCTGAAGGATCCGGAGGCACGACTGCGCTTCGAGGCGATCCAGGCCATCGACCGGTGCCGCCAGACCTCCGCACGCGATGCGCTGCTGAGTGCGCTGGCCGCAGAAACGGATCGCGTCACGACCTACGCCGCCTGGCAGGCCCTGAGACGCCTCGTGCCAAGGGACGCTCTGGAGTCCCTGCTCGCCGACCCGCGTCCGGGTATCCGGCGCGGCGCCCTGCTCGCGCTGCTCGAGGACCAGGCCCTCAAGGAGGGACAGGTCCGGCCGTTGGCGTCGGACCCTGACCCCTCGGTCCGGGAGATCGCCACGCTCTGGCTGCAGAAGTCGGGCGCCGGCGGCGGAACCGTCGAGGTCCGGGGGCGTCCGCTGGAGGCCGTGCTGTCGGGGGGCAAGGCCAACGAACCCGTCCTGCTGCCGGCACGCTCGACCTCGACCACCGTCGACCAAGCCCTGGCGGCCCTGGACTCCGGCAATGCCGAACGCGGGGCCCGATGGTTCCATGCCCCGGGCGGTGCCGGGTGCGCCCAGTGCCACCGTTTCAATGGGCAGGGAAATGCGTTCGGACCCGACCTCTCGGCCATCGCCGACCGGGCCCCGGTCCGTCACCTGGTCCAATCCCTCCTTGAACCCAACGCCGTGATCACCGAGGGATTCCAGCTCCTCACCGTTCAGACCCGGGATGCCGAGCACGCTGGCATCCTTCTGGAGGAGAGCGGCCTGTCGTTGACCCTCGGCCTTGCGACCGGAGAACGAGTGGTGATTCCGAAATCGAAGATCGTCGACCGGACCACGGAGAAGACCTCCGCCATGCCGGCGTTCGACACCGTCCTCGGCCCCACGGAGATCGCAGATCTCGTCGCCTATCTCCGGAGTCAACCTGAACCCGCCGGATCGACCCCCGGGAAGACGTTACTGCCGTCGTCGACGCCGGGGTTTGAGCTGGAGGACGCGGAAGGACGGATCCGGATCCGCCGGAACGGCCAGCCGCTCGCGGAGTTCGTCTACCGGGACGACCGGATCCTGCGTCCCCACTTCGCCAACCTCCATGCGCTCGACGGTGCCCGGGTCACGCGCAACCACCCACCCGTGCCGGGGCAGGACGCAACGGACCACGACACCATGCATCCGGGTCTGTGGCTGGGGTTCGGCGACATCAGCGGCATCGACTTCTGGCGCAACCGCGGACGCATCGACCATGTCGGCTTCGTGGACTCCCCGACCGTCCGCGACGGCGCGCTCCGCTTCGCCACGGAATCCCGGCTCCGCGGACCTGACGGCGCCACGCCGGGAGCGATGACGAACCGGTTCACGATCGTCCCCGGCGACGGCGCGTGGATGCTGACCTGGGAGGCCGTCCTGGTGCCGACTGGGAAGGATCTCGTGTTGGGCGACCAGGAGGAGATGGGCTTCGCGGCGCGGGTGGCCACGTCGCTGACCGAGAAGAACGGGGGGCGGATCCTCAGCAGCACGGGGCGGGTGTCGGCCCAGCAGACCTGGGGACAGCCGGCCGACTGGTGCGACTACGCCCGGGTGGTGGAGGGGCGGTCGACCGGGATCACCCTGATGGCGGATCCGTCCAACTTCCGACCGAGCTGGTGGCACAACCGGGACTACGGCGTCTTCGTGGCGAACCCGTTCGGTCGCGAGGCGATGAAGCAGGGGGCGAAGAGCGCCGTGGTCGTGAAGCCCGGCAGTCCGCTGCGACTCCGGTTCGGTGCGGTGCTGCATTCCGGTCCGGTCGAGCCGCCTTTCGATCCGGCGACGGCCTACCTGCACTTCAGAAACCGCTCCACTCCCTGAGCCGTCCAGCGCCATCCTCACCCCGGTCCATGTCTGAACCCTTCAAGCTGACCCGAATCGCCTCTCTCAAGACCGTCGACGAGTTCCGCGCCCATCTCGCGTCGCTCGGCCTCGACATTCCGACCGAGGACACGATCGCCACCACGGGCTCCCCGCTGCTCCAGCCGCTGTCCGGAGTGACAATTCGTGGGAAGACGATCGGCAACCGGTGGGCGATCCATCCGATGGAAGGCTGGGACGGCACCACGGACGGCGGGGTCACCGATGACATGCGGCGGCGCTGGCGTCGGTTCGGAGAAAGCGGGGCGAAGCTGATCTTCGGCTGCGAGGCCATGGCGGTCCGGCCTGACGGTCGGGCCAACCCGAACCAGCTCATCCTCCAGGAGTCCAACCGCGACGGACTCCGCGAACTCCTCGGCATCCTTCGGGATGCCCACCGGGAGCACCACGGCACCACGGACGACCTCGTGGTCGGGTTCCAGCTGACCCACTCGGGACGCTTCTGCCGTCCGAACGATAAGAAGCGCTTCGAGCCGCGCGTGGCGTTCCGTCATCCCCTGCTGGATGGCCGGTTCCGGGTGGACTCCGACGCCCAGGTACTGACGGACGACGAGGTCCGGGAACTGATCCGCTGCTACGTCCAGGCGGCGCGCCTCGCACAGGAGGTCGGGGCCGACTTCGTCGACCTCAAGCATTGCCACGGCTATCTGCTCCACGAGTTCCTCGGCGCCCACACCCGCCCGGGTCCCTACGGCGGGAGCTTCAAGAACCGCACCCGGATCCTCCGCGAGATCGTCGAGGGCATCCGGGCCGACGGGAACCCGATCGACATCGCCGTCCGCCTGAGCGCCTTCGACTTCGTCCCGTTCCGTCCGGATCCCGCTCAATCGCAGCCCGGCAAGCCGGGCCCCGGAATCCCGGAAGATTACTCGGCGCATCTTCCGTATCGATTCGGCTTCGGGATCGATCCCCACAACCCGGTGACCCACGACCTGACCGAGACCTTCCGGTTCGCCGACCTCTGCGTGGACCTCGGGATCCGTCTGCTCAACCTCACCGCCGGATCGCCCTACTACAATCCACACATCCAGCGTCCCGCCGCGTATCCGCCGTCCGACGGCTACCAGCCGGCGCACGACCCGCTGATCGACGTGGCCCGCCAGCTGGATGTCGTACGCCGGGTGAAGGCCCACCTCGCTGGACGCGGCACCGCAGTGGTCGGCACCGCGTACAGCTACCTCCAGGAGTACCTGCCCCACGTGGCGCAGGCCGTGATCCGACAGGGCTGGACCGATGTCGTCGGCCTCGGACGCATGACGCTCAGCTACCCCGGTATACTGTCCGACGCCACCCGCCAGGGGGTCCTGACGCCGCGGCTGCTGTGTCGGACCTTCAGCGACTGCACTACCGCGCCACGCAACGGTCTGATCTCGGGCTGCTACCCGCTCGACGACCACTACCGGGTAAAGCCGGAGGCCGAGCGGCTGAAGGCGATCAAGAAGGGATTGGTCTAGCCGATCCGCGGAGACCGCAGCCATGCCCCACGAACCCATCGGACTGATCGGCCTCGGACTGATGGGAACCGCCTTGGCGGAGCGGCTGCTGGAACAGGGCTATCCGGTAATGGTCTGGAACCGGACCCGATCGAAGGCCGATCCGCTCATCGCCCTCGGGGCCCGCTGGACCGACGACCCGCTCATCGACTGTCGACGGGTCCTCGTGAGCCTCTATGACAGTGCCGCGGTGGAGGCAGTTCTGGATCCCCTGCTTCCGGAGGCACCCGCCGGCCGATTGATCCTCGACACGACCACCGGCGACCCGGAGTCGACGGCCGCCCTTGGATCGAGATGCGCCGATCGCAGCCTCCAGTACCTCGACGCCCCGATTTCCGGATCGAGCGAGCAGACCCGACGGGGGGACGTGACGCTCTTCGTGGGTGGAGACCGGGCAACCTTCGAGTCGTGCGCCGACCTGTGGTCGATCCTGGGCCGTCGGGTGCTGCATGTGGGGCCCTGTGGGAGCGCGGCCCGGATGAAGCTGATCACGAACCTTGTGCTGGGGCTGAACCGCGCGGCGTTGGCGGAGGGCCTGGCGTTCGCGGAGGCGCTCGGGGTGGATCCCGCAGCGGCCCTCGAGGCTCTGAAGAACAGCAATGCCCAGTCCCGCGCAATGGAGGTAAAGGGCGAAAAGATGGTGTCCCGGGACTACACACCCCAGGCCCGACTGTCCCAGCATCTGAAGGACCTCCGACTCATCCTCGACGCCGCCAGCGGGGCGGGACTCACGCTGCCGCTCGCCGACGCCCACCGACGCCTGATGGAACACGCAGAGCGGATAGGACTCGGTGACCAGGACAACAGCGCCGTCCTCGAGGCCCTGCGCCGACGGTGAAGAGGGACTCACACGGCGACGCCGAGACGCGGAGGAACGACGGAGGCAACGCCGGTAGGGCTGTGCTCCGCCACGGCCCCATCTCGATCCGAGGTACGTTGTGCACCCGTGAGGGGAGACGGGATCCGCCCACGCGTCAGAGGAACCCGGCTGGGGTGATCGGTCTCATCACTCCTCAAGGATCTAGATGGGGACGCCACGGAGGCCGTCCCTACCCGGCATGGGCGCTCCCGCGCCCAGTGATGCAGGGCACGGTATCACCCACCCATCGATGCCATCGGTATTTGTCCCAATGCCACGGGTCTGAACTCTCAGCTCTCAACTCTCAGCTCGCCTTGAGCGTCCCGGCGTCGCCGTGTGAGTCCCCCTTCCCCTGATCACGACAGGATCTCGGAGACGACACGGCCGTGGACGTCGGTCAGACGGAAGTCGCGACCCTGGAACCGATAGGTCAGCCGTTCGTGGTCGATGCCCATGAGATGCAGGATCGTCGCCTGCAGGTCGTGCACATGGACGCCATCGCTCACGACATTCATGCCCAGATCGTCGGTCTCCCCATGGCTCAACCCCGCCTTCACCCCGCCCCCCGCCATCCAGCTCGTGTAGGCGTAGGGATGATGGTCCCGACCCCAGTTCTTGCGGTCGTCGAGGGCGCCCTGGATGAACGGGGTCCGACCGAATTCCCCGCCCCAGATCACCAGCGTATCGTCCAGCAGGCCGCGCTGCTGCAGATCGAGCACGAGTCCGGCCGACGGCTGGTCAGTGTCGCGGCACTGGGTATACAGCTCGGTCGTGAGACTCCGATGCTGATCCCATCCGGCGTGCATCACCTGGACACATCGGACGCCTCGTTCGATGAGGCGTCGGGCCATGAGACAGTTGTACGCGAAGGTCCCCTGCTCCCGGACGCTCGGCCCATAGAGCGAGAGCACGCTTTCGGGTTCCTTCGACAGATCCGTCAGCTCCGGCACGCTCGTCTGCATCCGGAACGCCATCTCGTACTGGGAGATGCGGGTGGCGATCTCGGGATCGCCGTGCTCCCGAAGCTTCCGCTCGTTGAGCACCGCCAGGTCGTCGAGCATCGCACGGCGTAGAGACGGATCGAGTCCCGAGGGATTGCTCAGGTAGAGGACCGGATCTCCGTTGCCGCGGAACTTCACGCCCTGGTAGCGCGAGGGCAGGAATCCGGAGCCCCAGTAGAAATCGTAGAAGATCTGTCCACAGGTGGTGCCCTTGCTGACCGAGGTCATGACCACGAACGCCGGAAGGTTCTCGGTTTCGCATCCCAACCCGTAGGTGAGCCACGCCCCGAGCGTGGGACGTCCCGGGATCTGGGCCCCGCTCAGCATGAGCGAGATCGCCGGCGCGTGGTTCACGGCGTCGGTGTGCATGCCCTTCACGAAGCACAATCGATCGGCCACCTGGGCGGTATACGGCAGGAACTCGCTCACCCAGGCGCCGCTCTGTCCGCGCTGGTGGAAGGGTTCGACCGGGGCCAGCAGCAGCTTGCCGTCCGCCTTGCCGGTCATCGTGCTGAACCGCTTGCCCGCGACGTAGCCGTCGGGAACCGACTTCCCGTGCAGCTCACGGAGCTTTGGCTTGTAGTCGAAGAGGTCGACATGCGTCGGGGCCCCGTTCTGGAAGAGATAGATGACGTACTTGGCCCGGGGCGGCTTCGGTGGATACCCCGGTAGACCCTGGAGCCCGCCGCCCGACGCTGCGGCGGTGGCCCCGCCCCGTCCCAGCAGCGATGCCAGCGCCCCGGTGCCGAGGGCCGTGGCCCCACGCCCGAGGAAGGTCCTCCGGTTCAGCAGCAGATGGCTCTCGTCCAAGGGGTTCAGCGGGTCATTCGACATTCAGGGCCTCATCGAGATTCAGCACTGTGCTGCACACAACCGTCCATGCCGCCAACGCGGCCGGATCCAGATCCGTGGGAATCCGGATCTCCCCGACCTCGACCAGCTCCCGGGCGCGTCCCGGCTCGGTCGCGAAGCGCTGTCGGTACCCGTGGAGGGATCCCAGCAAGCGCCCCTCTTCCTCGGCGTCAGGAAGACGTCCGACCACCTCCCGGTAGAGCCAGCGAAGACGCTCGGGGTCGGTGTCGGCAGCCCCGGCCACCCGCGCGGCCAAGGCGCGGGCGGCCTCGACGTAGGTGATGTCGTTGAGCGTCAGCAGCGCGTGCAGGGGGACGTTCGTGCGCGGGGTGCGGACCGTACAGGTCTGACGGCTTGCGACATCGAAGAACAGCGTCGGTCCGACAATCCGGCGCCAGAACACGTACAGGCTCCGACGGTAGAGCGACGCGCCATGGTCCTGCTCATAGCGCTTGGTCCCGAATGTGGCCTCCTCCCAGATCCCAGGCGGCTGATAGGGCTTCACCGGCGGACCGCCGATGTCCTCCACCAGCAGTCCGGCATGGAACAGGGCGGCGTCGCGGATCATCCAGGACGGCATCCGAAGCCGTGCCCCCCGGGCCAGGAGCCGGTTCTCCGGATCCCGTTCCCGGATCTCAGGAGGCGTGCGCGACGCCTGACGGTAGGTGGCGCTGGTGACGATGAGCCGATGGAGGTGCTTGAGATCCCAGCCGGAGTCGCGGAACTCGACCGCGAGCCAGTCGAGGAGCTCCGGATGACTGGGGCGTTCCCCCTGGAGACCGAAATCCTCGGAAGTTTTCACGAGTCCAAGGCCAAAGAAGAGCTGCCAGGACCGGTTGACCGCCACCCGTGCGGTGAGGGGATGCCCGGGGGACAGGATCCATTGGGCGAGGCCCAGCCGGTTGGTCGGAGACCCGGCCGGGGAGGTCGAGAGCCCCTTCGGCACAGCCGCGACAACCCGGGCTCCAGGCTGCTCGTAGTTCCCTCGAGCCAGTACGAAGGTGTCCCGGAACCTCTCCTGGTCCTCCATCACCATGACCCGGGGGATGGACCGGTTCAGCCCGTCCCGCTCGTCCCGGAGATGCTTCTGACGCTCCAGCGCTCCGGCGTAGGGCGCATCGTTCGTCCTCCAGTGGGCGGCCAGCGGGTTGAGACGCGCTCCATCCCTCTGCTCGGGATCCTGCGCGAGCGCGTCCTGGATCTCCTTGGGCAGGTCACGAACGCCCGACGCCTCCAGCACGGGCTTGCCGGCCGGCCGGGGAAACTTGACCGACTCGAGAGTCCGCACCGTTCTGGCGGACGCCTTCAGCTCGGTCTCGAGCCACTGGCGTCGCTCCTTCTGGGTCTCGGAGGGCCACTCCAGGTTCGGCCGCGCCTGCGGATCCCCACCGCCGCCGTCGACCGCGGTGCGATCGAAGAAGGCGAGCAGACTGAAATAGTCCTTCTGGGTGAACGGATCGTATTTGTGGTCGTGACAGCGCGTGCAGTTGAAGGTGGCCCCGAGCCAGACCGTGGCGACGGTCTCGGTCTGGTCGAACAGGTAGTCGATCCGGTTCTCCTCCGGGATGCGTCCCCCTTCCCCGTTGATCATGTGGTTGCGGACGAATCCGGTGGCGAGGCGCTGCTCGGGAGCCGGCGACGGGAGGAGATCCCCCGCCAGCTGCCACGTGGTGAAGTCGTCAAAGGGCCGGTTGGCGTTGAACTCCCGGACCACCCAGTCGCGCCACGGCCACATCGTCCGCTCGCCATCCCCCTGATAACCGTTGGAGTCGGCATACCGAGCCGCCTCGAGCCAGTCCCACGCCAGCCGTTCGCCATGGCGTGGCGACGCCAGCAAGCGGTCGACCTGGCGCTCATACGCCCCGGGTTGGGTGTCCTCGACAAATACCCGGATCTCGTCGGGCGTTGGGGGCAGCCCGGTCAGATCGAAGGAGAGCCGACGCAACAGTGTCTCCCGCGACGCCTCCGGGGCGGGCTCCAGACCCTCCCGCGCCAACCGACTCCGCACGAAGGCGTCGATCGGGTTTGAGACGCCCGGAACGGACGGCGGGGCGGGCCGCTGCGGCGGCTCATACGCCCAGTGCCGTCCCCACGGAGCCCCCTCGGCGATCCACCGGCTCAAGGTCGCAATCTGGTCCTGCGACACCGGACGGTGCGCCTCCGGCGGCGGCATGACATCGTCCGCGTCCGCGGTGAGGACCCGTCGGATCACCTCGCTGGCCTTCGGGTCGCCCGGGACGATCGCCACTTTGCCGCTCTTGCCCGGACCCAGCGCCCCCTCGCGGACATCCAGCCGCAGGCCGCCCTTTCGGGCCGCCGCATCCGGTCCATGGCAGGCGAAGCAGTGGTCTGCGAGGATCGGCAGGACGTCGCGGGAGAACCGCACCGTCTCGGCGGCCTCGGCCGACCCGAGGCCGAGGGCGAATCCAAGGACCGTCCCGAGGGACTTCCATCGGGTGGCGGGATTCCAGTCCCGGAAGTCCGAGGTCATGACGACACCTCGCTCAGATCGCGGGCACGTTCCAGCCCTCGCGATAGGAGCGGCGCACCCACTGGTTTGCGTCCGGCATATTCGTGAACTGGAGCCGCTTGGCATCCCAGTCCAGCGTGGCGTTCGGGAACCGCGTCGCGACGCCACCCAGCAGGATGGATTCGGTGAGGGGTCCGGAATAGGAGAACGGCGTCGAGGTCTTGGCCTCGCCACGGACCGCATCGATGAACTGGTGCCAGTGGTCGACGCCCTCCACGACCGGGAGCCCGTCGGTCACCACTTTGCCGGCCTTCAGAACGATGGGCATGGAGACGTGCGGGATGACCATGACCCCGTCGGTGCCGATGAGGATCGATCCCTGGTCGGGGAGATCCTTTCCAGCCAGCAGGGCCCGGATCTCGGCGGGCGGACGCTGGTTGCCGTCGTACCAGGTGATTGGGATCCGGCTGGGGATCGTGTATCGCGTGGCCGGGAAGACGTAGCGGATCAGGGCGTTGTTGGCCCAGGAATCGGCATTGGGCGACGGCCCCTCGCTGCGCACCGAGACGGGTGCCGTGAGGGCGAGGGCGGCGAAGACGGGGTCGAAGATGTGGCAGCCCATGTCGCCGAAGGTGCCGGTGCCGAAGTCGAGACGCCGGCGCCAGTTGGCCGGGTGGTACCAGCCATTGCCGATGAACGGACGGTAGCGGCAGACGCCGAGCCAGAGATCCCAGTTGAAGCCCGCCGGCACCGGGTCGATGCGGTTGGGCTTCGGCGACAGATCCCCCCAGTCCTTGCTGCTCCAGGTGTGGACCTCCTTGACCTTGCCGATCGCCCCGGCCTGCACCTGGGCCACCGCGGTGCGGTATTCCTTGGCCGAGTGGACCTGGATTCCCATCTGCGTCGGCGCCTTCCGCGCCGCGGCCATCAGCGCCATCTGACGGCTCTCGTAGACGTCGTGCGTCAGGGGTTTCTGACCGTAGACGGCGATGCGTCGGTCGAGGGCCGACAGCCCCATCGGCGCGTGCATGTGGTCGGGGGTCGACACGCTGACCGAGTCGAGCTTCTCGCGGTCGAGCAGCACGCGGTAGTCCTCATAGACCCGGGCGTCGGGGAAGCGCTTGCGGAACTCGGCGGTGCGACCGGCATCGGCCTCGGCGACGGCGACCATGCGGACCTTGGGATGCGAGGCGATGGCGTTGAGATCGGCCCACGCCATGCCCGAGGCACCGAAGCTGGCATGGAGGACCTGTCCGGACGGCGGGTTCGCGAGCAGATCCCGGGTGATGAACGGGGCGGCGAGGAGGCCTGTGGCGCCGGTCTTGATAAACGAGCGCCGCGTGGAAGCGGAGGCGGTGTTCACGGGTTGAGGACGTGTCATGGACGGACGCGATGAAACCCGGCTGTCTTCAGCGAGGCACGCGAAAAGAGCGGAATGCGGCAGACCCATCGAAGATAGACTGGAACTGCGGTCGAGGGGGAGGAGCCGACTCTCACCCCTCGCCGGCTCAGCGGATCCAGACCACACGAAAGAAGCGGGCCATGGGTGGACCTCCCGTCGGGATCAGCAGACCGCGGAGTTCGTCCCGCGAGGCGATACCCTGCTCGATCGGCATCCAGTCCCCCCCCACCAGGAGATCGATCGACTCGACCCGGTAGGTCTCACCCGCAACGGTGGGCCATTCAAGGCGCGTGCCGTCAGGGGTGGATCGGAACCCAACTCGGAAGGACTCCTCCCATCCCGGTGTTCCGTGTTCCTGGAGACTTGGGTGCCAGTGACGTCCGTCGCCCAGGAACGCGTTCACCGCATCGCGGTCCACGACCGCATCCGGCAACCCGCTGAGGACCAGGGAACGCCCTCTTCCATCGGCCTGCCTGGGCCAGGGGACATCGGGACTGTACCTCATCGACCACAGCTCGACACCGTCGGCTCCCATCAGCACGATGCGTTCGCCGGCATTGTCGAGAGCGCCGACCCAGGGGCCCACTACACGAATGTCAGCCCGGAACCATGGCGACCCGGGAGTCTGATACCGATCCGCGAACCGCAGGATGTCCCGAACCGCCACAATCGCCTCGCCTGGTGCCAGGACCGTCCCGGCAGGGAAGACCAATCCCACCCCACCCGTGAGCACGCACCGCGAGACGTCCAGCAGATCTGGAGTGGTGTTGCGAAGCTCGATGAATTCGTAATCACCCTCATCCGGAGGGTTGTAGTGGATCTCCGCCGGAAGCAGGTCCCGGGGACCAGGACGACGCGGTGCGTTCAGCTGGAACCGCGCGTGGTCGAGCGCCGACCAGACTCCGGAGCCATTCCGGACCCGGGCGGTCAGGGTCAGGTCCCGATCCACCACCACGACGTCGGGCGTCCACTCCCGGGCCCCAGGCGCCACGCCACCCCCGGGCAGCCTGGGATCCGTCCCATCGAGTGTATAGAAGATGGTTCCCGTGGACGCGGAGAGCTGCGGACGGAACCCAAACGCGACCGTGCCCCCCCGGACGTCGAACTTCGGGGGGTCGAAGCTCGGGTAGAGTCCGCGGGCCCGGAGCTGGCTGAAAAGGCCGGCGGTCCGCCTTGGGAACAACTGGGTCCGGATCGTGTTGGCGGCCCCCTCCCAGGAGGTCGGACTGCGTTGTTTCCAACGGGCGGACTCCGCAACCAGGCTGTCGGCGATTTCCTTCATCCGAAGACTGAGACGGTTCTCCATCGCGGAGGGTGTCAGGGCTCCATCGTTGAACAGGTGGCGCTGGATGCGGTCCGCCAACAGGATCTTGAAGTCGGGATGTCCCTCCTGCACCAGCGCGCCAAAAAATCCTCCTGGTCCCTGTCGATCCGTCCGGTTGAGGTTCAGAGCACTGGTGCGCAGGAATCCGTCGGCATCGGCGATCCAGAATTTGAACCCACTTCCAGGTGCCAGGGGTCCACAGCTCCGGAACTCGGATTCGCAGTCGCCGTAGGTCCACAGCAGCATGAAGTCGATGAGATGGGACACGTCGACCCGGTCGCGGACCTTCTCGTATCGATTGCGATCCACCCGGGCCTGCTCCCAAGGATCGAGGTTCGGCGGTTCCGGGGCCCCGATCACAAAATCGTCCGTCACGTTGTCGTTGCCCATCACCACGCCGTAGTCCGAACGGCTGCCCCCGAGGTAGTCGGACAGCATCCGATCCGACAGCAGCTCGCGACAGTCGTACTGCCCCCAGTACACACCGTTGATGTAGACATGCACGAACCGGCCGTGCGGATTGAGGCTACCCATGTCGAGCATGCTGTCCTCGACGAACCGGCCTGCCATATAGAAGCCCCGCTCTGACATGTCGTGGGATCCCGACCGAAGGTCGAGCTCGTCGAAGGATCGGACCGGGGTCACCCCGTGGTCGAAGCCGTCGAACAGGGGTGCCCGGATCGCATCATCGCCATACCGGTTGCGGCACTTGACCCGGAAGCTGCGCTTGGGGAACTGGGTCCAGGCGTTCCCGAACCGTGACAGTCCGCAGTTTACCTGCACGGAGTCGCGCCCATCGGGCCAGATCAGCTCGAACGATCCTGCCTTCTCCTCGTACTCGGGTTGACCCGGCAGCGACAGCGAAATGGTCGGCAGCGCCCGCAAGCCGGTGCGGATCCGGGCGGCGAACTCCGGGTTGCTGGTGATCGCCTTGTTCATCACCGGCGAGGCGATAACGTCGTCCACAAACACGAAGGTGCGGGTCTGGATCGCCGACGGACGGGTGCCCGGTCGGACCGCCCGGGCCCGGACCGACATCGTCCGGTCGACCTCGATCCCATCGCCATACACGAGGTGGGGTTCCACCCCATTGGTCGAGTAGAGGATCGTCGCTCCAGGATCCGGCGAGGTGAGCACCAGCCGGAAGGCCTTGTCGTGGAATCCGCGCGAATGGCTCCAGTCGAGCGGCCGGTTCCAGCCCTCGTATCGGTTGGCCGCCAGGTTGGGCGCGCCTGGAGTTGGATCCAGCAGCGTCCATCGTCCCTCCGGATCCCGTCCGTAGGCGAGGTCGTTCCCGAGGGCTGGATACTCCACCCGTTGCAGGATCTCGGCGGTGCTGCCGGGTGGCACGAGGAGCACGACACCACCCGCCTTGCTGAGACGGAACCCCACATGGAGATCCCCGGACGGGTCGAGCCCTCGATTGCTGCCCGAGGCGAAGCAAACGCGGGACCGATGCGGTTCAAGAATCCAGTCGGGGAAGGTCCACTTTCGCGGCTGGGCTGGATCGTCGGTCAGGCTCCATCCAACGAGATTCACCGGATCGTTTCCCGGATTGCGCAGCTCGATCCAGTCGGATGCATCCCCGGACCGGGTGGCGTGCGAGAACCGGTTGTCGGCCACCAATTCCTCGATCCGCACCGGCAGAGGCGACCCGGGCACCTCGATCGCCACCGCGTTCAGGAACAGGCCCGCGGAATTCGACGCCACCAGCAGATATTCGGTCGAGGCTGCTGGACGCAGAAGAATCTGACCGCGGCCATCGGGCCCGGTCCGATCCCCAACCGAGCCGACCCCGGGACGGAGTTCCAAGCGCTGGACATCCTCGACCTGCCACGACACCAGACGCTCGGGATCCAGGGAGGGCGGGGCGACCTCAAACCGGAGGATTCCCACCTCATTAGTCGGCCGTCCGAAGACGGCGACCTCGCGGAATCCGATGTACCATTCGATCCCCCCAGCCGGATCCGTCCGACGCTTGTCCTCAAGCCCGATGCGGACGTAGCGCACGAAGACGGGCCCTCCGAAGTCGGTGTCGAATGTATCGGGCCGGCCGCTGATACGGCGCGAGAACACCGACTCATGGTTACCGTCGAAGAGCCTCACCGTGGCGTTGGTGAGTCGGCCCCCGATGCCGATCGCGGCGAGGGTCCGGACGCCATACAGCGCAAAGGTATCGCCAAGGTCCACTTCCCAGTAGCCATCGACCGTGCGCTCGGTGGTCTTGGTCTCCGTCGAAGCCTTGTCGTCATTGGCCCTCGCTGCAGGCGGCACGGAATCCAGCAATCGGAGCATCGTGCTGCGCTTGAACGAGGCGAGGTTGTTGGACACGACGAGCTTGTCCACAGGGGTGCCCGCCACCGGCGGCGGTGGGCCGAACGGGATGTCCGCCACGCCGAAGACGCGGACTTCCGGGAGGGCGACCTGACGCGTGCCCTTCCCGTTTACCTGGTCCCCGGGAAGGCCGATCCAAACTGTCCGAGCCGACAACCCGGGCGGGAGCTCGACGGTCCAGGTGGCAGACGGACCGGGATTGGTGAGGCGCTGCTCGAACACCACCTGGTCGTCCATCCGGAGCAGGCGAAGCACCAGACCCTCGATCAGGGAATCGTCTGGGGCAGGCACGTTCACCCCCTCGATGCGCCGGAGCGGATAGACCCGGCCCAGCGAACCCCACCAATGGCTCCCGACGGCATCCGCCGTTCGGCTCTGGGTCACATCCCGGTTGTCGACTGCCATTCCCGCCCCGGTATCTGGGCCGGCATCGCTCGACTGGCCCGTCGTGACGAGGAGCAGTCGGGCCGCGGGCGTGGTGGGATCGACAGGATTCGGGAAGAACCGGGTATCGAGCGGATTGGCATTGGCAGAACGGTCCGTGATCCCGGGGTTCTCGATCCAGGCCAGCGCGATTGTCCCTGCCGGCGCGGACGAGAACTCGAAGGCATAGCGGTCGGGAGCCAGCTCGATGACAGACGTCGCCGGAATACCATTCAGTCGCAGAGCGGCAGCCGAAACCCATCGGACTGTTTCCGTGAACTGAAGCTCCAGTCGGCTGCCGGCGCCCACCATGCTGCCGATGGGCGGGCTGACGGAGACGACCCGGGGTGCGAGAGTGTCCCTCAGGCGTTCCTGCCAGATGGCGTCGAGGGTCAGACCCCAGACGAGATCCGAACTGGTGGCGTTGACCTGGTGGACCTCAACAGCGAGCTCGTTGCCACCGGCCCGGAGCGCGGCGGAGTTCCAGGTGAAAGGGCCCTCCCAGACCGCGTCGCCAACGCCGCGGCTGGCCAGGGTGCTGGGGAGCACAGGTCCATCTTCAATCCCCAAACGCTGCACCTCGGTGCCGTTCAGGAATGAGATCATCCCGTCGTCCACCGCCACACTAGCCGACAGTTCGATCGAGTAGGCGTTCGTGATGTCGGTCAGAAACGTGGTCCGAAAGTAGGCGGTGAGAGGAAGCTTCCCTGGCGTGGCCGGAAGCGGCGTCGTCTTCGGACCGGGAAGCTCGGCATCCTCGACGTAGAGGAGTCCACCCCCGGTCATCCACCCGGTCCCTCCCCCGATCACGATCGGCCAGAGGCTGTCCGGGGGGGCGCCATCCACCCGGAAGTCCCAGACGTGGGTGACATCAACCAGCCGGTTGGTCCGATACCCCCCGGGGACTCCAAGGTCCAGAGTCAGCCGGGCCACCGGGCTCGCCAGCCGAACCTCGGCATCCACTATTTCGACTGTGATGGAGGCATTCTGGTCCGCGAGGGTGGTTCGGAAGGTCCATTCGGGTCCGGTCGCGCCGTCCACCGGCTTGCCTTCACGAAGCCACTGGTACCGGATCGGCGATAGGCCGACGGCCTCCACCGAGAATGTGACCGAATCGCCGATGAAAATGGTCTGGGAAACCGGGGGCCGGATGATCTCGAGGGCCTCCACCGCCCGAGGCAGGACGAACAGCGGCAGCATCAGGAGGTGGAAAGGCCAGCACCTGAATACCTGACGAAGACGGGATGACGAAGGATTCATGCGGGATTCTGGACCTGCCGACTCTCCACAACCTCCACACAGGCCGCCATCGTTCAACAGAGATTCCTGCGGGAGTGCCACAGGGAGAGTCAATGTGGCCGGTTCCACGTCGGGAATCACCATCGGCGATGCCAGGAGCCGGGTGTCAATCGACCGCTCCGGCAGCCCTGGATCACCAGGAACCCGGAGCAACCCAATGGCGTCACGGCAGACCTCCGACCCGTGGACGCTTCCGCACCCCGTGATTCAGGGCACTGCATCACCCACCCCTCGAAGCCTCCCGATTCCGCTCATCCGGGCCACCAACCCCATCACTCCCTCCCTTCTCCCCGTTTCTCCTCTGTGCCTCCTCCGAGTCGCCTCGTGGATTCCCTCCCGTCCCCTTGCAGGACACGGGTGCGCCACGCTCTTTGGCCTGTAACCCATTCGTCACCTCTGGTGTCCTTGGTCCTGTCCCGCCCGGATGCGCCCTTCCCGCCGCGCAGCCTTCCATCGGTCATGAACAAGAACGAATCCCTGCTGCAGTTCTTCTCCGCCCAGAGCGCCGAGATCCCCTACGGACTGTTCCTCATCAACTTCGTCCTCGCCGCCGTCCTGGCCCATCTGCTGGGACGCCTCTATGCCCGGTTCGGCCATTCGCTGTCGAACCGTGAGCTGTTCGGTCGGAACTTCATGGTCCTGAGCATGACGACGATGCTGATCATCACGATCGTGAAGTCGTCGCTGGCGCTGTCGCTGGGACTCGTGGGGGCTCTGTCGATCATCCGGTTCCGGACCGCCGTGAAGGAACCCGAGGAACTGGGCTACCTCTTCATCTGCATCGCGATCGGACTCGGGCTGGGCGCGCAGCAGACCGTGATCACGATCGTGGCGTTCGCGATCCTGTCGGCCCTCATCGCCCTGAGCCGGATGGTCCGGGGACGCGAACCTGGGCCGAGCCTGTACCTGACCCTATCTGCCCCACGGGACCGGAGTCCGGGGCTGGCAGCCTGGACCGCCGCGCTGCAGCGTCATGCGAGGGACCTGAGGCTGCGGCGATTCGATGAGACCGACTCCCACCAGGAGGCCTCATACCAGGCCGCCTTCCCGAATCTCAGGACGGTGGAGACCTGCCTGGAGGAGTTCAGGACCACCCAGGTCGACACCCGGGTGCGGCTGATGGACGACCGCGGCATCGGCACCTGACGGCCCCATGGCGGACGCCTCGGAGAATGGATTCCGCTTCGAGCGGAAGTATCACATCACCGACGTGCCGTTCGGCGAGGTGGAGCACTGGGTCCGCCAGAGCCCGGCGGGGTTCCGAGAGATCTACTCGACCCGGACCATCAACAACATCTACCTCGACACCCCGCGGCTGGACTCCTACTTCGAGAACGTGGGGGGGCTGGCCGAGCGCACCAAGCTCCGGATCCGCTGGTACGGGGCGCTGCTCGGCCCCATCGCGAAGCCGGTGCTCGAGTTCAAGATCAAGCGCGGGATGGTCGGCACCAAGGACTCCCATCCTCTGGCCCCCTTCCGGCTCGAGCCCGGATTCGGCATCGCGGACCACGAGAAGGCCATCCGGGACTCCGTCCTGCCCCCGGATGTCCAGGCCGCTCTCGAGGATGTGGAGCCGGCGATGATCAATCGGTACCATCGGAAATATTTCCTTTCGGCCGATGGCACCTACCGCGTGACGCTCGACTGGGGACTCGAGTTCTACCGGGTCGACCGGCATGACACGCGGTTCACCTGCCGGAACCGGCTCCCGGACAGCACCGTGATGGAGCTGAAGTATTCCGGGGAGGTGGCCGAGCTCGATGAGCGGATCACCAACTTCTTCCCGTTCCGGGTGACCCGGATGTCGAAATACGTCACCGGTGTGGAGGCGGTGGAGGGATGAACCCGTCCAGCAGGGCGCCGGCGCCGGATCCGATGGCACGGATCTCGCCGGCCCAGTTGGGCTGGGGGCTGACGGCCGTGCTCGCCCTGCTCGTGACGGCATTCCACCACGATCTGCTCCAGGCCAATCGGGAACCTGAGGTGGTCCTGTCGGAGATCCTCGCCGTCAATCACTCGGCGCTCGACGACGCCGACGGCGACTTCCCGGGGTGGATCGAGCTCCAGAACCGGAGTGGTCGACCGATCGACCTCGCCGGATGGCATCTGACCGATGATTTCCGCAAGCCGACGCGGTGGACCTTCCCAACCGTGACGCTCGACCCGGGCGCGTTCCTCGTGGTCTTCGCCTCGGGCAAGGACCGGACCAACCGGGTGGAGGATCTCCATGCGAACTTCAGACTCGATCCGAAGGGGCGGTTCCTGGGGCTCGCACGCCCCGGGGGCAGTGTGTTCGAGGACGAATTTCAGCCGAAGTATCCGGCTCTCCCGGGCGACGTTTCTTTCGGCATGCTCCCAAGCAGTGGAGACAGTCCATTCCCACTGCGTCGGCACGGACTGTTCATAACACCCACACCCGGGGAGACGAACCGGGGTGAGATGCTGGGCCAGGTGGCGGACACGCAGTTCAGCCATCCCCGGGGACTCCACGACCAGCCGTTCACACTGACGATCGGATGTCGCACCCTGGCGAGCGAGATCCGGTACACCCTGGACGGATCCCTGCCCCGACCGGACCGCGGCATCGTCTACTCCGGGCCGATCGCGATCACGAACACCACTATCCTGAGAGCCGCCGCATTCCGGGACGGATTCCGGCCCTCGAATGTCGACACGCTGACGTTCCTGTTCCCCGCAGGACCCCGGCCTGTTCCGGAGACCTCGTCGCTGTCGGAGGGAGCACGGAACCGGACCCATCCACTCCCGCCGCGGACCGCCCTGTCGTCGCTCCCCATCGTATCGCTGGTGCTGGATCCCACGGATCTCTGGGATGCGACCCGTGGACTGCAGGTGAACCCGCTGCAGACCGGGGATGCCTGGGAGAAGGCCGCGTCGATGGAATGGATCGAATCGGGGTTCACCGGGAGTCGTATCGGAGACCGAGCGGCCCCCTGCGGCCTCCGGGTCCATGACACCTCGGAGGGGAATTCCGGCCCCGACGCCAAGCACTCCTTCCGAGTCGTGTTCCGCGACCTCCATGGAACTCCGGAGTGGTCGGGGCGTCTCTTTGGCCCCACGGGAGCCAAACACTTCAAGACCCTCCTGCTGGACTCGGGATCCCCGGCGGGGGAATCCATCGACACCCGACAGGCTGGACCCGCCCTCCTCCGGGATGCCTTCACCCGGGAGACCTTCCGCGCCATGGGACACCCGGCACCTGATGGGCGATTCGTCCATGTCGTGCTGAACGGGAGCTATTGGGGGGTGTACGACCTCCAGGAACGGATCGACACCCGGCTCCTCGCGGATCGGTTGGGCGGCAAGCCCTCGAACTACTCGATGCGTGGCCCCAGCGGGGTGGTTTCCGGGGAGGACAAGGCCTGGCTCCAGATCGGCGAACTGTGCGGTCTGGGGATGTCGGATCCGAGACGCTATGCGGAGCTGGAATCCCTAGTGGACCTCGAGGCATTTGCTGACTTCGTGGCGCTCCGAACCCAGGAGGGATCCCGGGGAGACCCCGATACCCCGGGATGGATCGCAGTCCGGCGGGAGTCGCCGAGGGTGGGGGCCTTTCTGTTCCTGCCACAGGGTCGTCACCTCCGGAGAGGGGAAGACGGGGAACGGATACCGGTGGATGTCCTCTCCCCGACAACGCTGTATCGATCACTCGAGTCACAGCCCCGATTCATGAGCCTCCTTGAGAAGAGACGCCGCATACACGGGGCGCCGGATGGGGCCCTCTCGCCCGAGGCCATGGAGGCACGGCGTTCGGAGCTGCTGGAGAGGGTCGGACCTGCCCTCGAGGCCGAGGCGCTCCGGTGGGAAGCGGGACGGAAGTAGCTCCATCCCACACCAAAGACACCGCTCCAGGTGTGCCATGGGCGCTCCCGCGCCCAGTGCCGCAGGGCACTGCGGCACCCACCGGATTAGCACCACCGGGGGCAGCATCCACACAGCAAGGGCGGCGTCCTGAATGAACCAACCCACTGAGGGCCCGGTGGGGCGAGAGGGTTCAGGATCCGAGCAGCTCCTCGGCATGTCGGCGTGCGGCGGTGGTGGTTCCACCCAGCATACGGGCCACCTCCTCGATCCGATCGGCACGTCCCAGTCGGGTTACGGAGGACTCGGTTCGGCCCTCGTGAACCTCCTTGGTAACACGATAGTGGACATGCCCCGCTGCGGCCACGGGGGCAAGGTGGGTGATGCACAGAACCTGGTGTTGTTCGGCGATCTGACGGAGCTTCGCACCCACGGCCGAGGCCGTCTCACCCCCCACGTTGGCATCGACCTCGTCGAACACCAGCACCGGGACCTCGTCCTCTCGCGCCAGCACGGTCTTCAACGCCAGCATGACCCGCGCCAGCTCGCCGCTCGAGGCGATGGCACGCAGGGGCCGGGCCGGCTCGCCCGGGTTCGGGGCGAACAGGAACTCGCACTGGTCGAAGCCCGTGAACGAAGGCGTCTCCGCCCTCGAGAGCCCGACCTCAAGCTGGCTCTGCCGGAAGCCCAGAACGGCCAACTCCTTGCCCGCTGCTTTCGACAGCTTGCCAACCAGCTTCCGTCGGGCGGCGGTCAGGTCGTCCCCCGCCTTCGCCAGTGCCGCTTCGGCCCGCTGGAGCTCCGCATCCAGGCGGATCAGCTCGGCATCCCGTCCTTCGAGCTGCGCGAGACGGAGTCGCGCCTCGACGCCGAAGGCGGTCACATCGGCAAGGGTCTGGCCATACTTGCGCTTCAAGGATTGGAGCAGATTCAGCCGCTCCTCCAGAAAGGCGAGCCGCTCGGCGTCGACATCGACCGAGTCGCCGTACCGGGACAGTGCCACCTGGAGTTCCTGGAGCAGCACCAATGACTGGGCGTGGAGCGATGTGAGGGAGTCGACACCTGGATCCAGTCGCTGGAGATCCTGCAGCACCCGGCCCAGCGAGCCGAACCGTGTCAGAACGGCGTCGTCCTGCTCCGACAGGAGCTCCAAGGCGCCTCGAGACAATTCGATCAGCCGGGCTGCATTGGCGGCACGGTGGTGCTCTGCCTCGAGCGCCTCGTCGTCGTCCGTGAGCCGGGCCGCCTCGATCTCGCGGACCTGGAACCGGAGCAGGTCGAGCTGGCGGGCATAGGCCTGCTCGTCCACCACGAGGGCACGTCGGGCCGCAAGGAGTTCCTCCCGTTGCCGGAAGGTCTTCTCAAAGATGGATCGCACGGACCCCAGACCGCCGAAGGCATCGAGGACCGCAAGCTGGCGGGACGGTTTGAGGAGGGACTGGTGGTCGTGGGGACCGTGGAGGTCGACCAGATCGCCGGCCACCTCGGCGAGGGTACCGAGACTGGTCGGGGAGCCGTTGACGAACTGTCGGTTGGTCCCGGTCGACGTGAAGGTCCGCTTGAGGATCAGCTGTCCGCCCTCGCAGGGTTCGAGGCCGTGTCGAGCCAGAAGCTCCGGGTCCGGCAGGGGCCTCTCCCGGTGGCCGACCTGGAATACGGCCTCGACGGTGCAGGCGTCGGACCCCGACCGGATCAGGGTCCGGTCGGCCCGCTGCCCCAGGACCAGACCGAGGGCACCGAGGATCACGGATTTGCCGGCCCCGGTCTCCCCTGTCAGCACATTGAGGCCCGGAGCCAGCTCCAGGGTCAGGTCCGCCACGAGGGCGAGGTTGCGGATTCGGAGGGTCGTCAGCATTGGACGTCCCTTGTTTCGACCCGAACCGCCGGGTTGCCAACCGGAATTTCGGGAACCTGGCCCCGGTCACGCGGAGGAGGAGAACACGGAGGGGACTCACGCAGAGACACGGAGGGAGAGGAGGATAGAAGGACTGAAGCGATCAGAGCCCGTCTTCGGGGAGATTGGGGATCGATCCGGGGTACCTTCGCCCACAGCAATCCTAAACCCGAACCACGCTCAGCCGGAGGCGGTCGCCGGAGTCCCTATCCCGCGGCTAGGACAGACAGATCGGCCGACAGGGTCCGACTCGCGAAGTCCCATCGACGTCCACCCGGGATGCACCGCAAATCTACTCGCACAGGTCCGATGGGATGCATGTCGAATCCGAACGCCACCCCTCGGGTTTCCTCCGCGTCTCTGCGTCGCCGCGTGAGTCCCCCCGTCCGCCTCAGGCCCTCTCAGGCCTTCTCCTGGATCATCTCGAACTTCGCACCGCTCAGGATCCGCTCGACGAAGTTCGTCGTGTAGTTGCCCCGACGGAAGTCGGGGTCCTGGAGGATCGCCTGCTCGAACGGGATCGTGGTCTTGACCCCGGTGATCATGTACTCGGAGAGCGCCCGGCTCATCCGGTTCATGGCCTCGGCACGGTCGCGTCCCACAGTGATCAGCTTCCCGATCATCGAGTCGTAGTAGGGTGGGATCGTGTAGCCAGCGTAGGCATGGGAATCGATCCGGACCCCCGCCCCGCCCGGGGCATAGTACATCTCGATGCGACCTGGACACGGCCGGAAGTCGCCGAACGGATCCTCCGCGTTGATGCGGCATTCCATGGCATGTCCCTTGAACTGAACGTCGCTCTGTGAGAAGCGGAGTTTTTCGCCGAGGGCGATGGCGATCTGCTCCTTCACGATGTCGATTCCAGTCACCTCCTCGGTGATGGGGTGCTCGACCTGGACCCGTTTGTTGACCTCAAGGAAATAGAAGTTGCCGGTGTCGTCGGCGATGAACTCCACGGTGCCGGCGTTGGTGTAGCCGGCGGTCTCGGCGATGCGGAGGGCAGCCTTGCCAATCTTGGCCCGGAGACCCTTGAACTCCTTC
>SXGR01601098.1_pt1 | contig 26730 bp, 18 predicted proteins | sample 3174711 | NCBI WGS metagenome assembly SXGR01 (sample SAMN11356860, study PRJNA531348) | freshwater metagenome | isolation source: freshwater sample F1-60 | place: China: Fuxian Lake, Yuxi | collected 2017-12-25
ACACTGGATCAGGTGCTTGTCGATGATCATGTGCGAGTGCGTCCCGGTGAAAAAATTCCTGTAGATGGCAAGGTTATCGAAGGCAGCTCTGCTGTTGATGAGTCGATGCTTACCGGCGAACCAATGCCGATAGTCAAGCGCTGCGGTGATGATCTCGCTGCGGGCACGATCAACAAAACCGGTAGTCTCGTTTTTATCGCTACGCGGGTCGGCAAGGACACTGCGCTTGCCCGCATCATCGCCATGGTTAAGCGCGCACAGAATTCCAAGCCACCGATTGGGCGGATGGCGGACGTGATATCGGGCTATTTCGTGCCATCAATCATGATTATTGCGGTGATCAGTGCATTGGTATGGCTCAATTTTGGACCGCAGCCGGTACTCGCCTACGCAATCATCTCCGCGACCACTGTGTTGATTATCGCTTGTCCCTGCGCCCTCGGCCTGGCAACACCAATGTCAGTGATGGTTGGGGTCGGCAAAGCAGCTGAGGCAGGAGTGCTCATTCGCAACGGAGAGGCCTTGCAGACTTCTTCCCGACTGACAGTGATGGTGCTCGACAAAACCGGCACGATTACTGAAGGAGCACCGCAGGTAACCGATGTGCATGTTGTACATGGAGAGAATGAACAGAGGGTCTTGAGTATTGCTGCCGGGCTTGAGGCTGGCTCTGAACATCCACTGGCACAGGCAATTGTGGCGGCAGCTGCCGCGCGGGAAACGCCACTGGAAAAAGTGACTGAGTTCGCTGCAATTGCCGGTCAGGGAGCGACTGGTTCGTGGCATGGCCAACAAGTGTTATTAGGTAATGCGCGATTGATGGAACATAGGCAAATCGATATTGCTGATCAGATCGTGATCGCCCAAGCCTTGGCAGCAGAGGCAAAAACGCCGATGTATCTGGCAATTGCCGGAAAACTTGCCGGCATTATTGCCGTAGCGGATCCAATCAAGGAGGATTCCGCCGCTGCGATCAAACGCCTGCAGGACAATGGTATTCGCGTCGTGATGCTCACCGGAGATAATCAGGCGACAGCAAAGACCGTTGCCGCCAAGGTCGGCATCAGGGAATACTTCGCAGAAGTATTGCCGGAAGACAAAGCAGAAAAGATTGCGCAATTGCAGCGCCAGGGAGAGGTGGTGGGTATGACTGGTGATGGTATCAATGATGCGCCGGCATTGGCTCTGGCAGACGTGGGATTTGCAATTGGCACCGGGACCGATGTGGCTATCGAGAGCGCTGATATCACACTGATGCGTGGATCATTGCACGGTCTGGCAGACGCGATTGCGGTGAGCAAGGCGACCATCCGCAACATCAAGCAAAACCTGTTCGGTGCTTTTGTCTACAACACTGCCGGCGTGCCGATTGCCGCTGGTATCCTGTTTCCGGTGCTGGGAGTATTGCTCAATCCGGTGATCGCTGGTGCTGCGATGGCATTCTCTTCACTTACTGTCGTAACCAATGCCAATCGCCTGCGATTATTCAAGCCAGCGCAAAACTGACAAATTGGCTTGGGAATAATGATAATGATTATGGTGAATCTGTCAGGTCTTTTATTAATAGGCTTTATCGTTTGGTGGTTCTGGCTGTACCGACCCTCAGCTACGACGATGAGCGGGACTGCGATAAGAGTTGTGGTTGCAAACGGAGTGTATACACCAGCCAGGTTGCTGCTTCCCGCGAATACTCCCTTTAAAGTGGAGTTTCTGCGCAAGGACAAGTCGCCGTGCGCGGAGATGGTCCAGTTTCCTGATCTGGAAATTCACAAAGAACTCGCAGTAGATAAACCCGTAACTGTACAGCTGCCTGCTCTGGAAAAAGGCGAATATGCTTTTACTTGCCAGATGCAGATGTATCGTGGCACCTTGGTTATTGAGTGATGGTGGGTGAATGACCTTCAATGGGTGAAGGGCGTTGGGTGAAGTGCGATGGGTGAAGTGCGATGGGTGAAGATCGTTGGGTGATACACAGGGAGTCTACATGAAAGATTTTTCACGCAGGCGGTTTATAAAAGGCGTGGCGGCTGTCGCAGCTTTCAGTGCAACAGCAAAACTCGTGACCTCAGGTGCATTTGCTCAAGCGACCGGGCCCGGTGTGGAACTGCCATCGTATCCTGCAGCGTGGTTGCCTGCTGGCATACGGTCGCGCTATGTCAATAATATTAATGGGCTACGGGTGCATGTGCTGGAAGCAGGATTTGAGTCCGCCAATCGTCCGGCCTTGTTACTGCTCCATGGCTTTCCGGAGCTCGCCTACAGCTGGCGCAATATCATGCCGGCGTTGGCACAGGCTGGTTACCACGTTATCGTTCCTGACGTGCGTGGTTTTGGCCGCACGACGGGCTGGAGTGCAGATTACAATACTGATCTGGCACCATTTCGTTCTTTGAATAAAGTACGCGATGCACTTGGGCTGGTAAACGCGTTCGGATACAAATCGGTTGCTGGCGTGATTGGTCATGACGCAGGCTCGCCGTTGGCGGGTTGGTGTGCCCTCGCACGACCCGATGTGTTTCGTTCTGTAGTCATGATGAGTGCGCCATTTGGTGCGCCGGGTGATCTGCCCTTCAACACGGCCAACGCACCGTCACAATCCACACCAGCGATAAGTGGCGACATCTATGCCGATCTCGCGGCATTGCCGCGCCCGCGCAAACACTATCAGCGATATTACACAACAGCGGAAGCCAATGCGAACATGTGGCAGGCGACGCAAGGTATTCGTGATTTCATCAGGGCCTACTACCATTTCAAGAGTGCCGATTGGAAAGGCAACCAACCATTTCCGCTGGCTGCGCGAACGGCAACAGAATGGGCGAAGATGCCAGAGTATTACATCATGGATAGGGACAAGGGCATGGCAGAAACTGTTGCCGCCTTTATGCCTACAGCAGCAGAGATCGCAGCCAACAAGTGGCTGACTGAGAGCGAACTGCAGGTTTATGTGGAAGAGTACGGTCGCACCGGATTCCAGGGCGGATTGAACGGGTATCGCATGGGCGGGTTCGGTGCCGGCGTTGCCGAGCAAGAACTTTATGCGGGAAGGAAAATCGATCAACCTTCATTATTCATCAGCGGTGCCAGCGATTGGGGAACCTACCAAAATCCAGGTTCGCTCGAGCGGATGCGGGATGACACGTGTACTGATATGCGTGCTGTGCATCTGGTGCCTGGTGCTGGCCACTGGGTGCAACAGGAGCAGGCAGCAGTAACCGCAACACATATCCTCGATTTTCTGGACTCGATTGGGTGATCTATGAGGAATTGGAGCTACCAGCCAATACTCGTGTTGACCTTGAGTTTTTTCGCCTCTCTCGGAACGGCGCAAGATTTTGTCTGGCAAGTTGGACTCAGCTCGCAGCGATCAGTCATTGAAGCTTTTGGAGTCAGTTCCGGGTTACCCAATGCACGCACGATAGTGTATTTGGGTGGGCTTGCTGGCACCTCACCGGGCAGTGCGCTGATTCGTAACCTGTATAGCGAATATGCGCTGTTGACCGCAGCAGACCGCACAATCAATCTGATAGCCATTCCTGTTGCCAACCCAGAAGCAGAGATACTGCAATTTCCTCCTGAAGGAGAAGCCTATGGCGACAACCCGGTTGCACACGGGTTGTGGCGCTGGCTGGGCGTTCATGCTCCGGATCTGGTTATTATTGCTGGCACTGACAGTTATGGCCTTGGTGCCGCACTGCAGCGCGACGCAGTGGCAGGGATGGGTTCGATTCCAGTTCAGGAGTTACCGGATACTGGAGTGTCTCTCGCACAATTGTTGCAGATGTCGCCCGTGAGGGAATCCGCGGCGCGTCAGGAACTCACACGGCGTCTGCAACGTTCGGCGCAGCAAGTTGCCGAGCAATTGGCTCAATATTATGGGCACGAATTTTCGGCGCCAGTTTATGTTCCCGGAATGAGTCTGATTGGCCGCATGAAACTCGGCGAATTCGACGCCATAGAAGCGCTACTTCAAACCTATCTGTCGGGTGCGGAATTTGCAGTAGACAGCGCTTCAGCAATGGCGGGGCAGCTCGTGTTTGCAGAATACGCGGAGCGCACTGGTGACGACGCTGCACTACAGATCGCTGTGCGTGCGGCAAGTCTCGCATTCGATGCTCAGGGCAATCCGCTTGCAGCAGCACCCTTTCATAGCGAGATGAGTGATTCAGTGTTCATGGCACCGCCGCTATTGGCGAAGACAGGCAAGCTGAGTGGCGAGACTAAATTTATCGATATGGCGGTTCGGCATATCAACTTTATGCAGGAATTGCTGCTGCGCGAAGACGGATTGTATCGGCATTCGCCGCTGGCGGACGTGGCTTGGAGCAGGGGTAACGCGTTTCCGGCTCTGGGTCTGGCGCTTACCCTCAGCGATATTCCTGTATCACATCCTGCCTATGGCGAAGTACTCGAATCTTATTTGCAATTGCTGAACACTCTGCTTCCTTATCAGGATGCAGACGGCATGTGGCGTGAGGTCATCAACTTTCCTGGTGCATTCGCCGAGATAACGAGTACCGCCATGATAGGCATTGCGATCAAGCGCGGAATCGATCGCGGTTGGTTGGAGCCATCGCTTTATACACCGGTTCTGGAAAAAGCCTGGCAGGGAGTGCTTGCAAGGACGAGTCTCGACGGTGAATTTGTAGACGCCTGCACGAGTACCGGCAAATTTGACTCTCTGGAAGCCTATCTGGACAGACCAGCAATTCTCGGCCGTGACGACCGGGCTGGCGGCATGGTGATGAATTTTGCAAATGAGCTTGCAGGCAACTTATAGTCGCCCGGGGCCATCCTGCTCTGCGTATATGACTATCGTGCTGTGCGTCAGCATAGACTCGCTGACCGATTCCTCACGAGGAAAACTTCCCCTCGCCAAAACTGATACCTACAGGTGCGCACCAAATCGACAGTGAATCGAATTGAGCCAGCGAGACATTCTTTGGCAGGGTAATTCGTAACCTGCCATTCTCGTAGCGCGTGCCCAACAGATTGCCAAGAATTGAGAAGCCGCCCTGGCCAGGATGAAATTGGAGATTGGTGCCGGCGTACACATGCACATCAATCCCGCCGCCGTCAAAATTGAAATTGGTCAGTTCAATCGTGCAATCATCAATAATTGTTGCCGTACCAGACACGTTATGAAAGCGTCTGCTGAAAGTAAGCGTTTGGCCTATCTTGTTACTGGTTTTGCTGCAACTTCCGGAACTTCCCGGACTGATTGATCCCCCACCTGCCACTTTATCGGGAGTGGCTTCTCCGGAAGCCACGTACGCCACGATATCGGCCAGTTCACCATCAGTGAGGCGATTCGCTCCCCAGAATGGCATGATCCCTCCGGTCAGAGTCGTATAGGCTTTGCTGTTGGTGTTGCCGCTGGTACGAACGCGCAAGCTGATGTAATCAGGAAGCAAGCCGCGTTGGGTGACTTTCGGAGCCAATTGCGTACCTGTGCCATCTTTCCCGTGGCAGACGATGCAACTCTTGTTGAACAGCTCTTGTCCTGCGACAGCGCTGCCTCCGCTGAGTCCTTTGGGAGCAGCCACGACATCGATAGTGACAGGTTTCGCAGTGGGGGAATTAGCGAGGTCTTGCAGCCAATTGCGAAGATTGATCCAGTCTGTGTCGCTGCTTTTCCATGCTTGCGCGTTCATCCATTCGGTCACGCAGATGTTCACAGCATCCAGCATGGAAGTGAATGATCCGTTTTTGAAATGGGGGCGCTGGGTTGCGTTGAGCAATGGGTGCCCGGGTCGTCGCAATCCGTCAGCTGCGAATCCGTCAGTTTCAGCGATTGCGTGACAACTGGCGCAACTGAAGGTGCTGGCACTGCTCAGGGCACTTGTGAAAATTTCCCCGCCCGTGCGTCCGAGGTATTGCAACGAAGCAGTATCCGGTTCCAGGCAGGTGGCGGCATTGCAATTATTGGTCAGTCTGAAACTGAGGTTGTATAAATCCTTTCCAACTGTAATCTCGGGTACCCGGATCAGGCCGGTGTTGGCGTCATAAGTCGCTTCGGTGCGATTGCGCTTACTGGTGGTATTGATCGATTGCAGTGCCCACACTGGCGGATTGCTCGATACTGGTGAAAAGTTCGCAGAATAGGCCAGATTTTCGCTGACTCGAATAACCGGCACAACGAGGCTGCCCGAGATTGAATCGAACATATTGTCAGCGTGGGCAGCAGGTAAATCAAAAAGAGCGGTGCAAAGAGCAGCAACGAATGCCGCGAAACGCACACTGAGTGAAGTCGGCAGCAGTGCACGTATGTGGGTTGCTGGTTTTTGGGAAATTGACTTCGGCATATCGCTTTCGCTTTTCTGGTTTCTTGCAGGCTTCGAGCTATAGACCGCCCGCAAGGCGGAAACTTTCGTGACTGAATGCTTCGTCCAATTGCAGTTTGAGTGAGGCATAGCGCACTCTAAATTGGACAGTGCGGGGTACGCTGGGCTGGCCCATGATCGGCTGGTTGCCCTGAGGCAGCGTGTTAGGTGATCTGGAGGAATGCAGTGCCTTCTGCTGGCGTCGGGGCGCGTGCGAGTACAGATCTCGCAGTATCAGAGCGTCCTGCCAAGAAGCGAAAGCTGTGCGCTGCCCGAGACGATCATGCTGAGAAAGAACAATTGAGCTTGATTTTGGTCGAATGATCTTGCTAGCAGAGACGCTTGCAAGGGAATTTGACCGAAGTTGCAGGATAGGTGTTTACGTTATGAACCACCCGCTCGATGACCACTGAAACAAAGATTCAGCGGCAGAGTGGGCGGCAATGTTTTGAAGCGGTGTCTAAAGACATTGTTTAGAGCCAATGCTCTGAGTCAATGCTCTGGGTAAATGTTTAGAACTCAGCTTGGCATTCTGACTTGGGTGGAACGACCGCGAAATCCCATTGAGAGCAGGGCAATACCGAGCAAGAGGAGGGAGGACGGTTCGGGAACTGGATTGGGAACTGAGCCGGCATCGTGGGAGAACGGAGCGAAATTGCCCACATCCGTGTCACCTGACAAAAGTTTGGTGTTGTATAAATCAAAATGCAATGCGAAACCAGGCAGCAGGTTGGAAACATCCACGGCAAATTGTTTGAAATACAGGGCGGTTCCCGATCCAGCAGTTGGCACATGACCCGGGCTGTTCTGGGTATTCACAGTGGCGGTTTTCATGGCAGCGGAGAATAAAAACTCAATCTCCAGGAAGAATGTGTTGTAAACGCCGTGGCTGCCTAAATCACCTGGATCGTGCGGCAGATACGCTTCAAAAGGGGGGTTACCGTAACTCATGTCGTTGATGTCATAGTTGGTTCCCGCGAAACTGAAAGATCCGAAAGGAACAGCGACTGGTCCGATTTGTGGAGTAATCGCAATGGAAACATAAAATTTGTCAGCCAAATTGATCGCTTTGGAACCTGTGGCTTTGGCGTATGCGTACAGGTTGAAAGTATCGCTTTCGGTAACGATGGTTTGCGTTGCAGGGTCGTAGACCCCACCACCGATGCCGAGTTGCAGAACGGGCACAGCCAATGCCTGCACAGGCAGCAACAAAACGCCTGCGAGAGTCCAATTTTTCAAATGTCCTGCCAGAGTGGCTATCATACAATGTCTCGGTAATTCGACTGGTTAACAAAAATCGGTCTGGATAATCGCGCCTTGGAGTGCTTAGGGTCGCACTTCGCGGCTTAGTGCTGCATATGCTGCAAATTCCAAGCCAACTCAGTTACTCGTTATTTCATATATATATCAATTAGATAGAATTATACGAGGCTTGGGCGATGTCAGACTGTTAAAAATGCTGACAGAATTTAGGTCGGCTGTGTTCGATGTGTAAAATTTCGACTTGCAGAGAGGAAAGGATCGCTGCAGGCCCGGGTAAGCTAATTCAAATGTGTTGCAAGCAGTCGCCCGACTATCTGATTGCTCTGAATTGATGTTGTCGATTTGTCAGCAATCGAAGCTTTCAAAGAAAATACTTTTCCAGCATTCAGACAACCGAATGGTCCAGCTGCACAGGAGCGTTATCGTTCAAGACATCGTAAAGCGGTACTGACAGAGAATCCGGATCTTGCAAAGGATCCCAGACCGGATGCACACGCCTGCGAGCAGCAGCGATAATCCTGTCAATTTTGTTCGCGATAAGGGTGGGAAGATATAGCCACTTCATGATCAGGAACGTGCGTCGTCTTACAGCCCAGTTGTACATCGATTCTTCAGAATAGAATCTGTATCCCCAACGTTTCTCGAATAATCGGCTGGACTGACTGGTGATTGCACTGTTCCAGCGCAAGTTGAAGTAGCGCATATCTGACCAGTTCGCTCGTGTTCCCAGATTGTCGAAGACGATCTGGCTGCGTGGATCTACATAAATTTTCAGGCCCTTCGATTTCAGCTGCAGGCCGATATCAAGATGTTCACGAATCGTCATCCTGGGCATTTCCAGTGTTTTCAGAATCGCAGTGTCAAACATTACACAGTGTAATTCGAAAGCCTCAGACTCAGTCACGCTCTTTGGAACATCTTCAACCAGCGCGCGCCGATAGGTCTTGTGCTCAATCAGATAGGGCTTTTCGGCAACGTATACCACTCGAAACTCAGTGGTGAACAAGTGGTTCCTGATTGCCGCACCTTCATCGACACCAGCTCGCTCGAGAATATGTGGATAAACCACGGCGGCTTGTTTGGTTTGGCAAGTTTCTATAAGCGGCGGCAGCCAGCCTGGCAGCACGCGAGAATCATTGTCCAGGAAAACGGTGTATTTTGTGCTGACTTGTTTTCGAATGTTATCGATTGCTTCGATGGGGATTATGTGCCCCATATTTATGATCTTGTAATTGGATCGTGATGCAAGTTCATGTTCTGCAGCGCGCAGGTCCTTCGCCGGGTAACCAAGATCAAGAACAATAAGATCGAAAAGTCCATTGTCTGTATTCGCATACACTTGCGCAATGCACTGCGCAAGTTCCGAATATCTGTCGCGAGGACTTATTACTATCGTTACCAGTTTTTCCATATATCAATTGCTATCATGAAACAGATTTAGAGTAATTATGGCGGATTGAGGATAAATCCGGACCCGAAAAAATTTGTCTTCCATTGAAGATGATCCAAGCCGTGATTATGAACAGGAGAATGCCGAAGGTCGAGTGTAACGCTCACATTCTCGCTGACACAGTTAATAAAGTTGCACCTTATTTGACACCAGAGACTCGATAGATAGCAGGATTGTGTTAAGAATGAAAGTAGGCTCAATCGTTCCTTTCTCTGACCAAGTATTCTCCCATTTCGGGTAATTCGATCTCCTTTGCTGAGCGGGTTGTCTGCCCGTTGGGCTATTGAACCGGTTAAAATTCGCGTCAGATGTGTTGGCGGAAAGACGATTGGACTTCTCTTTTGGCAGCAGATACTATTGTGTGCAAATCGTACTATGCAACTGATTTTACGAAATATTTCCTACTTTGACTGCTCCTTTCTCTAATCCGGAATCGAACCTGTCTTAATCATCAAAGTCGCCATGTCTCGAATTTTGAAAGCGGTGCTGCAGTCAGTGCCGCAACCAGCAATCATTATGAAGGCGCCCCGGAATGAACCGGTGTTGTTTCTTACCTTCGATGATGGACCAAATGAAACAGTAACTCTGGAATTGCTGGATTTGCTGGCACGTTTTAATGCAAAGGCTACATTCTTCTGTATCGGTCAGCAGATCGAGCGATTTCCCAATGTGGCTCGCCGGATTGTCGATGAAGGACACTTGCTGTCAAATCATTCCTTTTTCCACAAGAGTTTTTCCAGGCTTCCATTGACTGAGCAACTCAACGAAATCAATAGAACAGATGCCATCATCGAGCGGCTCACGGGACAACAAAATCGATATTTCAGAGTACCGCAGGGAAATTGGTCAATGCGATTGATTTGGTCTTTATGGAGAAGAGGTACTACTTGTGCACATTGGACGTACGATTCTGGGGATTATCAAAAGACAAGTCCGGCAAATATATTGGAGTTCTTCAAAAGCAAACCGGTTGCCAATGGAGAAATTGTGCTTTTTCATGATGACAATGAACTCTGTATCCATGTCCTCAAGTCACTGCTACCGGAATGGCAGCGGCAAGGGTATCGCTTTGCCAGAATCTGTGACATGCATAATTTTCCGAATCTCTCCGAATAACACCCTATCTCGATGCGAGCGTGACGCTGCACCGCACAGTATTTCAGCGGAATCTGCAATATACTCCCGTTTCACCAAGCATTAGAAATCGCATCTTTAAATTATGGCCACGAAGAACAAAGTATTTTCCAGCCTGAAATTGCTCACGGTAGCCAGGTTGATTGCTCAAATTAGCAGATGGGCAGCAACCTTGCTGGTGATACAACAGTTGTCTCCGGCGGACTTCGGACTCGCTGCGCTTGCAACCGGAGTGTTGTCCCTGCTTGAGCTGTTTACTTCGTTTGGTTTGAATGCTGCCATTATCCAATCAAAGATCATCAACAAGGAAAAGCTTCGGATAATATTCGGAATGATCGTTGTAATAAATCTCAGTTTGGCGGCGATTATGTGGATGATAGCCCCAATAGCGGCTGATTTTTACAATCAACCTGAACTCGTAGGCATTCTCAGGGTGCTGGCTTTCTCTTTCCTGTTTGTGATAGCCGGCTCTTTGCCCACTGGTCTCCTGGTGCGATCGATGAGATTCAAGGTAATAGCGCTCTCTCAAGTATTATCAGGCATTGCTGGCGCTGTGGTCTCAGTGTATCTGGCTTATTCCGGCTTTGGATACTGGGCGATTATATATGGTGGGCTGGCAATAGTTGGTGTTTCGACATTGGTCGATTTCATAGCCAATCCAGTTATGGTGTGGCCGATATTCAGTTTTCCACGGGCAAAGCAGTATTTGTCATTTGGCAGCATGATTATGGGCGTAATAATCGTGCGGCATCTGTATGTAAATCTGGACATCATTATTGCCGGCAAAATGTGGACTCAAGAGTCCCTCGGTATTTATGCAGTTGCATTGCAGTTGGCAGTACTCCCGCTTAACAAGATCATGCCGATGATAAAGCAGGTGGCATTCCCGGCTTACTCCAAAAACCAGCACGATGAAGAAAAAGTCAAAGGGTATATGGTGAAATCCATGGGGTTGGCCATGGCAATCAGTTTTCCACTTTTCTTCGGAATCAGTAGTGTTGCTGTTTTATTTGTGCCAGTGCTGCTTGGCGAAACCTGGCAAGAAACCGCTGTACCGATCATGATTCTGTGCATGATCATACCTTTCCGCATGATGATCGAATTATTCGAGCCTGCACTCAATGCAATTGGGAAACCTCGGACTGTATTCGTAAATTCTCTGTTCATACTGGCAGTGATGACACCAACTTTTTATGTATCCATAAATTTTGGCGTGTTGGGATTGTGCCTGGGATGGCTGATTTCTTTTCCGTTGCTATCAGTAATTTCGAGTTATTGGTATTGCCGTGAAATGAATATTTCGTTCAGGTTAATGATGAAATCAATTCAGCTGCCTTTTTTAAGCAGTGCCCTGATGGCGGCTTTGGTGAATCTGTTAATATTTCTCTTGTCCGGAAAAATCGCGATCATTCTTCTGCTTGTTATATCAGTCGCTTTTGGTGTAGTAATTTACTCATCACTCATCTTCATTTTCGACCGCAAACTATTTGATCAGTATCGCAGTATTCTGACTAGCCGCTGATTCTCGGAATGCTTTACGCAAAGGCTCTTGGCAATTCAAGCTTGGGGAAAAACGCGATAAAATTTCCGTGACTTTCCAAGTGTAAATTGCCGATGTTCATTGAGCGGCGAGATTTCATGCCAAATGATAACTACTGACATGAACTGATTTAAAGCGGCAATTCGGTTCGTGCTGTTTTAGCAATCATGTCTGAACGGTACAGTAAACCCTGATGTGGCAAGAAATGAGAATTTCACCCGGTTGGCGAATCAGCCCGTGCAATTCCTTCGTGTAGTCAATATATCTGAGCACTTCCCTTATTCATGGCAGGTTTGAGCTGAGAGCTGCCAGTAATAAGACAACAGGCGAATGCCAACCGCGAAAATCTGTCCTTGGCTGACACTTTTAAATCTCGAGGTTTACTCAGTTTCAAATTGCCCGGATTCTGCTTCCGGAGCTAGAATGCCCAAGGTCCCGGGAAGCAAGGCTTCAAATGCGAAAATTCGATTAATATCACCAGTTAATCCGTTACTTCATATCAGCTGAAAATATGGCTTTTTTGGTTCTCATAATTTATACAGTTTCGCTCTTCATCAGGCCACATGAATGGGGAGTACTCATTAATGAAGAATCTACGCTAATCCGGGACACCCTATTGATCTGCATGGCCTTGTTCCTGTTCAGCAGAAATAAAAATCTGAATTCACCGCAATTGGTTTTGATGGTCTTCATGCTAATTGCGGTGTTCGCGTCTGTGGCGTCTTCCGGATGGCTCGGTGGCGCAATGACCTATGGCGAGGCATTTCTACGAACTGCATTTATACCGTTCGTGCTGGTGAGTGGGATTGTAGACACCGTTAAAAAGCAGTATTTGATGTTTATCACCATCATATGCGCGACTCTCATCATGGTTGCCAACGGACATGTTCAGGTAACCAGTGAAACTGGATTGGGACTTGTCGGGAATCCGTATTACCTCGAAGGTCAGACTGTCAGGATAACTTATCTGGGATATTTTTCTGATCCTAACGATCTTGGTATGTTATTCGCCATGACCCTGCCATTGTTGTTTCTCATCAAACTGAAAATTCCCGCGATATTGCGAATCGTGGTGTGGGCCGCAGTCGCGAGTATTCTTTACGGTATTTACTTGACCAATTCGCGCGGGACACTCCTGGCTACTCTGTCTCTATTCGGCTTTTGGTATTGGAGAACTTACGGAACCAAGAAGTCAGTCTTTCTCGGGGTGTTGGTCAGTCCGGCTTTGTTGTTCATTTTGTCCCGCTTCAGAACGATCAGCGCCGACGATTCCAGTTCTCAGGGGCGTCTCGATGCCTGGTATCAGGGATACCAGATGTTAGTGAGCAATCCTGTCTTTGGTGTTGGACAGTCTCAATTCATGGATTATCACACGCACACTGCCCACAACTCTTTTGTGCTGGCGTTTGCTGAGATGGGATTATTTGGTTGCCTGATTTGGGTAGGACTCTTAACGGTGTCTGTAATGGGATTGATCAATATCGCTCAGAATAAATTTACTCTCGCTGAATCCAGTGAAGGCATTGGCACTTCTACTGAAACAGCAAACCTTGATGTAGGCAGCAAGATCATTCTTAAAGGAAACGGAAAAAGCAACGGTAACGGTAATGGATATGGGAAGGGAACTGGCAATGGGAATGGAAAGGGAAACGGTAATGGAAACTCAACTGGCAAACTGGATGTCATGCAACAATCGTTGCGAGCAGAGTCCCTAATCGCTATTGCACTTCTGTATTGTTTGATCGCTTATATGGTTTCAGGTTTCTTCCTGAGCCGCACATATGTTCCGGTACTTTACCTTTATCTTGGAATGGCGTCTGCTTGCTTCGGACGTGTCAGTAGAATACTGCCAAAAAACGTCCCCATATTTGATGCGCAGCAAGTTGCAAAGATTAGTGTTGGAGTCACGGTCGGCGGAATTTTTGCGGTTTATCTGCTTATAAAAGTCGCGCTGTAACACAAATTAAATCTGCTGATTGGTTCGGGTCCGCAATGCAGGAAAAAGAAGTCGGAGCTTAAAGCAACCGAATCGTTAGACCAAGCGATGGTGAATTTCAATGAGAGCGCAGCTTCAATGGGTTCCTATTCTCATTGCAGGCTGGAGAGAATTTCACTAGACATATCAGTCATAAAACTGTGAATTAAATCACCTGCCTGCAGGCACTCCTGTTCACAATCTGAGGCCAGAACCACAAGAGTAGCGTCAGTCCGACCTTCCAAGAGACCGAAAATCTGAAATACCTTTGCCATGTAAGTATTCGCGGTGCTGCGATTGCCAACTTGATACCAGTACCACAATAATTTGTGTTTGCCGGTTCTGGACACGATTTCCAGGGCATTAATTTGGGACAACGCTCCGGAAGCGAGGTTGGGATCCAAAATTTCCAGTGATTCGTTTTGGCTAGTCCAAAGTTCCTCATCAAACAATTGGTTGCCGACATTGATCAATTCAGCATCCTGGCTTTGTTTGCGATAATGAACGAGGTACAACTCAACAATTCCAGCTTCCCGAGTGTATTCCGCTCTCAGTTCCTGACTCGCATTCCGGGAAATAGGTTGCCACTCCGTACTTTCTGCAATTGGCAGGTTATATTTAGAACTCCATGGTGCCAGCGGCTCCGGAACAGTCAATTCGGGGAGGTCGGTTGCGTCTTGCTGTAACAAGAGTGCTGAAGATACGGGGCCAGCTACTATTACAACCAGCGCAATAACGTAGGCGCCTAATTGCATTTTGGTTTCGGCAGTAATCACTTTTTTATCAGAGACTCCATCGACGATAGGTGAGTGGGGGTCTACAGGGATAAATTTGGTGATAAAAAACAGGGGTACAAGTACGGTGAGAAAATAGACCAGCCAGCCAAGGTTTTCGTGATCTTCCACAATGCTGCTCTGCATCTGGGTGGCGTCACCAATCAGTACCACTATCAAGACCCGTATCCAGTTGGCGAGAAAAGAGAGCAGAAGACTTGCGAGCAGCAAGCCCGCTCCTTGTTTCAATGAGAGCTCGTTCATGGAGCTATACATCAAGCTTAGAATCGCAGAGACGAGCAGGTAGCGCAGGCCACCGCAGCTGGTATCAATATAAAACGCACCACCGGGAAGTCGAAGCGTGTGCTCTTCAACGAATACGGGCTTGCCAATCAGTAGCAAGACTTCATGGGTGACAAATGTGGTGATGTCTTGCAAAAACGGCCACAAAACATCCCAGATTGGCATGGCAAAAAACAAGATACTCAGTGGCAGCAGCGCAATACGCAGATAATTGAATCCAAAGCACAGAGTAATCGAGGAGATAATAATGAAAGGGATAACCAGGAACTGTGCTTTTTGGACGTCAACCAACCTGGCCGTAAACCAAATCAGTACAAACACCACGAGCGGCAGCACTGCCCAAAAGAAGGGTTGGATTGCTGCGGCTCTGAATTTGTCTTTTTGCAGATAAAGCAGGTAGAGCACACAAGCGACAACCAGAAATCCGTAATTATACGTATCTGATTCCCTGCCAATCCAATGCATCGCCAAAGACGCAAATGAACTGTAGTAGCTGGATATAAACAGAATCAGCAATGCAAGACTAGCGGCAAGGCCGGTCCTATGCGGTGAATCCATCAGATTGATTCTGCTTTGCATCTATCGATTGACCATTATTAAGTTGCGCCATCAATTGTTAGGGGCTGGTAAATGCGGAATCACTAAATTGGGTAGAGTTTAACGAAGCAATGAACGATTTACGACCGTCCAATACTCTGGAGTAAATTTATCCTCATCTCTGTGCAATAGCGAATCCAGGCCAAACAGATGAACAAGTCAGCAGCATCGCTAGTAGTCCTCGAGATTAACGATCTCGCTTACTGCGAGAGCAGTCAGGGCCAAGTGAAAGGAGGAGCCTCGACTTCGAGAGACAGCCGTTACGGTGAATCATCCAAAGAACGGTATCTGTGCCTGTGTAGCTCTGGATTGCTTTAGAGGAGTTTGGACGTCTTCACGTCAGTCACAAGTCCTTAGTTCGAAACATTGCAAACAACGAGTGAGCCCCAATTTTCAGGAGAGACAGTCAAATCCGTCAATAAAGGGAGAATAGGGGTGTTCAGGGAGTTGTATGAAATTCAAGCAAATCGCAGGGAAATCGAACAAATTTACATTTGGTACGAATTCCTGAAATATTTGTAAATTAAACTGACACTCTGCGGCTAACCATTGCTGCAAGGCTTGGCTGGAAACGGGTATTCGAAATCCCTTTTTCTAAGCGTAAGACTCCACGTACTCGCGCTGGAGACGGCTTATATAATCTGCCAGAAGTTTGCCATCCCTTCGACTCATCTCAAGCATGCGAGCACCAATAAACGTATGTGACGTGCCATTCTTGCGCGATTTGATGTTGCGGATTTCAATCTTGCAATTGATTTCATCTTCCTCTTGGAGGCGCATATTGCAATCAACAACGCGACTCGTGCCTTCCAAAACGCTGGGCAATTCGGCCTCTGTATTCATGCCTAAACCCGAACGAGAAAGATTCCTGACCACTCCCGCTATGGGCTGCTTTTCGGTCCCAACAAGGGTGACATCAATTTTGTTTCTGATGCCGTCAAGGAAAACTCTAAATGCTTCTCGGGGCTGCGGAGAACCGAGAGATTTCGGTATTTGCATCTGATAACCAATATTCAGATTAGGTACCAAAGATTCGATAAACCTGCTTTGAAATGTAATTTCGCGGCCTTGATTGTCCGCTCTCAATATGACCGGTTTGCCGCGATGCAGATGTACGCGTTCTGATTCAAACTGGCTATCTATAACCATCACACGATGCTTGGCATTCAATGCAGTGATGATACCTGGATATGCGGTTTCGTCTCCTTGCACGCGCATAGACACCTCGCCGGCGCTGTCACGCAAGTAGTGCAAAACATCCAGGACTTCAATGTACGATTCCGTCATCCGACCAGAGGGCCGCATGGACATCATCGCTTTTAAAATCTCTTTCATATCGGAGCCTTTGCTCGTTCTGGCGCAGTGCGCCACGTCGCGACCTTGCTTTATTTATCGTCAGAATTTCAATATTTCTGTACCTGAATCTGACGAGGCTTTGTTACTTAGGGCACTTAGTTCTGTTTTCATGCAATTTCGAAACCAACTTTTAGCACTTGGCAATAAACTCGAGTGTGACTTGGTTCGCAGCTGTGGTAAATCCTCACATCCGCTTTCTCAATGCGTGATAACCGTAGCAAATCATGAGCCAGCAACTCTGCACGAGACCCAGTGTCTCGGCCTCGCGGTAGATCCGCCATTGCCAGCTTATCGCTTTGATTTTATTGGCAGAAGTTGAGTTGCTATAAACCCGGTAGGAGCCCAATGTTTGAGCCAAAGAGCGGGCAGACCCTGCTTTTTTTATGAGAGCTAGCCAAGCCACGTAGTCTTCATGCTTGAAGGCACTGAAATACTGCTTGCCAAGTACTTCAGCATTGTAAATACCCGTCAAATTTCCGATAAAGTTGCTCTTCAGCAATGTCTTATACGTGAACTTGGCGGGAGGCTGCACTGAGCCAGTAACCTTGCCGGTTTCATCGATGCGCAAGTAATTCGAACAGCAAATGAGAACCTTTTCTTCCTCCAAGAACCCGATTTGCTTCTCCAGCTTGTCTTCCATCCACAAATCATCACTGTCCAGAAAAGCTATGTATTTGCCTCGCGCGGCAGAAAGCGCAAGATTTCTGGCCTTTGCCACACCTTGATTGTGCGGTTGGCGAAGCAGGGTTATTCGTGGATCCTGCGACACCAATTGCTGGACAATCGGCACTGTATTGTCCGCTGACGCATCATCAACAATAATTAATTCCCAGTTGCGATACGTTTGTGCGACGGCGGAATTGACTGCGCTCCCTATGTATTTGGAGGCGTTGTATGCGGGCATGATGATACTGACCAACGCAGAATTTCGAATGGATGAATTAGGTTTTAGCATTTACCCTTTCTTAGGTGAAGGTATGGGAAAGTCGTCACTTGAAAGTATTGCCAAGACGCCCTGCAATTGCAATCTTGAATATATATAACAAACGTAAGGATAGATGGAACCCTGTTTTGACTATTGAAGCCCTCTGAAAGGGTACTAATTTAGAGTTTTTCATCAATAATTTCATTGATTTGGGCAATTTCATCTATATAGTAGATTGCCTGCACGGGTTGGCTGATAATCGACCAATTGAGCCCTCGGAATTCCAGAAACGCAGCTCGCAGTGAGGAGTGATCCACAAAATGAATATGCCCAAATCCAGACTAATGTTTTCGATTGTAATATTGCTATTCGGACTTGCTGCGTGTAACCAGTCCGGGAATGAAGACACAGAGCAATTGCAAGTGCAGGTGGAAGCGTACCTTAACGTCGGGAATATTTATCGCACACAGGGACAATTTCGCTCTGCCGTGATTGAAACTCAAAATGCTTTGCAGATATTGCCAAACTATCCCCAATCGCGGGTGTTTGCCGCGCAGCTCTATATAGACATCGGCGATTTTGTGGAAGCAGCCGCTGTACTAAATAACCTGCTGGAGTCTGATCCAGAAAATATCGAAGCGCGGGTGCTGCTCGCTGAAGCGAATGTCAATATGGGTGAAGCTGAAAGCGCGCTCGCTAATCTTGAAACAATCCAGCCGACGGATCCGGGAATGACAAACAGGGTAAATTGGTTGCGAGGTAATGCCAGTGCTGGATTGGGAGACAGGCCAGCGGCGGACTCAGCATTTCAGGCCATACTAGCCAATGATCCGGAGCATCTTGATACTTTGATATCACTGTCCAAGCTGGAATATCGAGACGGCAATATAGAAGCTTCCAATGATTATATGGAACGCGCCGTTGCAGCTGATCCTGGTTATCTGGATCTCCTCATTTGGCAAGGTCAGTATGCCTTGTTACAGCAAAACTACCCTCAGGCTGAGGAGTCCCTGCTGGCTGCACTGGATATCATGGGTAATTACGACACGATGACTTCCAAGCGTTTTGCTGCATTACAAACGGTATTGATTCCATTGCAAATGCAACAGAAGAATGATGAAGCACTTCGATATTCCGAAATTATTGCAGCAACTCCGCAGGGGCAATTCCAGAATGCCTATACAGATGCGGTCGCCTTTTTTGAATCTGGAAATTTCACAGAAGCAGAAAACGCGCTCAATGCCATATTGACGTCCTCACCTGATCATCAGGGAAGCAATCTTTTGTTAGGAATGACTCAATACGCCCAAGGCAACTATACGGAAGCACTTGAATCGTTTTCTGGCATATCCAACATTGAAAGTACCTCGCCTGAGATAATCAGGACGCTGGTCGCGACGCATTTACGATTACAACAACCTGAAAGGGCTTTGGAAATATTAAACCAGTCGGTAACGCGATATCCGGAAGATGCTGCTCTGTTGGCAATGCTTGGTGTGACTCAGCAGAGCTTGGGTGATGTCGATACTTCAGTAGAAACGTTTACGAAAGCACTTGAACTACAACCAGAATCAGCTGAAATCCATTTCGCATTGGCGAGCAGCTATTTCCAGTTGGAAAATGTTACTGAAGCAATTTCTTCCCTGCAAGAGACTCTGCGCATTGCCCCTGCTTTTGCTGCAGCGAAGACGTCATTGGTGGATATTTATCTCGGTCAGCAAAATTTTGAGTTGGCGCGAGAGAGCGTGCAAACCTGGCTAAATGAGGACCCCGGTTCAACGCTTAACAGTAATTTGGCTGGGCGAGTTGCCTTTACCGAAGGGAATTTTGCTGAAGCAAGACAGTTTTTTGACTCGAGCATAAGAGTAAATTCTGCTGATGTGCTTTCAAGATTGTTTCTGGCACGAATAGATATCGAAGATCAGAATTTCGAGGCCGCTCGTGATGGTTTTATGGCAGTGCTCGAAACAGAGCCGAATAATCTTGAAGCGCTGACCGGCCTTCTCGCAATTGGCAATGCAAGCGATTCGGTAGCTGACAGAATCGCAGACGTGCAGAGTATTATTGATCGCAATAGTGCCGACTTCGCGCCTCCGCTTGTCCTCTCTCAGTTCTATCTGAGCGAAGGAGAGTTTACCAACGCCTTGCAGTTCGCGCAGGTGGCACTTACTCGCAATGACAATCAATTTACCAGAAACACAGTAATCGAAATCATGTTAAGGCAGATAAACACAGCCAGGCAGGCTCGGGACTTCGAGCTGGCCGGCAATATATTGAATGAAGCTCTGGCTCTCGATGAAGAGAGTATTCCGCTATTGACAGCTGCGACAGGCTTGGCGAATGACAGAGGCAATACCAGCGAAGCTGAAGCCTATATAGAGCGTATTCAACTGTTGCAACCAGACTCAGCCTTTAGCTATGAGATCGAAGGCGATCTAAGTCTTGCCCAAAATGATCTGAATGCAGCACTTGAATCCTTTCAACGAGCCTGGAGCATGCAGAAGAGCACCAGCACCGGCATCAAGCTGCATCAAACACTGAGCGCGTTGGAACGACCGCAAGATGCTGCTCAGCTTCTTGAAGAATGGTTAGAAGCCACTCCTGAAGATGGCGCTGCGAATCTGCTGAAGGCGATGACTCTGCAACAGGAAGGTCAGGATGCGCAGGCGATCGATCACTATGAAATAGCAATACAAACACAGCCTGACAATATGATTCTTCTGAACAATCTGGCCTGGTTATATCAGGACTCACAACCTGCTCGAGCCCTGGAATTGGCCGCAAGAGCAGCAGAACTTTTCCCGGAAATTCCTGATGTCCTCGATACATATGGCTGGATATTGCACAAACAGGGCAATTCTCAGCTTGCTATTGAAACATTGCAGAAAGCTCTGGAGCTGTCTCCTGATTCAGAAGCTATCGCAGAACATCTCAGAGAGGTTTCGCAGTAAAAGACACCTTGACGGAATCATGCGGCAGGAATGACAGAAACCGATCGGGTTGGTTTATTCTCTGAAAAAATAGCACACAGTTCTGGTTTCATCGGTTTCGGTTTGAAATGGCAATAGTAAGGTACGGAAGTTCAGTTTTTGCTTTGCAATAAAGTTATGACGAATTCCGTACCGACGCCTGGTTTGCTGTAAACTTTCACGTCACCTCCCAGTTTTCGAATCGATTCGCGGCTTTGGAAAACCCCTATTCCCATACCTGTAAGACCCTTGGTGCTTTCAAAAGGCCGGAATAGGCGGGTTTTTATAAATTCCTGCGTCATGCCACAACCAGTATCTCGAATCTGTATTTTTACAGTTCCATCGTCGACTGACAAAGACACGACAATTTGTCCGCTGTCATCGGTAGCCTCCTGCGCATTCTGGATGAGATGACCAATGGCTGACCGAATTTCTGATTCGTTGGCAACAACGAGTACCTGCGTTTCGTTGCAGGAGAATGTTGGTAATGGCAGCAACTTGCCATGCGCTGCGACTATTTGCGGTATTAAAGAAACGAGATCCAGACTTTCTTCGCCATCCACAGCAAATTGTTCTTCACTGCGAAAATGTTTGAGTAGCAGCGTCATTTTATTAACGGCGTGATTCGTTGTTTTAATCATGTCTTCAATAAAAGACGGGTTTGTCTTGTGTTTTTCTGAATTGCGTACCATTAACGACAGTTGGGAATTGAGTGTCTTGATGTCATGCACCACAAATGCAGATACTTGATTGAAGGCAGAAAACTGGCGCGCTTCAGCCAGGCCATCTGAGGCGATCATTTGTGCGAGATAACTGGCGGCTTGTTGCCCGGCTGCTTTAAGCAAGTCGAAATCTTCCCAATTAAGATCAAAATCAACTCGCGATTCTTTCAATAAAATAAATCCCAGCAATGAATCGTGTATCCATAACGGGACTATTAGCCATGCTTTCCTGATTGATGTCAGCCATACTGGCGGAACAAGCTGATTTAATTCGTCGTTTCCCTTATTCAACTCGATAACGCGGTTTTCTGATTTCAAGAATTGAATCAATTCATCACGCTCAGTGAGTTCACTCCCTTCAATCCAACCCATTTCGATTTGAGCTACCTGGTCATAATGAAAATTGTTTTTGGTTAGCCATAAACCGCCAGCCGGACTGTCTACAGTTTCAGCAATTGCCTTGATGGCTCTGTCTGGCAGCGATTCACCGCTGCTTGATTGAGACAGCGTGTTGCTAATTCGCATCCATTCATCTCTGTAATCATATTTTGAGCTGAACAGGTGGCGGCTGATGTACATTTTCAGGATGCTTCGCATCCTTCCCGAATAACCCAGTACCAGCAAAATACTCAGCGCTACAACTATAAACAGGACCTGAATCATTGGTCCCAGCGTGTCTGAGAAGTTTCTGAGGTAGTAGCCTGCAGAAGCCATTAGCAACAAATACAAACCAGCAGCAACCAAAACTCCGGAGTGAAACACGAGGCGTCTGGAGATATTGACCTGAATGGGTTGTTGTCGGGTTCGGAGCACCCCTATGGCAATAAGTGGTGTGGCCAGGAAAATTACACTGCCTCTGGCTTCCCAGAGAGAGTCTTCAATGCGGCCAAACAACAGGGCGTTTGAATACAGATATATGTCATACGAAAACAAAATTCCAAGCCCCAGACAGAGGAATTTGAGATGCCAGATGTGGTGTTGCCGGGTGTTGCGAATCACTTGCTCCAGCAAGGCCATACCAACTATCGATGACAGCAGAAATCCTATAAGCGCGATCTGACCGCCGTACACAGGAAAGAAAACTATCGTGCCTTGTACAAGGCGCGCATAAAGTAGATAGAACAGTATTCCGAATGGAATGCCGATCGATATGCCAGTGACAACAGCAAGTTCCTTGTAGTTTGGCCCACTTCTCAGTTTCGGAACGAGTAATTTCCGGGCGCCAAGCACGCTGAGGAGTAGAGCAAACCAGGAAAGGTTTTTCAGGGTTTCAATGACAGGTATTAGATAGAAGAGGTCGACCGGGATTCGGGTTTGAAAATTCAGGCTGAGGCACCAGATCAGTGTAACGATTGTTGCTATCAGCAGGACAAGGCTTGAGGTGCCAGTGCTCCATAATCGCAACTGCGCGAGCAATAAAAGAATCAGACTTAGAGTAGCGAGCGCGAAACTTGCAAATCCTACGTCAAATGACATTTTTTGGCCTTAAGTACTCGCAGGAGCTTCAGATTCAATCACTGGGGCTCGTTTTCGTCTTCCAGTTCCGCCATTTCCCCCGGAGTGCCGTGCACATACATTCCGAGATCGTATTTGCTTATCAGGCTGTATAAAGTTGGCCGGGTAATACCGAGACTTCTCGCGGCGTCAGTTATGCTCTTGTAATTCGTCAATGAAGCTACAATGGCTTCGCTCTCTGCCTGTGATCGAATGTCCTTCAGCAAGCGCGGTGTATACGCTTCAACTTCTCCCCTCAATTCAAGATCTTGCGCAGAAAGAATTGGTTTTTCAGCGAGCACTACAGCACGTTTAATCTTGTTCTCCAATTCGCGAATATTTCCCGGCCACCTGCTATTGTGCAACGCAGAAACAGCGTCTTTGGCAAAGGAGTTAACTGGTCGATTTTGCAATGTTGCAAATTTGTGAAGAAAGAGGCGAGCCAGCAACATGATGTCCTCACCACGGTCTCGCAAGGGTGGCACTTCTATAACAATTTCGCTGATTCTGTAATAAAGGTCTTCCCTGAAGAGGCCTTCCTTGATGCGAGTTTTCAGATCTTGATGGGTGGCACAGATTACACGTACATCCAGGGGAATCTCCTCATTGCCACCGAGTCTGACAATGGTTCTCTCTTGAAGCACCTGCAAAATTTTCGCCTGCAATGAAAGTGGCATGTCGCCAATTTCGTCAAGAAACAGTGTGCCGCCATGGGCATATTCAAACTTTCCAATCTTCTTGCCGACAGCTCCCGTAAAAGCCCCTTTCTCGTGACCGAATAATTCACTTTCCAATAGAGCTTCGGGAATGGAAGCGCAGTTTATGGTAACGAATTTCTTCTCCGCCCGATCGCTTCTGGAATGCAGTGCCTTGGCAAGTTCACCTTTTCCTGTGCCAGTTTCTCCAAGTACCAGAACTGTTACAGAAGTTGCGGCAATTTTATCGACAGTCTTCAAGATTTGTTGCATCTGCGGGCAGCTACCAATCATGCCGTTAGAACCAGACTCTGCGTGAATCTTGTTGAGCTTCAAGTTCTCCTGTTCAAGATCAATCAGGCGGAATGCGCGTTCTACGACGAATTTTAAAGTGTCTATATCGATTGGCTTTTGGTAGTAGTCATACGCACCCATGCCGACAGCTTTGACCGCATTGGAGCGTTCTTCCCTGCCGGTAACTACGACTACCTTTATTTTTGGATCGAAGTTAGTGACGTCTTCGAGCAGTTGAAAACCTTCAGAGCTGCCACCGGGATCGGGTGGCAGACCAAGATCGGTAATGACCACGGCAGGCTTCTCCTTTCGAACATAAGCCAGCGCGGCCTGCCTGTCTCCAACCACCTGCACATCGAAATCCTCAAAGCTCCATTTCAATTGACTCTGAAGGCCGGGATCATCTTCAACTATGAGAAGTTTTCTAAGATTCTGCTTCAATTTTGTTTGCTCTCACTTGATGCCAACAACAGGGAATAACTTTACAAATCGTCAATGACCATACTAATCCGTGATCATCTTATTCAATATATGGCGGCCTTCGTATGCTGAAATCCCGATAAAGATTGGGATTTCCGGTTTTCCCGGCTTCAGCAGCCTTGGCAATGTTATACATTTCTCTTGCTGAGACATAATGCAACACGAAATTTTTGCCATCATTGTATTTTTCTTCCAGATAACTAAACATGGAATCTGTTGGTTTGCCCAGTAACGTGTCCATGTCAGTTTCCTGTGTTCCATGAGTATGAATCTTTACGAATCGCCAAAGTGGCTGACTTTTCACCTGGATACTGCAATTTATCCACATGTCTACGCGTTGATTCGTGGGAGGAGAATTCTTCCTGATGTCGGAGTTTTCAATTCGGGGAAACAGGCCAAATTTGCGTTTATTCCAGTTTAAGCAAAGCGGCCCTTGAATTATTACCAGGTCACCACTGCCTTTTTTACCTGCTACCAAGTCTTCCCCGTTATCATGTGATTTCGATTTACCATCTCTGCCAGTTGCATAATATATGCTGTTGATTTTGGCGGTTTGAGTCTCGCTGGGAGCGGATGGCAGAGTGAAGTCTGCATAACAACCTGCTTTCGCCAGAACAGCCAGCTCGTTTTGCACTCCACACCATCTGCCATCTTTCCTGGAATTGTCCAAAGCCCAATTGCCATGAATAAAAGCAAATTGATAGTTGCCAGTTTCAGGATCTTTTGCAATAACGTGATGTGTTTCGTCAAGTACCTTTAAAAAGCCCAGCAATTTCTCGCGTAACCCAGTTGCAGTATCGTTATCATGATGCAAGTGAATTTCGATTTCACCAAATCCTTTCGCGCAGAGTGCAGTCAGTTTTGCCAGGTGTTCCTCTCGATACTCTTCTTCTGGGTAAAAAAAGCTGTGTTTAGGAGGGTTGCCGTCACTATCTTTATGCCGTGATGCCATAGCGAGGTACTCGTTGCACCACCGATCAACTCGCGAAACTTCTTCTTCGTAAGTGGCCTTATTCCACTTGGGCTCAAAGTGATCACAGAAAGCAAAGAGTATATGAACAGGTTCTTTGGATAGCGGCTTCTCAACCTTGCGAGCAATATACTCAGGTAGCCATATATGAATATTTTTTGAATATATCTCTCTCAAGAGTACAGCGGCGGCAACTACTATCAATGTTGCGGCGAGCAGGATCGATATCGAAATCATCTAGTAATTGCCTTCGGTCATTTCTATTTTTTATAAAGTCACTAATTGGAAACGGATTTTAGCAGGTCTAACACTTCGCTGCGGTTGTTTTCCCAGGAAAATTTGTCGACAGAATCAAGTATTGCCTGTGAATTCCAGTCTTTCTCAAGACAATCATTCAGCGCCTTTTCCAAACCTGCTATATCCTGAGATTGACACAAAATGCCAGCTTCTGGAGGTACTACTTCCGGTATACCTCCTACCCGCGTTGCGACGACCGGTATACCACAAGCCATGGATTCCAATAGCACATTGGGAACACCTTCATTGTGGCTGGGAAGAGCGACGAGGTTGGAGCAACAAATCCATAGAGGGAGCTTGTCATGACCTATGGAACCGACCATGTGCACTCTATTGCCAAGTCCGGAACTGACAGCCTTTGCCTGAATGAATTCCGCAGAAACGCCTGAGCCAATGTAGTACAGATCAACTGAGTTTCTCTTCGCAGCCAGAATTGAAAAGGCTTCGAGCAAGTCATTACAACCTTTTTCAGGTTTGAGATTTCCCACAAAAATTATAATTTCTCTCTCTTGGGGTAGTTGTAAAGCCAGCCGCGCTTCCGAGCGTGCAACAGGGCGAAACTTTGCCTTGTTCACCCCATTATAGATAACACGCACTTTTTCCCGATTTACTCCAAGTAGTTCAATTTTATCCGCGAGGTCCCTGCTAACCGACATCACCGCTGCCGCGTGGCGCATTGACCACAGGATTTGTCCGGCGCGCCATTTCATTTGGGCGTGCATGTTTATGTCACTGCCATGAACTTTGATTACGGCAGGAATATTGAGCAGGCGTGAAATTGCAGTGCCTGCAACTGCGTCTGGATATGCCCAACTCAGTAAGGCGCAATCAGGCGCAAATTTGCGAATTTGACGGAGCTTAAAGAGCAAAGTGAGGAACAGGGTTGTCGCATAAGTGAATCTGGCGAATCCAGGTATATAAAAATAGCAAAGATATTCTATTTCGATGCCATTTCTTGTGTGTCTGGCGGTCTTGCCGTAATTTCGGAGGAAATCGATAAAAGAAACTACAATAATAACTTTGACTGCGCAGTCCTGGGCAAGTGATTCAAATTGCTGTCTGTTGAACGCTGCGCGGTTCGGTTCCCAGGGCAAGGGGAATAAGTTAGTCAGAACCAGTATCTTCACCAATGAAACTCCTTTTCAAGAATGTGGAATTCCCAAATTCCAG
>SXGR01528837.1_pt1 | contig 26714 bp, 16 predicted proteins | sample 3174711 | NCBI WGS metagenome assembly SXGR01 (sample SAMN11356860, study PRJNA531348) | freshwater metagenome | isolation source: freshwater sample F1-60 | place: China: Fuxian Lake, Yuxi | collected 2017-12-25
GATGGACGACGACGATCTGCGCCGCGGCGTGCCGACTTGCCACAAGAAATACGGCGAGGCTCTCGCGATCCTGGCGGGCGACGCACTACTCACCTTGGCGTTTCAAGTGCTCGCTGAGCATTATCCGGCGCCAACGGCCGTCGCCTGCTGCCTGGCGCTCGCGCAAGGTTCCGGGGCCGCGGGCATGGTCGGCGGTCAGGTCGAGGACCTCGCCTGGGAACGGGCCAACGACGCCGGCCGGGCGAGCAAGGATCCGCTGTTCCCGCGCAGCAATCAGCCGCACACCCTGGAGGCCCTCGAACACATCCATCAGCACAAAACCGGCGCCTTGTTCCGCGCGTGCCTCAAGTTGGGCGTTCACGCGGCAAATAGCAACAATCCAGACTTGCTCGATCGGCTCGACACCTACGCGCGCTGCTTTGGCCTGGTCTTCCAGATTACCGACGATTTGATCGATGTCGAGGGCAACGCCGCCGACACGGGCAAACGTGTCGGCAAGGACGCGGCCCGAGGCAAACTGACGTATCCGGGCTTGCTCGGCGTCGCGGAGAGCAGGGCGAGGGCGAAGTCGCTGACGCAGCAGGCTTTGGACGCGGTGACGCCGCTTGGCGCCGCCGGCGAGCCGCTCGTACGCCTCATGGAATTCGTCCTGGCACGCGACCGTTAGCCGCTCGCGGCCTCGAACCGCATGAAGCAAAAGCCTCCACAATAGCGGTTGTTTTTCCTATGAAAGATCGGATACACTTATAGGGAAGTAATCAGCCGACAATCCGACGAATGGACGATGCGGATAGATCCTCGCGCGGAGCGCGGGGGACTCAGGACGAGTACTTGCAACCACTGAAAGGGAAGCACCATGACGTCTGTCTTGCCACAGATCAACGGCCCTCAAGACCTGCACAAACTCACCGACGCCGAATTGAGCCAACTCGCACAGGAGATGCGCGACGAACTGGTGCGGGTTCTGAGCATTCGCCCCGCGCACTTCGCGAGCAATCTCGGCGTGGTTGAGCTGTGCATCGCCCTGCACCTGACGTTCGACTTCAGTCGCGATCGCCTGATCTGGGACACGGGACATCAGATTTATCCGCATAAACTCATCACGGGTCGCTTCAAGCAGTTTGGCACCATCCGCACCAAGGGGGGCCTGATGGGCTACCCCAATCCGCACGAGAGTGAATACGATCTTTTCATGACGGGCCACGCCGGCTGTGCCGCCTCGACGTCGCTTGGCCTCAAGCTCGGCGACGAGATGATGGGGCGGCCGGATCGCCACTCGGTCGCGGTGGTGGGCGACGGCGCGTTTCCATCCGGCATCGTCTTCGAGGCGCTCAACAACTCCGGGCATCTCAAACGCAAACATCTGGTCATTCTCAACGACAATCAGATGTCGATCTGCCCGCGCGTCGGCGCGCTCGCCAGCTGCCTGGATCGTGCCCGGCTGACGAATTTCTATCAGGACTCGAAGAAGCAGTTCCGCAACATCCTCGGCCAGTTACCGCTTTTGGGCGGCATGGCGACCAATGCCTTCGATCACGTGCGCGACGCCGCCAAGGCCCTTCTCACCGGCGGAATGCTTTTCGAAGAGCTCGGCTTCCATTACATTGGCCCCATCGATGGGCACGACTTGCCGACCTTGCGTCACTGGCTCAACTACGTCAAGGATCACCCGGGGCCGGTTCTCTTGCACGTCATCACGGTCAAGGGCAAGGGGGTGCCGCAGGCGAGCGACGATCCCGTGACGTATCACACCCCGCCAGTATTCGAGCAGGTTGGTCCCGATCGCACGATCGTGTCGCTCAAGAAAGGCGGCTCGAAAGCGTACACCGACGTGGTCAGTTCGACCATCCACGAACTGATGACGGAGGATCCGCGTGTTTCGGTCATCACGGCAGCAATGTGCCAGGGGAATAAACTCGAAAAAGTGCGTGCCGATTTTCCGACGCGGTTCTTCGATGTCGGCATCTGCGAATCGCACGCGGTCGCCTTTGCCGCTGGTATTGCCAAGACCGGCGCCAGGCCAATTTGCAACATCTACTCGACGTTCATGCAACGGGCGTTTGATCAGATTTTCCAGGAGGTCTCGCTGCAGAACCTGCCGGTCGTATTCACACTCGACCGCTCCGGCCTCACGGGCCCCGACGGTCCGACGCACCATGGTTGTTTCGATATCGCGTATCTGCGGCTGTTCCCGAATATGGTCGTAATGGCGCCTGGCGACGAGCTTGACGTGGCTCCGATGCTGCGCTTCGCTGTCGGGCACACGGGTCACCCAACGTCGCTGCGCTATCCCAAGGCCGGGCTCGAAAAAATCGAGCGTGACGTGGCGCCCGTCGTCCTCGGCCAGTCGGAGATTCTCGACTGGGGAGCCGATGCGATCATTTTCGCCTTTGGTTCGCTTCTGTCCAATTGTGTCAAGGCGGCTACCAAGCTGCGTGAAGAAGGCCTCGACGTCGGCGTCGTCAACGCCCGTTTCGCCAAGCCGCTCGATGCGGCGACCGTGCAGCGTGCGCTTGAGGAAGCCAACGTCGTCGTCACGGTCGAGGAGGGCACGCTCGAAGGGGGCTTCGGCAGCGCCGTCCTGGAGGCCGCCAACGCTGCCGGGCTGGACGCCCGCAATGTCGTACGGCTCGGCATTCCTGACCGCTTCGTCGAACACGCCGAACGCGGCGAACTGCTTGCCGACCTGGGCCTGGACGTGAACGGCATAGCCAACGCCGTACGTCAAGCGCTGGAAAAACGCACCGGCGTCTTTGACCGCAAAGCGTTCGCCGAGCGCTAAGGCGAGCGGCAGAACTAAATGTGCTCGTTCACGACGCGGAGCGTCGTGCCACAATGTGGTGCGACGCTCCGCGTCGCATCGGTTACGGGTGTCTTTCCAACTGCCCGTCGCCTAGGAAGATGTCATCACACGTTGGCCCGTCGGCGAAGACGTCTCTCCCACCGGAAGTGTCGCCAGCCGGTTCGACTAACGGCGCATGCACTCTTCGCCGATGCGTTCTTGCAACGCGAGGATGCCCGCCAGACTCTTGAAGTGGATCCGGTCCACTTTGTTTTTCATCTCCCGGTATTGGTTCATGAGCTTGTTGATCCAGCGACGCGTGAGCGTGCGGTCGTGCTTGCTGAGGCCCTCGATCAGCCGTTTTTCGAGCAGGAAGGGTTGCAAGACCTGGCCGGCGGGAAGGTTCTTGAGCGCCGGGAGCTTCATCTGCGCGGCGGCATTGAGCATCGACTTCATCGCCTGGTGGGCATCGCGGAAGATGTCGAGCATCTTACGGAGATGGTGCGGCGGGATCTCCGCTGAAGGTTGCGCTTGCAGAAACGCCAGGGCGGCGGAGATGGGCCGATCGTTCTTCTCAAGCTCGCGCCAGATGTTTTGCAGTTCGAGATGGAAGTGATAGCGGCAATAAAGCTCCTCGCTCACTTTCTGGTCGATGTGCTGTGCCATCTGGAAGTAGGTCAGGAAAACCTTGCGATCGAGCGATTCGAGCCACTGGTGGTCTTCGTCGATCTCCTTTTCGACTTTCTTGAGCAGACGTTCGGCTTCGTCGGCATCGTGGAGATCGCCGCGGAATTCGAGTTCGTCGTTCTTGGGGCGATGCCAGCCGTTGCAGACGGCGTCGAGCAGATGGAATTCATCCCAGTGTTTGTAATAGATTTGCGTGCGGTGCTTGACCTCGGCGCTGTAAAGCGTTTGATGAACCTCCACGAGTTCGATAAGACTGGCCGGGTGCTTGGCCCCCTCCTGGACGAGTTCCTGGATATTTGCTTTCAGGAGCAACCTTCGGCAATCGTACAGGCCCTGATACCTCGGATCGTAAGTGCGGTCGGCGTGTTCGTCGTCAATGAAGCCCTGCACTTTGAGCGGATCGGCCAGCAGAACACCATTCGGCAGCTTCAGGTGAGCCTGATAGAACTTGAGCGTGACGCGTTCACGCAGTTCCTCAACGTTGTCGAAGAGGATCCAGGGTGAGCGCTCGTCAAACGTCGTGCGGATGTAGCGCGCCTTGGCGTTGCGCTCCCGATCGTGGCTCGATGGATGCGTGCGCCACATGCGTGCGAGTTCGTCGTCGTCCTCCTCGAATACCTCAGAGGATTGGTGAGGCTCCGTCGGCAAGGCAGGCGGCTCGCCCAGCCGCGGTGTCTTCTTGATCTTGCGAAGGATGCGCGCCGCCTCACTTTGATGATGAAACACGTCGCGGGTAAAGAGATGGTAATCCCTGGCCGCGCCCAAATCGTTGGCCGCCTGGTCGAAGCAGGCATCGGCGAAGGAGGTGCGAAAGAGCAGGTGCACCGGCGCGTCGCTCCCCGTGACGCTGACGGCGATCAGGTCGGCGTTGAATTCCATCTGCCGGCTCAAGGCGAAGTCGAAAAAGCAGATCACGTAGAAAATCAGGAACAAGCCTTGGCGCAGGAGCCATTGAATGCCGCGCGCCAGGTAGGCCGGCCAGGCGATGATCGGATGCAATTGAGACCAGGCGATGATGAACTGGTCGACAAAATCCTCGCCGAGAATGACGTGATAGACGATGCGTCTGACCGTGTAGACATATGCGGTGATCTTCGTGGATCTTTGCGAGAAGTGCCCGAACTCGTGGGCGAGCAGCGCCTTGAACTCGGTAAGATTGATTGCGTTGACCAGGCCGAGCCCAATCAGCAGGCTGCGCCGCGTCGGCAGGAAAAGATGGAAAAATGAGGTCGTGTCGAGCATCGCGCCGGCGTTGACATCGTAATTGACGTAAACGTGCGTCGGCCTGTCGCTGCCGACGTCCGCGCAGAGCTGGTTGATGAAATCGAAGAGCCTGGGATGTTTGTCCTCGAAAATTTCGATCAAGGAATCCTTTTTGGCGTGCTCGATCTTGAACAGGTTCTTGACAAGAAGGATGAACAGCATCGCACACGGCGGAACGAAGGCCATCGGGAAAAGACGTACGACGAAGAGCTCGGCAAAGGCGTTCCCGAAGAGGAGAAACCAAGCCGCCCACAGACTGTACGCCGCGCAGAAGAGGATCATGCCGAAGTACAACACGAAGAACAGCGCGAGCGAGACCAAGACGAGCAAGGCGTGCGTCTTGAACTCGAACGAGGGGATCGTCAGATCGTCCGGCGCCTCGGCAGGACTCGGCGGATAAAGCGACGCCATCGCCATGCGAAATCTCTCCACGCCAGGACGGAGCGATGCGGTTCCTGGGATCATACACGCCATTCGCTACGCCTGGCAAGAGGTGCGTCCGTCCGTTTGGTTACTTGCACATGTCCGCACGCTAGCTGAAACAACACCGGAATATGATTGCGAAACGGGCGAATCGAAAGTAGAGTAAAGGAAGCTCTCCCATGAGGAAATCCGGAACGTGCCCACTTCTTTTGAAGAGATACCGACCGCCGTTGACATGAATCGGCGATTCGCGCGGTTAGCCGTCTCCTGGTACGGCGTTGATGCCGACCGGGTCGAGGAGATTCTGCGCGAAGTTCTGAATCGGCGTGCGCGTGGCGAGGACGTGCATATTCTGGAGGCACTACTCGATGCGGAAGTTCTTAACGCCGGCCAGGCAGAGAATTTGCGTATCGGCCTGGCGCCGACGCAGATTCAAGTTGTGGTGCCGTTGGCCGACGGCAAGCGCGACCGCATGGCGGCGACGGCCGATATCGTGGTTCCGCTTGTGGAAGGGGCGACCCTTAACAACGAGCCGATGCAAATGGGCCCCTACCGCATCCTGCGCCGCCTCGGCGTCGGCGGCATGGGAGCCGTGTATCTCGCCTTCGAAAAGAAGGAAAACCGCCAGGTCGCCGTCAAGGTACTGTCGGCCGAACACGCGCCGGTGCCGAGCATCCAGCGGCGTTTTCAGCTCGAAGGCCAGCACGGCGCCTTGCTGCAACATCCAAATATCGTGCGCACTTTCGACACCGGACAAGACTCGGCGTCGGGTTTGCACTACATCGTTCTGGAGTACGTCGAAGGTCCGACGGCACACGAGTTGCTCGATCAAAAAGGTAAGCTCGAAGTAGGCGACGCGGTCCACATCGTACTCGATATCGCCCGTGCCCTGGAGCACGCACACAAGAGGCAGATCATCCATCGCGATATCAAGCCGGGCAACATCCTGCTGGCGCCGTCTGGGTTGGCGAAACTGACCGATTTCGGGCTCGCCAAGCGCCAGGGGGACGCCAACAACCTTACCCATCACAGCCAGGGCATCGGCACGCCTTATTACATGCCCTACGAGCAGGCGATGAACGCGAAAATGGCCGACGAACGCAGCGACATCTACGCTCTTGGCGCTACCCTTTATCACCTGGTCGCCGGGGAAGTCCCATTTTCGGGCGAATCGTCGCTTGAGATCGTGGAAAAAAAAGGACTCGGCACGTACCCGCCGGCGTGCTCTTTCAATCCCGAAGTGCCACACGCTCTGGAAGAGATCATCGCACGGATGTTACGCCGTGATCCTGACGACCGCTATCAGACAATCAGCGAAGTGATCGTCGATCTGGATCGTTCCCAGCTCGCGGCGCCGATCCCGGGCTTCGTCACGCTCGCGTCCGCATTGCAAGACCCGGTCATGCTCCAGCGCATCACCGCGCCGATCGAGGCTACGCAGCCCGACCTGCGGCTCAAGCAAGCACTCGAAGCGAAGCAAGCCACGCAGCCAACCTGGCTCGTCCGTTATCGCGATCAACGCGGTAATCTGTGCAAATTGAAGGCGACCGCCGCCGACATCATCACGCGTCTAGAAGCCGGCACGATCCCGCTCGACGCGGGAGCCGCGCACGCGGGCAAAGCCGGCGGAAAATTCAAGACGCTTGCCAGGTGGCCGCAGTTCCAGAAAACAATTGAGACGCTGCGTCGGACCAAATCGTCGGTCAAGCGAAAGACCAAATCGACGGCGCAATCCACAGCGCCCGTCGCCGTCAATCGCCGCCGTACCTGGCTGTTGCTCGCCGCCGGCGTGCTCGGCATCGTGACGATCCTTTTGGCAACTGCGTTTTTTCTCGCGCGCGCGGTGTGAACAGGTACACCTCGACTATCTCATTTATTCGTTGACGCCCCATTATCGACAACGTAGCATCGATGCATCTGCACGATGGCAACCTCGCCCCAGACCGCGTTCCTCTGCGCTGGAACGTCCCACCTTACTGGATCCTCTTCATGAGAAAGCTCTTCTTGGTTCCCTTGTGTCTCCTCGTTCCGGTTCTCTTCGCGGGCGCACAAACCGATGACAAGGTCACGCTCAAGAAAGGCGATCGCATCCTATTCTTCGGCGATTCGCTCACCTACTACGGCGGCATCGATGGGCCGAAGAATCAAGTCACCAAAGGCTACGTCAAGATCGTCCAGGAGACGCTCGACAAGACGCACCCGGACCTCGGCGTCAAGGTCGATTGGGTCGCAACCGGCGGCCACGTCGTGCCGCAGCTCATCGCACGTTTTGACAAGGACGTGTTGCCCAAGAAGCCGACGATCATCGTCATCCAGATCGGTTGCAATGATGCGCGCCGCCTCGACAAGGACGTATTCAAAAAGAGCCTTGAGGATCTGATCGAACGCATTCAAAAGGAAAAGATCCAGGTCATCCAGTGTACCCTCACCAGCGTCGGCGAAAAGCACGACGGCACCAACAAGGACGACCCGAAACTCGAAGAGTTTGCCGAGATTCAGCGGCAAATCATCAAGGCCAAGAACATTCCCCACAACGACCTTCGCAAGGCATTCGTTGACTACTGGAAGAAGAACAACCCTGGCAACAAAGGCAGCGGCATCCTCACCTACGACGGCAACCACTGGAACCAGGTCGGCATGCAGTTCGTCGCCGATCAGATGTTGAAACGGTTCAAATAATCCTCTCTCCGTTAAGTGTTCGCGCAACGCCGCGCGTAGGTAATATGCAACAGACAGTACTGAGTACAGGGCACTCAGTACTGTCTGCACACGAGAAATCTCATGAAATCAAGCGGCTTAGTTCTCGGAACCATGGCCTCAATTGTCCTTGTGGCCTTGCTGTCGAATGCGCGTCAACAGGACCGAACCGGTCCCGCCACCGAGAAACGTTTTCCGTCGCTGAAGGTCCCGCCCGGATTCAAGGCGACCCTCTTCGCCTGCGATCCGCTCATCGAGTATCCGTCCGTCATCTCGATTGGCCCGAAGCCGGGCGCGATCTTCGTCGCCATCGATTACATGACCGGCCTGGGCACCGACGGCAAGGTCAAGAGCGAAGTCCGCCTCGTCGAGGACACCGACGGCGACGGCTACGCGGACAAGGCGGTCGTCGTAGCCAAAGGCTTTAACTCGATCCAAGGTCTTGCGTATAACGATGGCACATTGTTCGTGATGCACGCGCCGTTCCTCACGAGCGTGCGCGGCAACGAACGCAAAGATTTGCTGTCGGGACTCGGGCTTACTCCGGAACAAAATTTGGTTCGCCTGCACTGCGCCAACGGCGTAACGGTCGGGCACGACGGCTGGCTTTATCTTTCAATGGGGGACAACGGCGTCAACGTCCCACGCCCGGAAGGCGACCGCCTTGTCCACAACGGCGGGTGCATGCTCCGCTGCCGGCCCGATGGCCGCGACCTGCATGTCTTCTCGACCGGCCTGCGCAACATCTACGACATCGCCCTCGACGCGGATCTCAACGTCTTCACACGCGACAACGAAAACGACGGCGGCACCTACATGATTCGCGTCTGCCACAGCTTCTTTGGGGCCGACCACGGCTATCCCTACGATTATTACGAACGCCCCGAGCATGCCATGAAGCCGATCGGCGACTTCGGTCTCGGCAGTTCCGCGGGTGGCGTCTGTTATCTGGAGACGCAGTTTCCGCCGGAATACCGCGGCAACCTCTTCTTCTGCGAGTGGGGCAAGTCGCTTGTGCGCTATCCTTTGCAGCGCGCCGGCAGCGGGTTCGCCCCGGTGAAGGAATTACAGTTCGCGGTCGGCGACAGCAAAGACACCTATCCGTTCAAGCCGACCGACGTCGTCATCCAGCGCGACGGCACCTTGATGGTCGCCGATTACGCCGATGGGCAGCGGCCTAAACGTGGGCGCGGGCGCATCTATCACATCCAACACACGGGACAGGATTCCGACCCTGTCAAAAAGAAGCCGAAGTCCGACCTCGAAAAGCTCAACTCCGAAAGCTACTTCGAGCGCTGCGAAGCCCAGGCCGCCTTCGAACGCCGGGGGCGGGGAGACGCTAGCCAAGATATCCTTGGAAACGCCTTTCGCGCCGACAAGATCGGCCCGCTCGGCATTGGTCATGCGCTTTTGGTGTTCTCCAAAGGCACCGAAGGAACGGGACTAGGTGACATGCAGGTGATGGCGCACGGCGGCGGTCGACCGGCTGTGCGCGCTCAGGCGATTCGCATCATTGGCGACCTTACCGATCCCATACTCGTCAAGCACAGGCTCGATGCCGGTCGGGGCGACGTCGCAATCGCCAAGACTCTTGCGACCCTGGAAGATCGCGGCGATCCGAGGATCATGCTGGAAATCGTCATCGTGCTGGGCCGTCTGCGTTGGGCCGACGCACCAGAGTGGTTGACGAAGAATGTGATCAGGCCTGACGACACGCTCGCCCACGCAGCGATGCAGACGTTGCGGCGGGCCGACAATTGGCCCGCGGTGCTCAAGCTTCTTGATCAAGCGGACAATCTGTCGATGCGCACGATCGCACTGCGTGCACTTTCAGATCGTCATGAACCTGTAGTCGTTGACGGTTTGATCGAACGGCTCGGCACAACAAAAGAGGACGAACACCGCCGGCAGTACGCAAATCTGTTGACGCGCGTGTACAAGAAGCCTGGGCCATGGAAATACTGGGGCTACCGTCCAGGCCCACGTCCCGCGCACACCGAGGCCTGGGTGAAAACGGACGCCATCGGCAAGGCTCTCGACAAGACGCTTGGCGACAACGATCGCACGGTGCGCGCCGCCGTCTTGAAGCATATGCAGCGTGAGAAGGTCCCGGTCTCCACTGCCGCACTGGGCGGTTGGCTGGGCAGCGATTTCGACGCCGAGCGCGTCGCCGTTATTCTCGCGTCGCTGGCGGATCAGCCGGCCCAGGAGTCGCGCAAGTATCTTCAGGAAGCGGTGCTCGAACGCAAGCACAGCGCGGCCAACCGGTTGACGGCGCTCGATCTATTCCTCAAGAAAGGCGACGGCGGCTTGTGGCTCGAACTCCAGTCCTTGGCGCAGGAGGTGGAAGACGGGACTGTTCTTGCCGATTTAATTCGCCGGCTCGGCAAACATCCCAAGGGCGCGCCGGCCGGCATGTTCGCGAACAAGCTGGGCTCGTTGGACGCGGAAGTGCGCGCCGCCGCCATCGCGGCTCTGGGTGAAACGCGTGCACGGGTGAAAGAGAACGAATTGCTGAAAGTGCTGCAAGATAAGGACGTGCGCGTCCGCCGCGCCGCGGCCGGCGCGGCCGGAAAAATTCTGGTCAAGGAGACGATCGAGCCGCTCTTGCGACTAGCGACGGAGTCCGATCTGGGCGTACGCCTGGCGTGCCTTGAAGCATTGCGCCTGCACAAGGAGCCGCGCGTGACGCCGCTGGCGCTTGCTGCGCTCAACGAGCCGACTCTGGAACTCAAGGCGCTCGAATGTTTGGCTGATTTCGGCGGGCCCGAATTGCTCAAGAACGTCGTCGAGTTCGCCAAACGCAATCCATCAAGCGACGGAACCGCGGCGGCCGTGCGTGCCTTGCATGCCTGGCGCGAACGCCCCATGACGACGGCGATCCAACAGCAAGATCTGGATCGCGCCGTCGCCGAGATTCACGGCGCCAGCGGCATCCTCGTGCAGTGGGACGTGAGCATGCCCTACGTTCAAGGCGGGCGCGACGGTATTATCAAGGCAATGGGTGTGCCGCCGAAGCGCGCGAAACTATGGAGTCCGCACTTTTCCGCCGGCGCGGAAGGTCGACTGACGCTCGCACCCGTGAAGGGAGCGGAGCAAACGCTGCGTTACCTGTTCACGGATATCGACGTACCTCTGGCGACCTCGGTCGAATTCCTGGCGTCAAGCCGTAGTACCTGGGAGGTCTTTCTCAACGGGAAGACGCTGCACCGCCGCGCCGCGCCGGGCAAGTTTCAACTCGATGCCGACCGCTTCCCCGCCACGCTCCAACAGGGCATGAATCGAATCCTCATCGACGCTGGATCACCGAACGAGGCATTCGAGTTCCACCTGCGTTTCCGCCGCAAGAGCTCCAAGGCCGAGCACGAGGCCCTGACGCAGGCCGCCTTGACGCGCCCGGGCAATGCCGGGCGCGGCAGTAAGATCTTCTTCGATAAGGAGAAATCCCAGTGCATCAAGTGCCATCAGCTCGGCAATCAAGGCGAACGCATCGGTCCGGAGTTGACTGGGGTAGGCAACCGCTTCTCACGCATCCATATCATCGAGTCGATCCTCGAACCAAGCCGCACCATCGCGCCGAGCTTCGGCACGTTCGTCTTCACGCTCAAGAGTGGCAAGACGATCAACGGCGTCAAGATTGCCGAGACCGAGACGAGCGTGACGATCGCGGACAACCAAAGCCAAAAGCACACGTTCGCAAAAAAGGACATCGACGAGTCGAGTCTATCCCCGCTCAGTTCGATGCCAGAGGGGATCGAGGCCCGTTTGACGGCGGACGAATTCGTCGATCTGATCGCCTTTCTGACAAGCCAAAAGGAGGCGCGGCCTCGTGAATGACGAGCAAGCCAGGACCGGGACGGACATCAAGGCGACGGAGCCGGTGGGCGTGTCCCAGGCCTTCGAGCATTCGGTCCTGTGCGAACCGACCGAACTTCTGACGAAAATCTCGGCAGGACCAGAAACGCTTGATCAGCTCCTGGACACAGCCAGACGCTGGGCTGAGATTCAGGGTAGCGATACGGTCCGCCTGCCGCATTTGTTCGCTGCCATGCTGGGGACAGGCGCCCACGCGCGTTGGGATTGGCTACGCGAGCAGAAACCGGACACAGAGTGGCTCAAACAGAAGGTTCTACTCTTGGTTCCGGCTCAAAGTAATCGACGCAACGTCGAGGACGGGACGAACGTCTCCGAATCAGTTGAAAGAGTCCTGGAACGGGCCAAGCACAAAGAAAATCGCGCTGACGTTAGTATTGATGGCGTCTACAAGGCATTCTTTGCTCTGGGCGGCGGCGTGGTAGGCGAGCAACTCGTGAAATGGGGGATAAAGCTGCCTGACTTCAAGTGACCGGCGGATGCCAAGGGCCGACCGCGCCGCAGTAGGCGCGGCGAGCCGATCTCGGCTCACCGCTCTCACACGCAAGAATCTAACCTTTGGGTGGTCGTTTGTACTGCTGCGGCTGTTTGTCTTGCGGCTCTTTCAACGGTTGCGCCTGATCGATGCGAATAGTTTTTCCGCCGAGGTTCATATATTTCTGGTCGCGCGACGCGGGCTTGAACGGCAAGATGACGGGCTTGCCTGGCTTTGCCGGGGCCGTCTGGCGTTTGCGTTCCTGCTCCACGTAGATCATGTGGTGTTGATGCTCCTGCCAAAGCTGGCGAAAACGCGCGTCGCCGTGATTTTCGAACAGGGCGGCGCGCAAGATCGCTGCGGCCTCCTCGTAATGCTCCTCGCGCCGCAGCACCGCGGCAACGTGGCCGACCAGCTCGGCCTCATTCCGGCCGAGTGCGTGCGCCTTGCGCGTCGCCTTGAGGCCTGCCTTCGCTTTGCCGAGCGTGAAGAGATACGATCCGTAATCGGCCCAGTAGAACGCATCTTTGGGCTCCAGCTCGACGGCCCGAGCGTAGTACGTTTCGGCGCGATCAAAATCTGCCTCGCCATCCTCTTCGATCGCGAGGGCCATCTTGAAGCAGGTTTCCGCGTTGTTGAAATTGGCGGCGATGGCCGCGGCTAGATGCCGCCGCGCGTCCTTGTATTGGTGCAGACCTAGATGGATGTCGCCCAGGAGGGTGTGTATTTCTTCCCGCACCTTGCGAGGCAATTTGCGAAATGCCGCGAGTTTGTTGAGGGCGTGTATAGCTTCGGTCGACCTTCCAGCCTGGGCAAGATGTCGGCCTGTGGTGAGCAAAATGTCGATCAGATTGAGCGTCATGCCCATGAGGCGGCCTCCATGCGGTGAAAAGGGTAGCCCAGCTGGCAGCTGGGCTGAGAAATTATAGCCTGCATATTCGATCTCGCAAGGGCAAAATCGGACCACACGCGGCGGAATACACGTGTTTATGCTCAAAATCCCCTAGACAAGCCCAAGGCAATCAATTAGACTAACTCCTCAAGTAAACGCAATTTGCTGCACGCGAGCGGTGAACGCTTTCTTACATCGGTTCGGCAGACGGGACTCTGCGGCCCCAACATTAACGTCGTTTACTGGCTGCACGCTCCTGGCGCCAACCCGGCGGAACCCCTCGCACAACCTTTATCCTTTCGGAGACTGTTTTGACGACCGCAACCATGGTTGATCCCGCCACGGGATTCCACGCGCTAGGCCTTACTCCCGCCCTTCTGTCCGTCATTGAAAGCGTCGGCTACAAGAATCCAACCAGCATTCAGAGAGCCTTCATTCCGCGCGTCCTGTCTGGCGCCGACGTGATGGGACAAGCCCAGACCGGCACGGGCAAGACGGCCGCGTATCTGCTCCCGTTCTTTCAACGCTGGCAGGAGACCGACCAGCAAGATCCCGCCGCCCTCGTCCTGGTGCCGACGCGCGAGCTTGCCACGCAAGTCTGCGAAGAGGCGCAACGGCTCACGCAACACAAAAATCTCAACGTCGTGCCCATCTACGGCGGCAGGCCGATGGACACTCAAGTGCGCGCCCTCCGCCGCGGCGCCCACATCGTCGTCGGCACGCCGGGTCGGTTGTTGGACCACCTCAGCCGCGGCACGCTCATGTTGCACCAGGTCCGCTATCAGGTCCTCGATGAGGCCGACCGCATGTTTGACCTCGGCTTTCGCGATGATATTCGCCGGATTTTGAGGCGATGTCCCATGGATCGCCAGACGCTGCTCCTCTCCGCGACCATGCCCACGGACATCCTGACTCTCGCGAAATCCTACATGCGCAAGCCGATCATTCATCTGCAGATGTCCCCCAAGAAGGTGACGATCGACAAGATCCGCCAATCCTATTTCACGGTGGACACGGAAAACAAGTTTGAACTGCTTTGCCGCGTGATCGAACGCGAACAGCCCCGGCAGTGCATCATCTTCTGCGAGCGCAAGATTGGCGCCCATCGTATCTACACCAAGCTTTGTTCCGAACGTAAACGCGTTGCCACCATGCACGGCGATTTGCAGCAATCGCAGCGTGAACGCATCATGAAGGCCTTCAAGGAAGGCAAGATCGTTTACCTGGTCGCCACCGACGTGGTCGGCCGCGGCATCGACGTGATGGGCATCTCGCACATCATCAACTTCGATCTGCCGATGGATCCGGAGAATTACGTCCACCGTATCGGCCGGACGGGACGCATGGGCAAAGACGGCGCGGCCGTCTCCTTCGTGACGCCCGAAGAAGGCAAGGAACTGACGCGCATCGAGGACTACATCAACAAGATCATCACTGAGGACAAGCTCGATGATTTCGTCGCCTACACGCCGCGCGTCAAGAATCCGGATGAGCCGCGCGAAGTGAAGCCCATATTCGGCCGGCGCGGCCGACGGTATAGTCAACGATTGTAGCACGCGAGGAATGCCGTTATGTTGCACGCGGCAGCGAATGGCACATTTTCAGAGCCTGAAGCGCAAGCGAAGTTGTGGCTGACTCTTCGCTTACCCTTCAGGCTCTGACGCATCCATTTCGACCATGTGTGGTATCGCGGTACGGTTGCATTCATTGTAACCATCCACCTCCCCTCTCCCCCTGTACTCAGGGGGAGAGGGGTTGGGGGTGAGGGGGAAGAGCAGACAGTTGCGCGACGCCCCAGCCCCTCACCTCCGGCCCCTCTCCCCTAACTACGGGGCAGAGAGGTGAACGGTTACCTTCATTTCTCGTGCTCGGATTGAACGTGAGTCGCAATTTTCGAATCGAGCACAGAAAGCGTCTAGGGTTCGTTGCCCCTCCCTCAGAGTCAGGTCGCGCAAAAGCACTGGGTTTTCGAGAGCGTTTTTGTCCTGCTGTAACTGTTGCGGCAGGCGTCAGGCAACGCACGCTCGGCTCACGGGAAACCGGCGCTACCTGGAGCAACGAAATTTATCGTTCCGGACGTGGTCGGCTGCGGCGTGTTCGTGTACAGGACGTTTTCGATGTTGAACGTACCCAATAAAGACTGTGTCAGATTATAAGCCCCTACGCCGACGTTTTGCTGCAGTAGCAGAGTTTGCGTGCCGCCAGAAACCAGGTCAGTTACCGATGTCGTGGTCCTGAACTCGTTGGCGCGGATGCCTAGGACGAAGGATCCGCTTGACTGGCTAACTCCCACCCCAGATTGACCGCTGAGGAACTGGTTCTTCTCGATCAGCAACTTGAGCGAGCCGGTGGCAACGATATTGACCCCAACAGACTCGGTTCTAAACGTGTTTTCGCTAATCAGGCCGATGCCCGTGGTGTTGGTGAGGGCGATGCCAGTTTGACCACCCGAAAAAGTATTGCGATTGATCGTGAATGAATTGCTGTTGAGTATAGCAGCCGCGATAAAAACAAGGTCTACTGGGGTAGGAGCGGGGGCCTCGAAGCTGAGGCCGGAAACCTCGTTGTCCTGCGCGAGGGTGACGGCCGTCACGTTATTGGATGATACCGAGAGGAGCGGCAAGGTTTTTCCTGTCGTGGCGCGCGGCAAGAGGAACGCCCCTGTCGTCGAAGTAAACGTGTGGTTGACGCCTTCACCCAGGAGACGCTGGCCGTTCTGCAGGGTCAGCTTGGGGTCGACAAACGTACTGTTGGCATGCAGGAACAGGATGTCGTTCGGGGTGGAGACCGTCTGAAGTTGCTTCAGATCCTGGACAGGGTTCTCCACCGTGCCGTCGCCGCCCGCCGCCGCCGCGCTGTTGGCGTGGCGGACGACGATCGGCTGCCCGGTGGTCGGGTCCAGCGCCGTCACTTTGTTGGCTTCCACGGGTTGCGGGGAGTAGGACACGATGTTCACGTCGCGGACCACCCGCGCGTCGAGACGATCCACCGTGCCGCGCTGTTCACGGCAAACCTTGCGTCCGCCGAAGTTCATGGCGATACCACCGCTGACCGTCGTGCGGAGGACGGCGTCGTGCTGGGCCGCGAAGTATAGCGACACGTTGTGGTTGACATTCGCCTCTAGCCGTACGCGCACGCCACTCACGTCGGGGCCTTGCTCGGCTGCGTAGTGGTAGTGACCCACGAAGGCGCGGGTGTCCCAGCGCTCCAGGAACGGGATGGGCGTGCCGATTTCAAAATCAAAGCCGCTGAGGGCGTTTTCGACGAGGGTGTCGAGGACAATGTTGGAACCCCGAAATGTCGGGTTGTTGTAACCTATAATCGAGCTGTTTGGTCCCACGACGGCATAGCCATTGGCGCGGAAGTCCACGTACCTGCCAAGGGATTCGACGCCAACGCCAATCTGGTTGAAAAAGGTGGTCGCCGTCTTGCGGCCGTCATAGTACGCGTTGACGCCGAAGATGCGGTCGCGGTCCGCGTTGTACCAGCGCGACCCGCCGCCGGCGTTGAACTCCCAGTAATCGGCGTTGTCGAAGTTGACGACACGGAGGTCGGAGAAGAGGACTGAACGGCCCGTCTGCTGGACCAGGGGAATCCAGCCCTGGAGATAGGTAAAACCGTTGTTAAAGCCGACGCCATCGCCCACATCGTGCCGGACGCTGACGCGCGGGCGGAGGAGATCAGGGGCAAACCATTCCGCGAGGCCGGCGCCAGGAATGGCTATGGGGGGGGGAATGGGTTCTTTAGGCTGAGCAGCGTCCTTTTCCTGGGCAAGGGTAGTGGTGCTGATCGCCAGGCTACAGAGCAAGCAAATAAGCCAGCGCAAGTTAATCATGCCGTGTCACCTGCTTCGCAAGGGTGTACGGGAAACGACCGGTGAGCATTGGGCGGGGAGTGCTGGAAATCTCTGGAGGCACGATTATTTCGGCCAAGCGGCAGAGCCGTATTGAAGGCGTGAAAACGAATAGGAGGATTCTGTGTGATGAGGAATCGTCACAACCAGCAGCGTCGTCATTTCTCGAAAAGGCCGTGTCGTCTTCGACCGCGAGGAGAGTAGCATCCATTGCTTTCGCGTTGATGGAGCTGTTCGGCCGGGACCAAGCCTTGGCGCCGCAGTTTTTCTACCTGTTGCGCCGATTTTTCCGGCTTTTGCTTTGACTCGCCTTTCATTCTTGCGTATCTTACAAATCACGCACCTGTCGCAATCGCTCCAGGTTGCTTATTCTGTCCAGAATACAAATTATTCCTTAAAGACTGCTTTTGGATCCATCGTTCTGGATTCCGTTTCGGGATGGCCCTCCTACACCCAGCAGATCGAGGCCTCCCTTTGTTTGGAGATGGCGATTATGTACAGCGTGATCTTGGCCACCGTGATTACGGCGGGCAGCGCAAGCCCTGCCTGGCAATGCAGCAATCCTGGTGCGGGTTGTTCGGCCTGCTCCAGTTGCTACAGCGGGTATAGCGGCTACTCCGGTTGCGCTGGCTGTTCCGGCTATTATGCGGGTTGCCAGGTCAGTTACGGCGGACAAGGTTGCCACCGCTGCTCCGCTTGCTATTCCTCATGCCATCATTGCCATGGTCCGATTTTCCGTCCGTTTGGTCATTTCGGCCATTTCGGTCACTTTTCGACTCTGAGTCCGACGTGCAGTTGCTCGTGCTACTACAGTTCATGCCAGAGCTGTTATTCGATTCCGGTTTACAGCACGCCGCGCGTGGTTCCGGTTCCGTCAGCAAATCCGGAGTTGAAGAAACCAGTTCCGGCGCCCAATCCCAAGCAGCAGGTCATGATCGTCCCAGCGGTAGTCAAGACTTCACGCGTGACCGTGACGTTGCCGAGCGATGCGAGACTGTGGGTCGACAATGTTGTGTGCCCGCTCACGTCTGGGGAGCGCAGCTTCGACACTCCAGCACTCGATGCAAACCACGTTTACGCCTACAATTTCAAGATGGAAGTGGTGCGTGACGGACGCGTTGTCAGCCAAACCCAACGGGCCATGGTCGTTCCTGGACAGGCCGTGCGTGTTGATTTCAACCGCGCCGAAGCTGTTGCAGGAAGGTGACTTACGTAATATCCACGCCAAACCGTTGAACAAGAATAACTGATCATTATTACAGTTGAGTAATTCGATGAGCCGACAAAGCTATTTCAGCTTTGCCGGCTATTTTTATCAAGTCAGGCCATTTTATCCATATCTACCATGGCTTCTAAATACCTATTGCATGTATTCGGAAAATAAGTTAGAATCATCCAACCTATCGCAATCGATGCAATTTGTGCAATCGATCAAACCGAATTTGTTGATTCGCCCGGAAAATCGGGACATTCTCAGCGCAAGCTGAGGAATCGGCCCTCGCCCAACCCGTGCTGTTGAGGGCTCTACCTGCAAACGGAGGACGCTCGTATGTATTCGGTAGTGTTGGCCACTTTGCTGACGGCCGGCGGTTCGGGCTCTGGCGGGCAACCAATCAGTGCGAACTATCATTTGACATGCTTTGGCAGTTATGGCAGCCATGGCAGCTATGCCTGCGTCTCAGGCGTTCGGGCCCCGACCAATCACTGCGCAGGAATTGGCGGGCGTGGCGGCCACGGCGGCCACGGCGGCCACAGCAGCCATTTCTCCTTTGGTATCGGCATCAGCTTTGGCAGCGGCGCAGGCGCCGGTAACTACCCTTCCAGTGGCCATGTTCCCAATTACCACCATTGCAGCACCTGTGTAGTCGCCGTTCCGGTTGTTGTGCCTCAAGTCGTGGTGGTGCAAAGTCCCCCACAAATCGTCGTTGTGCCGAGTCCGCCGCGCGAGCAGAAGTCCGCCAGCGCGCGGGTAATCGTCACGTTGCCGAGCGATGCGCGGATGTGGATCGACGGCGTCGAATGCCCGCTGACGTCGGGCGTGCGTACCATTGTCACCCCACCCCTGAACCCGGCTCAGATCTATCACTACACGTTGAGGATCGAGATGGTCCGCAACGGGCGCCCCGTCAGCCAATCGCAGCGCGTGCAACTCTATCCTGGCGATACTGCGCGTGCCGATTTCACCCAGGCCGGCGTGGGGCATTAAGTTGTCTGGAACAAAAAGAGCCTCGCGTGATGAACGCGAGGCTCTTGGTGTGCGCACCATAGAAAAACGGGCCTCTTGCGGAACCTCCGTACTCGCACAAGAGGCCCTCGCCAGCGGACATGTCAATAACGCAAATTTCGTCCCGGCTTGCGCGCATCGTTGCCGTTTGCTCTTTGGCACTCGCGCGCATGGCATGGGAAACGATTGAAGATCAGTGGCGAGAGGCCGTCAGTCGAAAAGCAATCGCCGAGGCGGTGCGCCTGGCCCGGCAGGCTTTGCAGGAACGCATCGGCGTCGATCGCGTGCGCCGTCGGTCGAGCTGCCGGCGGTGAGGCCGTAGTAATAGTCCTCTTTGCCGACGCGCCAATGTGTGATAGGATGTCCTCATGCACTCGAAACCCACGACCAGCCACAGGTCGCGAAAATGCCCAAGCACCAGAACAAACACATTCGTGAAGCGGTTCGCCATGCGGAAAGTAAGGGTTGGACAGTGACCAAGGCGGGACCACGGGCCCATATTTGGGGCACGATCTGGTGTCCGGAGCATAGTCGCGAAGGTTGCCGCGTTTTCGTGATGTCCACGCCGCGCGACCCGGAGAAGCACGCTCGCGATATTCGTCGTGGAGTGGATCGGTGCCCTCATTCTTGAACCTGGAACCTGGCATGAAGACGCACGAATTCACGCTTGTATTGAAGGTAAATCCGAGCGACGCCAAAGCGGAAAAGTTCTACGGCATCTGCCAGGACGGAACGCTGTCGGTGCGCTGCGGCGTTGGCCACGTCCTTTTCCATCGGCCGGCGAAGTCGCTCGAGACGGCCCTGCTATCGGCACTGGCGGACGTGCGCGCGGCCGGCCTGTCGGTGGCGCGCGTCGAGATGGCGCCGGAGGCGGTGCTGGTGCGGACGTAACATTGTTGAAGGACTGTTGTGGGATGTCCTTTGAAGGTTCTGGCGCGAGAACTTGGTGAGTCAAATGACCCACGTCAGCTATTCCACGTCATGAAGTCCCTCAAATCGGCAACCCGGTATTTCTCACCTGGCCTGCGTTTTCGGCCGCGGCATCTTGTCCACGAAGCCCGCCTCGCAACGGCGTAGCTCGGCGACCGTCAGCGTGCGCATGCGGTCCAGCGTTGCGCGGTGTTCCGGGCGCAACGCCAGATTCGTCAGCTCAAAGGGGTCCGCTTGCAGGTCGTACAATTCCTCGATTTCGTTCTCGACGAGCGTACGGATGTACTTCGTTTTGCCGTCTCTTGTGGCGACCCACCATGGCACGGTGTCGAGCGCGTCCATTTTCGACGGATCGTGGGTGTCCTTGCCGAAACTTCTACCCGTGTGCGTGATCAGCATCGGCTCCTGCCATTGCTTGCCGGGGTCCTTTAAGAGCGGCGTCAGGTCGCGGCCGTGCATTTTCCAGGGCAGCTCCTTGAAACCCGCGAAGCCGAAAATCGTCGGCGCGAAATCGACACCCGACGCCGGCACGTCGCACGTCTTGCCTGCGGGAATCGTACCCGGCATTACAAAGATGAGCGGCGACCGTATCGTATCGTCGTACGGTCCGAGCTTGTGGCGAAAGCCGTGGAAGCCCCAGGAGTAGCCCTGATCGGACGTGAAGATGATGAGCGTGTTCTCGAGTTGACCGGACGCTTCGAGCGCTTGCAGCAGCCGGGCGACGCCTTCGTCGATGGCCATGGCGCACTGGTTGTACTGGCGGACGCCTTCGGTGAGGGTCACACCTTCCTTATCTTGATAGTCGCCCTTGCCTTTGTAGACCGGTTCGCCTTTCTTGTTCTTGGCCCATACGTCCAGCTTCTGCACGTAGGCCGGCTTGCCTTCGCGCGGGCCGAAGATGTCCTTGGGCACATCGACTTTGATGTCCGGGTAGGCGTTCTTGTGGCGTTCGGCGGGCGTGAAGGGGCCGTGCGTCGCGCCGTAGCAGAGCCAGAGGAACCACGGCTTCTCCTTGTCGCGTTCCTTGCCGTTGATGAAGTCGACGGCCCAATCGGTGTAGTTGTCGGTCGAGTAGCCGGTGACCTCCTTCTCCTTGGCGCCGTTGAAGCTGATGAGCTGGGTCTTGTAGTAGGCCGGCGCATTGTCGGGATGCTTGGGTCGATTCCAGACGCGTTGGTAGTCCCAATCGCGGCCAAAGCCCGCGTCGGCGCCCGTGTGCCATTTGCCGATCTGGCCGGTGAAGTAGCCGAGCCGACGAAACACCGACGGCCAATAGCGGCACTGCTCGGGATCATAGCTCGACGAGGGATACTGCCCCTTGAACGTCATCGACTCGACACCGAACGGATGCCGCCCCGTGAGCACGGAAGCTCGCGATGGTGCGCACCACGAGCCGTTGTACGTGGCCTGGAAGCGCACGCCCATCTTTGCGAGCTTGTCAATGTTCGGCGTCTTCGCGAACGGATACGCGCCCGGATAGCAGCTCAGGGTGCGAAACGATTGATCGTCGGTGTAGATAAAGAGGATGTTCGGCTTCTTCTTGGCCTTGTCCTGAGCGTGAGCCGCCCCCACAAACGCGAACACAGCGAGAAGAATGGCAACGTTGCGCGAAACCCGAATGCACGTCAACATGGTTCGGCCCCTCGGAGAAAATCAGCGTCGATTAGAAGGACGATCATACTCCGCCGCGCGGCGAAGCACAAAGAAATGTTGCGTATTTTCAGCGGCGCAGCTCGGGAACGAGGAGATTATCTCGTCCGGTTCGCGAAGTAGTTCTCCGGCGTACCGACGTTTTCGCGTAGGTAGAAGGGCGGCAACAGGTCGTCGGTGCGCTGACCCGTCAGCTCGAAGGCGACGCCGTAATGGCGGAATGGGGCGACGTTTTGCGGACGCGACTTGGGATCGACGCCTTCGTCGCACAGGGCGATCAGGTCGAAACGCGTAAACGTCTTTTTCGTGAGGTCGTAGCGGATGACGCCGTGGAAGCGGTAGGTCGCATCCGATTGCAGCGCGGCGCTGCCGGTGAGGCGCAGCGTGATCGTCGCCGGCGTCGCGTCTTCGACAGTGAGCGTCATCGAACGCGACTTGAAGCGGTCCTTCGTGTAATAGCCGGGTAAGCCGTGGTAGCCGCCGGCGATGTGCCAGAAACAGATGCGATCGCGGACGGCGTCAGGCACGGGGTAGCTTTGGCCCTTCACGGCCAGACCACCTTCACCCCCCACTCCTGGAGAGGGGAGAAGGGATTTCCATTCCGTCTCTTGCAGCCACATGAAGTCGCGGTTGGGTTCGCCGGGGAGCTTGATGTTGTAGTCCCAATCGATGATCTTCGGCGCAAACAGGCGCTTCTCGTCGTCGAATTTGAGGCCGCGCACGTAGGTACGCAGGATCAACCCATTCGCCGGCAGCTTGGCGAGGCGGCGAGCCTTGCGGACGCGTTCGGGATCTTCCTTGGCGTCGGGTACGACGACGGCGCCGGCCTTGCGTTCAGGCTCCGGCAGCGCGATCCATTCGGCGAGGCCTTTCTTCAGAAGCGTGCCGCTGGCGGTGCAATAAAAGGGCGTGCCGTTGGGCATGTAGAAGGGTTTGCCGGGCGTGCCGTTGGTCGCGCTGAGGCGTTTGTGGAAGTCGTCCATGCTGCCGGGAGCGTAGGCGGCGGTTTCGTCGTAGAAGCCGACGACGACGGGAACGCACTTGTCCTTGATCTGGTTGACGATGGCGGGGTTCTTGAAGTAGGCCGCACGGGCCCCGAAGCCGCCTTGTCAGCAAACCGCCGTTGGATCGCCGGCCATGCGCCAGACGCAGAGCGGCTTGCCTTCGGCGGCGGCTTTCTTGCGTGCCTTGTTGAGGTCGTACATCCAGGCGATCTCGGCCCACGATGATTCGCCGGAGCGAGGGCGAATGTCTTTGTGCAGGCGTTCAAATTCGACGGGGGTGATGTCGGCGCCCGGCTGGGCCGCGATAATGCAGGCGAACAGGAGAGGGGTCAGCAGCATGGGATGCTCCTTTCAGAGGCATCGGCCGGCAAGCAAGGTCGCGCGCCCTTCGGTGGATGGCCATGCTACCATGTCGGCGGGCCGCGGGCAATCATCATCGAGAGGAATGCCATGAACTAACTCAACAAGCTGATCTGACGCTATCAGTTCAGGCACACGCACTGGTCGCTCGAACTCAGGGCTGGCGAATTGAAAGGCTCGACGGCGCAGGAAGCCGGCAGCGTTGTACTTACAACGACTGCAGAAAGCGAATGAGCGCCGCGCGATCCGCTGCTGACATCGTGCGGAACGCCTCTTTGGACGCCTGGGCCTCGCCGCCGTGCCAAAGAATCGCCTCGCTCAGGTTGCGCGCGCGGCCATCATGCAGATAAGCTTCGCCGCCGCTGACTCCGGGAGTCAAGCTGATGCTCCACAGTGGCGTGGTGCGCCATTCGGCGCCCGCAGCGTTGCCTTCCGCCATGTTGTCCGCGAGTCCCGCGCCCATGTCGTGGAGCCGCATGTCTGTGTACGCTCGGATGGTTTGATTGCGCAACTCGGCCAAGGGATGATGTGGACTCGTCTTCATTATCGGCAGGTGACATTGGCTGCATTTCACGCTGGCGAACAACGACTCGCCTTTTGCAACCTGCTCCTCGGTGATATTCCGGCGCGGCGGCACGCCGAGCGTCGCGACGTAGCGATACAAATTGTCCAGATCGGCGGGCGCGAGTTTCGCGCTGGGGCCGAGATCCGGCTGCTCGGAGCCGCGGTCGGGATTGGGGTAAATGGTTGTCGTTATGCCCATGTCGTTATTCAGTGCGCTGGCGATTTGGTGCGACAGGCGAACCTGTCCGGCTTTCCAGCCAAAGCGTCCCATGCGAACCTGGCCCGTCTCGGGATCGCTCACGGTGCGCGTGCGTCCTTTGCCTGGAGCGGCGGCGATGTCGGCTTCGTGCAACGCCTCCAGAAGGCCCATGCCCACGAGCGGCGGGGCGATGCGGATCGAGTAGAACTCGGGAACAACGCCCGTGAACTGGTAGTTGGGCTTTCGCAACGTGAACGGCGTCCCGTCGCCATACGCGCCATCGATCGTGGTCCAACTGCTGATGGTCACGCCGGCTTCGGGCGTCCCCTTCGTGCTCTGCCCCTGAAGTGCGGCGCCGAGCTTGGGATGCGGCGTTCCCTTGGCGTCGCTGCCAACGCGGACCAGGTATTTCAGCAGCGGGGCGCCGACGGCCGGCGGCAAGGCTCGCCCATTGTTGACATGGCAACCGACGCAACTGCGCTCATTGAAACGCGGGCCGAGTTTGCCGACCTGCTCCGTGTAGATCGGATTGCCGCGCTCGGAATGTGCGCCGCTGCCGAAGTCGGTGTGATGTAAACGCCGGCCCAGCATGAACGGCTGGGCGTTGATCGGCGCCAGGTTCGTCGCGATCTGCTTGAAGCGCTCCTTGGGCTCGTTTGAGTATTGCTCATGCAGCGTGGTGCGGCCGCCCGACCAGGCGATTTCCGGCAACGGGAACGAATCCTTGCGCGGACCGCGGCCCTCCCACGGGACGATGCCGGGTTGGCCGACGACATAGAGGATCGCGGTGCCGTAATAATTCGTGCGGCCTTGAACCGGCGGCTGCAGGAAGGGGCTGAACTCGATCTCGATGCGATCGCCGATCTTGATGGGGCGGCGTTCCATGGGGTTGTGTTTCAGTGTCGCCGTGTAGTGCAAGGGATCGACCTGGGTCGAAGTAAGGTTGGTCGCGTACTGTGCCACGGTCCCTTTGCCTTCGAAGAACGCGCGCAGGTTCGGCTTGTTAAGCGGGGCCAGCGCGGTGATGTTGTACGTGACGCTGTCGCCACCCTTGGCAACGCGGTCGACGATCTCGATGGCGACGGTGCGCTTCTCCCAATACAAGGGAAGGTAGTGATCGTAACTGTGGAACATCCCCTCGCGCGCATGCCGATCACGCACTCGGTCGGCAACGCGCGTAATCAGCGCGTTCGGCGTATCTTCGATGGTCTCCGGTTCGCGTTTCGTGTCGCTGTCGAATAATGGCATCACCTTGACGGACGCCTGCGCACGGACCGACGTGTTGTGCGTGCCGAGGCAGACACAAGCCGATACAAGAAGGAACGCCCAGGCGCCGATCCCAGAACGCGTCATGGCTGGCCTTTCCAATGGAACGAAGAACATGGACCTCGACCCGCTGGTCTTTGATCCTATTGATATGGATTACTGGGTATCATAGGCCAGATTCGCCTGCAGCCAGCGTTCGGCGACCGCGAGCGGCATGCCCTTGCGCCTGGCGTAGTCCTCAACCTGGTCGCGCGTGATGAGATCGACCGCGAAATAGCGCGCTTGCGGATGCGCGAAGTACAGGCCGCTCACGCTCGCGGCGGGCCACATCGCGTAGCTCTCCGTCAGAGTCATGCCGATCTTCGCTTCGACGTCGAGCAGCCTCCAGAGCGTGCCCTTCTCGGTGTGATCGGGGCAGGACGGATAGCCGGCGGCGGGGCGGATGCCGCGGTATTTCTCGTCGATCAGGTCGTCGTGCGTCAGATTCTCGTTGGCGCCGAAGCCCCATTCCTGCCGCACCTTCTTGTGCAGATACTCCGCGAACGCCTCGGCCAAACGATCCGCGAGCGCTTCGACCATGATGGCGTTGTAATCGTCGCCCTTCTTCTTGTACTCGTCGGACAATTCCTTGGCGCCGTAGCCCGCGCTGACGGCGAACGCGCCGAGATAATCGTGCTTGCCGCTCTCGATCGGGGCGATGTAGTCAGCCAGGCTGCGAAAGGTCGTCTGCCCTTCGCGTTCCCATTGCTGGCGCAGCATCGGCATGCGGCCTGCCTCCTGGGTGCGCGTGTCGTCGGTGTAGAGAACGATGTCGTCACCGGCGCTGTTGGCAGGGAAAAATCCGTATACGCCGCGCGCTTGAATCGGCGCGAAAACGCCCTCGACCTTGCGGCCCTGGATCGAGTGTCGTTTCAAGAGTTGGTGCAGCATGGCCTGGGCCTTGGCGAAAAGCTCGGTCGCTTCCTTGCCGACGATGGGATCTTTCAGAATCAACGGATACTTCCCGCTCAGCTCCCAGGCATTGAAGAAGGGCGACCAATCGATGTACGGAACCAGCGTATCGAGCGGTAAATCGTCGATGACGCGGATGCCCGTAAACGTCGGCTTCGGCATGTCGCTCTTCGTCCAATTGATTTGGAAGCGTTTCGTCTGAGCGTCGCCGTACGCCACGAGTTTGCGTTCGCGCCGCTTCTTGAAGCTCTCGCGGTCTTTTTCCTGAGCGTCGCGATTTTCGAGGTCGAGTTCCTTGCGAGACTCGAGTCGCATCAAGCGATCGACGACGCCGACACAGCGTGATGCGTCCTTCACGTGCATTGTGATGTTGCTGTAGCACTGGGCGATGCGCACGGCCGTGTGCTTGGCGCTGGTCGTGGCGCCGCCGATCAGGAGCGGGATGGTGAATCCTTCGCGCTGCATCTCCTTGGCGACGTGGACCATCTCATCGAGGGACGGCGTGATGAGCCCCGACAGGCCGATCATGTCGACGACGTGCTTTTTGGCCTCTTCAAGAATTCGCTCGCACGGGACCATGACGCCGAGGTCGATGACATCGTAATCGTTGCAGCCGAGGAC
>SXGR01577966.1_pt1 | contig 26702 bp, 30 predicted proteins | sample 3174711 | NCBI WGS metagenome assembly SXGR01 (sample SAMN11356860, study PRJNA531348) | freshwater metagenome | isolation source: freshwater sample F1-60 | place: China: Fuxian Lake, Yuxi | collected 2017-12-25
GCCGAGGTCCGCCAGCGTCTGGCTGGCGAGCGGGCCGGCCAGCACGCGGCTGAAGTCAGCAACGCGGATTCCTGCAAGGGCTCCAGCTGGCATTGCCCATAAGGCTACCCTGCCCGGCGATGCAAACACTTGTCATCTCCGACACCCACATCGGCTCACGCCGCCCAGTCGACATCCTCCGCAGACCGGAGCCGCTCGAGGCGCTCTGCGGCGCGCTCGCGGATATCGACCGGCTCGTGCTGCTCGGAGACCTGCTCGAGCTGCGCCATGGACCTCTCTACAACGCGCTCGGCGTGGCACGGCCGATCATCGAAGCGATTGGCGCCGCGCTGCCGAAGGGCTCAGAGGTTGTGCTGGTGGGGGGGAATCACGATTCTGCGCTCGTATCGCCCTGGCTTTATCGCCGCGGCGCTGTCGAGCAACCTGCGCCGCTTGGCGTCGAGACGCGGACGACGGCCGATGCGTCACCGGCGACCGAGGCGATCGCCGGCTGGCTCGGCAAGCGCGTCGACTGCACGGTTGCCTATCCAGGGCTGTGGCTGCGCGACGATGTTTGGGCAACACACGGTCACTATCTCGACCGGCTGATCACGATCCCAACCTTCGAACGGATTGTTGCTGGCGCGATGGCGCGGATCGTCGGCAATCTGCCGGAGCAGCCAGGCAGCGCCGCCGCAGAGGATTTTGAGGCCGCGCTCTCTCCCGTCTACGCCTGGCTTGACCAGATCGCCAATGGTCGCGCCGCCGGTGGCCGCTGGGCGACCGGGGCGGCATCCGCAAAGGCCTGGAGCATGCTCTCCGGCGACGGCCGTGCACCGCTGCGCGGCAAAGCGCTGGCGGCTCTGCTTCCGCTTGGAATTGCGGGAATCAACCTCGCTGGCCTTGGCCCGGTCAGTTCGAAGATCTCAAGCGACGAGCTGCGCCACTCGGGGCTTGAGGCAATGGCCGGTGTCGTCGGCCTACTCGGCGTTGAGGCTGACTACGTGATCTTCGGCCACACCCACTGCGCCGGGCCGCTGCCGTGGATGGACCCGGCCGAGTGGCTGCTGCCAAGTGGCGCTCAGATGATCAACAGCGGCTGCTGGACCGACGAGCCGCGGATAAACAGCACTGAGTTGGCCAGCCCCTATAGACCGGGGCGTGGAGTCTTGGTCACCGATTTCGGGCCGCCGCAGCAGCTCGTGATCGCCGACGATCTCGGCCAGAGGCCGCAGAGCGGCTTCTAAGTAGCTGCGGTGGCAAGCCCAGCGCTAAAGCAGGTTGCGTGGACCGTTAGCGAGGGGTCGGCGCTCAGCTCAAGCACGGCGTCGCAGTGCCGGCCGTGATCGATCAGCTGGTGGGCGCCTGCAGCATCGATTTCGCGCGGCTCACCGTTGACGCTTAGAACGCCGTTGCCTTCTGTCACTACCCAGACCTGACCGGCGCCGTAGGGGCCGCAGTAGGCACCGGGCTGATCGGCCGTCGGGACGATCAGCTCGGCGTCCATGCTGTCAGCGGCGTCGAACAGCGCGGTCGGCGGCTCGTCGATCCCGAGCAGCTCTTGGATCGCCGCCTCAGTCTCCTCGTAACCGCCCTCTCCGTAGTGGACTTCGGTGAGCATTAGATCTGGGCCGAAGAGGTATCGGGCAGGCCAACCGGGGTTGTCGAAGGCGCGCCAGTATTCGAAATTAGGGTCAAGCAGCACGGCCTGTTCAATCCCGAGCCGCTGGACTGCGGCTTCAATCAGTGCGTGCTGGTGCGAAGGCGGGAAGCCGGGGGCGTGGACCGAGACGATTCGCAATCCGGCAGGCTCGTAGCGCCGCTGCCACGCTTGGATGTAGCGCAGCGCGCGCAGCGAGCTAGGGCGGCAGAAGTCCCAAAAATCGATCAGCACAGGCCGCGGGCTCTGCTGCTCAAGTTTCAAGGTCGCAACGTTTATCCAGCCGGCGTGCTTGGGAAAGGAGGGTGCAACGATCGTGTCTGTCGGCGGGCGCATATGCTCGGCCGCGGACGCTAGCATCGCGAATAGTCGTGCGCCTACCTATTCATAACCGATGCTGATCGGCAACCCGCCGGTTGAGCTGCCAGCGCCACCACTTGCGAGCGGGCCGCTGCTGCTGCGTGAATGGGCAGAGAGCGACGTTGGCAGCCTCGTTGATGCCTGCTCCGACCCGCTGACCGCGCGCTACACCTCGGTGCCGATTCCTTACACGCCGGAGGACGCGCGCCGCTTCATCAGCTTCGGCCGTTCGCCGACGGCGTTGCCGCTGGCGGTTGTCAGCGCCGACGACGATTCGCAGCTGCTCGGGGCCGTTGGCCTGCACGCCGTCTCCTTGACGCGCCGCCGCACTGAAATTGGCTACTGGACGGCGCCCTGGGCGCGCAGTCAAGGGGTTGCGCAGGCGGCGCTTGAGCTGCTCTCCGGGTGGGCGCTCGGGCCGCTCGGGCTCGAACGGCTCGACCTTTACGTTGAGCCGGAGAACGAGAGTTCGCAGCGCGTTGCGCAGCGCGCCGGCTACAAGCGCGGAGCCCTTGTTCGCTCGGGAATCGCGCTGCGCGGGCGCCGTTATGACGTGCTGCGCTTCACGCGCCTGCGCTAGCTCGGCCCGGCCAGCAATCGAACCGGCGCAACTTATGCCCGATAACTGGTATCTATAGGTAGACCAATCAGCAGAAAGCAGGAGGAGAAATGAAGAGATCACTACTTATCGCCGCTGTTACCGCGCTTGCGGTAACCGTGCCAGCCGCCTCGGCATTTGCCACGCCGGCTGAGTTCCAGCGCTTTTCTGCTGGCGTAGTTGGCAAGGCTGGCACAGACAAGAAGCCTAGGGCTGTGCAGCTCAACATTCACCCGTTCCACGATTACGGCATCAAGGGTGGCCCAACCAACGCCGGTGGCCTCAACAGCGGCGCGACGATGGAGGCTCCTTTCTCCACCGTCTTCGCCAACGTATACACAGACAAGGCGATCAAGTACAACCTTGGTTCGTTCCCTACCTGCAAGCTGCAGACGGTGCTTGACAGCCCGGACTTGTGTGCGAAGGCTTCACGCGTCGACATTCCGTCGTCAGCGACCGGCCTTGTTCGCACCAAGGGCGCCCTGCCAGGGATCTACACGCTCGCTACGACGCTCGAGATCAAGACCTTCATTCTGACGAAGGACACACTTGCTCTGCGTGTCGTGACTCCGCTTGTAACTGCGGTCATCGTAGGCAAGATCGGCAAGGCGACTGGGGCGGCGGCCAAGAAGTACGGCTCGCGGATCCGCTTCACGATCCCGGACGGTCTGATCGCTCCAACCGAGGGGCTTGTGTCGCAGCTGGTTGATTTCAACTCCGGAATCAAGGCGACTTCGTCCAAGGGTAAGCCGCTGGTCTCCCTTGGCGCCTGCCCGAAGAGCAAGAAGCTCAACTTCGGCTACAACGGCGAGTTCACGATCAACACGACCAGGAATGCAGATCAGAAAAGCTGGAAGATCATGCAGATTGGAACGCGGATCGACAAGACAGTCGCTTGCAAGTAGTGCGCTAGCGCCCTAGGGCGCACGCAACCACTTGCTGCAGTTACGGGGCGGGCTATGTGGCCCGCCCCGTTTCGTTGGTGGGCAGCGGCATCGCCGACGTGGCCCGGACCTTCGCACCGGAGGGGCAACACGTGGTATTGATACTGCTGGGTCTGCAAGCAAAACGAACGTGGAGGAGAGAGATGCGAAAGTCATTACTTATCGCCGCAGTTACCGCCCTTGCGGTGACCGTGCCAGCCGCCTCGGCATTTGCCATGCCGGCTGAGTTCCAGCGCTTTTCTGCTGGCGTAGTTGGCAAGGCTGGCACAGACAAGAAGCCTAGGGCTGTGCAGCTCAACATTCACCCGTTCCACGATTACGGCATCAAGGGTGGCCCAACCAACAAAGGCGGCCTCAACAGCGGCGCGACGATGGAGGCTCCTTTCTCCACCGTCTTCGCCAACGTCTTCCTTGACAAGGCGCTGATCTTCAATATCAACAGCTTCCCGGCCTGCGATCTGCAGACGGTGATTGACGCCCCGGACACATGCAACCCCGATTCGCGCGTCGACATTCCGTCGTCAGCGAGCGGACTCGTTCGCGTTAAGGGTGCGCTGCCAGGGATCTACACGCTCTTCACCGAGCTTGAGATCAAGACCTTCATCATGAAGGCTCGCACCCCAGGTGGGCCGAGGGTCAAAGACACGCTCGCGCTGCGCGTGAAGACTCCGCTGGTAACAGCCGTGATCGAAGGAAAGCTGATGAACGCGACCGGATCAGCGAAGAAGCTCTACGGCAAAGTGATGCGATTCACGATCCCGGACGGGCTGATCGCTCCAACCGAGGGGCTTGTGTCGCAGCTGGTTGACTTCAACTCTGGAATCAAGGCCGACTACTACAAAGGCAAGCCAGGGATCGGGCTTGGCGCCTGCCCGAAGAGCAAGAAGCTCAACTTCGGCTACAACGGCGAGTTCACGATCAACACGACCAGGAATGCAGATCAGAAAAGCTGGAAGATCATGCAGATTGGTAAGCGGATCGACAAGAAGGTTCCCTGCAAGTAAACCAGCCCTGCCGGGCTCGCTCGGCGAAGCAGCGATGGCGGTGACGGGGCGGGCCAGATGGCCCGCCCCGTATCGTCGAGGGGGCGCTGGCGCGCGTCCTCAAACTCAGCTTGCTCGCCGCGCTCGTGATCGGCCATGTAGCCGCGCTTTCGCTCGCTCATGACCGAGCGCTCCACAGGTGGACCGACCCGCGCTTGGCGATCCGCTCGCAGTACTGGATGCTGCTGGTTAGGATCACTTTTACACGATGAGTTTTTGGTTCCTCTCAGCGGGCGCGTCATGAGTTTTCCCGTCGCCCACCTGGCCCACTGGTACCACGCTCTGCTTTACCTCTTACCGATCCTGCTGATCGGCGCCGGGCTCTGCTGGAGCCGCCGGCGCGAGCGCCGGCGCGAGCGTGAAGCCGGGCAAGGTCCGCAGCCGCCGTTGTAGCGCTACTGCGCTGCAGTTTCGACAGCAACCTCGCGCTGAAGCAGCCGCACGTCGTGGGCGACCCCCTCAGGAGTCAATTTGCTCAGCGGGAAGCCGATCCGCTGGCGGCCGCTGGCGTCAAGCAGCACGACGGTTGCGGTGTGTTCCCGGCCGTCCTTCTGCCGCTCAATTCCAAACTCTTGCCAGACCGGCTGGAGCGACTGGTCGCTACCGAGCAGGAAGCTCATCCTGCCGCCGAGCTGTTGATCGGCGAGGAAGCGCTGAGCGCTCCGGGGCGTGTCGCCCGCGGGGTCAACGCTGACTGCGACTACCGGCACGTCGCGGCCAAGCCGGTCGAGCGCACCGCGGATCTGCTGCGCAATCGTCGGGCACTCGTTCTGGCAGGTCGCATACAGGAAGGCGACGATCACCGGCTGACCGCGCAGCCCGGCGGCCGTGATCAGCTTGCCGTCCTGGTCGCGCAGCGCAAAGCGGGCTGGGGGAGACTCGGGCCTTATCGCGCCGGCAAAGCGAGTCGCCGGTAGCTGCGAGCTGCCAGCGTTCGGGTCGCTTAGCAGCAGGAAGGAGAGGATCGCGAGCAGCACGAGCGTGGCGCCGGCCATCATTGTCAGCCGTAGGCGAGGGTTCATCAACCCTCAATGATACGCGGCAGCCGCCGTTGCAGGCCCCGCACCCTCAGCCGCTGCGGCGCTATCCTTTCTGAAGTGAAGTCGACACCAACAGCCCGGGCGGTGAAGCAGTGAGCCAGTCAGGTAGTGAACTTCTGCGCCAAGTCAAGGAGCAGATCAAAGAGGTTGACCCATCTGAAGTGGTCCAACTACTCGGAGAAGGCGTTGTCGTAATCGACACCCGCGAAACTGAGGAGCTGACGGCAGGGACACTGCCCGGCGCGGTCCACATTCCGCGCAGCTTTCTCGAGATGCGGATTGAAGGCGTAGTACCGGATCGCTCACAGCGAGTCATCCTTTACTGCGCATCGGGTGCGCGCTCCGCTTTTGGCGCGCACACGCTGATGGCCGAGATGGGCTACGACGAGGTTCAGTCGATGGCCGGCGGATTCGTGCTCTGGAAGGACCGTGGCTACGAGGTTGAGGTTCCACGCAGCTTCAGCGCAGAGCAGCGCGAGCGTTACAGCCGCCACCTGTTGGTTCCCGAGGTTGGCGCTGAAGGGCAGCAGAAGCTGCTTGACGCGCGCGTCTTGCTACTAGGCGCCGGCGGGCTTGGTTCGCCGACCGCGCTCTACCTAGCTGCCGCGGGCGTCGGCACGCTCGGAATCGTCGATGACGACGTCGTTGACCTTTCAAACCTGCAGCGCCAAGTAATTCACACGACCGATCGGATCGGCACGCCGAAGGTCGATTCGGCTGCCGCGACGATCAAGGCGCTGAACCCTGACGTTAACGTCGTTGGCTACCCAGCACGGCTTGACGCCTCCAACATCATCGACATCATCGAGGGCTGGGACATCATTGTTGATGGCGTCGACAATTTCCCGACCCGCTATCTGCTCAATGACGCCAGCGTCCGGCTCGGCATTCCCGTTGTCTCAGCGGCGATTCTCGGCTTCGAAGGGCAGCTAAGCGTCTTCGCTCCCGGCCGCGGCCCCTGCTATCGCTGCCTCTTCCGCCAGCCACCACCGGCCGACATGGCACCGTCCTGCGGCGCCAACGGCGTGATCGGCGTGCTGCCCGGAACGATGGGGCTGCTGCAGGCGACCGAAGTGATCAAGCTGATCGTCGGCGCCGGCGATCCGCTCATCGGCCGGCTGCTGATGTACGACGCGCTCGCCGCCAGCTTCACCGAGCTGAAGGTCCGTCAAGACCCGGAATGCCCAATCTGCTCACGCGACCCCGAAGATATTGGCGACGATGAGCTCGGCGTCTTCCCCGACTACGAAGCGTTCTGCGCAGCCTCTGGGTAGGCTGCCAGCCAATGGCGACAATTCGAATCCCTCCAGTGCTGCGGCCTTCGGTCGGTGGCGAGCGTGAAGTTGAGGCCGACGGGGAAACCGTCGGCGACGTTCTCGCGAACCTCGTCGAGGCGCACCCGGGAACGCGCGAGCAGCTCTTCGGCGAAGACGGCGATTTAAACCATTTCGTCAATGTCTACCTGAATGACGAAGACGTGCGCGTCCTTGACGGGCTGTCAACGGCCGTTACGGCGGCCGATGCGCTGGTGATTCTGCCAGCGATGGCAGGCGGCGCGCTCCTCGCGCTTCGCAGTTAATTTCCCGCTATCCTTTCTGAAGTATGGCCGTCCCCCCAATTGAACGCCGGCCCTGTGCCGGCCGTTACACCGATCTGGTCGACTCGATCGGCAACACGCCGCTGATCGAGCTCAAGCGCCTCTCGCCGAAGCCCGGCGTGCGAATCTGGGCGAAGCTGGAGTCGATGAACCCGACCGGGTCAATTAAGGATCGCGTAGCCAAGGCGCTGATTGAAAACGCCGAGGAGAATGGGCTTATCTCGCCAGGTCAGACGATCCTTGAACCGACCTCCGGCAACACCGGGATTTCGCTGGCGATGATCTGCGCACGCAGGGGCTACCCGCTCAAAGTCGTGATGCCCGACAACGTAACTCCCGAGCGCACCGAGCTTTTACAGATGTATGGCGCCGAGATCATCTACTCGCCGGGCGAGCAGGGCTCCAACGGAGCTGTTGCGATGGCGCTCGAAATGGCTGCCGATAACGCCGATTACTACATGCCTTATCAGTACGGCAACGAAGCCAACCCTCGCGCCCACTACGAGGGAACGGCGGTTGAGGTTCTTGAGGAGCTTGACGGCAACGTCGACGCCTTTGTCGCAGGTCTTGGCACCGGCGGCACGCTGATGGGAGCCGCGCGGCGCTTCAAGGAGGAGCTCGGTGACCGAGTCACGATCGTCGCCGCCGAACCGATGCAGGGTGAGCCGGTTCAGGGCCTGCGATCTCTCGACGACGGCTTTATTCCCCCGATCATCGACATCTCGCTGCTTGACCGCAAGATTTTCGTGACCAATCGCGACGCAGTCGTCTGGACTCGCCGCCTGCTCGACGAAGAGGGGCTCTTTGCCGGAGTCTCATCTGGCGCGATCGCCCGAGTCGCCGTTCGGATTGCGAGCGAGATGGACGAGGGCAACGTCGTTTTCATCGTCTGTGACGATGGCTGGAAGTACCTTTCAAGTGGGCTTTACACGCTGCCGGTCGACGAGGTCGAAAACCTCGATTCAACTGTCTGGTGGTAAGCAGCTCGACTTTTCCTTCAGCGAACGCGTAGAATCAAACGATGCCAAGCATTGGACCCATGGAACTGATCATCGTCCTCGTGATCGCGCTGATCGTCCTCGGGCCGAAGAAGCTGCCAGAGGTTGGCCGCTCGGTCGGCAAGGGGATGCGCGAATTCAAGGATTCGATCTCAGGCGATAGCAAGCCCGACGTTGCCGCCGCCGAGATTGACGAGAAGCCGGTCATCAAGACCGACTGATCAGCGCCGACCCACTAACAGCTCGCTACGCTCCGGCGAAGATGATCATCGCCTCCGCGCTGCTTGAGCAGGTCGTCCAACACGCTCGCCTTGAAGCGCCGAACGAGTGCTGCGGCCTGATTGCGTTGGGGCAGGGCCGCGCCGTCTCGGTACACGAGCTTGAAAACCTCGCCGCCAGCCCGCTCCGCTTTGAGGTGGATGGAGTCAAACTCGCTCCGCTGCTGTTCGAGATCGAAGATGCCGGGCAGCAGGCAGCGATTTACCACTCGCACACACACTCCGAGCCCTACCCCTCACAGACAGACGTAAACTTTGCGCGCTGGTGGCCTGGCTGCGAATGGCTGATCATCGGCCTTGAGGATGATGCTGACCCGGTCGCGCGCTCGTTCATGATCGGCGACGACGGCGTGATAGAAGAGCTAGGCGTCGAGATCGATGGCTAAGCGGCTCGAATCGGCGCGCGACCAGCTGCGCGCCCGGGCCGAGAAGATTGATCCGCGCTACACCGAAGGTCAACTCTGCGTTGTCGCCAGCGGCCGCAACCAGAGCGAAGCTGAGCTGATCGCCAACCTGCTGCTGGAGGAGGGGGTGCCAAGCGTCACGCGGCGCTCACGCGGCTCCGACGTGCCCGACATGCTGGCCGCAGGGCGCCGCGACCTGCTGGTTGCGCAGTCGGCGCTGCCGGTTGCCCGTGAGGTGCTGCTGCAGTCGGAGATGATCGATCAGCGCGAGCCATACGAGCCTTCGCCGCTGAAGCTGATTGCGGGCCTTCTGGCCGCCGTACTTGTAGTTGCTGCAGTTGTAGCGGTCGGCGCCTATGTCGGCGCCTAGAGAGCCTTTAAACCCTGCCTAGGCGCGAAAGGTGGGCGCGCCAGACGACTTCGGTGTCGGCGAACGAGCGGCCGGGGAAGTTACGCGCGATCAGTTCGCGCTGGTCGCCGGGGGCTTCGGTGGCAAGGCGGACCGCCGCCGCTTCGCCGGACTCGCTAGCCAGCAGGTCAAAAACGGTTCCGCCGAGTAGCTGAGCGTCACGCAGTTTCGGTGGGAAGCTCGGTCGGTCTCCTTCGCGCAGTCGACTTGCGATCGCGGGCCGTGCGTGAGCTGTCTGGCCGGAGAACCATTGCCCAGCGCCGGCGGAGAGCCAAGCCCAGCCAGCAGCGTGGAGCCAGGCGCGCGGCGTAAACGGTGGCGGCAGCCCAGGGTTGCTGAGGCCGGCGACGAGCTGGGCGTAGAGCGCGGCCGGCGTCAGCATCAGCATCTCGAGCGAACCGGGAACGCTTGACGCTCGCGCGCTCAGCAGGCGCGGCGCGAGCAGGTGAATCTCATCTTTTGAGTACCAGCCGGCTACGTAGCGGCGGCTTGCGGGCGCGGTTAAGGCCCGCAGCACGGCGGCGACCGGTTGGGCCATCGCAAGCTGCGCCGAATTGGAATGGATCACCGCGGTCACGCCCTCCGGCGCGACCGGAAAAACTTCGCGTAGCTGCACGCGGATGCCCTCCAGCAGCTCCAGCACGCCATCGGCGTCTGCACCATCGAGCTCGGCATGGCGCGCGGCGAAGTTGGGTGATTGAGTCTCGATCCAAGCCATCTTTAGTACGCGCGGCGCAGGCCGACTTGCCGTGGGGCGACTCTATGGCGTCGGTCGGTCTAAGCGAGCGAGGCGAGGCCACGACCGGAGACGATCGATTCGATCTCATCTTGCACGCGGCCGAATTCGACCTCCGAAAGAACAGGGGTCCCTTCAAACGGCAGATCACGCGTGATCTCAAGCCAATCAGCGCCGAAGTCATGTTCGGGGCGCACGCGGATTGTCACCGGCCGAGGGATGCGGTGGGTGCGCAGCAGCGTCACGTGGAGCGGTGCGCCGCGGCGCCAACCGAGCCGCTTCTGCGCGTAGTCGGTGGTCCAGACGTAGAACGGCGAGAGCTCGCCAACCGCGCGCGGGCTGGTGATTGTGTACTGGCCGGCAACCGCCGCCCAAGCACGGACGCGGACGCGATCAGGCTGCTCGATTCCACCAGGCTGGGTCAATGCGCTGATCGCCGGGTCGCCGTCGGGCCAAACACCCTCCTCGAGGGCGCGGCGCAGCTCGGGGACGTGGGCACCGCGAACGACGTCGTTGCGGGCGTGCTCGAAGGTGGGGAAGAGGAAGAAGCGGTCATGTTCGAGCGCCGGCTCTTCGTTCTCGCCATCGGTGCGGAAGATCAGCAGCTGTTCGCCTTCAGACAGCGCTCGGACTGTAACGGCCCATTCTTTGATTGCGATTGGCATCTTCAGATAAACAGCGAAAACGGCGGTAATTCAAGCCCGATTGCCTTAAAAGGGCGGTATTCGCTGAGCGAAGTCTCGCAAATTCCAGCTGGAACCGCAAATTTCCCTGCTAATAAGCGGGTTTTTGGCAGTCGACCGCGAGCGTCGCAGCGCATAACCGCAGTGTTAACGGGCTTTTTCACTTCGGCGGGAGCGGGCTGAGCCGACTCACATAGCGGTTGTGTGCGCAATCACACACAACCGCCGCCACGCTGGCACGCGCTACTGGAGTCGATTCGAGCCAGCTCAAGGCGAGAGTGAACCGCAATGCTGGCGGCTGCGCCGCAGGCTGCTAGGCGGCTGAGGCGATTTCAATCTCTTCAGTTACTGCGAGGTGCTGGTGCGACGGGCAGTAGCCATTGGCTTTGCTCGGAAGGCGCCGGCATGAGCTGCCACGGCGCGTAGTAGCGCGGCACTGAAGGCGGTTACCGAAGATGTCGCGGCCGGTCGTCGTCAGCTGCGCGATCGCCCCGTCGGCTGCGGCGACGTAATCGCGCACGACCGCCCAGACGCGGGACTGGGACTGAATCGGGAAGTGGACGCGAATCTCGCGGAAGAGGCTGCGGGCTGGAGCGGCGAAGTAGTGACGGTCGGTGGCGAGCCGTTCAATTGCCCGCTCGCTTGCCTTGAGAACGGCCTCGTGACCTTCACGTCCGGTGACGATCTCTGATGCCAGTTGGCGGTAGATACCTCTGCTCACTTGATACATATCGATTTCCAGCTCCTAGTAGCGTTTGGGTTGCAATCCTTCGCATTGACCCCCGCATCGGCGCTTGTGACAAACGCAGAAGACGAGTATCCGACCTCCATGTGAAGGTTGAAACACTCGCTCTATGTAGTTCGTGTTAAGAGGGCGACCCGGTGGAGCGCTAATGCCACTCTTCAAAGGTCGGTTCTGGGCCGCTAATCACTGCATGCTTCAGGTCGAGTTCCGGTTCCAACGCGGGAAAATCGCTGCGCCAATGGGTTCCACGGCTCTCCTCGCGCGCCAGCGCGCAGCGCGCGACCATTGCTGCCAATGGGTATGGGTCATCGATTAGCAGTTCAAGCCCGGCGCGATCGCGAATCAGGCCGGCATTTCGCCACATCGCCTCGCGCGTGGCCTGCGACGGCAGCTCGAGTGCAACGCTGATCGGTGGCTGGCCGGCCACAGCGGCCGGCTCGTCGAGCGCCTTTCGTGCCGCCCTGGCACCAAAGACGATGCATTCGGAGAGCGAGTTGGAGGCGAGTCGGTTGGCGCCGTGAAGGCCGCTGCAGGCGCTCTCGCCGATCACGTAGAGGCCGGCCACATTGGTCGCGCCATTGAGGTCGCTGACGACACCGCCCATCATGTAGTGCGCAGCAGGAGCGACCGGAATCAGCTCGCTGCTTGGATTGAGCCCCGACTGTTGCAGCGCCTCGGCGATATTTGGGAAACGACCGGCGTCGACGGCTCGCATGTCGAGCCCGACCGAATCGACCGAGTGCTGCTCAAGCACCGACCAGATTGCACGGGCGACCTCGTCTCGCGGCGCCAGCTCGTCGACAAACCGCTCACCGTCGGGGCCGATCAGCGTTGCTCCTTCGCCGCGGATCGCTTCGCTAATCAGGTAACCCTCGCGACCCGGGACGCCGGTCACGGCGGTCGGGTGGAACTGCACAAACTCGAGGTCGGCGACCGCAGCGCCAGCAGCGCGCGCGAGCGTGATGCCGATCCCGATCGAGCCTGGTGGGTTTGTCGTGCGCTGCCAGAGCGCCGCAGCGCCCCCGGTCGCGATGATCGCTGCGCGCGCAGCCACTGCGAGGCCGTCTTCGCAGACGACGCCGACAACGCGGCCGTCCTCGGCCCAGAGATTGCTCGCGCGCGTGCCTTCAAGGATCGTCACGCGCGGCTCACGCACCAGCGCGGCGGAGAGTTGGCGCGCCAGGCGCCGCCCGGTAGAGCTGCCGCCAGCGTGGACGATTCGCCGCCGCGAATGGCCGCCCTCAAGGCCAAGCGCGAGTGCGCCGTCGCTGTCGGCGTCGAAGCGCATTCGGATCCGTTGCAGGTCGGCGATTATCTCGGGCGCCTCGTTGACGAGGATCTCGGCCGCCGAGCGGCGCACCAATCCGCGCCCGGCGCGCTCAGTGTCGGCTAAGTGGAGCGCTGGCGAGTCGTCGTCACCGAGCGCGGCGGCGATCCCTCCCTGCGCCCAGTAGCTTGCCGTTTGAGCCAAGGGAGTAGCGCTGATGACCGTCACGCTGGCGCCCAGTGAAGCGGCGTTCAGGGCAGCGTAAAGTCCGGCTGCGCCGGCGCCGACTACAACCAGCTCTGTTTCGATCCGCTCGCGGCCGGGCATCTGTTGGATACCGTACCGGCCGATGCAGGGACCAATCTTTCGCAGCGAAGCTTCGCTCGCCCACGACACCGGCAATCATCGTGATCACCCTGAATCGGTCAATGGTGATCACCCCGAGTCGGTGGATCGCATCGTCGCGATCGAAAATGAACTGGAGCGGCTCGATTGGCTCGGTTATCGGCGCGCTCAGTCGCCCGCAGCCAGCGACGAGATTCTGCTCCGCGCGCACTGCGCCAAACATCTCGAAGTCGTGCGCGAAGCCTGTGAAAGCTCAAGCTTGCTCGACGCTGACACGATCGCTGTGCCGGCTTCGCTGGCGGCCGCCCGTCACGCCGCCGGCGGGGCAGCGGCGCTGGTCGAAGAGCTTTGCGATGGAACGGCGGCTGTTGGCGCTTCGCTCCATCGCCCTCCCGGTCACCACGCTGAAGCCGATCGAGCGATGGGCTTCTGCCTCTTCAACAATGTCGCCGTGGCGGCGCTTCACGCGATCGAGGGCTGCGGCCTTGATCGCGTTTTGATTCTTGACTGGGATGTGCACCACGGCAATGGAACCGAAGCAATCTTTGCTGAGGATCCGCGCGTCTGCTTTGTCTCCCTCCACCAGCACCCGTGCTACCCGGGGACCGGCGCAGCAAGCGATCAAGGCTCAGGTGAAGGAACGGGCTTCACCGTCAACTGCCCGCTGCCGCCGGGCAGCGGTGACGGGCTCTTCGTCGGCCTAGTCGAACAACTGATCGGGCCGCTGGTCGAGCTCTACCGCCCGCAACTGATTTTGATCTCGGCCGGGTTTGATGCTCACCGCGACGATCCGCTTGCGCAGTGCAAAGTGAGCGATGGCGGCTATGCGGCGATGGCGCGGGCTGTCTACTCGGTAGCGCAGCGCAATCGCTTGCCTGTTGGGCTGGTGCTCGAGGGCGGCTACAACGTTGACGCGCTGGCGCGCTCACTGGCGCTGTCGCTCGCCGAGCTCGCTGGGGTTCAGCGCGCAGAGGTGGCGAGCGAGCCGCCCGACCCGCGCGCCGCCCAGATCGCAGCGCCGCTCTTGGCGCGGCCGGTCTTCGCCGGTTAAGGAGTAGGCGGGGTCGTCGTTGTCGGCGTGACCGTCGGCGGCGCCGTTGGCACGACGGTCGGCGGCGCGGGCGTCGTCGGTGCGGGCGTCGTCGGCGCGGGCGTCACGCCCGGGGCGAGCGCCTCACCTGGCTCGACGGTGATCGTCTGAGTCTGAGTGCGCGTCGGCGGCGGATCGTCATCGGTGACGGCGACGAAGGCGCCAACGAGAACACCGAGCGTTACGGCAAGAACGGCGATCAGTGCGTAGATTGGGCGCCGCCAGCGTGGCGACGGGGCGATAACCGTCCGCGCTGGGTCGCCACAGTTAAGGCACCAGTCCTGTTGAGCGTGGAGCCACTCGCCGCAGTGCGGGCAGGGGAGCGACCCGTAGGCCCACTCGGGGTTGGCGACTGCGGCCACAGCGAATCAGCCCGCGGCGCCGCTGCCTGGCTGCGGGTTGTATGGATCGCTGGCCGGTGCCGGCGGCTGCTGGCCGACGTCGTACACGCTGTTGGCGCCGACCGAGCCGAGCCCGGCGACAGAGCGCGGCCCACCAAACGCCAATCCACAGTGAGGGCAGAAGTGGGCGTCGCTTCCGTGCAGCGTGCCGCAGCGTGCGCAGGCGCTAACGCCGGGAATGAACAGTTCGACGTAAGGGGTTTGGAGTTGGAGCGCCTCTTCGAGCGCGCGAATTTCGCGGTCAAGCGTCTCGATTGCGAGCACCTTCGCTTCGACCAGCGCAGCATCGCCGCGTTCAAAGCGGTGCTGATCAAAAACGAGCCCGCCGAGGTCGCGGTAGCCAAGCTCGCGAACCTGCTTGAGATAGCGCAGGCGGCGGCGCAGGCGGCTCCGCTCGCGGAATCCCGGCCGCTGTGGGGCCGCCGGTACCAGCGCTGCCTGCGGCGCCGGTTCGCCGGAGGCCGCATTGGGATCGACCGACGACGGTTGCTGCTCGGCTTGCGGCTGCGGCTCGATCGGTGGCGGTGGCGCAGGGAACTGCTCTGCGCCGGCAGCCGCTTCAGCTGGAATGGTCATCGTCTGCGGGTCGCCCTGCGGCGGCGCAGGTGGCAGGATCACGGTCGCGTCAGGGATCTCGCCTGAATTGCCTGCGGCTTCCTGCTCAAACGCCGCAGGAGCGCCATCTTGGCTTGCCTTTCGGCGGAAAATTCGGTCGCTTAATCCCATGGTGTCGTCTCTGCGTTCCCCTCGTTGCGCGCAGCGGCCGAGTCTAGCGGGCTGCCTAGCTGCGCTCGCCAGCTGGCGAGCAGGCGCTCTGCCATCTGCTTGGCGCTGAATCGCTCGGCTCGCTCGCGCGAAATAATCCTTCGCTCAGGATCGGCGAGGCTCGCTTCAAGTAGTTCGCTCCAAGCCTGCTCGCTGTAGTCAAGACAATCTGCTCCGTCGATCCCGCGCGTTGCTGCTTCGTGAATGCCGGTTGGGGCGCAGACAAGAGGTACTTCGCAGGCCAGCGCTTCGAGCACTGCGAGACCGAACCCTTCGCGCTCGGACGGGACGACGACAGCGTTCGCGGCGTTGATCCAGAGCGGAACCTGCTGCGGCTCGATCGAACCGAGCATCAGCAGTTCGGCGCTGCAGCGTTCGGCAATGGCCTGCGCGCGATCGAAGCGCTTCCCGGCCCGCGCCGGGTCCGCTGGAAAGAGCAGGTAGCGCCCGTCGGTCTGCAGCCCTAGCTCGGACCGCGTCCGCTGTCGGTCGAGCCGGCGGAAACGGTCGGTCGCCACGCCGCAGGGCAGAATTTCAACTGCCCGCCGCGGGTATCCGGGTACCTCTCGGGCCAGCTCTGGGCTGGCGGCGCCGACTAGATCGATAAACGGCAGCGCCGCCTGCGTGATCAGTCGCGAACGTCTGTGGCGCAGGTCGGTGCCGTGCAGCGTCAGTCCGTGAACCTCGGCCGAGGCTACGAGCGAAGGCCAGGCGGTCAAGCCGAAGTGGGCGTGGACAACGTCGAAGCGCTGCTTGCGATATTCGCGCCGCAGATCACGGGCTGCAGTTCCGTAGCCGCCGGGGGCGAAGGCGAAGCACTCCAGCTCCAGCTGTGGATCCTCAAGCGCACGCAGTGCCTCGAGCTGATCACGGACGAAGCTGCCAAGCTCCGGCCGCTCGGCCGAGGGCCACATGTTGGTGACGATCAGAACACGCATCTGGTGCTGATTGTCCACGTAGTGGCGGTGGATCCGCGCAACGCCACCCTGCAGGCTGCGGTTCGTGCTGTCCCCAAACCGTTAGGAGCACCGATGGCTTATCGCCTGCAGGGCCGTATTCACGCCACTTTTCACCGCGTTGTAGTGCGCCTAAGTTGTCCATCAGGGCAAGGAACAGTCGAGTATGTGGCGCTGATCCTGCTCGTCGCTGGAGTCTTGGCCGGCGTAATCGTCGCCGGCAAGTCGCTCAAGGGCGGCGGCATCGCGCAGACCGTCGTATCGAAGCTGAAGGAGGCGATCGACAGTGTTGGTAGCGCGAAGCCGTAATCGTCCAGCTCGCGGCCCTATGCTCAGGCGATGGCCACGATCAGCGACCCGCGTGAGCGCCCGATCGCCGTCTTCGATTCCGGAGTCGGCGGCCTCACTGTGCTGCACGAACTGCTCGTCCACCTGCCGGAGGAGGACTACATCTACCTTGGCGACACGGCTCGTTTCCCCTACGGAGAGCGAACGCCAGAAGAGCTCGCCAGCTTCAGCCTTGAGATCGCCGAGGAGCTGCTCGCCCGCAACGCAAAATTGCTCGTTGTCGCCTGCAACTCGGCTACCTCGGCGGCGCTTCCCGTGCTGGCGCAGCGGATGCGCCAAACGACGCTCGGCGTCGAGGTGCTCGGCGTCGTTCGCCCCGAAGCGATCCAAGCCGTCGCCACTACGAACAATGGGCGGATCGGCCTGCTAGCAACCAACGCAACGGTTGCCAGCGGCGCCTATGACGAAGCGATCCATGCCGCCGATCCGCACGTGACGTTGGTTTCGGTCGCGGCGCAGGAACTTGCGCCGCTGATTCAGTCCGGTTCCGCCTTCGATGACTCCGTCGTTGAGCTTGTCCGCGGCTACATTGAGCCGCTACGAGAGGCGCGCGTCGACACCGTGATCCTCGGCTGCACCCACTTTCCGCTGCTCAGCCCGATCCTGCAACGGATGCTTGGCCGCGATGTCCGAATTATCACGTCGGGTGCGGCGCTGGCGCGTCAGGTTGAGCACGTGCTCGGTGCGCGCGACCTAGCCAACCCAAACCGGTCCGAGGGCAGCTACCGCTTCCTCTCAACCGGCGACCCAGAGTCGTTTGCGGCGATCGGCACTCGCTTCCTGCAACTTCCACTAGGCCCCGTTGAGCAGGTAACGCTTAGCGAAGGAGTGATCGCATGAGTGGCTACCAGCGGCCAGACGGCCGCCGCCCCGACGAACTCAGGCCGGTCGTTATCGAACCAGATTTCGTCAGCACCGCGACGGGGTCGGCGCTGATCAGCTGCGGCGGTACGCGAGTTATCTGCACCGCCTCGATTGAGGAGGGCGTACCGCGCTGGCGCGCCGGCAAGGGGCTCGGCTGGCTGACGGCCGAATACGGCATGCTTCCAGCCTCGACTGGCGAGCGCAAGCCGCGTGACGTCAACAAAGGGCGGCTCGACGGTCGCACGGTCGAGATTCAACGCTTGATCGGGCGCTCGGTCCGTGGCGTGATCGATTACGAAGCGCTCGGCGAGATGACGATCAACCTCGACTGTGACGTGCTTGAGGCCGATGGCGGCACGCGCTGCGCCTCGATCACCGGTGCCTACGTCGCGCTGGCGCTTGGCCTGCAGCGGCTTGTCGCCGAGGGTCGGCTCGCAACGATTTCGCTAAGCGGTGAGGTTGCCGCCGTCTCCTGCGGGATCGTCGGCGAGACGCCGCTGCTCGACCTCAACTACATCGAAGATTCTGGCGCCGAGGTCGACGCCAACGTTGTGATGACAGGCGACGGCGGACTGATCGAGGTTCAAGCGACGGCCGAGCAGACCGCGCTACAGCGCACCCACCTCGATGATCTGTTGGTGCTCGCCGCGGCGGGGATTGAGCAGCTGCGGGCGGCGCAAGACGAAGCGATAGCGGCCGGCAGCCGTTGAGGCCGATGCGCCTTATGCTCGCCACCCATAACGAGCACAAGCTGAGCGAATTCGCGCGACTTCTACCCGGCCACGAGCTGGTCGGGTTGCCTGCCGGGAGCGAGGCGCCGGTCGAAGACGGCGACAGCTTCGCTGCCAACGCGCTGATCAAGGCTCGCGCCGGCGCAGCGATTAGCGACTTGCCGACTGTCGCCGACGACTCCGGCATCTGCGTTGAAAGGCTCGCTGGCGCGCCCGGAATTTTCTCTGCTCGCTGGGCCGGCGAGCAGTGTGACGACGCAGCCAACCTGAAGAAGCTGATCGACCAGACGGAGCCGGGCGATCGGCTCGAATACATCTGCGCAATCGCTTACTGCGACCCGCAGAGCGGCACCGAACAGGTCGTTGAAGGCAGCTGCCTTGGTATCCGCGCCGCCGAGCCGCGCGGCAGTGGTGGCTTCGGTTATGACCCGGCCTTCGAGCCGGTCGGCGCCCCCGGCCAAACGATGGCTGAGCTCAGCGGAGCAGAGAAGGATCGAATTAGCCACCGTGGCAACGCGGTTCGCGAGCTGAGCGAGTTGCTTGGTGACCGATGAGCGCTGAGGCCGAAGGCTCTGTGACTCCGCAGCAGCGCACCGCGCTCTCGTCGGTCGCGGCGGCCGGTTTCCTCGTCGTCCTAAAGCTGGGCGCCGGGTTGGTTAGCGGCTCGCTAGGTCTGCTGGCCGAGGCTGCGCACTCGGCGACCGACTTCGGCTCCGCTGTTTTAACCTTTTTTGCGATCCGCGTTTCCGACCGGCCGGCCGACAGCAGCCACACCTACGGGCATCGCAAGGCCGAGCATCTCGCAGCACTGGCTGAGGGAGGCTTCTTGATCTTCGTCAGCGGCGTAATCATCTTTGAATCGGTCTCCCGAATCACAAGCTCAGAGCCGCACCCGGTTGAGACCGGTTGGTGGGTCTTCGCCGTGATTGCCGTTGTGCTCGTTGTAGACAGCATCCGAACGGTCATCTCGTGGCGCGGCGCGCGGGCCTTCTCGAGCGCCGCGCTGGGAGCAAATGCGCTTCATTTTGCCTCCGACTTTGCCGGTACGTTGGCCGTTTTAATCGGCCTCTTGCTGGTCAGCGCCGGGGTTGCCGACGCCGACTCGATCGCCGCCCTGGTCGTCGCCTTCTTGGTCATCGGCGCTGCTATCAAGCTGATCCGCAGCAACGTTGGTTCGCTCATGGATCAGGCGCCGGTGGGGCTCGTCAAGATTGCGCAGGAGGCGATCGAAAGCGTCGAGCCGCCGATCGAAATTCGCCGCCTTCGCGTCCGTGAGGCGGGCGGCACGACCTTCGTTGATGGGGTTCTCGAAGTTGAGGCCGACGCGCCGGTTCAGCAAGGGCATGAATTGGCCGACCGTGTCGAGGCGGCTCTGCACGGCTCGATCGCCGGGAGCGACGTAACGATTCACATCGAACCACGGGAAGGAGCCGAGCTGCGCGAGCGGGTCAGCGGCGCGGCACTCTCGGCGCCTGATGTACGCGAAGTTCACAACATTCGAATTGTCACGATCGACGGTCGCACCGACCTGAGCCTTCACGTAAAGCTTCCGGCCGGTCAGTCGCTCGCCAAGGCTCACGCGGCGATCGACGACGTCGAACAGGCAATCCGTTCGGCTGCCCCCGAAGTTGATGCCGTCTACGTTCACATCGAACCGCTGGAGTCCTCGTTGACGGCGCCGATAGCGGCCACCGAAGCGTCGGCCGAAATGCACCGCGAAGTCGCACGAATAGTTTTCGAGCTGACCGGGCGCGAGCCGCTCGAGCTGCGCGTTCACCGCGAGCCACGCGGAATCGTTGCGCTTGTGACGGTCGTTCTCGACGGATCACAGACGCTGGCGCAGGCGCACGCGGCGGCGACGACGATCGAGGCAGCGATCCGCGACTACGACGGCGAGATCGCTGACGTCGTCGTCCACACCGAACCGGCGGCGCCGCTCAGGTCAAGTTGATCGCTGCGGCGAGGCCAACTGCCAGCGAGAGCGCCGCGTAGCCGTGGTAGCCGGCGAGCATCAGCAAGCCGACGCCGACGAGGCAGATCAGAACAACGACTCCCCAGCCGATTCGAGCTAGTGGCATTGTTCAATCCTGCCAGTTCGCTCCGACGGTTGCCGGCCGCGCCGTCCAATTGCGTTGCTAGCTTCAGAGTGTGTCAACGAGTGGCGCCAGCAGCGGTTTCGCCTCGCGGCTGGCGAGCGCGGTTCAGGCGCGCCGGTCGCAGATCGTGCTTGGACTCGATCCCGACCCAGCGCGACTCTGGCCGCAGGCGCTGGAAGCGGCCAGCGGATCGAGCGCCGCCGAGCAGGCCGCGAGCGCGGTTGAGGCACACTGCAACGCGTTGATCGAAGCCGCCGGCCCCGCTTGCGTTGTCGCCAAGCCACAGTTGGCATGCTTCGAGCGGCTCGGTGCGCCCGGTCGTGATGCGCTCGGCGCGGTTGTGGCGCACGCTAAAGCTGCAGGCCTGCTGGTGCTCGCCGACGGCAAACGCGGCGACATCGACGTAAGTGCCGCTGCCTACAGCCAGTCGCTGGCGGGCGTAACCGAGACGCCGTTTGGGCCGGTTGCCGGGTTGGGCGCCGATGCCTTTACGGCGAATCCCTACATGGGGATTGACACGCTGAACGCCCTAATCGAGGGCGCCCGAGCCAACGATGCCGGCGTCTTTGTTCTAGTCAGAACCTCAAATCCTGGGGCGGCCGATTTCGAGGACTTGGAGATCGCCGATCACGGAACGCTCTGGGAGCGCGTGGCGCAGGCGGTCGATCGATTGGGCAGCGAGGGCGAACTCTCCGACGTCGGCGCGGTCGTCGGCGCGACTGCGCCCGAATACGTCGCGCGGATGCGCGAGCTGATGCCGCGAACGATTTTTCTGCTGCCTGGGATAGGCGCGCAGGGGGGAAGCGTGGAAGACTTGGCGCCGGCCTTCTCGCCCGGCCGAGCAGCCGGGCTGGTCAGCGCATCACGATCGATTGTGTTTGCTTCCGAAGAGCATGGCGGCAGCCCCGCTGAAGCCGCCCGCGCTCAGGCCGAATTACTGCGCGATTCGGCGTGGGCACTCGGCGCAGAAGGCTGAGCGCTGCAACTTTGCGCCCGGCCCCGCCGATCCTTGGAGTTGCTGGCGCGCGTCCGTATCCTTCAGCGTTAGATGGCGCCTACATCCCAAGCCTCCCGCTGGCTGGCTCCGCTCGCTCTGATTCTGGCGGCACTCGTGACGGCACTGATCCTCGCCAGCGGCGGCGGCTCCTCCTCTGGCAGCGACAGCCTCGCGCCGGCCACCGGCTCGACGACGGAGACGACGGTCAAGACCGGCGGTCGGCGCTATTACACGGTTCGCAGCGGCGACACACTGACGTCGATCTCACTGGACACCGGCGTCTCGGTCGAGCAGCTTCAGCAGCTCAACCCCGGGCTCGACACGCAGGCGCTCCAGCCAGGTCAGCGGCTCCGCCTAAGGTCGTGACCGGCCTGATTCGCGTGGGTGTGCTGTTGGCGCTGCTGGTGCTCGCTCTTCCCTCCGTCGCTGACGCCAAGCCTCGGCCATCGCTCAGCGCCCGAGCGGCGATTCTGATTGAGCCCTCGAGCGGCGAGATCATTTACGCCCGTAACCCCTACACGCGGCGCGAGATCGCCTCGACGACGAAGATGATGACGGCACTGCTGCTGCTTGAGCGCCGCTCGCTGCGCCACCGGATCAAGGTCGTCAACTACAACGCAGGTGCTGGCGAGTCGACCGCCGGATTAATTCCAGGCGAGCGCCTGACCAGCGCCGACATGTTGCGCGCGCTCTTGCTAGCGAGCGCGAACGAGGCGGCCGCTTCGATTGCCGTCGATGTTGGTGGCTCACGGAAGGGCTTTGTGCGAATGATGAACGCGCGCGCCAAGCGTGCGGGCCTGCGCCGAACACGCTTCTCAAACCCCGACGGGCTTGACGGCCGCCGTAACTATTCGACCGCGCGCGACCTCGCAACACTCGGCGTTCTACTTCGCGGCGACAGCTTTGCGCGCCGCCTCGTCGACCGCTCGCAGGCCAAGTTGAGCAGCGGCTTTCGCAGTCGCACCGTCTACAACCGCAACACGCTGATCGGCTCGGTTCCTTGGATGAATGGAATCAAGACAGGCCACACCTCAAGCGCTGGCTACCTGCTGGTCGGTGGTGCCAGCCGCAACGGCATCGAGCTGATCAGCGTCGTAATGGGTGAGCCCAGCGAAGCGGCGCGCAACGCCGACACGCTCAAGCTGATGCGCTACGGCTTCGGTCGCTATCAAAGCGTCCGCGCGGTGACCAAGGGCCAGCGTTTTGCGACGCTCGAGGTCGAGGGGCGCGACGCGATGGTTGGCTTGATCGCATCGCGCAGCGCTGACCTCGTGATGCGCAAAGGTGAGCGGCCGACGACGGTTCTCAGCGGGCTGCCTTCTCGGCTTACCGGCCCGTTAGCGAGGGGTGCGCGCGTCGGTGAGGTGATCGTGCTGCGGCGCGGAAAGAGTGTTGAGCGCGTTGCTTTGGTCACTGCGACGGCGGTCGCCGCGCCGTCGCTGCTGGCTACGGCTGGCGGCTTCGCCGGCCCCGCTGCGGGGATCGTTGTCGCTCTCACCTTGATTACCATTTCAGCTACCCTGTTGCGCAAGCGGCGCCATAAACGGCGCCTCGAGAGGGTCCAGCGAAGGCCAGCATGATTCTTACCGTCACTCTCAACGCAGCGATCGACAAGTCACTCTCAGTTCCGAGCTTTCGGCTCGGGCGCCGACATCGCACGGTCGAGCAGCGGTCAACCGCAGGTGGCAAAGGCGTCAACGTTGCGCGGCTGCTGGCCTCGCTCGGCCAGCCGGTGATCGCGACCGGCTTCGTCGGTGGAGCAACAGGAACGAGGATCGTCGAGCAGCTCACAGCTGAATCGATTCTCAATGGTTTCGTCCACATCGCTGAAGAGTCGCGTACCAACATTTCGGTGCTTGACCCAACGACTGGTGAGCAGACTGAGATCAACGAGCGCGGCCCGGAAGTCAACGAGGCCGAGGTTGAGCTCTTCATCGAGAAGCTCGCCTACCTTGCCAGCGGAGCTGCGATCTGCGTTCTTGCCGGTTCGCTGCCGCGCGGCATCGATGCATCCTTTTACGCGACGCTGATCAGCGAACTAAAGCGGCTCAACGTCGTCACGATCGTCGACTCGGAGGGTGAAGCGATGAGGCTCGCGGTCCGCGCCGAGCCGACCGTGATCTCGCCGAACATGGCTGAAGCCGAAGAGCTGGTAGGCCACGAGTTCAACGACCGCGAAGAGCAGGTTGGAGCGCTGGCGGAGCTGTGCGGGCTCGGTTCGAGGGAGGCAATCATCACTTTGCCAGACGGCTGCGTGGCAAGCGTCCTCGTTGATGGCAAGGCGACCGATCACCGCGTTTGGATTGAGCCTCGTGCAGCAGTTGCCAGCGTCGGCGCGGGCGACGCCTTTCTCGCCGGCTACGTTGCTGCCCGCTACGGCGGTTCGAGCCCCGAGGAGTGCCTGCGCTACGCCGTCGCCTGCGGCGCTGAATCGACGCAGCGGCTCGGCGCTGGACTGATCGACCCCAAAGGCGTCGACGAGCTGCTCCCTGAGGTTGCGGTTGAGCGGATCGAAACACCCGTGCGCGCCCTCTGAGCGCTATCTTCAGTGAGTGATAACGAGAGCCTCCCAGCAGCCTTCCGCGAAGCTCGTTGATCTGCCTCGCGCGCGGCGATTGCGTCCGGCGCCGTACCTAGGATCAATCGATGGAAATTGAGATCGGCAGAGGGAAGAAGGCGCGCCGAGCCTATGGCTTCGATGACATCGCAATCGTGCCCTCGCGTCGCACGCGCGATCCTGACGACGTAGACATCTCTTGGAAGCTCGGCCCTTACCGCTTTGAGCTTCCGCTGATGGCCTCGGCGATGGACGGTGTCGTCTCGCCGCGCACTGCGATTGAAGTTGGTCGGCTCGGTGGGCTGGCGGTGCTTAACCTTGAAGGAATCTTCACTCGCTACGAGGATGCTGAAGAGCAACTGGAGCGAATTTCGCAGCTGCCTAAGGGCGAGGCAACGCGCGAGATGCAGTTGATCTATCAAGAGCCGATCAAGCCTGAGCTGATGCGCTCCCGGATCGAAGAGATCAAAGCCAGCGGCGGTGTCACTGCCGCTTCGCTGACTCCCCAACGCGTTTCGGCTCATTACGAGATGGTGCTTGAAGCCGGGCTCGACATTCTCGTGATTCAAGGGACTGTCGTCTCCGCCGAGCATGTTTCGAAGACGACCGAGCCGCTCAACCTGAAGGAGTTCATCGCCGGGCTGCCGGTGCCGGTGATCGTTGGCGGCTGCGCCAGCTATCACACCGGCCTTCACCTGATGCGCACCGGAGCGGCCGGCGTGCTGGTCGGAGTTGGCCCAGGAGCCGCCTGCACTACGCGAGGGGTTCTCGGCCTTGGAGTGCCGCAGGCAACTGCGATCGCCGACGTTGCCGGAGCCCGCTCAACCCACATGCTGGAGACCGGTGAGTACGTGCAAGTGATCGCTGATGGAGGCATGAGCACAGGCGGTGACGTCGCCAAGGCGATCGCCTGTGGCGCCGATGCGGTGATGATCGGCTCGCCACTGGCTCGCGCCTATGAGGCTCCGGGCCGCGGCTTCCATTGGGGGATGGCGACCTTCCATCCAGCGCTTCCGCGTGGCGCCCGCGTTGAGACAATTCAGAACGGTTCGATCGAAGAGATCCTGATCGGCCCGGCGCATGAGAATGACGGCAGCTTCAACCTGATGGGCGCGCTGCGAACCTCGATGGCTACCTGCGGTTACCAAGATGTTGCCGAGTTCAACCGTGCCGAGCTGATGGTCGCCCCGGCGCTGCAGACCGAGGGCAAGCAGCTTCAGTCATCGCAGGGGGTTGGAATGGGCAGCCGCGGGGCCGGCGCCTCACCTTCGGCCAACGCGGACAGCACGCTCAGTTCAACGTCGGCGTGACTCACGACGAAGTCGTTGTTCTCGACTATGGAGGCCAGTACTCGCAGCTAATCGCTAGGCGCGTGCGCGAGTGCGGCGCTTTCTCCGAGCTGCTGCCCCATCACGTAGGGCCGGAGGAGGTTGCGGCTAGAGGGGCGAAGGGGTTGATCCTCTCCGGTGGCCCGGCATCGGTCCACGTTGACGGCGCGCCGCGGCTAGACCCTGGCCTGCTTGAGCTTGGCATCCCAGTGCTCGGCATCTGTTACGGAATGCAGCTCCTGGCCCAGCATCTCGGAGGCCGTGTCGAGAGCGCCGAAGTTGGCGAGTACGGCCGCTCGGAGCTGACGATCACCGAGCCCGGCTTGCTCTTTGCCGGTTTGCCGGACGTGCAGCCCTGCTGGATGTCGCACCGCGACACCGTCTATGAGCCGCCGCTCGGATTCACTGCGCTGGCGGCCTCAACACAGTCGCCCGTGGCGGCGTTTGAGTCGGCCGAGCGAAAGATCTACGGAATCCAATTTCACCCCGAGGTCGTCCACACGCCGTTCGGCCAGCAGATCTTGACCCACTTTCTCCGCGACGCTTGCGGCTGCACGCTCGACTGGTCACCGGCTTCGATTGCCGAGGAGCAGATCACCGCGATCCGCGAGCAGGTAGGCGCAGGCAAGGTTATCTGCGGCCTTTCCGGCGGTGTCGATTCATCTGTCGCCGCGCTGCTCGTACACCGAGCGATCGGCGACCAGCTGACCTGCGTCTTTGTTGACCACGGAATGATGCGCAAGGACGAGGGCGCGCAGGTTGTTGAAACATTCCGCGACCGCTTCGCAGTGCCGCTCGTCGCCGTCGACGCCGAGGATCGCTTTCTCAGCAAGCTCGCCGGGGTGAGCGATCCCGAAACGAAGCGCAAGATCATCGGTGGAGAGTTCATCCGCGTCTTTGAGGAGGAGGCGGCCAAGCTTGAGGGAGCAAAGTTTCTCGTTCAAGGCACTCTCTACTCCGACGTAATCGAATCCGGCGGCGGCACCGGGACCTCAACGATCAAATCGCACCACAACGTCGGCGGCCTGCCCGATGACATCGAGTTTGAGCTCGTGGAACCGCTGCGAACGCTCTTCAAAGACGAAGTACGTGCGGTTGGTGCTGAGCTCGGACTGCCTGAACGGTTGGTCTGGCGTCAACCCTTCCCGGGGCCGGGGCTGGCAATTCGGATTGTCGGCGGCGAAGCGACAAAAGAGCGGCTCGACCTGCTGCGCGACGCCGACGCCGTGCTCCAGGACGAGATCCGGGGGGCCGGCCTTTACCGCGAGCTTTGGCAGTCATTCTGTGTTTTGCCCGACGTGCGGACCGTTGGCGTGCAGGGCGACGAGCGCACATACGGCTATGTCGTCGTGATTCGCGCGGTCACATCAGACGACGCGATGACGGCCGACTGGGCGCGCCTTCCATACTATCTTCTTGAGCAGATCGCCTCGCGAATGATCAACGAACTACGCGAAGTGAACCGTGTCGTGCTCGACATCAC
>SXGR01361801.1_pt1 | contig 26692 bp, 18 predicted proteins | sample 3174711 | NCBI WGS metagenome assembly SXGR01 (sample SAMN11356860, study PRJNA531348) | freshwater metagenome | isolation source: freshwater sample F1-60 | place: China: Fuxian Lake, Yuxi | collected 2017-12-25
AGGTCCTCCCGGAACTTGCCCTCCTTGACGAGTGTCATGAGATCCTTGTTGGTCGCGGTCAGGAGCCGGACATCGGCCGTCAGCGTCTTGCTCGACCCCAGTCGTTCGAAGGTCCGCTCGCCGAGGAACCGGAGCAGCTTCACCTGGGTGGTGGCATCAATTTCGCCGATCTCATCCAGGAAGAGGGTCCCTCCCTGGGCCTGCTCGATGCGTCCGATGCGGCGCTCATGGGCCCCGGTGTAGGCACCCCGCTCGGCCCCGAACAGCTCACTCTCGAGGAGCGTGGAGGGCAGGGCCGCGCAGTTGACGGTGACCATCGGCCCCTTGGCACGGGTGCTGTTCTGGTGGATGGCCTTGGCCACGAGTTCCTTGCCGGTGCCGCTCTCTCCCGTGATCAGGACGGTCGCCTTGGTCGGAGCCACGGCCCGGATGGTCTCGAAGACCTCCTTCATGGACGGGGCCTCCCCGATGATGTTCTCGACGCCAAACCGCTTCTCCAGGCGCTGGTGGAGCTGACGGTTCTCCGACTCGAGGTTCTGGCGTTGCAATGCGCGCCGGATGCGGAGCTCCAGCTCATCGATCTGCAGCTTGCCCTTCGAAATGTAGTCGTCGGCCCCCTCCTTCATGGCCTGGACCGCGACATCCTCCGAACCGTAAGCCGTCATCAGGATGCAGACCGGGGGGTGTTCGAGGGACTTGGCGCGCCGGATCAGCTTCAGTCCATCCTCACCCGCCATGCGCAGGTCGGTGAGCATGACCGCGAAGGATTCCTCCTCGAGCAGCTGCCAGGCCCGTGCGGCATCCTCGGCAACGTAGACATCGAACTTGTCTTCGAAGGCCGCCCGTAGTCCTTCGCGGGTGGTCTTCTCGTCGTCGACGATCAACAGGGAGGGGGTGCTGGGCGTGCTCATTCCAGGAACGGTGTCCGAGGTCGACAAGGACTAGTCTGAAATCCCGTCGCCCTCAACCCCTCATCCGGCAACACGAGGTAGCCGTGTTCGAAACCACGCCCTGTTATACGGTCCGGCACTCACCTCGACCCATCATCCGAAGCACCCTCCTCATCCCACTTTTTGATTCAGTCGGCCGGCCGGGTCGGTGACCGTCACATCATGTCCTCCGAAGCCAACCCTTCCCTGCCAAAACGTCTCGGCTCCATCGACGTCTACCGCGGGTTCGTGATGTTCCTGATGATGGGCGAGCTGTTCCGGTTCTGTGCCGTGGCCAGCAACCTCCGGTCGGCCGGCCAGCCCAGCGGGTTCTGGGACACCCTCTGCCACCACCAGGAGCACGTCGAATGGGTCGGCTGCGTGCTGCACGATCTCATTCAACCGTCGTTCTCCTTCCTCGTCGGGGTCGCCCTGCCCTTCTCCATCGCCTCGCGGATCGCACGGGGGCAGTCCCGGGTCGGGATGTGGTTCCACGCCCTGTGGCGGGCCGTGATCCTCGTCCTGCTAGGGGTCTTCCTAAGATCGACGGGCGCCTCGCAGTCGAATTGGACCCTCGAGGACACGCTCTCCCAGATCGGCCTCGGATATCCATTCCTGTTCGCCCTCGGGATGATGTCACGCCGGATCCAGTGGGGTGCACTGGCCGTCCTCCTGGTGGGCTACTGGGCCGCCTTTGCCGTCTACACCCCGGGCCAGGGATTCGACTTCAGCGCGGTCGGGGTCCCATCCGACTGGCTTCAGAAGCATGGCCACTCCGGGTTCGCGGAGCACTGGCAGAAAAATGCCAACCTCGCGTGGGCCGCGGATCGCGAGATCCTGAACTGGTTCCCACGCGCCAAGGAGTGGGTCTACAACGGTGGCGGCTACGCCACCCTGAGCTTCATCCCCACGCTCGGCACCATGCTCCTCGGAGTGCTCGCTGGCGACGTGCTCCGGAACTCGCCCTCCCACCTACGGCGGATGATCTGGCTGCTGATCGCAGGTGTCGCTGGCATCGCCTCGGGATGGTTTCTGAACCAGCTCGGCATCTGCCCAATTGTGAAGCGGATATGGACCCCCAGCTGGGTCCTCTTCAGTGGCGGCTGGTGTTTTCTCCTGATGGCGACGTTCTACGCGCTCATCGAGAGGCTCCACCTGTCCCGTGCCCTCTTCCCCCTCCAGGTCATCGGCATGAACTCGATCGCCGCCTACTGCATCGCCCATCTCTTCGACGGGTTCATCGCCAAGAATCTGACGACCCATCTGGGCCAGCAGGCTTTCCAGTTCTTTGGTGCAGCATACGAACCGTTTTTCCACGGGGCCGCCACATTCGCGGTGCTCTGGCTCATCCTCCTCTGGATGTACCGGCAGCGGTTGTTCCTCAGGATCTGAAGCAGCTCGTGAGCGGCCACGCGATCGACCTACACAGCCCACACAAAAGCGAAACGGCCGACGATCGTTCCCGATCGTCGGCCGTTTCAGTTCCGCCGCCGGATCACTCCGCTCCCGGCAGCTTGAGGGGCAGGACCGCATCGCCACCCGGGATCGGCTCGTCGCCTGCCGGCCCCCCATCAACCTTCTTGTCGGCGAAGAGATCCGACCGCTTTTTGAGCAGCGGCTCGACCGTCCACTTGCCCAGCGTGAAGGTCCACTTCCCGAGGGCCTGCTCCGTCTTCAGCTTCTCATCCAGCTTGGCGAGCTTGTCCTTGAACTCCTTGTCGAGGCGTTCCTTGTCCTCCGGCTTCTCGTCCTTGCCAGGAGTCCTCTCCCGGGCAGGAGTGCCCGAGACCGCAACCTGCACCGGATAGGATTCCCCATCGGGCGCACCGATCTTGATCTCGTACACGAGGCCCGATGCCGTACCGATCCTCGCCAAGGTGGGCTTGTCGAGGCCGAGCTTGGCGAGGTCCGGATTGAGGACGAGGTCGGTGAAGCTGGGACCGCTCATCAGGCTGTTGAAGGCGAACAGCTTGTTTTTGTCCAGGGACTCACCGTCCTTCGCGTCGGACAGGACCCATTCCGCGAACTCATTGGTCCGGCTCAGGGAGAAGCTGTTGGTGGGCTCCGCGTAGAGGATCTCGACCCGGACCGGCTGCTCGACCTTGATGAACTCCTTGGCGATCCAGTTCTCTGGCCTCGGCTGGGCGTTGCCCATCGGATCGTTGATCAGAGAGATTGCATCGCCGATCTGGACGTAGCGGCCGTCGGGCATGCCGCCGCCCCCCATCATATCGTCCTCACCCCCGCGGGTGCTCTGTTTGCCGAGGCGGAGTGACTTCACGGGCTTCCCGGAGGCGTCGAGCAGCTCGACGAGGGTTGATCCGTCGCCCGACAGCTGCAGCATCGGGAGGCGAGAGGCGCCCACTTTGACGGGCCGGGTGACCTTCAGTTCCGCGAGCTTCCGGACGAATGCGGCGAGGTCGGTGACGTTCGCAGGGTAGTTGCCCCGCTCCCGGACCACCCAGCCGGAGGGATCGGATACCACGTTGACCGAGTTGGATCCCTGGGTGATGCGGACCGCCGCCACAGAGGCGCCATCAAAGGCGCCCAGGAGGCTGCCACCCATGTGGGTCTTGGAGCGCTCGAAGCCGGCGCTCCGCTGGCGAAGGACCCAGAGTCCACCGCCGCCCAGGACGAGGGCGGCCACTACCAGAAGCATCAGTTGTCGTGATTTCATGCGTCGAGGATCGGGATATCGTTCCAATCGTTTCTTCGATCAATGACAGGGGAGCGGGATCGGTTCCTAGCGTGCCGCCATCCTGCGACGGCGGACGACAGCGAGGGTGATACCGACGGCGGCAACAAGGATCGGCATGGCGGCGATGTTCAGCCACTTGAGCCGATTCTCGAGCGCGTCGACATCCTGACGGAGGTTGCGGCGGGTGACCCGCAGTTCCTTGCGGGTGCTGACCTGCTGCTCTGTGAAGTTCTTGAGCGCCTGTTGCTGTTCGGGTGACAGGATCAGGCGGGCGGAGTTGCCCTCCTTCTTGACCTGCATCTCGCTGAGCTTGGTCTGCAGCTCCTGGAGCTTCGCGTCGAGCGACTCGATCTTGGTCTGGTAGCTCTTGCGGGCCGCGGCCTCCATCTCCTGCACCACCGTGAAGGGCCGACGTACCGACGCCCGACTGCGGGCTCCCACGAGGCTCGGATCACCCGAGGCCTGCTCGACGATGTTCTGGAGCAGGCTCAGGTTGCCGTTCATCGGCGTCGCGACCCGGAACATCGGGTTGATCTGGACCGTGAAGTTGTTGGCCAGCATGTCGACGTCGCCGAACACGTAGACCGTGTTCTCGGCGGCGCCTTCCTTGAGCGCCGCCGGCCCAGCCGGGGCGTTGGTGTCACTCGTCGACGGTTTTCCTTCCGGGAAGGCCGTCTTGAACTTGCCGGAGAGGCGGACACCGAGGTTGTAGGTGACTCCGGATGCCTTGAAGTCCTGGAGGACCTTCTCCGGGTTGAGCTGCGCCGTGATGCCGTCAACCAGCTGGGAGTCGGTCGAACTGAACAGGAGCGGCTCAGACTTGAGACCGCCCGCGGCCACCCCTTGGATCGCACCGGCGAACGGCATCCAGATGTCGTCGATCTGTCCGACCGCGGCATCCTTCGGATTCACGCCCTTGGAGTTGATGAACAGAAATCCGGGCACGAACTGTGGCCGGCCGTCTCGACCCCCGAGCTCCTTCATGAACTGGGTGTCGGCGACCACCTGGGAGCTGAAGTCGAGGCCCCAGGACTTGAACAGCTTGGGCAGCGAGGAGCTGGTGCCGAAGTTCATGCCCATCCCACCCATCTGCGGACGCTGGGCATCGGAGAGACAGAGGGCGTCGGCGAACACCACGAGTCGCCCGCCGCGGAGCACGAACTGGTCGATCGCGAACTGGGCCTTGTCGGTGATGTCCTTCGGATGGACAACGAGGAGCACCTTCACCTTCTCGTCGATCGAGTCCGTGTCCATCGGGACAGTCTGGACGTCGAAATCGCGCTTGAGCTCGCTGACAAACACCCAGGGCTCGCTCTGACCGCCACGTCCCATCTGCATCATCATGGGATTCATCCCACCCATCACCTGGAGCGGAGTCATGACACCAATGACCGGTTTGTTGGTGGAGAGGACCTGGGAGACAGCCCGGGCGAGGTCATACTCCAGGAGTTTCTCACGCTGGGGCATGAGCTGCAGGGCCACCTTCTCGGGCGGGTTCTCGATTGCGACACCCAGATAGAACTCCTCGCCGTTGGAGAGGGGCTGTCCCTGGATGCCGTCGGACTTCGCGGAGTCCTCGGCCTCGGAATCGGGTTCAGGGTCGAGCTTCTTGATCTCGATCTGGTTGCCGGACTGCACCCGGAACTCACTGAGGAGATCCTCGACCGACTGGACGAACGTCTTGAGCTGCTCGGGCATGCGCTCCTTGCCCTTGCTGACATAGAGGCGCATCTCGATCGGTCCGTCGACGCGCTTGAGGATCTGCTTCGTGCCGTCCGAGAGCGTGTGGAGCTGGTCGGCCGTGAGATCCATCCGGGCCCGGGTCGGGCTGACGATCAGGTTCAGGCCCACGATGGCGATGAACACCAGGGCGACACCGGCTACGGAGAACAGGAGGGTTTGGAACTTCGAGTTTTTCATCGGTTCGACAGGTCGAAGGTTCAGGCTCCACGGAGTCCACGGAGCACCACGCTCGTACAGAAGAGGCAGAAGGTGATGACTGATCCGAAGAACAGGAGGTCACGGAGATCGATCACGCCGCGCTGGAACTGCATGAAATGGGGCATGACGCTGAAGGACGCCACAGTGCTGACCAACCAGTCTGGCGCCCAGCGGACCATCAGGTCGGTCACTGGCTCCCATCCGGCAAGGATCAGGAAGAAACAGATGACCACCGACAGGATGAACGAGATCACCTGGTTGCGGGTCATGGCCGACGTCATCACCGTCACCGCCAGATAGGCCCCAGCGAGCAGGAAGCTGCCGACGTAGCCGCTGATCATCGCACCCAGATCGGGATCCCCAAGGTAGCTGGTGGTGACAACGACCGGGAATGTCAGGAAGAGCGCCATCCCGATGAAGGCCCAGCAGGCGAGAAACTTGCCGACAATGGCCTGCCACGCGGCAATCGGCATGGTCAGCAGCAGCTCGAGGGTTCCAACCCGGCGTTCCTCGGACCAGAGACGCATTCCGGCCGCGGGCACCAGGAACAGGTAGAGCCAGGGGTGCCACATCAGGAAGGCGTTGAGATTGGCCTCCCCACGGAGGAAGTAGTTCCCCAGCATGAAGGTGAAGAAGCCGTTCAGGAGCAGGAAGATGACGATGAAGACGTAGGCGACGGGGGAGTTGAAGTACCCCACGAGTTCGCGCTTCGCGATCGTCCAGATGGTGCGACAGGATTCGGAGTTCATGGATCGGTCGGGAAAGGTTTTGGATTACTCGGCAGGCCGACGGCTGTCGGGCTGGGTGATCGTCCGGAACACCTCGTCGAGGCGTCCCTCCTCCGTCCGGAGCTCGTCGAACCGCCAACCCTCACGACCGGCCAGCTCGGCGACAGCCCGGGCGAGGTCGCCCGAGATCGTCCTGTCCCGCGGAAGGACACGGGCGAGGACAGAGCCGGCTTCGGAGCTGACCGTGACCTTGCCAGCAACACCCAGTCCAGCCAGGCGGTCCCTGACGGCTTCAGCCCCGGTCCCCTGCACCCTGAGACTGACGGATCCCGCGAGATCGTGACGCGCGCGCAGCTCGGCCGGCGTTCCGTTCGCCACCACATGGCCACGATCGATGATCACCGCCCGGGAACAGACCGCGTCAACTTCCTCCAGGATGTGGGTCGAGAAGATGATCGCCTTGTTCTGACCAAACCGCTTGAGGAGCTGTCGGATCTCGTGCTTCTGGTTCGGGTCCAGACCGTCCGTCGGCTCGTCGAGAACCAGCACCTCGGGATCATGAATGATGGACTGGGCGAGGCAGGTCCGGTGGCGGAATCCCTTCGAAAGGGTGTCGACCGACTGGTGCAGAACGCTCTCCAGAAAGCACAGGCCCACCGCCTTGCGGACGGCTTCTTCCTTGGCGGATCCATGGAGCCCACGGATTTCGGCCGCGAAGGAGAGGAACCCATGGACGGTCATGTCGCTGTAGCACGGGGCGCTCTCGGGGAGGTATCCGATGAGACGCTTTGCGGGGATCGGGTCCTCGTTGACGTCGTGCCCCCCGACCACCACCCGACCGGAGGTGGGCGGGATGAAGCCGGTGATCATCCGCATCGTGGTGGACTTGCCGGCGCCGTTGGGCCCAAGGAATCCGAGGATCTCACCCTTTTTGACCGAGAAGGAGACCCGGTTCACGGCCCGCTTGGGGCCGAAGTCCTTCACGAGATTTTCGACGGTAATCATGCCAATGGAAGTGATGACTGAAGCAGTTTCGCGCGACGGAGCCTAAGAAATATGAAGAATTTTTCGGTCGTCAAGGGGTCGAAAACATCCGGAGCCGCCGTTCGAACCGCGAGAGAACCGGAACTCAGTCCCGAACCAACACACGCCGCGCCCGCCGCGCCAACCCGATCGCATCCTCGGAGTCGCCATGCACGCAGAGCGTTCGCGGCCGCACCTCAAGGGGACGCCCCCCCAAACTGAGAAGGCCATCCCCCTCGCTCAGACGGTCCAACCGCTCCCGCCTCGCAAGCGCGTCCGTGAGCAGAGCCCCCACCTCGCCACGAGGCACGAGGGTCCCATCATCCCGATAGCCGCGGTCGAGGAATCCTTCCTGCCAGACGACGACTCCGTCGCGCTTGGCCTCCGCTGCCACCCGACCTCCAGCAAGGGCATAGACCTTCAGTCCGGGAAACCAGCGGGCCATCGCACGGAGGAACACTTTGCGCAGAGGGGCCTCACGCTCCACCGCGTGATAGAGCGCACCATGCAGCTTCACGTGATGCAGTCGGGCCCGGCACAGCCGGGCCACCACCTGCAGGGCACCGACCTGCTGGACAAGGAGCGTTTCAAGGTCCTCGACCGACACCGCGGTGGGAATGCGACCAAACCCATCCGCCAGACCCGGATGGGCCCCGAGGTGGACTCCATGGCGCACCGCCAACAGGGCGCAGCGTTCCATGCTCTGGACATCCCCGGCATGCCCGCCACAGGCCACGTTTACCGAGGTCACACACCGCATCAGGGTCTGGGTCCGCTCCAAAGGCTCGCCCTCTCCCAGATCGCAGTTGATGTCCCAGCGCATGACTTCCCGATGTAAGCGGCAAGGATGCCGCCGGGCGAGAACGGAGCCCTACCGACGGCGGACATGGAGCCAGACCTCGCTGCGCTGTCCGTTCAGAGCGACAGCTACGAGGCGGTGACGGCCAGGCGTCAGCCGTGCCACGGAGGCATCCTTTCTCGTCATGAGGGACAAGGTCTCTGATTCCCACACACAGACACCACTGGACCGGAGGATGATTTCCTGCGCTTCAGCCGGCAGGTCTGCGTCCCACCAGTACACAGTTCCTGTCTGGGGATGGAGGATCCTGAATCCAGAGTCGGCGTCCCCTCCACCCAGGACCGCACGGATTCCGAGCCGCTGGTCCGGGCTCCACCACCAGTCGGCGTATTCAGCCCCCAGCACCACCCGGCCGTCGCGATCCCGATCCTCTGGCCGTTCCATGGGGGATTCCGTGCCCGGGAGAAATACCTCCTCGCGACCCGGCTGGCCCGCGGGGGTGCATCGCCCCGTGAGCGGCTCGACCACCCGACGCAGGATGCCGACAGGCGGCTCAGGGATCGAGGTACCCATCCAGTGGTCAAGGTCCGCCACCACGTCGGCGAGGATGGGTCCCGCACCATCCACGCCCGAGATGTCGCGCATGCGGGTGCCGTCGAAGTTGCCCACCCAGACACCAACGGTGTACTCGGGCGTCACCCCGAAGGCCCAGTTGTCCCGGTATCCCGTGCTCGTGCCGGTCTTGACGGCGACAGGGACCGACATCCGAAGCGGGGTCTCCAAACCGAACTGGGCGGCCCGGGCCAGCGGATCGCGGAGGACATCTCCCACCAGCCAACAAGCGCCAGGGTCGGCCACGGGAATGCCGGGCGAGGATTCCAACGGACGGATCCGCCACGGCTTGTGGATGCCGAGGCGGCCCAGGGTCGCGTACGCCGCCGTCAGGTCCACGAGGCGAACCTCGGCATCCCCCAGCACAAGCCCCAATCCATAGTCGGAGGCCGGGCGATCCAGTGTCTGTAGTCCCATGCCCTCAAGGCGCTCCTTCAACACCTGGGGACCTCCAAGTCGTTCAAGAAGGCGCACGGTCGGCACGTTCAAGGATCCCGCCAACGCCTCACGAAGAGCCACCGGGCCACGGAAACGGCGGTCGTAGTTCTCTGGACGGAACAGTCCGGTCGGGGTCACCACCTCGGTGGGCACATCGGGGATCACAGATGCCGCCGTCCATCCCCGTTCGAAGGCCAGTCCATAGGCGAACGGCTTGAGCGCCGACCCCGGTGAGCGGCGCGCAAGCGGACCGTTGACCTGTCCCCCATCCGGACGGGACCAGTCCGGTGATCCCACCCAGGCCAACACCGAGGCGTCGCGGGTATCGAGCACGACTACCGCCGCATCCTGGACCCACCGATCCCGGAGTCCCTCAAGGTGCCGACGCACTGCCTGCTCGCAGGCATTCTGGATCCGAAGGTCCAACGTCGTCTCCACCCGACCGGACGCGACAGGATCCATCGAGCGAAGGAGGTCAACGAAGTGCGGTGCCTCAAACTCGCCTCCCGTTGGACGAAGACGGATCGGCTCGGCGACATCTCGCCGGGCCACTTCTGGGAGTCGCCACCCGAGTTGGACACAGCGACGCAGAATCCACTCCTGACGCCGCTTGGCCCGCTCGGGTCGAATCCGGGGGTTCAACCGGGAGGGAGCCTGGGGGAGACCGGCGAGGTAGGCCGACTCCGCCCAATCCAGCTGACCGGGCGACTTGCCAAAGTAGTGGCGCGATGCGGCCGCCAGCCCAACACACCGGTTCCCGTAATCGATCCGGGCCAGGTAGGCGCGAAGGATCTGCTGCTTGTCCCAGGACCGCTCCAGACGCAGCGCCAACACCGCCTCGATGACCTTGGTCGACAGCGTCCGCGGTCGGGGATGTCCCAGCTTCACCAGCTGTTGGGTGAGGGTGGATCCGCCACTGATCACACGCCCGTTGCGCAGCCACTGCCATGCGGCGCGGAGGATCGCCGGCAGGTCGGCTCCCGGATGATCGAAGAATCGGGCATCCTCGGCCGCCAGGGTCGTCCGAATCACAGACTCCGGAATATCCGCCTCGGCAACACCGGCCGTGAACCCCGACCGGTCCGAGGCCGGAATCCGGCGCAGGGTTTCACCGTGTCGATCCACCCACTCGACCTCTGGCGCTGCAATGACCGGGTCCTCGATCCCATCCGGCATGGGCAGCAGCGGGAGGGCACACCAACCCAGCACCACCGTGGCAAGCAGAATGAGGCCAGTCCCCCCCACCCAACGGAACCGGGACCGCCACCCACAACTCGGAAGAATCCTGGGCTTCAACGGAGGCCTCGCTTGTTCTCAGGGTGCGGAGTGGAGACGTCCACCCGCCGATTGACCAAACCGGTCGGGGTCATACATCGCCTCGACCCGCGCCGGTGGAGCCACGACATCCCCGGCGGATCGGACCCGGGCCAGATACCGGATCCAGTGGATGCCTTCGGGAACGCGGTTCTTGAAGTGCCGGACCCGATCCCCTCGGATCTCCCGGAAGTCGCTCGACCACTCGGGAATCAACGGGTGCGCGGTACGACCCTCGGTCCGGAAGACACCCTGCACCGGTTCGATCACGGCAGGGATCGGATCCTCGACAGCCAACCAGTCGACAGGCTCCGGAACATCGAGACGGAGCGTCACCAGGACCCGATCCCCCACTCGAAGTCCGTCGATGGGACCGGGGCGATTGTCATCATCCAGGCGTTCATAGGTCCGTCGGATTCCAAGTCCCCGATCGACAGGCTGCGCGAGAGCGGGATCGATCCGGTTTTCCGCAGTCACCTGTGCCTGCACCAAAACGGGGCGATCCGATTCGGAACGGATCCGGAGGCCTGTCCGGAGGAAGCCGGTGTCGATCGGCACCTGTCGGCGCAGCATCGGGAGTTCCCGGGTGAGCTCAAACCCTTCCGACTGGGAAGCGATCGACCATGTCCCACGGAGCGGGGTGTCCAGGGACGAGCGGGCGTCGGTGGCCATGGCCCAGAGGGCCCAGGCGTTGCCTTGGGTTGTTGCCCACGCCCCACCACGACCCTCCGCCAGCAGGGCGACAAGATCGCGGTCCAGGGTCGGGGCATCCAGGCCCAGTCGTTGTCCGGCGAGGAAACGCACGGCAGGCAATCGGGCGGGATCCCAGTACTCCTCGGATTCCCGGAGGCGTTTCCGATCCCACTTTGAGGTCGGTTCCGTCAGCAACTGAGCGGCTTCCTTCCTGAGATCGGCATCCTTGGGATCCTGCGCTGCCAGCGCCCAGGCGAGAAACGCCCTCGACGTGGGGGTGAATCCATCGGCCGTGTCGAGCAGCGTGGCATTCAGGGACGCGTCAGGTCGCCCCGAATCCGCCAGCACGGCCGCCAGAAAACATCCGAGCGAGGCACGATCCGGACGCGGGTCCGAAGGGAGGGAACGACCGATCTCGGCCAGCGCATTCAAGAGGCGTTCCCGACGGGTGGAGTCGACGCTGAACCCCGCGGCGGAGGCCTGCTGGAGCACCCAGGCTGCGTAGACACTGCCCCAATCGGCAGCATCACTGCCACCGGGCCATGACGACAGCAGGCCCGAACCCAGCTGCATCGACCACAGCTGCCGGATCCCGTCCCCGACCCGTCGGGCCACCTCGGTCGAATCCACCGGACCCAGCAACCCCGGGGCTCTGGCAGCCGCGATCCATGGCACCAGCATCGCCGAGGTCTGCTCCACGCATCCGTAGGAGTACCGGGACAGCCAGTCGACCGCTCCCCCGGCAAATCCGAGCGGACCCGACGCCAGGCGAACCATCACCGTCCTCGGGGCTTCGAGTACGGCAGGGTCGAGGGCGTCGACGAGATTCGTACCGTTGCGACCGGCGCGGGCCCAGACACCAGTCACCAGATCAGGGATACCACGGGTCACCGGGATCCGTGCCACCACCTCGTCTGCGGCAACCGTGGCTTCGGCTCGCCAGATCCATTCTCCGTCCGAGGACCCGATGAGGGTCACCGGCACATCAACTGGGACGCTGCCGCCCGCAGGAACGACCACCGTCTGGACCGCCTTCGAACCGTCGAGAATCACTCCATTCGTGGGTACGGTGAGAGACACGCGGGTTTCGAGCGATGCGCCGGTGGTATTCAGGACCAGCGCACGGGCGATGAGACGATCGCCGATGTGAAGGAACCGAGGGAGCCCTGACTCGATCATCAGGGGTTTGCGGATTTCGAAGGTGGAGGCTGCGGATCCGAACTGGCGCGTCCCATGGGCCACGACGGCCACCACCCGATAGCGCGTGAGACTGTCGGGAACGGTGAATCGAGCCATGACCTGACCCCGGTCGTCGGTGATGCGGGACCCTTCCCAGAGCGGACACGGAACAAATCGGCGCCGCTGGGACAGTCCACGTCGCCCGCCGCCCCCTCCGATCTCTCCCTTGTTCGAGAATTCGAGGAGTTCCGGATCCTCCTCAAGGAGGTTCCTAAACGACTGGGTGGTCTCGACCGTGAGCGCCCGTTCCGCCCACCAGAAGCCATCCGGGTCGGGCACAGGGGTCCCCAGCAGCTGGAGGAACCCCTCGTCGACCGCATAGAGGGTCACCTCGGCACCGGCCGCCGGAGCGTCTTCGTGGGTGCGGACCGAAACAGTGACCCCCATATCCTGCCCTGGCTGAGCCGCATTGGTGGACAACCCGACGGTCACACCAAGGAGACGGGATCGATCCGGCACGGTGAGGTTCACCCAACCGGCCCGCCATTCCGGCATGGGGTGCTCGTGGGGATTCCCATCCAGCCCCCGAACCAGGAAAACGCCGACCATGGCGTTGGGGGAGGCGTTGGTCCCCAACGGAACGCGAATCGAGGGGGCATTGCCGGTCAACTGGGTGACAAAGGCATCCCCGACGCCCTCGCGTTCGACGGTGATCAGTGCGGTGCCGGAGAACGGCGCCTCGACCAGCACTTCAGCCGGTGTCCCCGGTTCGAGGGTGGTCCGGTCCGGGACCAGTCCCAGTTGGAACCCGTTATGCCACTTCCAGGCGAGCCGGGCATCTCCATCGACCGTGAAGGCAACGAAGGTCCTCACAGGACGTCCACCGGCATCGGTGGCGGTCAACTCAATCTCATAGGCCCCAGGCCGATCGACCATGAACCCTGAAACCCCACCCGCCCTCCCACTAATGACCTGGCCCCTGGTCGCAGTACTGATGACCTGGCCCCCTGCCGTGCCAGCGGTCGGGGTGAACTGATGACCTGGCCCCTTATCTGGATCCGCCCCACCTGGCCCCTTATCTGGATCCGCCCCCTCACGACTAATGACCTGGCCCTCTATCGCGGTTCCCTCTTTTCCGCCGAGGACCTGTCCCTCTATCGCTTCCAACGCTTGTTGACCACGACCGGTCCCCACTCCCGAAACCGTCGGGTCCGGGTCAGATCGACCAATGACCCGGCCTTCTGTGGGAACACCAGTGGACCCAGACTGATGACCTGGCCCTCTATTCCGTTCTCCAGGATCCTCGCCCTTCTTCGATGGGGCCTGTCCCTCCATCACGTCCCAGATGGCACCCCGCTTGGCGACCTTCGTTGTCGTTAACGTCCGACTCATAAGATCCACCGCCTCACGGCGTTGCTCATGGGCCAAGCCACCGCCAGCGCGCTCCACCACCACTGTCTTCCAGTCAATTCGACGAAGGGTCGCCTGGACCGAGACCGATGGGGTCCAAGGGGTTCCATCCGAAGTCGCCGCCACGACATGGAAGGCCAGCGGTTCCCCAACTTTCTGGATCGACTCCCGGCCACCGGCCCATTGGAAACCCAGGTAGAAGTCCGACGCATGACGGACCACCTCCGCCACCTGGGAGACGGTCTGCTGATTGAGATCTGTCACCTCCGCCACCACAGAGATTTTCTGGGGCGAAGGTTGGGCTTGGTTCCCGGGGAATGCCGGCCCGATCCGGACCGGATCGCCAGTCTCCAGCTTATGGGTGCCCGTCGCATGGACCTGTCCCTCGGATCCATTCTCTCGAACCCCAAGATCCCGATCGGTCGGATTCGGCCATTCGAACCTCCCCCAACCCTCCGGCCGGAACGCCATGTCCTCGGCCTCCGCATGCCATTGGAGCCGACCCTTCGTCACCGGAGCCCCCAACAGGTATCGGGCGCTGATTCCGGCGGAGACCTCCGTTCCTGGAGGGAGGGTCGGCGGCATGTCGATCCGCACCTCGAACGCCGGGGGCTGGAAATCCCGGATCTCAACACTCAGCGACCGCCGCTCCCCCTGCCCCTCCCCCTTCAGGGTGGAAAGGGTCAGGTCATATGTCCCACGAGGCCCCTCCGGAAGAGCCCCCTGCCAGTTACAAGAACCTCTGGCCGACACGACCAGGTTGGTCGTCAGGATGACCTGACCCCTTGGATCTTCGACGGTCAGTTTCAGGGCATCAACCCCGGGGAAACTCCAATCCCCATCCTTCCATTGTCGGGCCTGCGCATGGAGATGGAGTGGCTCCCCAGGCCGATAGGCCTGTCGGTCGGTGAACGACCAGATCGTCACCCCGGTCTCGTTCCAACGCCCCGGGGGCAGCCCCATACCCCATGTTCCCACGTGGCCCTCCCGCATGGGAGCCACGTGCACGTCCGTCCCCGACTCGAGCACGACCCAGCGGGCGGACTCCTGTTTCGGCACAACCACAAGACCCCGCTCATCGGTGACACCCGAGGCCAGCACCCCATCCTCGGCATCCCGCAGGCTCACGGCCACACCCTTCAGGGGCTGGGCCGTCCTCTGGGAGACCACCCAGATCCAGCAGTTGGAATCACCCTGCTTCATGACGAACCCCAGATCCGTCAGCTGTACCAGCGTCTGAGGCCCCCAGCCCTTGGAGGTGCCGTCCCGAGGAAGGTCCGCCTCGACGAAGAACGCCCCGGAACGCCCAGGCCCGACCAGGGTGTCCCATCCTAACGGAGTCCGGACCAGCTCATCGATGGCACCGGATACCACGATGTTGGTCTCCAACACGGTCCTTCCCGGGAGGGCCGCATAGTCCATGGGAGCCTTCGGGCGGGACGAGTTCCACCAATGCGCCTCAAGCATCCGGTTGTATCCGTTGAGTCCGGGCACCAGCGCCTCCCGACTCAACGCCTTCACGCGCAGAGTGACGGACCCCGCATTGACTGACCGGATCTCAAAGTTCCGATGCCCTGACAACAGCTGGACCTCCGAGAATCCCGGAAGCCAGACCCGGGGCTGAATCGGATTGAACTTGAAGGCGTTCGTCCGTCCCTGAACCACCGACAGCGGCACTCCATCCTCCGAGACAAGTCCAGGTCCCAGCGTGGCGACGTAGGACTGATCAAGTCCAAAGCCTCCTCCAAAAACGACCGAATTGCCCTGGGCACGAACCTTGAGGTCGGCCACCTCGGGCTCGATCTGGATCCATCGGCTCCAATTCGTGGCCGTCTCTCGGTCCAACTGCCGGGAAAAGGTGAGCTCCAGCTCCCGTCCACGCTCCAACTCATTGACTGTCTCAACCTTGTCCAACGTCAGCGGCGGAGAGACCCCAAGCGGTTCCTGGAGCTCCTCCTTCAGCCGCACACGGCCGTCAGCCGTCCGAACCCCTCGTTCGATGTGAAGCATCCACGACGACGTGGACACGAGAGCCTCTGCGGGACGGATCCAGAACGCCGCACCGGACTCGCGATCCACTTTCGACGTTCTGGAACTGGCGGCGGCCTGCTCGAAGCGATCCACCCACGTGAGCGGGGGCAGTCCGAGGTTCGGATGCCTCTTCTCCCAATCCTCGAATTCCACCGGCTCAACCTTTGCCCGGACGCGACGCGGTCCGCTCCGGAATGAGGTCCGCGCTGCCAGATCCTCAGGATTGAGGACCGCATTCGCCGCCACGAGGACCGCAGGGAATGCCGGAAGTCCAGACGCCTTCCAGGACTCGTCCTGTTGGACCACCAGCGACAGTCCGGGGGTCTGGATGTCCCGACGCAACCGCTCAGACCACTGTCTGCCGTCTGCCCGTCGCAGACTCGGCCTCAGCTGGAACCGATAGGTCGTATCGAGTGCCAACGGATCCGTCGGCTGGAACACACCCACCCTGCGGGAACGCCAGACAAACTCCCCTTCGATCGGCGGATCCACTCGGAGGGGCGACGATTCTCCCGCAGAGCCGATCCGGTCCGCCTCCACCATCGGCTCGTCAAAGACCACCTCGAACCTCGTCGTGGGATCGATCTCGCGTGTCGTCAACCGAAGCTGCACCCCGGGCAGGTCGGCCCCGATGAGGCCACACAGCGTCAGAAACCAACCCAAGGATCCGGCCCACCACAGACCAAAACGACCTCCCACCCAGTCCCGTTTCATGCGTCGACACGATAGTTGGGGCCGACATGGAATTGTCCACACCGCCCACGAACAAAGTGCTCCCGGGACCCACCACGGGATCAGCCCACCGCCGTCGCCCACTCAAAACGCAGGGTCCGACCGGGCCGACACTGGGCAACCGAACGGAGGTCCGCGGGGTCCACGATCCCGATCTTCGGATACCCCCCCACGGTCGGACCGTCCGGCATGGTGACCACAGGCTGCCCGGATGCAGGGACCTGGATCGAACCGGGCAGGACAGGTTCCGAAAGGATGTCGGGAGGATCCGGACGCAATGCCGGTCCCAACAACCGATAGCCGGACCGATCACTCTGCGGGGTCACAGTCCACGGCTCCCGGACAAATCGCTCCCGATCCTCCACCGAAAAGGAATTCCACTGGGGGCCAGGCCATACCCGAATCCGGGGAGTACTCTCCATCGCAGGAATCTCCGACATCTGCACCCGTCGTCCCGCCGTGAACCCGGGTATCACAGGGTGTACCCCACGAGCCACGTCGAGGCACAGACCTGGAACCCACCGCGGCCCGAGCCCCGCCTTGGCCAAGGAGCTCGCGCTGCCCAGTCGCCGTTCAACGTTCCATCCGCCGGGCACCGCCAGATAGCTCCAGACCCCTGCCGGGCCGGGCCCAAACTCCAGCATCTCCCCCGCCCGCACCCGGAAGGCCGACCAGCCAGAACACCGACCCGGGAGCCCTCCGCTGGCTCCTGTCAGCGCGAGCCAGACCTCGCGCTTCACCCGGAAGCGCTGGCCCTGCAGGCACAGTTCCAACACCGGCCAGTCCTCGGGATTGTCCACCAACCGGTTCGCCCAACGAGCGGCCGCAGGATCCATCGCCCCACCCGGGGGAATGCCGTACCCCGCCAACCCGGGTCGCCCCCCATCCTGCACCGTCAGCCCCACCCCCGGACTCACGACCTCAAGGACTCCGTCCGAGGCAACATCTCCAGAAGGTCCAGACGCCTCGGAGGCGGAACACGACTCCACCGGAATGAACCGCAGACGATCCCCCGCGCGGAGGAGCACCGCGGATTCGACCGAAGCCGACTCCGGACGAAACAGCCGGACCGCGGTCCGCCCAATCAGATTCCACCCACCCGGACCCGGGACGCTGTAGATGCCGGTTTGTTCCCCACCGATCGCCACGCTTCCTGCCTCCACCCGGACCCGGGGTGTGGCGAGTCGCGGCGTGGCGAGTCGGGGATCCAGACCCCCGAGGTACGGGAAACCCGGCGAGAAGCCGAGGCAGTGGACCCGGTAGAGCGGCGCCGCATGACGTCGGATTACCTCCCCAACCGGGAGCCCCGACTGCTCGGCGACCCGGGCAAGATCCGATCCCGAATACGCTGTCGGGATCTCGACCACACGCCCTCCGATGGACTCCTCGGGGATCCGCTCCCAGAACCGATGCCCCCACCAGTCCCGGACCCGCGACAGGGCCACGGCATCCCCGGTCCAGACAAACGACGTCAGTCCCGCGACGCAACCCGCGGCTTCCGGACCCGATTCCGAGTCCCAAGCCGCAGCGATCCGCCGCCCCAGCTCGAAGGCCGCCTTATCCGCCCGATCGGCATATCGGACCCACAAGGCCCGGGGACCGTACGGGAGCAGGGTCATGACACGCGCGGGGTCTAGAGCTGGGCGGCCACGTCGCCGATCGCCACAAATTGCTCCTCGCGCGTCTTCAGATTCTTGATCCGGACCCGAGGTTGCGAGTCCTCCCCGCGCTCCACGCGAAGGGTCCGGAACGCTCCTAGTTCGAGGGCGCGCTTGAACTGCTTGTCGCCCTTCGACGGCACCAGGCTGAACTCCACCGAGCGGCCCGATTCCCGAACCGCCTGGACAACCCCGAGGGATTCCGAGCGGAGCGATTCATCCTCCACCAGCACGACCACCTCGATCTTGCCCTGGAACGAGGGGACAAGCTTGCGGTCCTTGAGCAGCTCAGCGAGCACGACATCGCCCATGCCGAAGCCCAGCGCCGGAAGGTCCACGCGGCCCTCGCTGACCTGCTTCACCAGCTGGTCATAGCGCCCACCACCGGCGATCGCCCGGAAAGTGCCCTTCCGATCGAACGCCTCGAAGACGATCCCGGTGTAGTAGGCGAGTCCGCGGATCACACCGTAGTCGACCACGACGAAATCGCGCAGGCCGCGGGCCGACAGATTGTCGAGGACCGCCTGCAATTCGGGCTCCGGCACACTGGCCCGGATGAAGTCCTGGACCTCCGCCATGGCGATCCCCAGGGCGGACAGTTTTTCGGCGCTGACCTCCGGACGCTCCCGCTCGAGCTTGTCGACAATCTGATAGAACTCATAGGCCCGGGCCGGATCCCCGCCCCGACCGGCAAAGAACCGCTGCCACGCCTGACGACTGCTGAGACGGACCACGAAGTCGGTGGCAGTCAGTCCCAGGGCGCGCAACACGTCGACGAGAAGGGCCACCATCTCCGCATCGGCTGCCGGATCCGATTCCCCGAAGAGGTCGCAGTTGAGCTGGAAGTGTTCCCGGAGCCGGCCCTTCTGCGGCTTCTCATAGCGGAAGAGCTGCGGATACGAGAACCACTTGATCGGCTTCTTGTAGGCCCTCTCGGCGGTGGCCACGAGACGGGCGACTGTCGGGGTCATCTCCGGCCGCAGCGAGACAGCCCGCTCGCCCTTGTCCACGAAGTTGAACAGCTGTGCGACGATCTCGGCGCCCGACTTGTTGGTGTAGAGCTCGAGCGGTTCGAGGGGCGGTCCGTCGTATTCCCGGAACCCATAGCGCCGGGCGGTCTCCCGCCACGCGGCGAAGATGTGGTTCCGGAGATCGCAGCTCCACGGCTCGTTGGCCGGCAGCGGTTCGGGGTAGAAATCGCGGAACCCAGGCAGTCGCTCCATCATGACGCGCCAGCCTAATCAGGACAGCAACGGCGTCACCAGCCCCCAAATCCGCTCATGCACCGCCTCGCGGGATCCGTCCGCCTCAACAGCCCGGAACCGGTCCGGCTCCGCCACCGCCTGGGCCGCATAGCCCTGCTCCACCCGGTCGAAGAACGCAGCCTTCTCGATTTCGAACCGGTCGGCCGACTGACCCCGTCCCACCAGCCGCCGCGATGCCTCCACGGGATCGACCCGCAGCCAGAGGGTCAGGTTCGGACGCACTCTTCCCACCGCCGCAGCGATCACGGAGCGAACCAGTCCGAGGTCCAGCCCGCGTCCATGGCCCTGGTAGGCGATGGTCGAATCCCAGAACCGATCACATAGGATGATTTCACCGCGATCGAGGGCCGGTCGAATGACCCGATGCACGAGCTCCGCCCGACTCGCATTCATGAGGAGCAGCTCGGCCTCCGGAGCCATGCCCACACCGACGGGATCCTCCTTCACAAGGTGACGGATCTTCTCGCCCAGCGGAGTTCCACCGGGCTCGCGGAGCACCGTGCAGATCCTGCCGGTGGAACGAAGCCGCTCGGCCAGGAGCGCGATCTGCGTGCTTTTCCCGCACGCCTCACCGCCCTCGAAGGTAATCAGGAGACCGCGCGACATCAGCCTCCAGTGGTGGCGGACGCCGGACCTGCGGCTGGAGCGGAAGCGGGGACCGCCGTCGGCTTGAAGGCCGAGGGAGGCGGGTTCTTCTTATAGTCGGTCTCGAGATACTCGACGATCGTCTCGATCTGACCGACCCCCAGGATGCCCCCGTGCTGCGCCGCGAAGGCCGGCATGAGGCTTCCGGGACGCCCCTCCGAGATCCACTTGGTCCAGTAGTTCTTGTCGGAGTTCTTCAGCTTCGTCCGGAGGTCCGGGACCATCTGCGCCCGGTGTTCTGCCTCGTGACAGATGCCGCAGGCGGTCTGATAGAGTTCCTTGCCCACCTTGCCGATCGCGGGCTGGACGTGGCAGGAGGCGCATTCGTTGCGGAAGATCGCCTGCCGGTCTGCGGCCGCGATGGCGAGATTGCGGTTGCGGTCGCCCATCGTGTTGGCGGCCGACATCATGGGCGCCTTGGCGCTGACCGTGAGCGGATAGCTCCCCGACGAGGTGAGGACCGTCGCGGTCTTGGTCACCAGGCCGAATTTGCCCTTGAGATCCATGGTGACATTGACGTGTCCGCCCTGTCCGGGGTCGAGCTTCCAGGGATACGACGGCAGGCGTCCGGCCGTGCACCCACAGCTGGTGCTGATGTTGGAAATGGTGATCGGCTCCGCAGAGATGTTGGTGACGGCGAAGACGAAGGCGGCGGAGAGCTCTCCCTCCTTCAGATCCACGTGCTTGTTCGTTGCGTCGAACCTCAAGGCGTTCGTGCGGGCGGACTGTTGGATCACCCCCGGGCGCGAGGGCTGGAGCGGGTTCAGGGGCGGGCCACCGGCGGGGGGATTGGCAGGATCGGCCCCGAGGACCACGAGGACGCTCCCCAGGAGAAGCATCAGGGAGCCGACCGGATTTCGAAGGGCGCTCATCGCAAGGATGAAGTAGCAGCCCACCCGGGGGCTGACGAGTCGTTTTCAGGGTCCAGACCCATCGGAGCACCGCATGCCAGCACGGCAGAAACCACCCAGGTTCACCCCTTCCGGTCCACCTCGGCCGAGGTCACCTGGGTCATGTCGATAATCTCGAAGCGGTAGGGCTGACTCGGCTGGCTGACCACAAACTCCTGCGCCTCGGTCGCCGGGAACATCACGAAATCCGGATGAGCAATGCGCACCGACCGACCGTTGTTCATCCTCAGAATGACAGGACATTTGGCGGAGGATCGCACGAGTTGTCGGATGGCAGCCTTGGTCATGGCTCTAAAACTTTCGAAAGCGGCCTGGGGTGTCAATCGGTCGGCAGTCACCAGATTTGGGGATTCCACCGTGGACAGCCGTGACACCCCACCGATCGGACCTCAGTTGCCCATCACCCCTTCGGAAACACCCGACGCGCGTCCTCCTGCTCCAACTGGCCCCGCGTCACCCCCAGCTGGCTGTAGACCCGGAGCTCCTGCCACAAGCGCTGGCCCGAGATCTCCCCGCGCAACAGCGCCCGGTATCGGGTCAGGGTCTGTCGAACCTCGTCGGGCGACTCCTGAACGAATTCCACCCGGAAGGCCCGCAGTCCCGCGGCAAGGAAGCGATCAAGGAACTCCGCACCCGTCTGGGCCCGGGCGTTGAAGACCGTGTTGCGACATCCGACATCCGCCTTGAGCGGGTGCTCCTGTCCGACCCGATCCCGCAGTCGGACCTCATGGCGGTCACACGGACGCCCGCAGCTCCGGTAGTCGGTGCCGGCGCTCAGGAACGCGCAGAACACACAGTGCTCCATGTGGAACATCGGCATGTGCTGGTGGAGCGTGAGCTCGAACCACGACGCCGGAGCGGAGCGAAGCAGCGACTCGACCTGGGCGGCGTTGAGATCATAGCTGACCGTCAGCCGCTCCAAGCCATGACGGCTCCGGTAGTGCTCAGCCGTGAGGGGATTCGCGACGTTCAGGGAGAAGTCACCCCGTCGACGTTGCCCGGCGAAGAAGCGCAGGTGCTCGTGGGCCCGGACCAGATACCCGTCGGCTTGGGACGACAGGACCTGCTTCAGAATCCACTCCTCGCCCTGCTTGAACATCCGGGGCGGAGCCACCCAGATCGAGGGCACCGGAGTCCCAGGCGCGGCGGCCACGCGGCATCCTCGGGCCGTGTGGAACCGGGTGACCGCCTCGCGGTACCGCTTCGGATCCTCAAAATCGCAGTAGATCGTCTCAATGCCACAGCCCAGCGCTGCATCGAGCTGATCCAGCGTCCGGACCAGCACGATCAGCTCCGGACGAACCGATGCCGGATCGGTTTCCTCCGCAAAGGACACGCGACAGGGATCCGTATCCGGAACCCGCAGTGCCCATCGCTTCGGAGCGGCGCGAAGAGCCTCGAGCTGGGAGATGGCCTCGCGACGGATCCGGTTCAGCTCGCTGACGGGGAGGTGCACGCCGTCGGCCAGCTCCACGATCAGCTCGCCCAGCCGGAAGGGCGTTCCTCCAAGACGTCCAAATTGCTCCTCCAGGCGTTCCCGCCCCAGGGCATGCTTCTCCGCCGGGGTGAGCGGGATCGTGGACTCGACCCGGACGACATGACCTTCGGAATCCCGGGCCACGAGCGACAGGGGACCTCCGGACACTCCGTGGACCTCCAGGGTGATCGGACGTGTGAACCGGATGGCATCGCCCTCGAAGGTCTTTCGGAGCTCGCGCTCCAGGATCGGGTCATCGGTTTTCCAGACACGATTGCCCACATGGATCCGGGAAAAATCGACGGCACCCGCCCCGAAGGTCAGTTCCGCCTCGGAGTTTCCCGGACTCCGTTCCGAAACCCGGACACCGAAGACCCGTCCGCCCTGCTCCTCCTGGTCGGGTCGCCCGGCATCGAAGCCGACACCATCCCCGGCCTTCACCGGGCCCGTGAGTCGGATCCGGACGCGGTCACGTCCGACGGCAACCACCTCACCGACAAGCACCCCGCGCTTCTTGCCGAAGCGGGCATGGGCCAGCTCCTGGTTGTTGATGCCGCGGAACCAGCCTGTGTAGAGGCCCCGGGAGAAGGCCATCTCAAGTTCGTAGCGGGCACCGCCCACCGGGACGGTTCGATTCTCCGCCAGGCGATCGAGCGCCTGCCGGTAGACCCGGGTGATGCTGGCGACGTACTCCGGAGACTTCAGACGCCCCTCGATCTTCAACGACGACACCCCGGCGTCGACCAGCTGGGGCAACACCTCCAGCCCGGCGAGGTCCTGCGGCGACAGCAGATACCGCCGGTCTCCGAGGTCGACCTTCCGCCCGTCGGAGATCAGCTCATAGGGCATCCGACAGGCCTGGGCGCATTCGCCCCGGTTGGCGCTGCGGCCACCGAGAGACTCGCTCGTGAGACACTGGCCAGAGTAGGCCACGCACAGGGCCCCGTGCACGAAGACCTCCAGCGGCAGAGGGGTCCCGGAAGCGGACGCCTGGCTGGACTGGATCGATGCGATCTCGGCGATGGAATTCTCGCGCGCCAACACCACGAGGGAACAGCCGAGATCCCGGGCGAATTCGACCCCGGCGACACTCGAGATCGACATCTGGGTACTGCCGTGGATCGGGAAGTCCGGCGACAGTCTACGGAGGAGCCGACAGATCCCCACGTCCTGGACGATCGCCGCGTCCACTCCGGCTGCGATGATGCTGCGGAGATAGTCGGCGGCCGCCGGGAGTTCCTCGGTGAACACCAGCGTGTTGAAGGTCACGTAGCCCCGCACCCCACGCCGATGCAGGAACTCCATCAGAACCGGCAGGTCCGCCTCGGTGAAGTTGCGGGCCCGCATCCGGGCGTTGAACCGGTCGAGACCGAAGTAGATCGCATCGGCCCCGTTCTCGACCGCCGCCCGGGCACACTCCCAGTCGCCCGCGGGAGCCAACAGCTCGGGCAGGCGACGCGGCAACGGTTCAGGAGGTCCAGACGACATCGTCGCGAGAGAGTGGACGCCCCGGACACAAAGTCGAACCCGCGATCCAACCCGGATCCGGGATCGACACTCCGACCCGACAGAAAGCCGTCGATGGCGCCCAGGGAGAATGCCCATACTATGCGGACGCCATGCCGCTCCGGATTCCCATGCCGCTCCTCGACCTCGAGGCGACCCTCGAGGGGGGCCAGGCCTTCCGGTGGCGGCACATCGACGGCGGCTGGGAGGGCGTCCTTGGAGACCGCTGGGTTCGGCTCCACACGGAGGCCGGGGTTCTGGTCGCGGAGACGGCGACAGACCCCGGGGATGGAGCGTGGCTCCGACACTACCTGGGCCTTGACGACGACCTTGAGGCGATCGTCCGGACCTTTCCAGACGACCCACCACTCCGGGCGGCCGTGCAGGCGTGTCCGGGGCTCCGGCTGTTGCGACAGGATCCGTGGGAATGCCTCGCGAGCTTCATCCTCAGCTCCACCAAGCAGATCATCCAGATCCAGCACTGCGTGGCGCTGCTCTGTGACGCCTTCGGGAACCCCATCCCGGGACCCGCCAACGCACCCTCGGCCCGGGCCTTTCCGACGGCCACCCAACTGGCCTCCGTACCCGAGAGTCGGCTGCGGGAATGCAAGCTGGGGTTCCGGGCGCGCTATCTCTCGGCGGCAGCACAGGAGGTGGGTGCCGGTCGACTGGACCTCGAGGCACTCCGGGGGCTGTCCACAACCGAGGCGCGGGACCAACTGACCCGGCTGCCTGGGGTGGGACCGAAGATCGCCAACTGCGTCCTCCTGTTCGCCTATGGCCGACAGGATGCCTTCCCCGTGGACGTCTGGGTGTTGCGCGCCCTGCGCCAACTGTACTTCCCGAGGCGACGTCCCAAGCCGCGCACGCTGCTCCGGTTCACCGAGACGCACTTCGGTCCGAACGCGGGCTACGCCCAGCAGTACCTCTTCCACTTCATCCGCAACCACCGACCGACGACGCCGTCCTGAGTCCAAACCCATCCCCACGGAATCCGCCCCTGCAACGACACCGACCCTCATGATCACCCGAACCGAAGTCCTCCTGACCCCCGCCGAATTCGCCACGCTCCAGGGACGGGATCTGAGCCAGTCCGTCTGCGTGGTGTTCGATGTCTTCCGGGCGACCTCGACGATGCTGGAGGCCCTTTCGAACGGGGCCGCCGCCATCCATCCGGTGCGGGACATCGCAACGGCGCTGGAGGCCCGACGTCAGGACGCCACCGTACTCCTCGCCGGAGAGCGGGACGGCTTCCGGATCGGGGCCGACCGGACCGGCGGCATCGAGTTCGACCTCGGCAACTCACCCCGGGAATTCACCCGGGACCGGGTCGACGGCCGAACGGTGGTGATGACCACCTCCAACGGCACCCGCGCTTTGGATGCCTGTCGTGGGGCGGCCGAGGTGTTGGCGACCTCGTTCGCAAACCTGGACGCCACCGCATCATGGATCCGGGAACGACGGCTTCCCCAACTGGTCGTTGTCTGTGCTGGGACCCTCGACCATGGGTCCCTGGAGGACACGCTCGGTGCCGGTGCCCTGGTCGACCGGCTCTGGGAATCGATCCGCGGTGGTTGGGTCGATGATGCCGCTCGGACGGTTCGGGAAGTCTTCCGGGCCAACCGGGACGATCTGCTCCCGCTCGCGGGGAGCGGTCGGAACGGGGCCCGGCTGCTCGGCCTCCCTGAATTGGCGGACGACGTGCCGCTCTGCCTGGTCCCGGATCGCTTTCGGTTCATCGCCCGGATGGGACGTGACGGACTGTTGCGGGCCGAGCGGGCGTCGGATTGATGCGGAGGAACAAGCTCCCTAGCCTGCACCTGTGACGCTCATCGCCAATGGCAAGGAAGTGACGGTAGCGGGTCCCTGCACCCTCGAGTCCTTCCTCGTTGCCCAGGGACTGCTTCCGAAGAGCGTGGTGGTGGAGCACAACGGCGAGGCCGTGGCCCCGTCGGAGTTCCCAGCCCGTCCTCTGCAACCGGGTGACCGCCTCGAGATCGTCCGCATCGTCGCCGGCGGCTGAGGCGATCCTCCTCGGATGCCAGAGGCATCCCAGCGGGTAGCCGGTGGTTGAGCGTCGCGACACCCCCGGTCAACCGATCCCATCGGCCCACACCCCGGCAGGGGTGTCAGCCAGCATGGGGTGGGTGCTGCAGTGGTCTGCGGCACATGGGCGTCCATGACGCCCACCCTCCCCAGGCTCAGAGCGCCTGCAAAATTTAGGTCCTGCGCTGGTGGGTTGTGACGGGGGGACAGCCGCGGAGAACGAGCCATCCCATGGCCCTCTCCCTCAACCCGGTCGACACGCCCCAACGGAGCTCCGCATACCAGCCCAGGGTGAAACCCTGGGGGGTTCCAAGCGAAACAGGTGCCGCGCTCTGAAGGAGCGCCGCCATCGGGATGTTCGAGCCGGGTCCAGGGACATTCGGATGAATGCGTTCGGTCCTTCAGACCGCGGAGAATGATGGGGGCTGCGGTCCCAGAGCGTTGCTCTGGGCTGGTATGGGGTAGCCCCGTTGGGGCCGCTGTCGCCGACCGGTCACCTAGCTCCGATGAATTCCTGGTGGGTGCTGCAGTGCTCTGCGGCACTTGGGCGTCCATGACGCCCACCCTCCCCAGGCTCAACCCCTATCACACCCCAGTCAACCGCGTCACCGGTCCCGACCCAGCCCATACCATCCGCCAAGCCGCGCGGATGAGATG
>SXGR01113766.1_pt1 | contig 26681 bp, 55 predicted proteins | sample 3174711 | NCBI WGS metagenome assembly SXGR01 (sample SAMN11356860, study PRJNA531348) | freshwater metagenome | isolation source: freshwater sample F1-60 | place: China: Fuxian Lake, Yuxi | collected 2017-12-25
GTTAGACCCCTAATAAAAAGAATTTATGAGAATTAACTTATTAAAAATGTGGCCCCTTAATCACTTTTCGGGCGAATATTGGGAAGAAGAGGCGGCTAAGTTACCTAAAAACGGCTGGCGCGTAGGCCGCACAGATATGTATACCTATTTACCAAATGGGACTTATGTTCATTATGCTTACCCACCAGAAAAATTAAAAATTAATAGAGTCCCGTTTTTAGGAACCCCATTAAGCGGTCTTAGGAAGGCGGTCAAATACGCAAAGAAGATGAATGAAAAAGCACAAGCAAGAACTGTAGCAAGATATATGGACTGTTAGAAAGAATTTATGAGAAAAGATCAATCAATTCGTGTCAGACTTCCTGAACCAGAGTATTGTCCAGCTTGTAAGCGAACGTCCCATTATCCAAGTGATTATTGTAATGAATGGTATTGCCCTCACTGTTGGACTTTATTTGGACGGGTATGGGGAGAGAAAATGAGCAAAGGCAAGCATTAGTCGTTAAGAAAGAATTTATGAGAAAAAGAGAGTGTAGATTAGAGCCGATTATTCTTTATCCAACTAAGCCAAGTGAATTCGATATTCAAGCCGACTTATACTCCTCCTTAAAAGAATTAGGTTATAATTGTCATAACCAAGTATCTTCTTATTGTCATGGAAAGAAAAGTAGATTCGATATAGTGGTATTTGATTTAGATAATCAGCCGCGAATTATTATAGAGGTGAAAGATAGCGAGAATAAAACCCTCGTTTATGGAGAGAAGACTAATCAAATTGAGAAGTATCTGCAATATGGTATCCCTGTGTTAATTTTTACGACTTATATTCCTAAAGATATAATTATAGATAAAGTAAGGTTTATAATGAACAAACCTTTAGGACAAAGACTAACTAGAGAAGAAAGAAAATACAAAAACATGAAGATAGTGCATGAACCATAAAAAAAGAATTTATGAGAAAAAAGGTTTCAAAAGTTCAGCGGTATAACAGTTGGCCACCCCCCTAGGCCATTTCCCTAAGTGACTTCCCTAAGAAAGCATAAATAGGGGGGGTATTTACCTAAGAATGTTCCCTAGATGCCAGTAGGTAAAGGTTTTAGCTCATATAGGCACGTTCCCTAGTCTAGTATAAGTGGAGTACGCAAGAAGGGCTAGGTGGTTAGCCTAGCCCCATAGAGGATTGGTCTTAGTTAGACCACCGTGTAGACCTCGCCTCCGATAGCGATGGCCCTTAGGGATTCGAATGCGATCATCCGCACGTTACGCTCATTCTCGTTACCGAATGCGGCTTGTTTGGCACTAGGCGTCTTCGTAGGGAGGAAGTCTTTCACTTGATCATAGGTAAGGCTGTTCCCTAAGGCGTCCACGTATTCAACCGTAGGGGGGAAGGCGGTGATTTGAGCCTCACTCGTTTGACAGTAGAGGTACCGCTTGCCACTGTCCACGTGCTGAATAATCTTATTAGGGATTTCGTGCACGCCCTTTCCGCCCCAAATAGGAGCGGCTTGGAAGGTACCGGCGTTCTCGTTCCCCTCTTTGGCGGCCACCCGATTGACGGCGGCTTCGTAGTCGGTACCTACTGATACGCTTGCGGCTGATACCTTATAGATAGTACCGTATGGATTGCCTGTCTTGCGTGCTTTGCTGTCAGTCTTTGAAAGGACTTGCACGAATTGATTGCCTTTAGTAGATGCGATCAAGTCGCGTAATTGAGGATGGGTGATTGTCTTCATAGTGATGATGTTTGGGTGAAGCCTTGTGGCGTGCTGCTATAATACGTACGTACCGACCCTTGTCAAATAGATTGTAAAGAAAAGAGGAGGCTTTCGCCTCCCCCATTTTAAGCCCTTCTGAGAGGCTTTCACCCCTCCCCGCTATCGTCACCCTCCACCACCGTCTCGACCTCATAGGAGCGGCCTAGAATCAAATCCACGGCCTTTTGAGCTTGGGCGGCTGCTTTAACTAGCCAATCGGGATTTGATTGGAGCTTTGACAACCATGATGTCAGATAGGCGATTGAATTATCAAACGTGTTTTCAATACCAGCGTACCCACATAGCATCGCCGCCCCCATTTCCGCCGTCAATTCCTCTTTTGAATAGTCATGGCTTCCAAAGATGCCTTTCCCCATTTCCTCCCGATTTAACCTGTCCTTATGTCCGGTACTGTGAATCATCTCATGGAATAAGGTGGAGTAGTACTCCCCCTCACTCTTGAATGTGCTTTGTGGAGGCATGGTGATCGAATCACTAGAGGGGCGGTAGAAAGCTCTTGTACCCTCATGTGCTACGGGAGGCATACCAGCCCACCCTTTAACGATAGCCTCCGCCCGTTCAATAGGCTGAAACTCTAAAGCCTCCCCTTTCACGGTATCAAAACGGGATGGCATATCTTCGCACTGTTCCAAGTTCCACGCTTGATAAAAGCGGTACCCAAACCACTTCCTTTCCTTCCTTCCCGTGTCAGGGTTGACCTTTTCCCCCCACATAGAAAAGATGACGGGGGCGGACTTTTTGAACTCCTCTGACTTGATACGCCCACCAAGGGAAAGAATTTGCTTTTGGCTAAACCAAAAAGGAGAGGAGAAGCCATAGAGGGGGAGAACAAGGGCGTTGATACCCCGATAAAACTTTTTGGATACCCCATTTAAAGCAGGTCCGGTGCTACCGTTCCAAGGCTTAGTCCAAGGTGCGGCTGGCGTACCGTTTTTAATGTTACTTGTGATGATGTCAATCATCTTTTGACTAACGATGGAGAGGACTTTTTCGCTCATAGTGGTGATGGTGTGGGATTGCTTGACTGAGCCTATTTATAAAACAGTTAATTTATAAAGTCAAACGCTAAAAGATAAAATTCGCATATAAAAACCACAATTTCACATTTTAGTGATTATTATGTATATAGTACCGTATGAGTACTATAGTAAACAAAATATCACAATTAAAACTAAACGCCGTAGCCGCTTTTAATTTAGGCTATCGAATAATTAATGGAATTTGTATAAATCCAGAAGGAGAAGAACAGCGGTTAGGATTATGCCCTAAGAAAGCAAATGTATCTTATAGTAGGTTTTCTATTAACAAAGGAAAAAGCGAAGTATTCGTACACTTACTAGCGGCCTATCAAAAATATGGAAATATATGGTTATTAGGAAAATTACAAGTTAGACACTTAAATACCATAAGTACTGACAATAGACTAGAAAATATAGAGTTAGGAACTTCTAAGGAAAATTACGATGATTTACCTAAAGAAAAAAGAGAACAAGCCTACGACAATGGATTAAGAAAATGGACTAAATCAAAACGTTTCTTCACAGAAGAACAAGTCAAAGAAATTAGAGAAAAATCTTACTCTCAATCAATATATTCCCTAGCTCAAGAATACGGAAGTTCTTGGAGAACTTTAAAATTATTGATTAGTGGCGTTACCTATAAAGATGTTGATGGTATAGGCAATTTATTTAATAACAAGTTAACCTCTAAACAAGAAAATAACTTAATCCTTGCTCAATCAAAAATAAAAAAATTATCTAATACTGATATAGAAAAAATACCTAAAGAAAAAGAGGAATTATCTTACTCTGATTTAGCAAAAAAATATGGAGTGTGCGTGGCAACAATAAAAAAAATTTGTATAGCTAATAGACCTAAGCAAAGTCCCTAGATGGATAATCTCACCATGTACAATATACAACACCGGCGCGAAAAGTCAAGCAGAAAAAAATAAATAAAAAACGGTTGACAGCAGGGCTAAACTAGACTATATTATCTTGGACAGAATAAAGGTCTAGGTAAATCATCTAAGAACGCTCTTAGGTAAAACTCTTAACCTCTTGTTTGTTCCATGTACACTCTAAGCGATTTTAAACAAAAGTCAAGCGAAAATAATAATTAATTTTGTAATTGACAGCCGCCGAATTCTGAGTATAGTATTCCTGGACCTCTCAACTCTCTAGGTATAATACTTAATACTGTTCTTAGGTAGAATGATTAGCTGGTTGGAAGGTCCGTGACAACTTCGGCGAAATTAGCCAAAAGTCAAGCAGAATTAAAATATAATTTCCATAGTCGTCTGGGCACAAAAAAGGGGCGGATTTCTCCGCCCCCCAAAAAAAAATTAAAGCCAATTGACGTGATTTCTTTCTTGAAAATTTGCAAGTTGTTCTTCTGTCCATTCCTCCAAAACCGGATTGTACGTTGCGTGTACTTGGGAGTGTTTTTGAGCAGCTTCTAAAGAATAGTCCCGAATCCATCCGATAATAACGTTTCCGAATGCAAGGCAATTTGTAAGAAGGAAGATTTTCATTTTTGCGAGGTAGTGATGTTTGACTGAGCGGCATAATAACCTATATCCCCACCTTGTCAAGTCCGATTTAACAAATAATTTCCATAACGTTTTAAGCCCGTTTAAAGCCTTGTACCCCCGTTCCGCTATGGTGACACCCGAAACGATTTCAAAGCGATTTAAAGCCTATCTGGAGAGGAAAGAAAAGGGTTTGAACGTTGGGAGTAGACACAAAAAAGGGGAGGCTTGCGCCTCCCCCTCGCTTTACTCTCTTTTTACCATTCGTCCCCGCCCCCAAAATCTCCATAATCCTCATCAGTTCCGAATCCAGCACTAGCGAGGGCGTCCCCATCGGCCCAACTGTCAGGCTCACAAGGTTCCCTTTCTTCCTCCTCTTGCTCATCTTCATCCCATTCATTCGGTTCAATCGTCTCATCCCCAAAATATGGGAATTCTTCGACTTCAAACGTACCATTGTCGCACCCGCACGCGGGACGATCTTCACAATTACAGGAGCGGAATTCAGTGATCATAATTTTATGGTGTTGAGGTTAAACTGAGCCACAAATTAACATATAAATCGAACCTGTCAAGAAAAAAAATAAATTAATTAGCGGTTGACTTGGGGTGGAAAGTACGATATAGTATCTTGGAACGCTAAAATAAATAGGTAAAAACCCTAATTTAATAAGAGATATACTGATATACTGTTAAAAAAATTTTCTACAATATATCCTATCCGTGTATAATAAAATGTATGAATGAGTTATCAAAATTAAAATTAGGAACCTTAGTCGCTTTTACTGAGGGGTATCGAGTAAATGAACTAGGTGAAGTTCTTAGCCCGACAGGGAAAATTCGTAAGCTAACGGCTTGGCCTAAAAGTAAGAATATATCTTACTATATGTTCGCGTTTAGGGGCTACAAAATTCAAGTACATCACTTAGTAGCAATGCAGAAGTACGGAGCAGAATGGCTCTTAGGAGATTTACTAGTCCGGCATAAGAATGATGATAGCTTGGATAATACTTTGGCTAATATCATTTTAGGAACAAAGCGTGATAATTGGTATGATATACCGCCCGAAAAACGGAAAGGAGACGTAAGTAAAATGCACAAAGCTCGTAGGATTTTTACCGATGAAGAAATAAGAGCAATCCGTAAGGATAAAGAGATTTTGTCTTACAGGCAATTACATAAGAAATATCCAAAAGTTGCTAAGGTCACTTTAAGATTTATTTGTACGAGGCGCACGTACAAGCACGTTGAATAAAATTAAATTATTTATTTGACAAGCCGCCGAATCTGTGGAATATTGTACTTGGACGACTTAACACTCTAGGGATTCTTCTTAGGTGTGTTCTTAGGTAAATCTTGTAGCGGTTTGAAGGCTCCATGTAACCTATCGCACAACCTAGCCGAAAGTCAAGCGAAAAAATAAATAATTAATTAGTTGACAACGCCGGATTTCTGTCTTATATTATCTTGGACTTTTAGTTTAAGCTTAACTAAAGTTAAAAATAAAGGGAGAGCCATTCGGCTCCCCCCTCAGGATTCTTAGGCTATCGCCCCGCCCAAAATTAGGGTTTCGTGAAATTCGCCCCGCGCTTCGAAAGCTTCCAAATCCGATTCAAAAGCTTCATCGTCTTCCTTTTCAAAGTGAGCGACCATGATTTCAGCATGAAGCATCATTTTTTTGTTGTTTGGGCAAACGAGTTTGACAAATTCCAGTTGATTGAGGGCGGCGGTGAGGTTTGACATATTTTTGAGGTGGTGAGTTGTTTGACTGAGCCTATAAATAACACATATCAAACCTATTGCAAGCGATATTTTAATCTTTTTTTACTTTCCATTTTAAGCCGTTTTAAGGCGTTTGGATGTCTGGCAAGGTGAAGACCCACAAATTGATTTCAAAGCGACTGTACCGCCCTTTTAATGAGAGGGAGTGGCGAGCAATTTAATAACCGTACGCAAGTCTGCATTGTCCAGTTTAGGAAAGGTAATTTCAAACATCCCGCCTTTATCAATTGATTTTTTCATGGATGCACAATTTTTTGGCGCGCCCAAACGATTTTTCAGAAAGTCGTTGACTTTTTCGACATCCGTGCCGGAATAGCGAGCTACAATTCCCCTTCCAGTAGCAATCCAGCCCTGACTTTTAACCCGCCCGCTAGATGGCGTACCGACAGGTTCCGACAGGGGGCATTCTTTCGTAAGAAAGTTTACTATATCTTGCTCCTCCTCTTTTGGTGCAAGGATAGCGAGGGTTTCAGTGTAATAACCCCAAAAATGGAAAAAAAGTTGTGCTTTCATTGTGGTATTATAATGGTTAAATTTGAACTGTCAAGATTTATTTTGGCCAAAAATCCCCTAGGATAGCGACAGGTGTGGGTGTAGTGGCTTTTCTTAGGAGGTTGGAGGAGCCGCCCACCACAAGCGGCTCCCCCTTTGCCCCATGAACCTAGGTATCATGCCCTAGGAAGCTTTAGAAATTGATATGGTGACAACTCACTCTCGACTTGTTCGGGAGAAATGTCAAGCCCATTTTTTGTGAATTTTGGGTACTCTTCGTTTCCGTTCCAATGGATTCCAGTTGTGGAATGGGTGTACCCATGTAAACCGTTAACTTTTGGGGTGAGGTTAGCTTCCCCCCAAAAAGGGAGGAAGATTTGAGAATTAAAAGGGGCGTTCATAACAAGGAAAGAATACTCGTTTTTGAGGGAAAGTCAAATTTTATTTTCGTATTTATCGCCCATGTAGGCCATAAGAAGCATCCCTACGATTCCGATTGAGAGGTAGATAGGGCAAACTTGACCGAGATAACGATCAAAATTTTCCGCATCCGAGACAATTACATTGACAAAAGGAAGCAGGGTAATAAGGGCGAAAAGGATGGTGGTGATGGAAAAGAAAGTTTTCATGACCCCACAAGATACCCTATTCTTGACATAGTGCAAGTTGTTTTTTCGTTTTTTCTCATCTAAAAAATAATTAAATAATCGCTTGCATTCCTCCCCACATGGTTTATAATGACAGTATCAAGGGAGTCGCTGACGAACTTGGTCGAAGTGAAGCCTTTGGATGGGACTTGGTAAGTTTTAGCTTCTCCTTTGTATTAGAAAACTTAGCGAGGTTCTAGGGAAAGGCAATCCTAGGAAAGCAGATGGTGGCCACCATAGGACAGTCAGAAAATCACCTAATCAGACATAACGAGAGCCTCGTCGGACACAGGGCGGCAGCATTAGGAAATGTGATGGGGTAGGGATTCGACCCTGCCCTTATATTAGGGAATTTACCTATCGAGCTACGACAAAAAACCTAGTCGGACTCCCGACTAGGCTTAGGTTTATTAGCCAGAGGGTTAGGATTTTACTTAGCCAGAGCCTCATTAATTTCCTTGAATTTCTTACCCAGCCCCTTAGGGCACTTTTTGAGTTCGGTCAGAAGGTGATTGTCGAAAAGCCCTAAGCATTTGACTGGCTCACAATAACCTACCCTTTTCCCGTTGTCAAGATGAGAAGTGACGGTGAATGGCCCTTTTACGGCAAAAACCATCCCATTCTGCTCCCGTACTTCTTGCGCCTGTACGACGAAATTCATCTTGATTGGACTTTTTGATTGAGCGCGAAAGTATCTCATGGTGTATTATAAGCGTTAAATTGTGAATGTCAAGCGTGTTCTGAAAAAATAAGTACCGTTCCGTAATCGGTGCGGGCGTCCAAATCTGCCAGCCAAGCATTAAATTCTTCAACCGAAAAATCCTCCGGCAGTTCGTTTAGGACGGAAGCTGGAAAGGTTTTGACCTCTTCAACGGTGGTGGTGGGCTTGGTCATGGGAATATAATACTCCTTTTTCGGTTGAAGTCAAATTTTATTTTGCAATTTTAACACGTATTTGATAGCTTTGAGCGTGTCGCCTTTCCAGCCGTACGCTTGCGTATCTTGTGCCAGATTTATCGAATTTGCCTTCTTGTTATCATTCCAACAAGCCACATTTTCGACAGGTATTTTACGTGCTTTAGGAAATTTTGCTAGAGCCGCTTCGATTGCTTGTGATTCGTTCATGGTTTTAGTATACTAGAGTTTCGAATGATTGCAAGTTAAAATTTAAACTTTTCTACAGGACGTAAAAGACAGGTTCGTACATCCCCGAATCCATCCTAGTCAAAGTCACGTGGAAATATTTCTTAGTCGGCTTACCTTTTTTCGTTAGGATAGGATAGTGACCTTCCTTATGGGTGCCGTAGGGAATTCCACCAAACTCAAAAGGCTTTTCTAGTTCGCCGTCAAGTACAATTTGCTCCTCCTCCAGATGTTTTTTGATTCCGGCAAGAGCTTCGTGGAGGGTGGCGGTGTTTTGCATGGTCTATAATACCACTTAGCCAGCCAAAGTCAAATTTTCTTTTTGCTTTTCTTTTTCTGCGTGAGCCAAAAACTCCCTAAGAACTTCCTCTCCGTGCAGGATAGGTGCCGAAACATTCTTAGGAACGCCCTTTAGTCTAAAGTAGCCGCCACCGACATACTTATAGGGAAAAGTTTTAATGGGGTCTTCCATAGCCAGCGAGTTAAAAATTTTACTTGACACCTCTCAACCTGTCTAATTTACGAGATAAAAAAACGTGCTCAGAAGTTAAGTTTTCACGTTGATTTTGGTTGACACCATGAGAAAGGGACGATTCGATAGCCCAAATTCTGCGCGTGATTTGTTCTTGATCGGTGTTGTTTGGGTCGTGAGCACTCATGGGATATTATAAACCAACTTAGCCCCTTGTCAAATTAAAAATTTTCGTTCTGTCAATCCGATGGGGTTGTAAATTCCAAAAGCGATCTTTACACTTAACAGAATGAAACTTTTGCTGGTAGCTCTTTTTCACAAAGCCATTGCCGCACGCTGGACAAACGCACAACGCCCCAACCTTAGCCAGAACGTTTTCATTATACCTAGCCAGCCGAATGTCATTTTTCCCTTCATTCCGTATCTCAAAGTCTTCCTCCTCGACTTCTACTTGTTCAAATCCTTCGTCAAATGCTAGGTGGAAACTCATGGCGTTATTATACTTTAATTCGGCCAGATGTCAAGAATTTTTTCCGGCAATTCTCAACCCGCGAATGTATTTTGTTTCTGCAACCTCTTCACATTGACGGTAATGCTCCCCAATTGCTTTCACAATTTGCTCTTTCCCGTGGCCAGCCAGAATGCACCGAGCGGCGAAATCCTCTAGCATATCACTAGCCCCATCAAGGGTGAACATTTTTGATTGACCGTTAAAGATTTCTTGTGGCGTTCTCATGTGACAAGATACCTTATTTAACGATTAAGTCAAGAGCCAAACTAAAAAACTGAAAAATAAGAATTCGATCAGGTTGTAAATCATAGGTAGAAGGATTAAAAAACTAATGCCCGCCCCTTAACTGAGGGAACGGGCGCTAAATCGGTTTCTTAGGTAGGTGATCGAATTTGTTTCATAAGCCGGATTTATTTTCGAGGTGCGAGTTGAGGATGTCACCGCGAAAGTTGAAGTCTGATTTTAGAGGAAGTTCCTAATTCTAGGTTGACAGCGGCCTAGTCCTTGTATCTAAAGCATTCTTTCTGGCGAGCTTATGGGTTAATTTATGAAGGGTTGTTTCGGCGTTCACTTCCGAACCATATCGTTATTTATCGTGGGTACTTCATGGCTGAATCCTCCTTTTTGTTTTTTGATTGAGCCTTACTATAGGCCCGAAATCGGGAAAGTCAAGTTTTATTTTGCGTCTGCGTACTCTTGGTAGGTGCCCATATCTTTCAGGTATCTGGCGGCTTTCGCTGCGCGGATTGCTGACATACCGAAGTCTTGAAATTGTGCTGCGATACGGCTCACATTGTAAGATGCCGCTTGCTGTTTTGCATCCGAAAGATTCCCGTTGATTAGGTTGTCGTAAATTGCTTTCATGGTGGTACTATACTGGAAAAGGTTAAAAAGTCAAACGTTACTTGTAACAAATTCTAAATGCGTGTTTCTCCATTTGAGGGCATAACCCGCGAAATGTTTACTTGCCGCCCAGCCTTGTTTTTCGCCTGTTTCTACGTCTTGGAAAATGTGAAGACCAGAACGGAACTCAACGTACTTCAAGCCAGCCTCTTTTGGTGTTTTTCTTGGTGGTGTCATGGAGATATATTAGCCCTTTCTAGCCAGTTGTCAAATATAAATAATGGTATGATGCCCCATTACTTCAATTTTTCGCACGTTCTCAGGCGCGAAACGAATAAACACACCACCAACAAAAGATCTAACACAATACTTACCCGCCTCTTTTTTAAGTCTACCAAAAACGCAAGCTCGCACCTCGCCAAGCCCCGCAATGACTTCAACAGACCGCTCTGACGTAACTAAATCCCAAAGTTGTTTTTCCATGATGTATATTAATCTTTAAAAGTTAATCTGTCAAGAGTTTTTTTAGAAATTCCGCCAGTTGTAAAGCTTTTTCTTTCGGAACCCTTGAAACCTCAAAGTTAACCGTATCTTGTTGGGGGCGTACGTAGCAGTAGCCAGCAGCAGAGGCGCGGTACAAGTACTCCTTGTGCATTTCTCCACTAAAAACCTCTTGGAGACTGTCAAAGAGCGAAGCCTTTTGATTGAGGGCGTTTTTGTATTTTTCGATCTGTTCGAGTGCTAGACCATAAATCCGCTCACATTCTGGCAGAATCCGGTTTTTGATGCTTTGGGCAATTTGTTCTGGGGTCTTGTTTTTCGAGATACCCATTGAAGGCATAGTTTCGCCGTGAACCGTAACCCGTTGACCGTAGCGAGGAATCACCTCCCACTGATCATTAACGGAAGGAAGGGAAAGTGAAATTTCCAAACTGTCTTTCTTATTCCTAGCCTCCCGTACGAAAAGTTGCATCCCATTAGGGGCGACTAAGTAAAAACGATTTTCGTCTTCAAAAGGTGCCGAAACAGTGAATCCGAGGTGGTGAGCTAAAACTTGTTTGTTCATGGTGTAATTATACTTTAATTTTGGGGGCTGTCAAGCTTATTTATGGATTCGGCCCAACATTTCTAAATGCCTCCAGATAGGCCCGCCACGCTTAACGGGTCGAACTTGGTCGCTGTCGGTAATCTGTTCAGCGTCCCTCAGGGAACCGTTAGAATTAAAGTAACCGCTAACCCGTCCTTGGAAGCTACCGCGAACCTTATGAAGTGAGAAACCGTTTTGTTGAGAAATCTTTTGCATGGTGAATAATAACATTAAAAAACATGGATGCAAGCACTAATTTAATTATTTTTTCTGTTTGACAAAAGGGTTAAATAGGTTACTATGTCCTATCGAACGACGCAGCCGCCTCGCAGCCGAAAAAGTCTCAGGGAACCTGTACTTATACTAAGAAAAAAGCTTAAGAATTAAAACCTCAATTTCTCGTAGGTTTTTCTAATAGCCAGAGTGATAGTGAATAAACTAATCACAATCCCTAGTGTCGTGCCCGCCAGATACCATTTATTTTTCTTCATAGTGGGGGGACTCCGTAGAATTTGTAAAAAGATTCCGAAAGGTGAGCAAGCAAAGAAACGTCACGCAACCCCCGCCCTTTCCCTTCCTCATGGTTAATAACACATTTTAAATTTTCAAGGGCGACAGGTTCGCGCCCATCTTGCCACCGTACAAGGACTTGCATTCTAGGATGGGCTGGAGCAATAACCTCAGCTTGTTTGTCGGTTATAAAACCACCCTGTTTCCTGATTTCTCTTGCCGCTTCTTGTTGTTTTGAAAGGCTCATGGTGTATAGTAGCGCAAATTGTTAATTAGTCAAGCAAGAAATATCTTCCGTTACTTAATTTAATAGGCATGACTTTGTGTTCTGGTCTGCCAATCACGATTTCCTTGGCTTCGATCTTAGCCAGAATGTCACCCATATCCAAACCCTGAGGCTTGTAATAGTTAAGGGCGGAACGAACAGAGTAGAAATGATTGGTGCCAGTCATAGGACAATTTAACCTTTATTTTGAGTTTGTCAAGAACTATCGTTTAATTCTTGCTTGGAGAAATCCGCTGTCTTCCATTAATCCACGCTTGACAAGGCGGGTAATATGCTTTTTTGATGATTTATGGTACGAGTGCCAGCCGCCAACTGATTGAAAAAAGGCAAGAGTTTTAGTTTGTTGCGGGGAAAGTTTTCTGCTCATGGCTTTATTATAGATTAAATTAGCCAGTTGTCAACTATTTTTCGTTGAAAAATGCACGAATTGCCTTGTAGGTATGGGCGATTTTAAAATGTTTACAAGCCCTCTTGATACCTTCACCGTCCTTGTTTGCTGTCCCGTTATCGAGCCCAAGGGTCATTTTCCTAGCTAGAGCCGAAGGGGTGATCATTGAAGCAGAATAAGAGTATTCTGGAGTCTTAAAGAGTTCTATGTACTCCAGTTCTAAACGTGCATTGAAGGCTTCGAGATTGATTTGAGTCATGGTGTATATTAACCTTTATTTAAACGGTGTCAAACGAATAAAGATTCGATGGAGTTTTTTGTCTCCAAGCCTTTAACCTCTCCCGTGCAAGCTTGCGGGTTTTCACAAAACAATCTTCTGGAGAGGCAACGCCAAGTTGCCACTTTAAAGTTGGGGTGAGATAGTGAGAACCACCTCTAGCCGAAACATACCAACCCCGACTTGGCCAGCGAAGCGTGTAATTCTTACCTTCTTTAGAAATTTTAATCTTGTTCATACCCTATATTAATCCTTAAATTGAGAAAGTCAAGCGTTGATTGGCGAAAACTTTAACCAGAAACCTCTTTGGGCGAATTGCAATGGGATTACTTTCTGGCCATAAGGAAGGCGACACGGGCCAAAATCTTCCACAATAATCATGTGTCTATTTTCACAATCCAAAGTCTCAGGATTAACCGTACCCCTTCCCTCGTACTTAGTTTGCGGGTGATCAAGATGCCTGTACCTCTTACCTGGAATGATTTCTTGCTCAGTCATGGGATATATTAAGCTTTAAATTTTAAAAGTCAAGAAGTTTTTCAAAGCAACACTGACAACTTTTGCTTTTCAATCGGACCTTTCGGGGTTAACTTTGGAGGGTTGAAAAGGTCTGAAAGTTTCATGGTGAACCTTAAACTTAAAAATTAAATTGTCAAATGAAAAAGGTGGGGGATTCCTCCCCCACCTTGGGCCTATCTTCCACCATCCCCCTAGGCTGCTACTCCTAGGGAAATTTCTTTAGTCACCTTGCCAATCTTTTGCAAGCGATAACCGAGATTGTAAGCCGCCACCCGCGCCTTTTCGTAGGTTTCTTCCGTGGCCATAATTGTCTTGTCAGTAGATGAACGGCGAACCACAAAGCCGCCATTGCCGGGGGTAATTGTGACAGATGAGGGTTGAACTGAACCCTTTCTCTTGCGACCTTTGGTACCTTTGTAGCTCCAGTTGCCAGCAACGGGTTTGATTGGGACAGCGAAGCCGAGGGGATTCGAGACGGATTTGTGGGGTGCTTTGAATTTGTTTTTCATGATGATAAGTTACTCCTTTTTAATGATTATGCAAGTACTTTTTGCTCGTTTTCTTCCATTTCCTCCTCTGCTTCTGCGAACGCAATAGCCCAAGGATGTTTTGGGTCCGACTTTTCAAGCTTAATCAACTTGATGTAGATGTTTCGGTCACGTTCAGAGCCGCCATTTTGACGGTTTAAACGTTTAAGAAAGCTAAGAATGATTTTCTTGATCATGGCACAATATAAAGGTTAATTTGTTTCTGTCAAGCGAAATTGACTCCAAAATTCTTGGTTTGACCTGTCTTTCGTGCAAATCACATTAGACCCAATCAGTCGATGTTCTCTGCTTTTAATGATTACAAGTTCTTTTTGACGAACTGCTGGTTTGTCAATAAATTTGTGCTCTCGAACTGCAACTCCCAAATAAACTATATCAGGGTAAGCTGAGTTCGTGTAAGTCCGACCAACTAAAATGTCTTTTTTCTTCATGGTGCTATTATAAGTTAATTTTTGGGCTTGTCAACCGAAAATTTGTTTTTATTGAGGGGCAAGCAGATTGCCCGGTTCCCCTAACTTATTCCAAATATTAGAGAAAAAACTCTTGACTTTATCCCGCAAAGGAACCGCTTTAACCAGAGTCAACTTGGAAATGCGGGTAGAATCCAAAACAATTGTTTCTTGCGAAATATCGGCACGGCACCACCTAAGGTACTCGTAAGCCGCTTGTTGTTGTTGAGGTGAGGAAGGTGTCATGGGTTTATTATAGATTAAATTTGGGCGTTGTCAACTTAAAATCTGCGCCTGTTGCGTTTTTCTTCCCACTTTGACGTATGCTTACTAGGAATAAAACTAAAGATAACCCTTAGAATAACAAAAGCAACAAGGCACCAGAAAGCCAGACAAAACAGAAAGTACAAGGTTCCGGCATTGTTATTGATAAAGTCCATCCAAAACTCATCTTGGAGCTTTTCAAATTCGGAGCGGTAAACTATAACGTGGTCGTTCATGGGAATATTATAAACTTTAAATTGAAGAAGTCAACAGGGTTTCACAAGAAAATTCTGCCCCAAGTCTTTTTCCGAATGAATCTCAATCCTAGTAATTCGTTTTAGCGATGGCTTGTGGATTAAACCTAAAAAAGTTTTCATCAAATGTTGTACGTTAACAACATAAAACTCGGAACGGATTAGCTTTTCTTCTCCGCAAAAGAGCGTTACATCACAAATTTTCATGGGAATATTATAACTCTTAAATTGCGGCTGTCAAGCCAGAATCTTCTGAATTTTGCCAGGAATACCAATGGGTTGTAAATGCCCAATTTCGTTCTTGATTTGCTCGATCTTGCGAGCGTTAGAGTAGGCGTGAGCCAGAGCCAGAAAGAATTTAATCATAGTTGTTTCGATTCAAATAAAAGAGTTTCTTTTTCGTCCTTCCACCTTTCAACAATCCGCCCCTCTTCCCTTGCTTTGTTTGCATACTCAGTAAGCGGCTTATCCCCTTTAAAACTAGTATCTCGTTCAATACCAAGCCCACCGAACCCCTTAATACTCATTAGCTCATCTAATGAGATATAGCCCATTTCTGGCTCACCTATACCAAGGTCACAAAGCCCAAAAGCCACGTTATCGACGGGGTTTAACTGAGAAAGAAGCCACTTCGACGCTTCCCAAGGGAAAAACAGCTTGACTACTGGAGCATGATCACCCTCTTTAACGTGATTCTCGATCAGCTTGGCGCGTTGGTAGTCTAAAAGGAGCTTTTGTTTCATGGTGTAATTTAACCTTTAATCAAATTTTGTCAATTTAAATCCTACTTTTTCTAACTCACAAACAAGGTGGCGGGAAATATCAGAGAGGCTCATTTGCTCAATTTGTAACTCGGCCCTGCGTATATCCTTTTTTCCAATCGGGTCAAGAGAGGATAAAACTTCTCGAAAAGCCAAAATTTGCAAATCTCTTTCCTCGATGGTCATTTTCATTTGACATATTAACTCTTAAATTCGCTTTGTCAAGAGATAATTTTGTACTTAATGATGTCCCTGTGCATGGGGTAAATCAAAATCCCTAGGTAATTGCAAATATCGACGATACAATCCTCATCGTGGCCCTCATCTATAGCCTTGCTCGTTTCTTCAAAAACAAGGTCTAGGTTAATACCGTACTGTTCTGGATTACAAGGTGCAAAAGAGAAGGGAATTTTGTACTTATGGGAAAGGTGCTGTCGGCCCAGATTGTTCATGGTGTATTATAACCCCAATTATTCTTCTGTCAAGCTATTTAAGCAAAGAAAGTCCGTGAACGAAAAGAACTCCACCGCTAACCACATTCATTCCCTCGCAAGCCGCAACCATAGAATGCGCTTGCTCCTTACTTCCTCCTTTTAAATGGTGTGACTATAGCTATTCCCAATAAGTTCCAATGTGAACGTTTGAGAATTTTCGCTTTGAGAAATCCTGAGTGTCGTTTTCATGGGGTATTATAATCGTTAATTGGCCAGAGTCAAGCGGTTTTAAACCAAATTTCAATTGAGTCGTCGTGCCAAGTGTCACTTTGTTTGTCAACGAAATAGTACTCTTTAGCTCCGTACAAATCAATAAACTCTTTCAGGGCCACAGGTACAGACTTGTGCTTAGTACTTAGCCAGCCACGTTTTGCATTTTCTTTAAAAACATGGAGGTTTCTAATGTGTTCGATTTGTCTACCGAATGGAAGTCCCGCCAGTTGTTTCTCTGTGACGGGGAAATTTTTAATCTTGAAGCGGTGCATTGGTTATATTAACCTTTAAATTCTTTTTGTCAATCGACTTTTTCAATTCCGGTATACTTTAACGAACACCCACACTGTAACTTACTCTACTTCCGGCCTTTTGTCAAGCCGTTTCCTGTCGTACTTTTTTTTGTTCTTTTCCGTTTTTTGTTTGGGTGCGTACCGCACTCGTTTTTTTACTGTCCCTTTTTTGATGTGTATCTTGAAACTCATGGCTCAATTTACACCTTTTTATTCCTGAGTCAAGCTCAAAAACAAAATTCTTTAATAGCGAACATAGAGATAAAAGCTAAGATCAGCTCGGTTATTTCCATAGGTAATTTTACTAGGTTGAGGGTAAAAAAAGAGGGAGCCGAAGCTCCCTCTCCCAAGGATTAGTCTTGTTCTGGCTGGAAGTGAAGGGCTTTCGGGAATTCAAAAACCCCATCACCCTTGGCGATTCCAATCCGCGCCTTGCAGACCTTCATCCTACTTACAACCCTTTCAGCCTCTTCGAAGGTCTTAACTTCCGTATTTGCTCTGTCCACCCATTCACCCCTCAAACCCTTTAGCGAGGAGAAGCATTGAACGATGAACTGAGTGAACCCCTTGTGAGGGACGAACTTTGCTGGGCGATGCTGGCGTGTTTTTGTCATGGTTTTAGTTTACTTGTTTTTGGTTATTTGTCAATGATTAATTAGCAGAATCTTCTTTTCCACCGTACAAGCCGTGTTTTTCGTCACGCCTTGTTTGTTCCTCCTCATCATCCTCAAAAAAGGAATTAAACCCCTCAGATTGAACTGGCGTTTCAATGTCTGGAATGCTAACCTCATCAGGCGTAAAAAGCCCCAAACGAATTTTAGCAATATCTTCCCGACTGTAGCCTTTAAGAGCCATCAAGTCCCGTTCGTCGGAGGTAAGGCGAAACCGCTCTTGCCCTTTTGACTGTAGGAACTGCTTAACGTAAGGACCGTTCTCCTCCTCTTTTTGGGCCGAAGGGCGAACCGATACGGGGGCGATTTGCCCCCCTTGTTCTCTCATAAAGAGAACCGCATCTTTAAAGTCTTCGATTGTCGCTGGATTGTATACGATTTGAATCATGTTTTTACTTTAGGCTAGATTTTAAAGATTGCAAGTTAAAAGTTAAACCCGTGGGAGTTCAAATCCCATTTTTCGGGTTTCATCAAGATACTTGCGCCCGTTATCAGTTGTTTGGAGTCCCTTAGTTGTGTGAACCACCAAACCATGCGACATCAAGAACCCTTTAGAGTGGTTGAATTGAGCCGTTTCGACTTGCGGCATACTTGCCTTAATCACGTTATCCCTAAGGATTTGATTGCGGCACCGTTCAAGCAGTTGGATTTCAAACGGCTCAAGCCCTAAGGGGAACATTTTGGACAACCTAAGGGCTGTTACTACATCCTCCCGATTAATGGTCTTTTTGTCGCTGTGAGCGTTCAAATCAATAACGAGTTGATCGACAATTCGTTCCATTGGTCTAGCTGTACCCCGCCCACAAGATGCGATTGCGTGAAGCGTTTTTTCGTTGGCAGGTTTCAACCCCGCCCCCACAAGCATTTTTTGTAGGATTTGAACCAACTCTTCATGGGTGTACTTGTCGAGAATCACCGTATCACAGCGACTTTGGAACGCTCCCGACTTGTCAAGAACCCTAGGGAAATTCGTTGCAAGACATACAACATTCTCCGAACGGTTGAAGTAAACCGCATCTTCACCGAACCGAATAGCGTTCCCATTCTGCTTTTCCAAAGCTTTCAAAAGGAAAGCAAAAATCATGTCCATTTGAACGGTTGGGCGATGCCTGAAAAGGTGCGCCTCATCAATCATCAAAGCCCACTTGCCACCCTCCAGAATGGTTTGGCGGATAACGTCGAAGGATTCACCTTTAGCACGAAACTCCTCAGGGGATTTGTGGCGAATGACTTTGAAACCCGCCTCTTCTAATGCGTCACCGTAAGCATCCATCATAGCCGACTTACCAAGCCCCGCTTCACCGATGATGAGAGGAGAGGTAATAGTGCCCCCGTTTTGAGCGGAGAGAACCGAATTTGAAAGACGCTCCTTAGCGATGTTTTGACCGATAATGTGACCGAATTGTGGGATTGTTTTGCTCATGTGGTAAGAGTAACCCTTTTTTGGAATAGTGCAAGCGGTTTTTTAATCTTTCTCCATTTTTTTCTCTCAGTTTTTATCTTTTAACTTTAAGCCGTTAAAATTTAGCCGTTTTTCAAGACACTATATGTACGCAGTACGTGTACAGTAAAAACCCGCCTCAGTCGAAACCGAGACGGGCGTTTAGATACAGTAACGAATGAGTGTTTAAACTCCAGTATCTAAATTCTAGAAAGCATAAATACACACTTAAAGCAGGGGGTGGATTTAAGACCACGTACAAATGCGGCTAATTCCGGTCTAGTAAAGAAAGGTTTAACACCATCATAAGCAACTTCGAACCTGTACCATAGTTTACCCTGTGCATTTAGTACTGGTAACTTTTTAGCTATGTATTCGTTAATATCCATATCGCCAGAGGTGAAAAATTTTACTTAACCATTTGACAAACCATAGCCCTTTAACTCCTTACCTGAAAGTTGACGCCTTTTAACGTTTTTAATACGTGGCCAATAGTAACGCCAAGTAATAAGCTTTTCGTCAGGAGAATAAATGGGGCTGGTCGAATCCCTATTAATATCGTGCTGACTTCTTTTGATTTGGTCGCACTTGCCCGTTTCTGGATTGTACCGACCTTGTTTGAATTCTTCTACAGTAAAGGTATACTCATACCAGACGCCTTTATATTTAATCAGTTGGTGACAGGGGGCCAGAAGCCTAAAGTATTCCTTTTGCCTTTCTTTTTCTTGTTCGCGCCAAGTTGGTACGCCAGTGTGGGGCTTGTGAATCAGGACTTTAGACACAGGATGGATGTAGAAGAAGTTCTCACAGTTTACCCCTTTAATAAGTTTCGGTTCCTGAAAGTAATCGCGGTAGTAAACCTCACTATTTTGGATAAAGGTATCCGCTTTGACATGCCTTTTGAACTCTTTGTAAGTACGATGAACGGCAGGAATCCAATCAGCTTTGGAGAACTCAGAGAAAATTTTATCTAGGTGTTGTCCGCATCGACTATGTAAAAAACGGATGATAGCACTATAAGGAAGGGGCGTAGAATACCTACGTTTTCCCCAGCCCTCACGCTTAAATCGGTTTGATTCGTATGTAGGAAGGTCTTTCATTCACAGAGCCAGTTTTTAAATTTATCGTTTAGCCAGTTTACGCCATCAATAACGCCAGAGATTAAAACTAAAAGCCAAAAAAATATAGAATACCAAACGAGGCAAACGTTCTCAGGTTTAAAAGGGTTAGAACCAAACTTGTTGTAAACTTTAATCGCCAGAACATTAACAAAAACGCCAGAGAAGTAGATAATTACAAGGAAAAGGAAGGAGTTCATTACGCCAGAGTTATTAAGTTTTTGTTTGAGATTGGCACACTCGGTTGGACTCGAACCAACCACTTAGCTACCGGAGGATATTCGCCAGGGGCGATAAGTTTTTACTTTGATTAAGTTCCTTGTCTACTGCCGGTTGGACTACCGCCCCGTTATACTATATTATACACCGCTTTTGTTTTGTTGTCAAGAACTTTTTGTTAATGTCACATTAAGTTTACTTTTGTGTATAAATTAATATGAGGTTCGATTTACAAGAAAATATTAACTTTTTTATACAAAACGCCCATTTAAAAACCACTCAAGAATGGGTTGTATTTTTAAATTGTAACCGAAATTTAATTGGTCGTTGGAGGAGAAAATATAACGTCAAAACTAAAAAAGCCAACAGAAAACACTCTCAAGAGACAAAAATAAAAATGTCCGAAAAGAGAAAAGAATGGATGGCTAAGAATTCTGATAGACACCCTTGGAAAAAAGCTGATAAATTTAAATCCGAACCCTGCGAAAAAGTCAAGCTGTTCCTAACAGAGCTAGTTGTCCCCTTTATTGCCGAATTTTCGCCAGAAATAGAAGGTCGCTTTTTTAGTATAGATATAGCTTTGCCCGACAAGAAAATAGCTTTAGAAATTAATGGTAATCAACACTATAACCGAGACGGTACTCTTAAATCTTATTATCAAGAGCGGCACGACCTACTAACTAGTTCTGGTTGGAACGTTTTTGAAATTCATTACTCAGCATGTTTCAATTTAGAAAAGTGGAAAGACTTCGCCAGTCAAATTATTAATTCGCCAGTAGTGGAAAATTTTGATTATTTTAATTATCAGCCTAACCAGGTAAAACCTAAAGCACTTTATTACTGTCAGTGTGGAGAGTTAAAAAAAGAAAAAAAAGCGATTAGGTGTGTTAAATGCGCTAATTATCATAGAAGAGTTGTTGCAAGACCCTCTTATAATCAACTAACTTTAGACTTCCAAGAATTAAAATCATTCGTACAGGTTGGTAAAAAATATGGTGTCTCAGATAATTGTGTTAGAAAATGGTACAGACGGAGGGACTCGAACCCTCATTGAATCCAATTACGGTACTACAACTTAGAAGGTTGTTCCGGTACGTCTGCTTAAAGTCTAGATATCATTATACCTCTTTTGGGGAGTTTGTCAAATCATAAATAACGTTCAGCCGCCCTAATTCTAAGGTTAACAAGAGTAGGCTTAGCTTCTTTGTATTGTTTATGCCACTTACGCAAGTTACGTGCTAATCCCGCCATAAAATCCCGCTCAAACTGAAAACAGTTAATTTCTTTTGTTTGGCCGCGATTAAAAACTTTCATCCGAGTTTTGTGTGGTAGTGTCATGTCTTATTATACGCCAGAGTCGGCGGCTGTCAAGACTATTTTTAGTTTGGAGTTAACAGACGTTTCCAAGTAAAAGTTTTGTCATTTTTAAAAAAATACATAGCATCTTCTAATTTTAGAAAGGCGGCGACAGGAACCCAAGGGCTTAAGTTTTTATCTTTTTTAAAACCCATAGACTCGATAACAAACCAACCCATTAGGAGCAAAACTTGAGTTTGAGTTGTCTCTTGATTGGCCGCCATTCTTTCGCGAGCTTCTTTTATAAGTTGCGCCCCTTTAGTCATATTTATTTTTTTTGAGATTTCATTACCACATTCTCCAAGATCACTACAGACAAGTGTATTAGAGCACCCTATACAGGGTATAGTGTCGCCAGAGGTATGAGTGTTTTTTTTGGACATATCAATAGCCACCTTTTGTAATTTTAGTAATTTTTAATTCGAAAGTTTTCTCTTCGTAAACGGATTTCCCGTCTACTATTTTCTTTTCGAAAATAGAAAAGCTATCGCCATCTTTCCATTTTACCATATCAGATTGAATCCATGATGGAAGACTAGCTAAGTTAGAATTAACCGCGCAACTATTTAATGAGTTAGGCGACATTCTACCCTCGTATTCTCTAAAATCAAATTGAAATTGCATATCGACAGAAATGGTGCGCCCCTTTGGTCCTATTTATTTTTTTTGAGATTTCATTGCCACACTTGCCAAGGTCGCAACAAATTAAAGTATTCTTACAGTCCTTACAAGTAATTAGATGCCCGAATTTTGATGTTGCCATATCGCCAGAGTAGTAAAGTTTTAATTTGAGATTATACTTCAAGTTTTTGTTTTGTCAAGGGAAAAAAGTTTAGTTCACAAATGTAGAAGCTAAGTGTAATTATTCATATGGACTACAATGAGCTAAAAAAATATGTGGACGATGAAGTTTCGATTCGTCAAATCGCAAGAAATACTGGAAAATCATTTACAACAGTTAGGTACTGGATGAGAAAATTTGGCTTATTTTACACATCCCCTTTACCGAAAAGATACGGTGGAGGCGGCAGGAAAGCTTACTCTAAAGAAGTTTTAGAAGCAGCCGTACAAAATGCTCTTTCATATTCTGATATTTTTATAAATTTAGGAATAAAAGTTAATGGCGGGTCGTACAGTTGGATGAAAAATCTTTTAAAGAAATTCGAAATCGAGGTTCCATTTTCTTCTTCTAAAACTGATAGTTGTAATCCTAATTTTATCGCAGGTGGAAAAAGGGCGTCTTTAAAAAGAATTCAAACTCTATATTCTTCGACAGAAGATATATCTAATGGGCGCAGAGTTGAAGCTAGAAAACTTAGGTCATTTTTATTATTTAAAGAAAAAAAAGAAGAGTGTGAGGTTTGCGGACTTACAGAGTGGGGAGGAAAGAAAATTCGTTTAGATATTCACCACAAGGACGGGAATTGTTATAACAACCACTTAGAAAATTTACAGTTTATTTGTCCAAACTGCCATAGACAAGAAACTATTGTTTATAAAGAAAATTCTTTATTACAAGGGGTGGTACACGTAGCAGGACTCGAACCTGCAACCGTTCTAGACGGATTTGCGGTCTTATGAGGACCGTGCTATTAACCAATTCAGCTCATACGTGCATTTTTTATTCGCCAGAGGCGAGAAATTTTACTTTAGAAATGGTGAGTCGAGAGGGATTCGAACCCTCACTTAACAGGGCTTAAACCTGTTGTCTCTGCCGTTGGACTACCGACTCATAATCTATTATACACTCTTTTCGTGGTTATGTCAAATAAAGAAATTACTCTTCTTTTTCAAATTCCATATAGTCATTTCCAAACGGCGAATTCACAGTAAATTCTTTCCCCTCCTGTTCAAAAACCTTTTCGCCTTTATCGTTAAAAGCTTCCATTTTAAACTCTGTTTCTGTTTCCGTGATGTTTACTTGCATATCTTATTATAGTCTGTTTTTGTGGCTATGTCAAATGAATAGTTTCAAAGCGTCAACATACCATTGAAGACACTCGATCATATCCTCTTTAGAGATCGGCCCTTTTTCGGCCTCTTCAACGATTGCTTTTGATTCTGCTGATGGCAGTAGAATTAGGTTTTTTAAAGCCGTTCTAACCTCTTTTTCATTAAGAGTATGTACGCCAGAGACAGTTTTAAACTTAACAAATTCGCCATCTCTTACCCACTTATATTTTTTGAGTTTCACCATAATTATTTGACTAAAGATTTTGGAGTTTCATCATCTTTCAAAGTTTTCTTAAATCCTAAATTGCCAGCGATATGAAAGATAACGATACCTTCTGGATTCATAAAACCCGGTTGAGCCAGTGAACCTTTTTCTCTTAAAGTATTCATAGCTTCTTCAACTAGTTCCGTGCCGAACATTCCTTGGGCGACAATAGGTACAATAGAGCAAATTTCGGGAGGAGCCTCTTGTTTTTCAGTTGGATTTTTAGACCAGCGACCTACGTTAAATAAACTAAACCGCTTTTCTTTAAGTCCGTAGTTCCTTTGAATTCCGCTACCCCACCATTCGCCAAAGTGACGACCTAAACCCAAACCAAAAAGTTCGCCAGCATTATTTTTAACCCAGCCAGCAAACCCAAAGTTATCTTTCTCAGGCGTAATAAGTCTAGTCCTAGAGCCAGCAAACATATAGTTTCCATCCTTCTCCGCCAGAATGAAACCTTCTGAACCAGTCGCGTCAATCACATCTCGTTCATTAGAGATAATAATAGAAGCATTCGTGCCGTCGATTTTCTCACTGATTACACAGTCACGGCTAAAGCGGGCCATCTTTGGGAATTCTTGGAACATGATATATTATACTGTTACTTATTTGTTTGTCAACTATTGTTTAGAGGTAAACCTAAAAAACTTATGCTGATTCATTCTATTCATCCATAAGACATATTGTTTTATTGATTGAATAGCGGACTCTCTTGTAATTCTTCTAGCTGGAGTTGTCAGAAATCCGCCCTCATCGTATTGTACAATCGTAAACTCTTTCGTCTTAAAGTTATGTTTAATCGTTTGGCCCCAATGTTTCATTTCGAAAAGAAACGAATCACTGAATTTAATACGTCCACAATTCGGAGTGGGTCTAAGATAGGGTATCATACATCACTGTAATTCGGTTTTGAAAATTGTCAAATTAAATCGGCCCTATTTTTGTATTTTTTAGTAAATTTAGGCAAAAAATGGTTCCTTATTCTATAAGGGATTGAAGAAAAAAAATGAGGTTTTTGATCGTACGGAATACAACTTTTTTTAAGGCCAAAATCCGGTAGTGTGGTACCCCCTAAAAATCGTTACATTTAAGTTACTTTTGGCATTTTTTAGGCGTTTTATCGCCAGAGAGAAGAAATTTTAAGTTTGAGTTAAGAAAAAAACTAAAATTAGAGAGATAAAAACACAATTTAAGTACTGCTAATTATGTCTATAAATGACTAAAAACGGCTGGAAATGGGTTTAAATGATTAATTATTTGCTGAATCGGACACAAGTGAGGAAAACGCTGGAAGCCTTATTCTATAAGGGATTGCGCTTCGCCAGAGATGTCAAAAATTGAAGACAAACCCCCCTTAACTTGCCATTTTCCTTTTAATCTATTTTCTTTCTTTCTTTTATCCTTTATTATATAAGGTTTCTAGACGTTTTTTGTTATTCTTTTTTAGGGTCTTTAGGGCGTTTTTATTGTACTTACCTACAAATAGAGTGTTTTGTACTTCACATTCGCCAGTAATGTACGTTTTTCACTACACAAATACTTAATATATGCCTTTATGTGCATATATCTTATTAGTTGTTTTGTTTATGATTCTCTAAAATGAGGAAATGTTTTTCTAAATGATTCCAAAGAAGTCCAGTGTCCATAATTAGGGGGTGGTGGGTTCTCTTTACCTGTATCAAGCCTAATGCACCAATCTTTTTCTTTAAGCCATACCTTTGATTGTCTCGACCAAACCTGTTTTCGCAATAAATTTCCTTTGTAGGTATATTCTATGATAGAGTCGAATTCCCACATAATGTTTTATTTGTGATTAGCCCGTTATCTATTTAAAAATTCAAATTGCTTTAGTGAATAAAACCCGCTTTCTCCTGTCTGTGGATAACGCAAGTATGTTTTCATCTTTATTTTTTAACCCAGCTTGCCGCATTTAGATTTGGTTTCTTTTACCAAGGTTCGCCGTGCTTACGGTCAAGTTTGCAATGGTCTTCCCACCACTTTAAGACGCTTGCGGGAATATTGGTTTTACGATAACGCGCCCTACCAGCAGAACACAGAAGCTCTGTTAATTTTTCGCATCGGGCCGAAAGCCTCTTAGTTTCCGCTTTCAACCTTTTGATTTCCTCTTTAGAAGATGGGCCGAAACCCTTTTCGTAAACCGTTCTAACTCTATCTCGTTCGTCGTAGCAAGGCATAAGTTTTAAAGTTATTTATTAATCTTCCAAATTCTCAATTTGCTTATTAATTTCTTCTATTTCACTTAGTAAACCCCAGCCACTAAAAGAATCTTTGCGAGGTAATTTTTTATATTTTTTTGTTAATTCCTCTTTTTTATCTATAAGGGATTGTAAATTCTCAGCAGTTGTCATAAATCAATATATCACAAATTAATTATTTGTCAAATTAATTCTAAAGCGCATTTCCGTCTATGCTATGTCCCGTCTTAGGGGCCGGAGTCCTCGAACCTCCCTCTCTTTAGAAATGAATAGTTAGGAATCGCACCTAATTGCTTGAAGTTGAGCCTTCCGTCCAAACTTACGACGAGTCTATTCAAAATGAAATTTTGTCAATCTATTTATCCAATTGCCCAATTTCTAATTCCAACCGACCAAGCAGGGCGTTTAATTTTTTTCCAACCTTTATTCCATTTAAACCAAATTTGTCCGCCACAACTTCCATGTACGCCAGAGTGAATCTTTTCGACAACAAGAAAATTGAAACAACTTTCGTGCATATCGCCCAAATTTTCAAAAACAGCTTGTAAGGCATTTACTTCGTCATGGTAATATCCAAAGCATCTTTTGTCGAAGTTTTTATTTAAAGCGGTTAAAAAATACATAATGATTTAGAAATTATTTAAGATGGAACTTGTGGCTCAATATTAAAATTAGAATCCATACGAAGATTTGTCTCCCAAGATTTTAACGACTCATTCCAAATATCTTCAACTGAATCGTTTGGACATTTTTCCATTTCTTTAAGGGCTTCTTTGATAGCATTAAGGAGATTTTGCATAATACATTATACGTCCGAATTAGATTTTGTCAAGTTGAAATTAGAAATTTAATGAAGTTAGGGCTTTCGCCCTAACTTCGGGGGATACTCCTCTGTCAAGGGTAA
>SXGR01065374.1_pt1 | contig 26658 bp, 25 predicted proteins | sample 3174711 | NCBI WGS metagenome assembly SXGR01 (sample SAMN11356860, study PRJNA531348) | freshwater metagenome | isolation source: freshwater sample F1-60 | place: China: Fuxian Lake, Yuxi | collected 2017-12-25
ACCATGACTATGAACAAATGGACAGTCGGGTTGGCTGCCGCAGGGTTGCTGAGCCTCACTTCCGTGGCTCAAGCCCAAGTGGCGACCAAGCTCGCGACCACCTCCCTCAGCGGCTATGTCAGCACGACTTACCAGTGGCAGCCGGCAGCAGGCGGGTACACCACTTGGGCGAACGGCGGCGGCAAGATCGATAACTTTGGCTTGGACGTCGTCTCGCTGAGCATCGGCTCGCCGGTGAGCGCCACGGCCACGGGATGGCAGGCTGGCTACAATGTCCAACTGTGGGCAGGCCCGGATGCCGGCGACCTAGCCACCGATAGCACGGGCACCAACGACAACGACTTCGCCATCAAGCAGGCGTATGTTGCCATGCGCGCACCCTTGGGCAAGGGGCTCAACCTCGCCGTGGGTGTGTTTAACACCATCCTGGGCCGGGACGACGCCGACCGCAATGTCAACAATCATTACTCCCACTCGCTGGCGTGGCAATATCTTGAGCCCTCACAGCACACGGGCCTCAAGGCTTCCTACCAGCTGCATGAGCTCGTGGGTGTGACGGCGCTCGTGGCCAACACGCGCGATGCGAAGATCAACGGCGACGACTCCAGTACTAGCGATCGCCAGACTTTGGGCCTCGCATTGTCCCTCAAAGCGCCGGCCAGCGCTGGCTTCCTCAAGGACGCCACGGTGGACGCTGCTTACATTAGCGGCTTCACGGGTTCCGACACGCTGAGCCTAAAGAGCTACTACGTCAATGTGTCGATCCCGACGCCCATCAAGAACCTGACGGCCGCGGTGTCATTGGATGTCGTGAGCAGGACCGGCAACGGCAACGACGACAGCGTTCTGGGTTTGCATGCCAAGTACAAGCTCTCCGACAAGGCGAGCTTGGCGCTCCGCTTCGAAAATCTCCAAGATGGCGCTTCGGCTACGTTGGGCACCAATTCCAACGCCAAGGACGTCACGGCGACGTTGCAGTATGACCTCTTCGCCAATGTGATCAGCCGGTTGGAATACCGCCGGACACATTTGGATGGAGCGAGCGCGGCTAACCGGACCAGCGAGTCCGTGTTCGCCAACCTCATCTATCAGTTCTAAGGTTGCCTAGCGCACCTTGCACCCCCTGCCGGGCAACCGGCAGGGGTTTTTTATTGATCCTTGGCCCCTCTTAGTTCCCAGTATGCACGCGGTGCAATTCGTGCGGCTTGCCATTCCACAAACCTCTTTGCTTCTCATCTGGCCTTGGGCTTTTCCCTGCGCGGGGGCGGAGTTGAGAACCAAGCTCGATTCCACTGAGCTTAGCGGCTACGTCAGCGCCGCCTACCAGTGGCATCTGGGAGACCGCAGCCATGTGACGCGCCCCTTGGGCGGCAACGACCGGAGCGATCGGTTTGCGCTGGATGTGGTCTCGCTTACCCTCGCGCGCAAACTGGAGGATTGGCCGCTGGACTTTGGCTACGCCATCCAGTTCTGGCTGGGGCCTGATGGGGTCGCATTGGGCTCGTCGCCGGCTTCGGATTTCACGGTGAAACAGGCGCGGGTGGATATAAAGCTGCCGCTCGCCGATCAGTTCAAATTGAGGATGGGGGTGTTCGACACTTTCATCGGCTACGAAGCCGCCGACCGGCCGCTCAACGCCCATTACACCCATTCGTGGGGCTGGGCTGTGGAGCCCACCCAGCACACTGGGCTCATGGCGCAATACGACTTCTCCCTCATTCCCGGCGAATCTCTGCTGCGCCTGCAGGCCTTGGCAGCCAATTCGCGCGACCCATTGATCAACGCCGCCAGCAGCAGCCGCTCGGGCCGCAAGACCTGGGGCTTGGGTATCACGCTGAGCGCGCCTGAGCTTTTTGAGACCCTGCGGCAGGCCACGGTGTCCTTCGCCTATCTCAATGGATACGACAAGGACAACGACAACAACACGGCAAACAACACCGCCCGGCATGAGCGGCAGAATTTTTATGCCGCCGCATCCTTTCGCCCCAGAGAACGGCTGACGGTCGCCGCCACGCTGGACGTCCTCAAGGAGGCCGGCAGGGGCAACGACAGCACGGTGGTGGGGCTCTATGCCCTGCAAGAGCTTTCACAAACCCTCAGCCTGGCTCTGCGTGGTGAGCGCGTGGCGGATGGCACGGGGTTGAGCCTAGGCGCGGAATCCGACGCATGGGACATCACGACCACGCTTTCCCATCGCCTTTCCGAAAACCTGCTCTCCCGTCTGGAATATCGCTGGACGCACCTAGACGACCCCGGCTCGGTGCGGCGCGATTCGCACGGCGTTTTCGTTAACGTCGTGTACAGCTTCTAGCGGGGCGACGGCGCCACCACGCGCACCCGGTGCGTCTGCGAATCGCCGATGAACACCGCCCCGTCCTTATCCACGAACACCCCGTGGGGGCGGTCCATGCGGCACGCTTGAGGATCGCCCTCGGGCCCATCGCCGCGCTGCCCGGTGCCCGCCACAAGGCCCAAGGTGCCGGTTTGGCGGAAGATGCGGCGGATGGAATGGCTTTCCGTGTCGGCAAAGTAAATGTCCCCGTCCGGCGCGACGGCGATTCCCTTGGGCCCCGAAAGCGTGGCTTGCCGCGCAGGCCCGCCGTTGCCGGAAAACCCGGCCTTTCCCGTGCCTGCTTCGTGGTGGAGTGTGCCGCGTTTCAAATCCAGCCGGTACACCGCGTTGCCTTCGCGCAGAGCCAGCCACATTTGTCCCTTCGCGTCGAAGTCGATGGCGCGCGGCCCGTTCAGCGCAGTTCCGGCAATGGTCGCCCCGTCTGCAGCGGGCTTTTGTTCGCCGGTGCCTGCAAAGGTGGCGATGATCCCCTTGGCAGTGTCCACCCTGCGTATCCGGTGGTTGCCGATGTCGCAAATGTACAAGGTGCCATCCGGCCCAAACTGAATGCTATGCGGTGACTTGAGTGCGGCCTTGGTCGCGGGGCCGCCATCGCCTCCAAACCCTGGTTTGCCGGTGCCTGCCACGGTGCTGATGAGGCCCGTCTTGGCGTCCAGCCGCCGCACCACATGATTCTGCATTTCAACGAAGTACAGGTTCCCTGCCTTGTCGAACCGCACCTCGTAGGGCTCGCGCAATGTGGCCTTGGCAGCCGGGCCGCCGTCGCCAGAATAGCCGGGCTTGCCTGTCCCCGCGACGGTGGTGATGACGCCCTTGGCGTCCACCCGGCGCACTGCGTGGTTGCCCGTGTCGCAGATGTAAAGCGCCCCATCTGGGCCACGCACAACCCCAAAGGGATTGTTGAGCTGCGCCATTTTGGCAGGGCCGCCATCGCCGGAATAGCCGGCCTTTCCGGTGCCTGCCACGGTGCGAATAGCAGGTTCTGCAGGCGCGCCCAGTGCCCCCATTTGGGCAGCCAAAAAGGCGCATGCAATCCAGTCTTTGGCCTTCATTTTCATGCGGTTTTCTGTCGTGTGAATAAATCCGCCCATTCGGCCGCTGGACAGCCCATTTGGGGTGGATTTTGTCCCCCGGTTTTCACCCTTTTCCGCCCCCTGACCATGCCATCATTGCCAGCAAGCCGCCGCCCAGCGCAATTCGGTACCAGCCGAAGAGGCGAAGGTCGTGCCCCTGCACGAATTTGAGCAGCCACCTTGCCGTGGCAAACGCTGCTGCCGCCGCCACGACGGTGCCCAGTAGGAGCATTTCCGGCGGCTCCGTCATGGTGCCGGCGCGGAGTAGCTTGAGCAGCTTGTAGCCTCCCGCTGCAAGGATCGTGGGCAGTCCCAACAGGAAGGAGAACTCGACGGCCGCCGTCCGTCCCGCACCGCAAAGCAGCAACACAATGATGACGGCGCCGGATCGCGAGGTTCCAGGCACGGTTGCCGCCAGGATTTGCGCCGCTGCGGCTGCCAGCGCGACCGGCCAGACTCCGGCCCAGACTCGATGAGTTGGCGCGTCTTTTGTTTGCTTGGCGCGCCGCCTTTCCACGCCGAGAATCACGATTCCTCCGACAAGAGTGGCCCAAGCGACGGGCCCGATGTCGTGGCTTAGTTTCCAGCCTCTCAACTCGAGCAGCAGACCTCCAAAACAGGTGAAAACAAAGGCGATTGCGAGCATTTTAAGCTGGCCTCGCTCGCCGGATTCATGCCGCTTGTGGTAAAGATCACGAATGCGCCCACTGAAAACCAAGAGCACGGCCATCATGGCGCCCATCTGGATAATGACGTTAAAGTCGTCGGTTTTTTTGGGAAGCCAGTTTTGTGCCAGCAAGAGGTGTCCTGTGGAAGACACGGGCAAAAACTCGGTGATGCCTTCGATGAGTCCCAACAGCATGACCGCAAGCCAGTCTGGCATCGGCGCGGAGTATGCGATTATGCTGCGGCGTGCGCACGGTTTATTTGGATTACAACGCCACCACGCCGCTGGATGCGGCCGTGCGCGAGGCCATGACCCCGGCGCTTGAGGGGGCCTTTGGAAATCCATCCAGCGTGCATCACGTCGGCCAGCGCGCCCGCCGCATGTTGGATGAATCGCGGGAGAGAGTGGCCGACGTTTTTGGGTGCAAGCCCAGCGAGGTGCTTTTCACCAGTGGCGCCACCGAAAGCGTCAATCTAGCCGTCCTTGGGGCCGCCCGCTCTCTTCGCGCCAAGGGCCGTCACATTGTCTCCTCGGAGATGGAACATGCGGCAGTGCTTGAGGCCTGTGAATATCTTGCGAAGAACGAGGGTTTTTCCCTCTCCCTTGTGGCCCCCGATTCCTCCGGCCTTATTTCGGTGGATTCTGTGGCTGCCGCCCTGCGCCCTGACACCATTTTGGTCTCCATCGTGGGGGCCAACAACGAGGTGGGAACCATCCAACCCGTGTCCGAAATTGGCGCCCTCTGCTCTCAGCGTGGCATTTGCTTTCATGTGGACGCCGCTCAATGGCTGGGAAAGCTGCCCTTCTCGAGCATCCACCAATTCCATGCCGACCTAGTCTCCTTTTGCGCCCACAAATTTCATGGGCCCAAGGGGGCTGGCGGGCTGTTTGTGAGGTCGCCTCTGCAGATTTCCCCCATCCTGTACGGTGGCTCCCATGAGTACGAACGCCGCGCGGGAACCGAGAACCTTCCGGCCATCCTTGGGCTGGCCAAGGCCGTTGACCTCTTTGTACGCGACCCCGTTTTCAATCCTGCCTTGCTCTCCCCCATGGCAGACCACCTGTTGCGATTGGTCGATTCCATTCCTGCCACCACCTTTCGCGGACATCGCACCGCCCGGCTGCCCAACACGGTTTCCTTCACTGTGGCAGGAGCCGACAGCATCTCTCTACTTGCAGGATTGGACTTGGAGGGCATCTGTGCCAGCAGTGGCTCGGCTTGTTCTTCTGGCTCCATCACCCCCTCCCGCGTTGTCTCCGCCATGGGTGCCAGCCTTGAGGAGTCCCATTCTCTCGTTCGGTTTTCCATTGGAAGGGAGAATGCCCCTTCGGATATTGACACTGTCCACAATTCGCTGCCGCACATCATCGCGCGTGCGCTCTCTGCCCATAAGGTGTGGACGGGGGTGTCAACTTCTGTGCATGGCCCCTAACAACCTTCCCTTATCCCCCTTGCTCTGCCCCATCCACAAAGTTGTTGGTTCTTTCTGTTCATAATTTGCCCCTGTTTTGCTTGGCCTTTCCTTGACGCTCCGAGTTGTTTGCTCTATCCACGGGCCTTATTAATAGTGATAGGGAACCTTTCATTCTCATCTACTAAGAGTCCGTGAAGATCACCGTTGCCCGAGAACCCTTTTGCCGCGCGCTGCAGCTCATGCAGACGATCGTGGGAACCCGCTCCACACTGCCGGTGCTGGCCAACGTGCTGCTCCTGGCAGAGGAGAAGCGCTTGGAACTGAGAGCGACCGACTTGGAGGTGAGCCTGGAGGTGGGCGTGGACGCGCAGGTAGGCAAAGTGGGGGCGACCACGCTTCCGGCGCGAAGGCTCTTTGGATTGGTGAAGGAGCTGGAGAGCCAGGAAATCGAGATTGCCGCCAACGACAAGGAGCTTTGTACGGTGCAGGGCGGTGGGGCGCAGTACAAGTTGCATGGCATTTCAGCTGAGGAATTTCCCACCCATCCGAAGTTCAAGGAGGAACAGCAGGTCACACTGCCGCAGGTGAAACTGCGGGAGATGATCCGCAAAACAGAGTATGCCATCTCCCGGGAAGAATCGCGGCCAACGCTCAACGGCATTTTCCTCTGCATCCAAGGAGGAAAACTGGTGGTGGTGGCGACTGACGGCAGGAGGCTGGCGATGGTCGAGGAGGAAATCGAAGAGGGAGGTGCGTGCAAAGCGGAGTTCATCCTGCCCGCCAAGTGTGTGGGAGAATTGGGCCGGCTGCTGGGGAGCGAAGGGACGGCCGGATTTCGCATCAGCGAGACGCAGGTGGAGATCACACTCACCCAAGGAGAGGGGCATCCAACGCGAATTTACAGCAAGCTCATCGAGGGGAATTACCCCAACTTCCGGCAGGTGATCCCCAAGGAGTCGAAGGAGCGGGTGAGTCTGGGGCGCGAAGAATTGCTGGCAGCGTTGAGGCGGGCGGAGCAGGTTGCCAGTGACAAGGCCAACTCGGTGAAGTTCAGCTTCACCAAGAACAATCTGGCCATCACGATCAACAGCCCGGAGGTGGGCGAGGGACGCGAGAGCATCGCCATCAACTACAAGGGCCCGGACATCGACATTGCCTTCAACCCGGCGTATCTGATGGATCCGCTCAAGGCGCTCGATACGGGGGAGATTTTTCTGGAGATGAACGACGGGCTGAGCCCGGGCGTGATCAAGTGCAACGCGCCCTTCCTCTACGTGATCATGCCCATGAGGACCTAGGTGCCGTGGCCGACTTAACCGAGGGCAAAGAGACGCCGCAGCAGGGCGTCGAAAGTGGAGCGGAAACGCAAGGCAATGGCGGCACGGAACGGGGCATTTGGATGGCGTGCGCGGGCATCCTTCTGGCCGATCAGCTGACCAAGCTGGCGGTGGTGCGGCAATTTCCCGACCCCAAAGCGCACCACGAAATGGTCGTGGTTCCGGGTTTTCTGAACCTAGTACACCTCACCAATGACGGCGCAGCCTTCAGCATGCTCAAGGGGCAGAACACGCTGTTGGCGGCCATCTCCCTGCTCGCGATGGTGGGACTGGTTTATTACCGGCGCAGCTTCGACAATCATCACCCCACAGCCAAAATTGCGCTGGGCCTCCTTTTGGGGGGCATCTTGGGAAACCTCGTGGATCGCTTTGCGCGCGGCAGCGTCGTGGACTTCATCCACGTCTACATCGAGCGGCGGGAGGGCGGGCAATGGAGCTGGCCGGCATTTAACGTCGCCGACAGCGCCATCTGCATTGGCGTGTTGCTGCTCTTCATTCGCGCATGGAAGTCCCCCGATCCCGGAGCCGAGCCGGCTAGCGGGGCGTGAGCGGGCCGCTTTATATCGCGGGCCCAACGGCCTGCGGAAAAAGCGCCGTGGCTCTGGAGTTGGCGCGGCAAACGGCGGGCGAAATCATCACGGTAGACTCCATGCAAGTCTACCGCGGGCTGGACATCGGCACCGCCAAACCCAGTGAGGCCGACCGCGCGGCGCACGCCCACCATCTGCTGGACTGCTCCGCGGTCGAGAACCCCTTCGATGCGGCCGCATTCGTCCGGCTCGCCAAGATGGCCCAAGCCGACATCACCGCGCGCGGCAAACGGCCCATCTACTGCGGCGGCACCGGGTTCTACTTCACCGCGCTGCTCGAGGGATTGGGCGACGCGCCGGGCCCCGATCGAGCACTACGGGCCCAACTGGAAGAGACCGACACGCCCTCGTTGCTTGAGGAATTGCAGCGGGGCGATCCTGCCACGTTGGCGCGCATCGACCGGCAAAACCGCCGCCGTCTCATCAGGGCCGTCGAAGTGTTGCGCCTCACCTGCCGGGCGCCCAGCACACAGCGCGCGGTTTGGGGAGCAGGAGCACACAAGAATTTCTTCGTGCTCTCGCGCAAGCGGGACGACCTGCGGGCAAGGGTGGACGCGCGTGTGGAAGCCATGTTCGCCGCCGGCCTGATTGAGGAGACGCGCGCCCTGGCACCGCAACTGGGGGCCAACCCCGCCGCGGCACAAGCCGTCGGCTACCGGCAAGTCTTGGAACACCTGCGTGGGGAACGGGACTTGCCCGGCACCATGACCGCCGTTAAGCTCGCGACGTGGCGGCTGGTGCGGCGACAGACGACGTGGTGGCGCAAATACCATCCGGCTCCGTGGCTCTTCGTTCCTGCGGGCGAAAGCCCCGGGGAGAGCGCGCGCCGCGTGCTTGAGCAGGTCGAGTGAAGGCACACGCCCGAGAACACGAATCCCCCGAGCGGGCCTTCCTCATCGGCGCACAATTTCGGGTGGCCGGCTCCGTGCCCGTGCGCGAATCGCTGGATGAACTGGCCGAGCTTGCCACCACGGCCGGGGCCGAGGTGATTGGCGATGGCATCCAAAAGCTTACGCGTCCCTGCGCGGCCACCTTCATCGGCCCGGGCAAGGCGGCCGAATTCGCCCAGCGCAGCCGCGAGGGCGGGGCCGACACGGTCATTTTTGATGACGAACTTTCCCCCGCGCAGGCGCGCAATTTGGAAAAGGTGTTTGACCGCAAAGTGCTCGACCGTACCGCGCTCATTCTCGACATCTTCTCCCAGCGCGCGCGGTCGCGCGAAGGCAAGCTTCAGATTGAGCTGGCGCAGCTGCAGCATCTGTTGCCTCGGCTCACCCGGTTCTGGTCCCACCTCTCGCGGCAGAAGGGCGGCATCGGCATGCGCGGGGATGGCGAGACGCAGCTGGAGGTGGACCGGCGGCGCGTGCTCGAACGCATCGGGCGCCTGCGCACCGAACTGGACCAGGCACGGCGGCACCGCGCCACGCAGCGCACGGGGCGCAAGCGCGGTCACTGGCCGCTGGTTTCCATCGTGGGCTACACCAACGCCGGCAAGTCCACGCTTTTCAACGCGCTCACCGGCGCGCACTCGCTGGCCGAGGACCGGCTCTTCGCCACGCTCGATCCCACCACGCGGCGCCTGCGGATGCCCTCCAACCAGAAGGTGCTGCTGAGCGACACGGTCGGCTTCATCCGCAAGCTGCCCCACCAGCTCGTGGAGTCCTTCAAGGCCACGCTGGAGGAAGTGGCCGAGGCCGACCTGCTGCTGCACGTGGTGGACGCGGCCAACGGCCGCTCCGCCGAGCAGATCGCCGCCGTGGAGGTGGTGCTCAGCGAAATCGGCGCGCAGGGCAAGCCCACGCTCATGGTGTTTAACAAGATCGACCGACTGGAAGACCCCCGCGCGCTCGGGGCCGAGCTGGGCCGGCACCCCGCGGCCGTGGCCGTTTCGGCGCGCAGCGGAGAGGGGCTGGAGGCGCTCATGGCGGAACTGGGGGCGCTGCTGCGGCCCATCCGCAGCTTCATGGATCTGCAAATCCCGCAAAGTGAAGGCCGCGTGCTGGCGCGCCTGCGCAGCGTGGGCCAGGTGATCGAGGAAACCTACGATGGGCAGAATGTGATGCTCAAGGCCCGCGTCCCGTCGCATTGCCGCTCACAGTTCGAGCGCTACGCGCTCGATGAGCGCGACGCATGAGCAGGCGCGCGCCACGCCGTGATTGACCCCACCGCCATCGTCAGCCCCCAGGCCCGGCTGCATCCCACCGTCGTCGTGGGGCCCTATGCGGTGATTGAGGCCGGCGTGGTGCTGGGCGAAGGCTGCAGCGTCGGGCCGCACGTTCATCTCACCGGACTCACGACCATCGGCGCGCGCAACCGGTTCCATGCCGGCTGTGTGGTGGGCGATGCACCGCAGGATTTCAAGTATGGAGGCGAGCCCACACGGCTGCGCATTGGCGACGACAACACCTTTCGCGAGCACGTCACGGTGCACCGCTCCAATTCGCCCGATGAGGAGACGGTCGTGGGGCATCACAATCTTTTCATGGCGCACAGTCACGTGGGGCACAACACGGTCATGGGAGATCACAACGTGCTGGTTAATGGCGCGCTGCTGGGCGGACACGTCACGGTGGGCAACCGGGCCATCCTTTCCGGGCACGCGCTGGTGCACCAGTTTGTGCGCATCGGCTCTCTGGCGATGATGCAGGGCGGGGCGGCCATCACCAGGGATCTGCCGCCCTTCTGCATGGCCACAGGGCTCAACTCGCTGTGCGGGCTTAATCTTGTCGGGTTGCGGCGCGCGGGCTTCACTGCGGAGCAAAGGCGGCAGGCGCGGTGGGCCTATCAGGCGGTTTTCCTTTCCGGAAAGCCCCTCAGGCAAGCCGCAGACGAGGCGCAGGCGGGAGTGTCCGATGCCGCAGTGCGGGAGTTTTTGCAATTCATCCAAGCCAGCAAGCGCGGGGTTTGCGCGCACCGCATCGGCCGCGGGGCGGCGCAGGCCTCTGAAAAGGAGATGGACGACTAGGGGAGGCGCTTAACTCCCCGATGGAGGCGCCGCCGGTGACACGGCCACCATTTCCAAGCGCAGAAGCTGGCCTTGAAACGTCACGCCGGGTGCGAGTGTTTCGCCGACGGTGGCGCCTGCTGCGGGCTGCGAGCCATCCTCCAGCCGGTGCTTGGCGGCGTCAAACACACTGCCCCGCGGCGATTCCATCAGGATGATGCCCGAGCGCCGCGCAATCTCGCGGCAGAGCGCGTGGAATCGGCCGATGTTCTGGGAGACATCGGTCTTGCCGGAGCGTACGGCCGCCAGATGGAGGAGGTGCGATTGGTCCAGCATGGCCACCACCACCTCGATGGCCTCGCGCTCGGCGCGCTGGAGTTTTTCCACCGACAAGCGCAGCCGGGCCTTCTCGGCGTCGTTGGATTGCTTCATGAACTCCATGAAATCCCGGGCGGCGGCGTCCATGCGCGCCGCCATTTCCTCGGAGCGCTGGGCAATCTGCGCGGCGGCATCCTGTGCGGATTGCCAGTGCGCGGCCGCGGCTCCAACGGCGTCCATCACGCGCTTGAGGTCGGTGATTTTCTCCGATGCGCTGGCCAGTGTCTGGGTCTCCAACGCACGCATCGCGGCTCGGTGATCTTGGATGAAAGGATAGAGGGAGAGGAGCGCGCCGGTCGCGACACAGGTGATGAGCGCGAAGGCTGTTCCCGGAGAAAGGGGCGCCGCCGCATGCCGCTCAATCCAGAAGGCCAGACCCAGCAGCAGGGCGTCGCCCAGCAGGAAGGGCCACTTGGTCAGGGGCGCCGGATCGGTCATGGCGCGCGCACCCTGCGACGTCACAGGGGCTGCTGCCAAGGGAAAAATGCCCCGCGCGTTGACACTGCGCGGGCCGGCTCTTAACGTCGCGGCCATGACCGATCTGTGCGGGTCGCTCCTCGAACTCATTCGGCGCACGTCTGCGGAAATTCCAGAGGACGTGAACCGGGCACTGGTCGCCTCACTCGAGGCGGAGAAGCAGGGCACCATCGCGCAGGCCGCCCTTCAGATCATCGAGAAAAACATCGAGCTGGCCAAGCGCAAGTCACAGCCCCTCTGCCAGGACACCGGCAGCATCATTTTCTACGTGGAGGGCCCGGTGGGGCTGGACCAGCTGCAGTTTGAGGAGGCGGCGCGCGAGGCGGTGAAGAGCGCGACCCGCAAGGGATTTCTGCGGCAGAATTCGGTGGACTCGCTCACGGGCGGGAACGACGGAACCAACGTGGGGCCGGGATCGCCCACGGTGCACTTTCACCAGCACCGCGGCCCGGGCTTAAGCGTGCGCCTTATTCTCAAGGGTGGCGGCTGCGAAAACGTCGGTGCCCAGTACTCGCTTCCAAACGAGAAGCTACACGCCAATCGCGATCTGGACGGATGTCGCAAGGTGATTCTGGACGCCGTGCTGCAGGCGCAGGGCAAGGGCTGCGGCCCGGGAATCTTGGGCGTGTGCATCGGAGGCGACCGCGCGACGGGCTACGAGTTTTCCAAACAGCAGTTCCTGCGCGGGCTCGACGACCGCAATGCGAATCCGCAGCTAGACGAACTGGAACAGGACGTGTTGAAGACCGCCAACGAACTGGGGATCGGCCCCATGGGCTTCGGCGGCAAGACCACTCTCTTGGGCGTGAAGGTCACTACGGCCAACCGCCTGCCCGCCTCTTTTTTTGTGAGCGTGAGCTACATGTGCTGGGCGTTTCGCCGGCAGGGCGTGACGCTGGGCCCGGCCCACCAGATCGAACAATGGCTTTACTAGGAGCGGCATGATCCCACTCACCACCCCTCTGACCGAGGAATCCATCCGTGCGCTGCGCGTGGGCGACGCGGTGGCCGTGCGCGGCGTCGTGTACACGGGGCGCGACGCGGTGCACAAGTATTTGCACGAGGGCGGCGCGCTGCCGCCGGGCGTGAGCTTGCAGGGCGGCATCCTCTATCACTGCGGCCCGGTGATGATGAAGCAGGACGACGGCTCCTACCTCTGCACCGCAGCGGGGCCCACCACGAGCATCCGCGAGGAGCCCTACCAAGGCGACATCCTCAAGAAGTTTGGCGTGCGTGCTGTGATCGGCAAGGGCGGCATGGGCGAGCGCACGCTCGCGGCGTGCCGGGAGCAAGGGGCCGTCTATCTCCACGCGGTGGGCGGGGCGGCGCAGGTGCTGGCCGAGTGCATCAAGAAGGTTCGCGACGTTTATTTCCTCAAAGAATTCGGCTCGCCCGAGGCCATCTGGGAGCTGGAGGTGGAGGCCTTTCCCGCCGTGGTGACGATGGACTCTCACGGCCAGTCGCTCCACAAGGAAGTGTGGGACGCGAGCAGCGCAGAGCTTACCAAACGGCTTTGACTCGCGGCGCTCGTCAGCCGGGAATTTCCTGGGGCCCCTTGCCGCCGCACACCAGATACAGGACGGCCATCCGCACGGCGATACCGTTGGTCACCTGCTCGAGAATCACCGAGCGGTCGCCGTCGGCCACCTCGCTGTCAATCTCCACGCCGCGATTGATGGGGCCCGGATGCATGATGAGCGCGCTGGGGCGCGTCTTCGCGTAGCGCGCCTTGGTCAGCCCAAAGAGGCTCGTGTACTCGCCCAGGCTGGGGAACATCGACTGGCGCTGGCGTTCGTGCTGGATGCGCAGGAGGTTGATGACATCCGCATCAGCGAGCGCCTCGTCGATGCGGTGGGTGACGCGACAGCCCATGCGCTCAAACTCACGCGGCACGAGCGTGCTAGGCCCACACAGGGTAACGTGCGCGCCCAACTTGGTGAGCGCCCAAATGTTGGACCGCGCAACGCGGCTGTAAAGGATGTCGCCCAAGATGGTGACGTTGAGGCCCTCGATGCGCCCCAATTTCTCGCGAATGGTAAACACGTCCAGCAGCGCCTGCGTGGGGTGCTCGTGCGCGCCGTCGCCGGCGTTGACGATGCGCGCCTGCACGATGCGCGACAAAAAATGCGGCGCGCCGCTGGCGGCGTGGCGGATCACGATGACGTCGGCGTTGAGCGCCTCGAGATTGCGCGCCGTGTCCTTGAGCGACTCGCCCTTCTTGAAGGAACTGGCCTCGGCTGAAAAGTTGACGATGTCGGCCGACAGGCGCTGCGCGGCCAGCTCGAAGCTGATGCGCGTGCGGGTGGAGGGCTCGACGAACAGATTGACCACGGTCTTGCCGCGCAGGGCGGGCACCTTCTTGATGGCGCGCTCTCCCACGGCCTTGAACGCGCGCGCGGTGTCCAGCACGGTGAGGAGGTCCTCCGCCGGAAGCGATTCGATATCGAGCAGGTGTTTGTGCGGCCAGCTCATGGTTTTTCCAGATAAACCCCGTCGGGGCCCGCGGCCTCGGAGAGCCGCACCGTGACGCGGTCGGCCGGCTCTGTGGGCAGATTCTTTCCGACAAAGTCGGCTTTGATGGGCAGCTCGCGATGGCCGCGGTCGATGAGTGCAGCGAGCTGGATGCGCGCGGGCCGCCCGAAATCGATGAGCGCGTCGAGCGCCGCGCGGATGGTGCGGCCGTGAAACACCACGTCGTCCACCAGCACCAGCGTCATGTTATGGGGGTCGAAGGGGATTTCGGTCGGATGCACCTCGGGCGCGATCTGCTGGTGAAGGTCGTCGCGATGCATGGTGACGTCGAGAATGCCCACGGGCACCGGCCGTCCCCAGATTTGCTCCAGCAACACGGCGAGTCGGCGGGCGACCTGCACGCCGCCGCGCTGGATGCCCACCAGGGCCACGGAAGCCGGATCGGCATTGCGCTCGTTGATCTCATGCGCGATGCGGGTCAGCGCGCGCTGGATGGCGGGGCCGTCGAGGATCAGCGTGGAGGAGGGCATAAAAAAACCGGGCGGGGCCGTCGCGGCCTGCCCGAATCCCAAGGTGGAACTTTCGTCATGTTGTTGTTCCTTGGCGACCTCGCCGGATCGCCTTAAAGGATCACGCCGATTAGCCGGCGTTCAGTTTCCTCCGGTCCTTGCGCCACTGCGCCCGGTGCTTCACCTTCCAGTCGGTCAGCGCCCGCTCAAAGCCCACGTCGCGCCCCGCCTTCTCCGACTCCAGCCACTTGTGGCGCAGGATCTCCGCGCGCTCCGCCAGGAATTCTCGGTAGAGCGAGGACTGCTCGAGCAGCTTCTGGTTGTCAGTCGGGACGGACACTTTTGCCTCCAGCGGGCGGGGAACGTAACAGCCGATTCTCCGCAGAACAATACCATTCTTTGGCAAATCTGCAATTCCGAGCCTCCCAACACGCTCTCAGCGGAGGCTTTGCCCCTCGCTCAAAGACAGGTCGTTGCAGCAGAAGCGTTCCCGAAGGCTCTTTAGCCCAACGCCTCCAACAAGGCCTGCGCCACGGCGGCAAACGCCCGGGCTGGAGGGCTGTCGGGAGCCGCCACCACAACGGGGACGCCGCGATCGCCGCCCTCGCGGATTTCCGTAAAGAGCGGCACCTCGCCCAGAAACGGCACGCCCTGCCGGGCGGCTTCGGCGCGGCCGCCGCCGTGCCCAAAAATCTCCACCCGCTGGCCCCCCGGCGCGGTGAAGTAGCTCATGTTCTCCACCAAGCCCAAGATGGGAACGTTGACCTTGTTAAACATCGCCATGCCCTTGCGCACGATCCCCAGCGACGCCTCCTGCGGCGTGGTGACAATCACGCCGCCGTCCAGCGGCACCGTCTGGCAGAGCGAAAGCTGCGCGTCGCCCGTGCCCGGCGGCAGATCCACCAGCAGCACGTCGGGCGCGCCCCAGTCCACCTGCAGCACAAATTGCTGGATGGTCTTCATGATCATGGGCCCGCGCCAGACCACCGGCGTGTCCCCGTCCAGAAGGAAACCCATGCTCATGAGCTTCACGCCGTGGTTGTGCAGCGGCACCAGCTTGTCGGCGTCGCTGACCAGCGGCCGGCCATTCACTCCCATCATGAGCGGCACGCTCGGGCCGTAGATGTCGCAGTCCAGCAGGCCCGTCTCCAGACCTTGCTGGGCCAGCGCGCAGGCCAGATTGACGGCGCAGGTGGACTTGCCCACACCGCCCTTGCCGCTGGCCACCGCCACCACGCGCTTGAGTCCCCCGGGCTTGGCGGCGGCAAAGGCCGCGCCCGGCGCGGCGCCCGCTCCCGTGGGCATGCGCACCTCCACCGTGGCGCGCGCGATGCCCGGGACGGCGCGCAACGCCGCCTCGCACTCGGCTTGCAACTGGCGCGCGATGTCCGGGTTTCGCGTGCCCAGCTCCAGCACGGCGCGGGCTGCGTCGCCCTCGGCCGTCAACTGCTTGACGAGGCCGAACGAAATGACATCCCGCGAGTAGCCGGGATACTTCACGTGGCTGAGCGCATCGCGCAGGGAGTCTTCAGTGGGCATGGGTCAGGGGTGCGCCGGCAAGGCGGGCAGGCGCGAGGGAATCGCGCCGGATTGGAAGGCTGCCCACTCCGGGGAAAACGAGCGCAGTCTGGCGATGTGCCGGGGCATTAATTCGAGCACTTGGGAAATCTCCCCAGCCGTGTTGTTCCGGCTTAAGGAGAGCAAAACGTTGCCGCGCGCCAGCGCCGCGTCAAGCCCAATGGCCGCGAGCGCCGCAGGCACGCCCGAGGCGCCGGTGGTGCAGGCCGCACCGCTGCCGATGGCCACGCCCTTGAGATCCAGCGCCAGTGCCAGCCCTTCGCCCTCCAGAAACTCGATGGCCAGGCTCAGGTGGTTGGGCAGGCGGCCTTGGCCCGGCGGCGGGCCGTTAAGCCGCATGTGAGGCACGGCGGCGCGCAGGCCCTCCCACAGTTGGCACTGCAACTTTCCGGCAAGGTCGGCGGCTTCGGGCAAGGCTCGTGCCGCCAGTTCTGCGGCCACGCCTGCGCCCACGATGGCCGCGACATTCTCTGTGCCGGCGCGCAGCCCGTCCTCCTGGATGCCGCCATGAATCTGCCGAGCGAGGGGCACGCGTCGATCGCGACAGAGCACGCCCACCCCCTGCGGCCCGTGAAACCGGTGCGGCGCCAGAGTCAGCAGCGCGATGTTCAACTCGCGCAGGTTGAGCGGCAGCCACCCGCCGCTGGCCGTGGCGTCGACGTGCAGGGGGACGCGATGCTGGGCCGCCAGCCGTCCCACCGCAGCGAGATCCTGCATCACACCCAAATCGGGGTGCGCGTGGTGGAGGCTGATCAGAATGGTCTCCGAAGTGAGGGCGGCCGCGATGGCTGCGGGGTCCACGCGGCCCATCGAGTCGCACGCAACGCGCGAGGCGGCAAACCCCGCGGATTCCAGATGCGCCACGGCGCGATCCACCGAAGGCTGCTCGATGGCTGAGAGCACGAGGTGGCGGCCCCGGGCGCGCGCCGCTTGCGCCGCACCCAGGACGGCGAGGTTGTTGGCTTCGGTGCCGTTGCTGGTGAAGATGACCTGATCGGGCACCGCGCCCACCAGCGCGGCAACCTGTGTGCGCGCACAAGCCAGCGCCTCGCGCGCCGCCAGTCCCCGGCCGTGGACGGACGACGGATTGCCAGACCCCTCGCCCAAGAAGGGCAGCATGGCCGCCACGACTTCCGGCGCTGGGACGGTGCCCGAGAGGGCGTCCAAGTGGATGCGGCGGCTCACGTCCTGCCAAGGGTAGGCCACTGGCGCGCCCCAAACAAGCGCGGGTGGGCGCGGCTTGCCTCAGGCGCGCACGGCGACTAGCCTTTGCGGGCCATGCGGCTGCTGGACCGATACCTGTTGGGCGAACTGCTCGCGCCCCTGGCGTATTGCCTGGCGGGCTTCCAGATTTTCTGGATGGCGTTCGACCTCTACAGCCATCTCGATGAGTACCGCGAAGCGAAGTTGGCCCTCGGGCAGATCGCGCAATTGTACCTGTGCAAGACGCCCGAGCTGCTCACCACCGTGCTGCCCATGGGGCTGCTGCTCGGGCTTCTGTACGCGCTGACGCAGCTCGCGCGCCACAACGAAATCACCGCGATGCGCGCCGCGGGCGTGGGGCTGGCGCGACTGGGCGCCCCCTATCTCATCACGGCGCTGCTGCTGGGAGCGGCGCAATGTGCGCTCATCGAACTGGTGGGCGCCAAAGCCGAGGCGGCGGCCGGGCGGCTGCAGCACGGCGAGGCGGCGGGCGCGGGAAGCGAGTGGCACGAGCGCATGCTGGCCATCGACAACGTGGACGGGCGCCGCCACACGCTGGGCCCGGTGCGGTTTAACGAGCGCACCAGCGAGATCGGCGAGGTCACGGCGGAATTCGTGGACGCGCAGGGTGGACGGCACCAGTTCCTGCCTCAATCCGGCCGTGAGAGCCGCGGCGAATGGACCCCGCGAGGCTGGCTCTTTTACAACGTGCAGTGGCTGTGGTTTGCTCCGGGCGCGGCCGAGGGCGCGCTGCCCACCACGTCGCTCGAGCTGGGTGCCACCAATGTTTTCGCGCTCTCCATCCACCCCGACGTGCTCCAAAGCCAGGCCGGCACCCACCGCATCGAGGCGCGGCTGGGCGGACGCGAAGTGTCCAGGGAAGCGGGGCGCCGGCTGCTCTTCACGGTGGGGGACCTGCTGGCCTATTGCCGCCAGAAGGGGACGCTCAAGCCCGGCGAGCCTCTGTATGCCGCCGTGTACACGCAGCTGCACGGGCGGCTCGCACAGGCGTTCACGTGCCTGGCCGTGGTGCTGGTGGCGCTGCCGCTGGGTACTCTCTTGGGCCGGCGCAGCGCCTTTGTGGGCGTGGCCTCCAGCGTCGCCATCTGCTTTGCCTACATGCTTCTCATGCAGGGCTGCCTCACATGGGGCGCCCATGGAGCCATGCCTTGGCTGGGCGCATGGGGGCCGGTGGTGGCCGCGTGGCTGCCCAACGCCGTGGTGGCGGGGACGGGAATCATTCTCGCGCTGCGGTTACAAGGATGACCGGCCCGTCGCCCTCGCCCCCCTCGGTGTCCGAAGGCCACTTCGCGCGGCTCTATCGGGTGAGCCAGGCCATCCACTCCACTCTGGAACCGCGCGAGGCGCTGCACTGGGTGGTGCGCGAGGCCGTTGCGCTGGTGAACGCCGAGGGCGGCAGCCTCACACTGCTCAACCCTAACACGGGCCTGTTGGAGGTCGAGGCCAGCGAGGGCCTCTCGCCGGAAGAGGCGGCGTTGCAACTGCGCCCAGGCGAGGGCATCGCCGGCTGGGTGGTTCAAACCGGGCGCGTCGCGCGCGTGGACGACGCGGCAGGCGACCCCCGCAGTCTGCGCCGCGGCGAAGGTGCCGGCTCGATTTTGGCCGTGCCCGTACGCATGGAGGATGCTGTGCGCGGAGTGTTGGAAGTGCGCGTGGGTCGGCCGGGCGCATTTTCCTTGGACGATGAGGCGCTGCTCTCCGAGCTTGCAGAACTGGCCGCGCAGGTGGTGCGCAACACATGGCGCTACCAGCAGCACCGTCAGCGCGCCGGCCTGCTGGAGGCGCTGGTGCAGCTGGGCCGCGCCATCAACTCCTCGGTGCACTTGGACGACGTGCTGCAGACGGCGACACGCGAGGCGGCGCGCCTGCTCTCCACGCGCATGAGCTCGCTGCAGCTGCTCGACCCCTCGGGCGAGTGGCTGGTGCTGCGCGCCCAGCACGGCGCGGGATCGGGCTATCCGCGGCGCGAGCCGCTGAGCGTGGCCGAGAGCCTGATGGGTTCGGTGGTGCGGCGGCGCAAACCCGCGCAGGTGGACAACGTGCAGACCGCGCCGCAATACCAGCACCGCGCACTGGCGCGCGAGGAGGGGCTGGTTTCGCTGCTGAGCGTGCCGCTGGTCTACGGGCAGCAATGCCTGGGGACGCTCAACGTGTACACGGGCGTCCCCCACGTGTACTCGAATGACGAGGTGCGCGCGCTCACGGCGCTGGCCGAGCTCACGGCCATTGCCATTGAAAAAGCGCGCCTCATCGAGCACGCCATGGAGACGGAGGAGCAGCTGCGCCGCAACGAGCAGCTGGCGGCGCTGGGCCTGCTGGCCGCTGAGGTGGCCCACGAGATTCGCAATCCGCTCACGGTGATGAAGCTGCTCTTTCATTCGATGGACCTGCGCTTCCCCGCGGGGGATCCGCGCGCCGAGGACGCACGCGTGGTGGGCGAAAAGATGGCGCAGATGGAACGCATCATGGAGCGCATCGTGGGGCTGGCGCGCAGCGCCGAGCCGCGGCTGGCCCCGGTGGATTTGCGCCGGCTGCTCGATGATCTGGTGCTGCTCACGCGCCACAAGCTGGCCCAGCAGCGCGTGGCGCTGGTGCGGCGCGACGATCCCGACCTCGCCCCCGTGCCCGCGGATGCCACGCAACTGGCTCAGGCGGTGTTAAACCTTGTGCTCAATGCCCTGGAGGCCATGCCCGGCGGCGGCACGCTAACGCTGGGGGCGCGCCAAGAGGGCGGCCACGTGCTCTTCGAGGTGTCCGACACCGGCGCGGGCCTCACGCCCGAACAGCAGGAGAGGGCGTTCACCGGCATCCTCAGCAGCGCCAAGGAGGGGGGCACGGGTCTGGGGCTGGCGATTGTCCGCCGCGTGGCCGAGAGCCACGACGGCCAGTTGCTCATCCAGTCGGCGCCCGGGGCCGGCGCCACGGTGACCATCCGCATCCCCTCGGGCGGGGCGCGCTAGATGAATTCGTTGATCAGATTCTCCAGAAACTCCTGCCGTCCGCTCTCCAGCTTGGGTTCGCCGTGCCGGTGGACGTGCGCCTCGAGCTGCTTGAAGCCCACCTTGCCCTGCTCGATGTCGCGCCCAAGGCCCGTGTCCCACGAGCGGTAGCGGTGCTTGACGAACTCGGCCAGCCGTCCGTCCTTGCGGATGGCCGCGGCGATTTTCAGGCCGCGCGCGAAGGCGTCCATGCCGCCAATGTGGGCGTGAAACAGGTCCTCCGGCTCGAAGCTTTCGCGGCGCACCTTGGCGTCGAAGTTCACCCCGCCGGTCTTGAAGCCGCCCATGCCGAGAATCTCCAGCATGCACTGCGTGGCGAGGTAGATGTTGGTGGGGACCTGGTCGGTGTCCCAGCCCAAGAGCTCGTCGCCCGTGTTGGCGTCGATGCTCCCCAGCGCGCGCGCAGCGATGGCCACGCGCATGTCATGCTGCATGGTGTGGCCGGCCAGCGTGGCGTGGTTGGTCTCCAGGTTCAGCTTGAAGTGCTCCAGAAGGTCGTACTCGCGCAGGAAATTGAGGCACGCCGCTGCGTCCGAGTCGTACTGGTGCTTGGTCGGCTCCTTGGGCTTGGGCTCGATGTAAAACTGCCCCTTGAAGCCGATGCTCTTCTTGTAATCCACCGCCATGTGCAGGAACGCCGCAAGGTGTTCAAGCTCGCGCTTGAGGTTTGTGTTCCACAGCGTGGAGTAGCCCTCGCGCCCGCCCCAGAAAGTGTAGCCCTCGCCTCCCAGCTCGTGCGTGACTTCCATCGCCTTCTTCACCTGGGCCGCCGCGTAGGCAAACGCCTGCGCGTCGCAGCTGGTGGCCGCGCCATGCGCGTAGCGCGGATGGGCAAAGAGCTGGGCGGTGCCCCACAGGAGCTTCACGCCGGTGCGCTTCATTTCCTGCTTCATCAACTTCACGACCGTATCGAAAGCGCGGTTGGACTCCGCGAGCGTCCGCCCGTGCGGCGCCACGTCGCGGTCATGGAACGCGTAGTAGGGCGCGCCCAGCTTGTGGCAGATTTCAAAGAACACCGGCACCCGCGCCTTGGCCAGTTCCACTCCCGCCAGGCCGCGCTCCCAGGGACGCTGCGCGGTGCCCCAGCCAAACATATCGGTGCCGTTGCCGCACATGGTGTGCCAGTACACCACCGAAAAGCGCAGGTGGTCGCGCTGGGTCTTGCCATCGATGCGCTCGTCGGCGTTGTAATGTTTGAAGGCCAGGGGATTCCTGGAGGCCGGGCCCTCGTATTCGATCCGCGGGATGTGGGGGAATGCCAGAGCCATGGGACAGGTTGTTTCGCGCCGCATTGGAGGCAACGCGCCCGGACTAGTCAAGCGGCCAAATGCTCACCAGACTTCCACCGGTCCCCGCGGCACCGGCAGGGCGTCGCGCGCCGCAACCGCTGGCTCGCGCTCGAACGACGCGACCATGGGAGGCGGGCGGAAACGCGGCAGCAGCGCGCCCTCCGCGTCCAGGAACTGCGCGCGCCAGGCGCCGTACTCGCCGAGGATTTCCTCGAACTGCGCGCGCGAGGCCAGCCGCACCACGCGCTGGTTGAACAGACTGGCCGGGCCAAAGCGCCGGGCGTACCACGGGCCAACCTTGCGGAACATGACGCAGCCCAACCCCTCGCCGAACACGGCCACCATGAGATCCAAGTGTCGGCGCATCACGCGCACGCGCTCGTCGAAGGGCGGCTCGGGCAACAGTTCGCCGGTGGAGATGAAGTGCTGCGTCTGGGAGAAAATCCACGGGTTGTAAAACGCGCCGCGGCCGATGGAAACGCCCGCGCAGCCGGTCTCATCAAACATCTTCTTCGCCGCCTGCGGTGTCGTCACATCGCCGTTGCCGATGACGGGGATCGTTTTCACCGCCTGCGCCACGGCGCGGATGCCCGCCAGGTTCACCGTCCCCGAAAAGCCCTGCGCGCGCGTGCGCCCATGGACGAACAGGGCGGCGGCGCCGGCGTCTTCCAGCGCGCGCGCCAGATCAGGCGCGGTGAGGTTGTCGTCATCCCATCCCAGCCGCATCTTGGCCGTGATGGGCCGCTTCACCGCCTCCACCATCCCCTTCACCAGCGCCGCGGTTTCGCCCAGCGCCGTCATCATGGCCGAGCCGCCGCCCACCCGGCAGACTTTGCGCACCGGGCAGCCCATGTTGATGTCCACGGCCGCCACGCCGCGCGCCTCCAGAACTTGCGCGGCCTCGCGCATCTCCGCGGGCACCGAGCCAAAAAGCTGCACGGCCAGCGGCGTGTCCTGCTCGTTGGTTTCGATGAGCTTCAGTGCCTTGGGGTTTCGCTCCAGCAGCGAGCGCGCATTGACCAGGTCAGTCGTGCACAAGTCCACGCCGCCCACCTCGCGGATGACGAGCCGGAAAGGCAGGTTCGTGTATCCCGCCAGCGGCGAGAGGAAGAGGTTGGACCTCAGCGGCAATGATCCCAGTTGTAGCATGGGCGCGGGCTTGAGCCTACCACGGCCGGGCGCGGCGGCGAAGCGCCTTCGCGCCGATTGGTCTTTGCAGGTGCTTCGGGATGAGGCACCCTCTGCGCACGCTCATGAAACCGCTGCGTTTTCTTGTCTCGCTGCTCTCCCTTTGCATGGCGCTGGCGGCCGCCGATGCGCCCCCGGGCCAGCGCGTGTTCGTCACCGCGCACAGCTTTCATATTTTCGTGGCGCCCCGATTGGCGCCCCTGGCCAAGGCGGCGGGCATCGAGGGCCATGTGCTGGCGGGCCAGCAGATGATTGGCGGCTCGCGCGTCATCCAGCACTGGAACCTGCCCGACGACCGCAACAAGGCGAAGTCGTCGCTGGCCGCCGGAGGGGTGGACGCGCTGACGATGTCGCCCCATGTGGCCATTCCTGACGAGGGCATCAACCACTACGTGGAGCTGGGCGCCAAACACAACCCCAAGATGCGCTTTTTGGTGCAGCACTCGTGGACGCCGTGGGATGGCTGGCTCGCTGGCGAAAAGGTCGCGAAGAACGATGAGCGCGACGGGCGGCCTCTGGACAAAGTGCGCGTGGCCAACCGGCGCTGGCGCGACGCGCTGGAGGCGCAGGCGGGCGAACTGAACAAGCAACTGGGGCGCGAGGCTGTGTTCATCGTGCCCGTGGGCGACGCCGTGATGAAGCTGCGCGAGCTCATCGCGGCGGGCAAGGCGCCCGGGCTTGCCAAGCAAACCGATCTTTTCACAGATCCGATTGGCCACGGCAAGGAGCCGGTGCTGGCGCTGGCGGCCTACTGCAACTTCGCCTGCATCTATCGCGTGTCGCCCGTCGGCCTGAAGGACAGCGCGCCCGCGCTCGACAAACTCAGCCCCGAACTCAAACCGTTGTTGCAGCAAATCGCGTGGGACACCGTGACGGGGTACCCGCGGTCGGGGGTGATCGTCGCCAAGCCACAGAAGCCATGAAGCGCGCGCCCTCCACTCTCGCCGCCCTTTGCATGGCCTTGGCGGCCCCCGCCATGGAGGCGGCGGAGCCGGCCGCGCCCGAGGGATTTCGCGCGCTCTTCAATGGAAAGGATCTGGCCGGCTGGCACGGGCTCAACCCGCACGACGGCGCGAAACTGGAGGGCGAGGCCAAGGCGGCGAACCGGCGGCAGCAGCGGGCCGACTTTCCCAAACACTGGCGCGTGGAACGCGGCGAGCTGGTCAACGTCGGCACCGGCCCCTACGCGACGACCGACGCCGAGTATGGCAACATCGAACTGCGGCTCGAATACAAGACCGTCCCGAAGGCCGACAGCGGAGTCTACCTGCGCGGCACCCCGCAGGTGCAGATCTGGGATTGGAACCAGGTGTTTAATGAGAAGAACCCGACGCGCAGGCCGCATCTGGGTTCGGGGGGGCTCTTCAACAACACCCCGGGCACGCCGGGACGCGACCCGCTCGTGCGCGCCGACAAGCCCTTCGGCGAATGGAACGGCTTTCGCGTCCGGCAGGTGGGCGCCCTCACGTGGGTGTGGCTCAATGACAAGCTGGTGGTGGACGGCGCGGCGATGGAAAACTACTGGGATCGCAAGCAGGCGCTGGCCGCCAAGGGGCCCATCATGCTGCAGACGCATGGGGGCGAAATCCGCTGGCGCAACCTTTTTGTGCGCGAGATGGGCGAGGCCGAGGCCCAGACGCTGAAGCGGTCGGCGACGCCGAGGCCTTAGGAGACGTTGGGCACCCTTCAATGAACCCGCGGCGCATCATCCTGGCCGGCGGCAGCGGATTCTTGGGACAGGCGCTGGCGCGGCACTTTCATGTGGCAGGCTGGGAGGCGGTGGTGCTCAGCCGTGGGCCGTGCGCGGGCCGTGCGGCGCGCGAAGTGGCGTGGGACGCACAATCGCCGGGCGAGTGGGCACGCGAGCTGGACGGCGCGGCGGCGGTGGTGAATCTGGCGGGGCGCACCGTGGACTGCCGTGCCACCAAAGCCAACCGCCGGCTGATCCTCGAATCGCGGGTGGACTCCACGCGCGCCCTGGGCCAGGCCATCGCCCGCTGTGCGAAACCGCCACCGGTGTGGCTTAATTCAAGCTCCGCCACTCTCTACCGCCACACCCTTGGGCCCGCGTGGGACGAATCGGGCGCGGACTTTTCCCCCACGCCCGCCGTCCATGACGCCTTTTCAATCGAAGTCATCCACGCATGGGAACGCGCGCTGGAAGAGGCCCCGCTTCCACACACACGCAAAATTGCGCTGCGCACCACTCTGGCGCTGGGCCGCGCCCGCAACAGCGTCTTTCCCGTGATGTGCCGGCTGGCTCGGCTGGGACTGGGCGGACGCATGGGGAACGGCGCGCAGTACGTGTCGTGGATTCACGAGCGGGATTTTGTGAGGGCGGTGGCGTTCTTGATCGAACGCAAGGACATCGCTGGCCCGGTGAACCTCGCCGCGCCCCACCCCGTGCCCAACCACGAATTCATGCGCGCCTTCCGCGAACTGGTGGGCGCGCGCTTTGGTTTGCCCGCGAGCGAGTGGATGCTTGAACTGGGCGCATTCGTGATGAGGACGGAGACCGAGCTCATCCTCAAGAGCCGCCGCGTCGTGCCCGGCAAGCTGCTCGAGGCGGGATTTGAGTTTGCGTTTCCCACTTTGCCCGGAGCGCTGGCAAATCTGCGGAGTGCTCCTGCGGGCTACGGGCCGGGAGTCGGGAAGTAGAGCGAGGCGATCTGCTCTGGCGCCGCGCCGCGCCAGTACGCCAGCAGGCAGCGCAGCATGCGCCAGTAGGTGCGCGCCGTGCCGTGCTGGCGGAAGCGTCGGGCACTCGTGAGCACCGTGGCATCGGCCAGTGCGAGGCGGCCGTGAGCTTCAAGCTTTCGGCACAACTCGAATTCTTCCATGAGAGGCACATCAGGCACGCCGCCGACGGCCTCGAGCGCGGCGCGTTTTACAAAGAGCGCCTGATCGCCAAAGGCGCGCCGGGCAAACCGCCAGAGCAGCCAGCAGCGCAGGCGCGAGCCGGGCAGCGCGCCGCCGTCACGAAAGGACTTGGAGAAGGCGCCCGCCACGCAGCGTCCGTCGCGAAGGCTTTCGAGTGCGGCGCGGCCGGCCTCTGGCGGCAGCCACGTGTCGGCGTGCAACATCAAGACCACCTCGCCACGCGCCTGCTGTGCGCCCAAGCGCAGCTGTCGGCCACGGCCCGCCGGGCTTCGCAGCACCCGGCAGCCCAGCGCGGCAGCCAGATCTCCGGTGCTGTCGGTGCTGCCCCCATCCACCAGAATCATCTCGCCGATTTCGGGAACGGCGCGGGCGCGCAGAATGGTTTCGCGAATGTCACCGGCTTCGTTGAGCGCGGGGATGACGACGGAGATGGGCGGCGGCGCGTTCATCCGCAGCGGAAGGTCAGTGCTTCTTCAATTTCGCGTACGCGCCGAAATCTTGGAAGAACCACTTCTTGGCCAGTTTGTAGGCGAGGCTTTTTTCGGGGACCTGCTCGACCTGGCTCGACTGCGAGGGGCGCGGGCGCATGGCCTCCAGTTCGGCCATCGCCGTCTTGCGCGCGGTGCCGTCGGGCGCGCCGTGGCGTTCGACCAACTGCTTCACCAGATCCGGCCGCTCGAGCACGACGCAGCCGCGCGTGGTGCCGGTGATGGTCTCGCGAAAATCTTTCAGGAACGCCGACTGCGTAAACACGTCACGGATGTGGCGCTTGTCGCGGATGTTTTCCTTGGCGAACTGGATGATGGGACACGGCTCGATATCGCCCCACGGACTGATGTGGTGGCTGATGCCGGTGGCCAGCGGGCACAGCGCCTGCCCGTCATGCTGGTAGTAGGCGTCGATGAGGACGATGGGTTTCTTGACCCGCATCTCCACGACGAACTTGCGCGTCTTGAGCTGCTGCTCGGGCGTGAGGCAGAGTTGCTCGTTGGGCTGCGGGCCGACGGGCCGGTAGGTGTGGTACCACGCGTACATCACTCCCATGTCGATGAGGCGGTCGAGCCACTGCTCGCGCAGCAGGTCGTCGAAATTCGTCTGGCACAGGCTCGTCGCCACGCCGGTGAGCAGCTTGTGGTCGAGACACCGCTGCAGGCCCTGCATGGATTTGGAGAGCACGTCCTTTTTCCCGCGCCGCTCGTCGCTGATCAGCTCCGTGCCTTCGATGGAAACCAGCGGCGTCACGTTGCCCATGCGCCGCATCTGCGCCGCGAGTTCGTCGGTGATG